>ERZ1023696.151-NODE-151-length-14915-cov-4.836354_pt1 | contig 14915 bp, 13 predicted proteins | sample MGYA00520859_ERZ1023696 | MGnify/ENA primary metagenome ERZ1023696 (study PRJEB33180, sample SAMEA4046002) | wastewater metagenome | place: Denmark | collected 2016-03-13 | study: EMG produced TPA metagenomics assembly of the PRJEB13832 data set (Local...
AAAAAGGAACCTTCCTCAAATAGTGGCGGGTTGCTTTTTTCGATAGTCTGGAAAGCCTCTTTTTATGAACGATGGCTTAACATTTAAACAAGCTATAGAAAAAAGGCCCTAAAAGAAAAGTGATTTCCTCTTAGAGCCTCTAAGGATGGAGCGATTTTAGCGAATGTGACAGAATCTGATTGTGTCACATTGGACTTTTGATATTTTCGGTAAGATTTGATTATCTCAGAACATTAATATTGCCCCTTTAAAAAATTTTGTCAGTACTTTTAAGATATTACATTCTGAAAATTCAAAATTTTAAGTCTATATAATTAACTTATATTCAGTTTTACCGGTTCTGTTGCAAAGTTTTAAATAAAGAATAAAATCCCTTACGGTATCTATGATTTAAGCTGGGATTCCCAATAATACCTTGATTTCAGTACAGACCGAAAACCCGAAGAGAGTGCCTTCTTTTCGGGTTTTCTTATATAATCCTCGGATGGCTTCCATGCCTTTAATCGTGGTAGAGGCAGTGCGTAAACTTCGATAGAATTTATTGCGTCTCTTTACTGGACGATGGTCTTGTTCAATCAAATTATTCAGGTATTTAATGGTACGATGTTCTGTCCCTTGATAAAAGCCGTATTCTTTTAGTTTCTTAAAGGCACTTGTAATAGAGGGGGCTTTATCTGTGACTACAACCTTCGGTTCATCAAACTGCTTCACTAACCGCTTAAGAAAAGCATAGGCTGCTTGTGTGTCCCGTTTTTTACGTAACCAAATATCCAAGGTTAAACCATCTGCATCGATGGCTCGATACAAATAATGCCATTTTCCTTTAATTTTGATGTACGTTTCATCCATTTTCCATGAATAAAAGGATTTTTTATTTTTCTTTTTCCAAATTTGATAGAGTAGTTTGCCATATTCTTGCACCCAACGATAAATCGTCGTATGAGAAACGTTAATGCCACGATCATATAAGATTTCTTGAACTTCACGATAGCTAAGGTTATAACGAAGATAGTAGCCCACGGCTACAATAATCACATCCTGCTGAAATTGCTTTCCTTTAAAATGATTCATCGTCATTCCTCCTGCTATCTTTTTCTATTATTCTACCTTATTTGATAGTAGATTTAAAACTTTGCAACAGAACCTTACAAACTAATGACAGCAGTCATTAACAATTCTATTCTAAATACAAAACAAATTGGTCTGTTTGAAATTTAGACAACCAACAGCTATTGAATAGAATTGATATTCTATCAAAATATTAGGTTTAAAACTTGCACTTCGTGGTTTAAAACTTGTACTTCGAGGTGTCTAACTTAAACTTTTTGGTTTAAAAATCGCACTTCATGGTTTAAAACTTGCACTTTTATACCAATTTAAGTCCCCCCAACAAATCAAACCGCTCTGCGGTTTATATCAATTTTGATATCAGATTTCCCTTATGCTCATCAGTATCTCAAAGGTATAACTTAGATATTGGTATACTTAGCTACAACATAGTTTAGAGAGGCGTTGATAAATGAACGTACTAATTAGAAACATTCCTGAAGATCAGTTGTTACGAATTGATTACAAAGCCAAAAAGAAAGGTGTCAGTCGAGAAGAATACCTTCGCCAACTTATTCAAGATAAGGCTGAAGAAGATGAACTTAAAATTGAGGAGACATATCATAAAGAAGTCTTGGACAGATTGATTGATACCCTAATTGAAAACAATCGTCTTATGGATTTAATTGCGACTCGCTTTGGAATTGAAATTGACTAGAGAAATAAAAATCAAAAATATTGACCCTATCTTGATTTCCAAGATAGATCGTTATGCTAAATCAAAAAAAACAAGCAGATCACACGTGATACGCTCGCTACTTAAATTGCAGTTTAATTACTCAGATGGGAGTCTATACGATGAGCATCTTAATTTTCAGCATATTGCAAAATATGTTAGCAGGCAAGTTGACCGTAATCAGATACTAATGAAACAATTACTGGAGGTACTTAATGAAAAATGACCTAACAATTATTCGTCTTAATCCTGAAAAACATTCGAAAGAAATTGAAATGTTCAACAGGTTCCGCCAAAATAATCTATTAGATAATGCCAATCTACCCATCGTGTTTGGACATCTTCTAAAAGATTATGAACGTCTTTTGAAGTTTGAGTCTGATTTTAAAAATGATTTAATTGGCGCAAAATTATCTGCACGTGAAGCGCAGAAACAAGGGTACATGATATTAACTGTTCTTAATACTTTTCTCTATGAGAATGAATTTGGATTAAGTACACCACTGTTTTTGAATGATAAAAAAACAGATATGCTTAGGACCATTGAGCAGAATTACGATAACTTTTTAAAGGAGATTCAAATCAAGGCAGCCAATCAAAAATTAGCCCGACAAAATCAATCTCTCAATCCAAATCCAACTCATACTGATGAAGGTTTTGGTTCATTTTCGAATGATTTATTTATGTAGTCATTTAAATTTCAATAGTAGAATGGAGATAATATGGCTCATGAAATTGTCGCCGGGGTCATTTCAAAACATGCCTTTGTTTCCCCTACGTCTTTAAAGTTTTCAGGATATATTGCCTACATGTCTCGTTCCGAGGCAGTACGGACTGAAAGTTATGCCTCACATAACTTTGCCTTTGACGATATGGACTTTGATGGGTATAACAATTACATGAGTAACCCAGAAAAATCGTCTGGATTGTTTTCAAAAGATGGTAACTTTTTAACCAAGTCACAAGTTAGCAATTTGCAAAAACAGTTTGCTGTCGCACAAAATAATGAGTCAAACATGTGGCAAGTAGTATTCTCTTTTGACAATGCTTGGCTCGAAAAACATAACGTCTATAAACGAAATTCAAATCGCTTGCAGGAACAAGTCATCATGAATGCAACTCGTAACGCAATGGCTGACTTGCTTAAAAGTGAAGGATTACTAAATAGCGCTGTGTGGAGTGGTGCAATACACTACAATACAGACAATATTCATGTTCACGTTGCTTTTGTTGAGCCTGAACCCACTCGTGAGCTAATGATGTATAAAGGCACGCTTCAGCGACGAGGGAAACTCAAATACAGCAATATTGAACGTGCTAAAAGTCGTATAGCAAACTCGATTAGCGATAGAACTTTGGACTTTCAAAAAATTGATGAGCTGGTTCGTCAAAAGATTGGAAGTAATGAGATAGCCTATCAAGACTTAGACGAAAAAAGATTAACAGAGCGCTACATCAAAATCTTTTCTTTATTGCCTCACGATCGCAGGCTTTGGAAATATAATAATAATGCAATGTCGAAAATTCGACCTGAGCTTGATTTATTTATAGAAGATTTTATCCAAACGTATCGTCAAGATGAGTTCAGTGAATTGAATGGCTTACTTGATAAGCAAGTTGCATTTAATCGTGAAACGTATGGTCAAAAGAGTCGTTTTGATGATTACAAGACAAATAAAATTCATGATTTATATAGCAATATTGGTAACACGATTTTAAAAGAAATGAGTTCAGAAGTTTCTCAGGGTCATGCCACTAAATTAGTAGAGCAGGGCTTTTCTTTTAAACCACAACGCTTGAGGTCGCCAAATGTTAACACAATCAACACAAGTAAGATTAAGCATATGTTTGATAAGGAATATAAGAGTTTACGAGAGTATCTCAATTTAAGAGCATATGAAAAATTACAACGGCTTGTCAAAGAAAATGATGAGTACGAACTATAATAAGGAGTAATGAAATGGCCAAAAAGGAAAAAAATGCCAAAAGAAATATAGTATTCATTTTTGAATTGAGCGTAATAATTGCGTTCTTTTTATTTCTATTGACTGGTGGGCTTAATGGTATTGGTAAGCAATTAGGTGCCTTTTTTAACAGCCAACAATCTACCATAAAGTCAATAGATAAGGTAAATCAATCAAAGTCAAGTGATGAAAGTAAAGCTGAAAAAGATACGACAGTTTTACAGCTATTACCTTTTCAAAATCAAAGACAACTGGCAATGGCTCCTCTGGACCACTTGGGACGTGCTACATTAAGCCATATTCAATTACGTGGTTCTGATCAACCTACAGAAAAAAGAGAGCCTAGATTAAATTATAATCCTAGTGGTTGGCATAATTATAATTTTGTCACATCAACTGGTAAAAAAGCTTGGCTAAATAATCGAACGCATCTTGTCGGCTATCAATTTTCAGGATTGAATGATCAAGCAGAAAATCTTGTGACAGCAACTAGTTACCTGAATAAAGGAACAGTTGAAGCAGGGATGGATGACAGCAATCCTAATGGCATGCTTTATTATGAAAATCGGTTGGCGGACTGGCTACATAACCACCCAAACTATTATCTTGATTACGCAGTCAAGGTAAGCTATCGTCAAGATGATTTAGTACCTTATGAATTGACTCTACAGTATGTTGGACTTGATAGCGATGGAAAAGAGCTACAAATAAAGCTAGGAGGACGTGAGACATACATCAGCAATGTCACAAAAGTTACACTCAATAACACCAGTCCTAATGCAACTATTGATTATACAACTGGCACAGCGACCCAAAAATAGAAAGGCTTAAAATGGTTAAAACATATTATACAGATGAACAAATTGAAACTGCACAAAGCAAATCAATCTTGGACGTTGCACACGCTTTGGGTTATGATTACAAACCTGTTGGCCAACAAGGCCATATGCGTATTTCAAACGTTGAAAGTTTGAGACATCTTGAATTACGTCCAGAAAGCAACACTTTCGCATGGTACAATCAAGATAAAAAGGGCAACGTCATTCAACTCTATAGAGAACTGACTGGCTCTACTTTTCCTGAAGCAATGGCCTACTTACTTGAAAATGAGTTCTCAGTAAGTTCCTATGTTCCTATTGAAAAAATGCCTTATCACAATCCATACAACTTTTCTGAAACGTATACTAAAGCCTATCATTATCTGGTCAATGAACGTAAACTTGATTTTGAAATTATTGACTTACTTTGTCGTAAAAATTACATCCGTCAAGAAACGGAACATGATAACGCTGTATTTCAGTGGGTTAAATTTGGTAGCGTTGTTGGGTCAAATATCAAGAGTACTAACCCAAATTCTTCGTTTAAAATCATCTCAGGTAACTCTGAAAGTAATTTCGGTTTTAACATTATGATTGGCGAGCCTAGTCAAGTTAAAGATATCTATTTCTTTGAGGCAGCAGTTGATGCTTTGTCTTACTGGTCCTTCAACAAAGATACAATTCGTGACACAATGCTAGTCGATCTCGAAGGGGTTAAAGTAGAGAGTTTTATCAATTTTCAACAGTACGCTCAAAATCTTGGAGTTCGACTACCCGACCCTAGCCACCTACATATTTGTGTTGATAGAGATGAGGTTGGACAAGACTTTTACAACAAGGTAAACATATATGTGGATGAAGCAACTGGAGAAAGTCTAATTAGCGATGATCGAGTACCGTTAGAGTCTGGTGCAAAGGACTGGAATGAGTATTTACAACAAACTTATGAACCAGACTATCTTGCTGTTAATAAGAAGGGGTCTGAATTGGACTCTGCTCGCATTAGAAAACGTACCAACGGAACTTATCTACTCGAAACATATCGAGCCAATAATCTTTTTCAAATGATTGATTGCAATGATTTAGAACAGCTGGAAAAAGCTGTTGAAGATTATGATATGACACGTATTCCACACAACGATTTGAAAAAATTCAACTTAATCCCAGATGAAAAAGGTAATAAGCTAACCAAAGAAGATGATGAACTTGAGGCATAAAAGTGTCGCCAAAATTTAAACCAGGAATCCAGCTGCAGCGGTTGAAATGTGGCGACATTTTGAATGTGTCGCCACGTTTCAGGCCCAGCCAACGATCGACGTGCTGAATTTTTGGCGACATAAATAAAAGGAGATAATAACTACAATGATGAACAATACTAACTTAATTGGCAGACCGACTAAAGACCCTATCTTGAAAAATGTTAATGGCAACACTGTCACGAGTTTTACGCTTGCTGTAAAGCGAAAAAACAAGGATAAAGATGGTAACCATCAAAGTGATTTCATTCAAATTGTGATTTGGGGAAAAACAGCGGAAAATTTTTGTAAGTGGGCTAGAAAGGGGACTTTAGTTTCAATTGAAGGGTCAATTCGAACAAGGTATTATGATAGTGATCAAAAACAGCGAGTCTATGTAACTGAAGTACTTGCAGATAGTTTTGCGATTTTGGAAAAGAAAAAAGAAACACCTGATCCTTTAAATACTCCTATCTATGACCCTTTTAATATCCCACCTATTCCACCAGATGATTATACTATGTAAATTAAACACATACCCATAATGTAGAAAGGAAAATATGTCCCAACAAAATAAAATAATCAAAGAAATTTTCAATCAAACAGCCCAAAGAATTGTCAGTTCCTCAAAGGAACTTTACCAATTCTTGCTTCAAAATAGGTATATGTATGAGTTACCAATCACAAAAATAATTGAAATTTATGGCCAAAATCAAAACGTCACTAGACTGAAAACATTCAACGAGTGGCAGGCGCTCGGAGCCAAAGTTATTAAAGGTCAAACTGGCATTCCAACATTGAATGAACCAGACAATCCTTTTAGTAAAAGGACTACCTACTTTGATATTACACAGGTCGTCCATTCTAATCTAAAAATTGATAATCTAACCTTATCTGAAGTACAAATTCGTAAGTTTTTACAACTTGCGAATTTTTCTATTTCCGAAAATAATGATGCGACTAAAGAATTTGATCACTATATTTCTGAGACATCAAATAAGGGCTTGGCCTCCTTTGGTTTTCTATCTGCTGAAGAAAAGATTGTTGTTCCTTTAATTGCACAATTTTCCCTCAAAACAGCCTTTAATTTATCGACTGAAGAGGAGGATGTCTCTCTCGTTCAAGATATTCAAGATTATTTTGAAGAACAGCCTAATCTTAGGCCACTTGAAATCATTAAGATTGCAAATAACCTCTCTAAAAGTATCGTTGTCAGCATTAAGAATAATTATGAAACATTGCAAAAAGCACAGAAAATCGAGGACGAACGTCTTGCACAATTGGAACAAGCCTTTAATCAAGAATTTATTGACAAAACTATCCCTGAAGATATCTTCCCAAGTAGCCTAGAAGTTTCTGAAACACAACAAGATAAAAGTCCTATCGTGTATAGTGGTCCCATGGTGGATACACTCAAACGCATTGATGAAAATGCTCGTTATTCTGATCCCAATGTCAACACGACTGTAAAGGCGACGTTATTAAGTACTCGGTTACGAACTGGTACAAATAAAATATATCAGTTTTTTGAACATGAATACTCAAAAGACAATCGTGCTGATTTTTTAAAAGAGGTATTAGGTGTAGGTGGCGAAACTAATAATGGCGTTGTTAATTATCATTATGATGATAAAGGGCTTACCGTTAGAGCCTATACAGAGGACCATTATCTAGTTCGGTGGGATGATGTTGCTTTCTGGGTAGATGATTTGATTTCAGAGGGGCTGTTTTTGGACTCAGATGAGAAAAAGCTCTATCAAGAATGGGAACTAAAGAATAAATGGCTTGATGAAGCCAACAGCGATGTTGGCTCGCAACAAAAAAACCTACTGTTACAACAAATTGAACACTATTCAGAGGAGCAGTCATTTCTTCCTAAAGTTGAAGTAGAAATGACAGAACCTAAGCCTGCGTTCGATGAAATTTCATTATTTGATTTTGACACTGAAAGCTCTGATAACTCATTCCCTGAAAACGGTCATTTCTTCATTGAAGATAATGAAACAAATGAAGAGATGGGGCTAACAAGTTTTGCTAATACAGAAATCACGCCTGATGTTTTGATTGGTCTTCAAGAACTCGATGAAAAGTTTTATTCGAACTCTGGATACTACAAATTTTTCATTGAAGATACGGATAATTATTCTATTCGTCTCGACATTGGAGATGGTGTTGAGAGTAATCAGGGAGTCTACCGAGAAATTTTACAGACGTTTAGTGAGGCTGAAGTTGCTAAATTTAATCAATTAAAAGAACAAGCACTTTCTACTCCTGAGTCTAACAAAAGTTCAGAACTTGACTCTAATGAATCATATCATTCTTTGAATAATATGGTTGCCATTTCTGAATATGGAAAAACGATAACTGATTTAGATGAGAAAGAACAAATTTCCGTTCAAAACGCTGTTAGGTCATATCTTGACGAAGAGGCTTACAATGCCTTTAATAAACGTACTTTCTCTGAGTTAACTCATAGTGAGAAAGGAGCCATCGTCAATGCTTATGTAGACCAAATTGAAACACTGGCTAAAGAAAAAGGCATTTATATGACTGACATGGATAATGATGCCTCTGGAAATGTCAATGAACCCGCAGAAAAGGAACAATCTTATTCGGACCAACCAACACCACCTCACGCTGTTTTTCATTTCCCACAAGATTTGACAGACTTTTATCCCAATACACCGACCCAAAAGGTCAATGCTAACATCGAAGCTATTCAACTTGTGAAAAAATTGCAAAAAGAAAATAGGCAAGCCACATCAACGGAACAACGCATACTTGCTAAGTACGTTGGTTGGGGTGGTTTGGCCAATACCTTCTTTGATGAGAATTTAAAACGCTATGAGGGGCAACGTCAGACACTTAAAAGTCTAGTAACACCTAATGAATATGCTGAGATGAGGCAATCAAGTCTGACAGCCTATTATACTGACCCTGAAATAATCAGAAGTATTTATCTTCATCTTGAAAAACAAGGTTTTAAGGGCGGTCGCATTCTGGACCCTGCTATGGGAACTGGTAATTTCTTTAGTGCGATGCCTGCTGACCTACGTGATAATAGCCAACTTTATGGTGTCGAGTTAGATAGTCTGTCTGGAGCAATTGCTAAACAGCTACACCCTGATACTGATGTTAAAGTACAGGGATTTGAAACAACTGCATACAACGATAAATCATTTGACTTGGTTATCGGTAATGTGCCATTTGCGGACTTTAGTATCATGGACGATAAATATGGTAAACCTTATGCAATTCATGACTATTTCTTTAAAAAGTCTATGGATTTGGTTCGTGATGGTGGTGTGGTTGCATTTATCACTAGCACATGGACGATGAACAAAAAATCCACTCAGTTCAGAAATGAATTAAATGGCATTGCCTCATTTGTCGGGGGTGTTCGTCTACCCAATGATGCTTTTAAACATATTGCAGGGACGGATGTTGCAACAGATATTTTATTTTTCAAGAAAGGCGAATATGCACACACTATTGACAATTGGATTGATACTGCACCAATCCCTAATCCTAGTGGTGGTGTATTAGAAGGAGTCGTGTCAAATGACTATTTCACAGACTTGGATAAAGTCGCTGGCCAATATATAACTAAAAACTTTCACGGGAAAACGCTCTCTGTTGCTCCTTTTGATAAACCTCTTATCAAGCAAGTCGATAAGATATTAGATAATCAATCATTTACATTTGATAGTGATCTATCTTCTTATGATGTTAGTGTCGAGGACGAGACCAGCAGCTCTCGGTTAGATATAGCGACACTTCCTGAAGAGGTGCTTAATCTTGAGCCACAATCACACATTATTGTAGATAGGAAAATCTATTTCAATGATGGCATAGATGGCATTGTCGAGAAAAATAAAGACTGGTTTGATCAAGGCTATATTCAAAAGCGTGATAAGGACGATGTTTTAAAATTTAATGCCAATGGTCAACCACTCATGTGGTGGTCACGTACACAATGGACTAAAACAACAATGCCACGTCTAACTGCGATGGTCGAAATATCTCAGTTGGTTCAAGATATCATTAGCTATCAACACGAACATTCTGACTTGGGACAAGAGGACCCTGACTTTTCAATACTTCTTGATAAACTCAATTCAAAATATGATGAGTTCACTACAAACAAAGCACTTCAAGGGAAATATGGCAATCCTCTTAACCGAAAAGAGAATGCACAACTCTTTGAAGATGATGTTAATTACTACTCTGTTTTGGCCATAGAAGATGAATATCGAGATGATAAGGGAAATATCACTTACAAAAAATCTGATTTCTTCTACAAAAAAACAATCTCTGCCAAACAAGAAATTGTTGTGTCTACTCCAGTTGATGCTTTAAATGCCTCAATCAATAAGTATGGTGCTATCAACTTTACCTACATGAGCGAGCTCTTACCTTTATCAAAGGAAGAATACATTAATGAGCTAAAAGATGCGATATTCTATAACCCAACGTCTCAAAAGTATGAGCAATCTGATGAATATTTGAGTGGTCATGTTACAACAAAAATGGAACAGCTTGACATTGCTAAAGCCAATCATGATATTTCAAACGATGTCTATGAGACTAACAAGAAGGCCTTAGAGGAGGTACTCCCTGAACCTCTTTCAATAACAGAAATCGACTATAAAATTGGTAGTCGCTTTATCTCCACAGAGATCTATCAAAAATTTCTTTCTGAAAAGGTATTCGGTCGCACTTATGACCCTGATGGCATTACAGACTCTATTTGGAGTAGTAAAAGCATCTTAATTGAGTATAATACCACTCTTTCTAAATACATTATTTCAGACCCAACGTTATTCAATGGCAAACGAATTAATCGAGGGCTTTATCCTGATTTAATTATTGATAAGCAGACAAGGACCCATAATCCTGTTCATATTTTCAATGATATGCTAAACCTACGTAAAACAAAGGTTGAATATATGGGAGAAGATGATAAACGTCATGTTGATCCACAATTAACTGCAGTTGCTGAAAGTAAACAAAAATTACTGGCTTTAGAGTTTGAAAACTTTGTACTAGAAAACGATGAAATCCGAAAAGAAATCACGGATGTCTATAATCGAAATTATAATTCAACTGTCATTAGGTCATACAATGGCGAAAATCTCACATTTGACGGCTTAACTCGAGATATTACCTTAAGACCACACCAAAAAGATGCTGTCTCTCGTGTTGTTCAATCTCAACGTGCTCTATTTGCTCATGTCGTTGGCTCTGGTAAGACCTTATCTATGATAGCAAGTGGTATGAAGCTAAAAGAGCTTGGGATAGCTAAAAAGCCCTTGTATGTCGTCCCTAAAAGCATATTGAAACAGTTTGCAAGTGATGTCAAAAAATTCTATCCTGATAGAAAAATATTAGCACCTAGCCCACGTGATTTTGAAAAAGAGCGACGTCGTAAATTAGTCGCTCGTATTGGCGCAGGCGATTATGATGCTGTTATTCTGTCACACGAACAGTTTGGTAAGATCCCCCTTACAAAAGAACGTGAAGAAGAGTACTTAAGTGAAGAATTAGCGATCATTCAGTCAGCCATCCTTAAAGCTAAGGCAGAAAATGGGAAAAGTCCTTCTGTTAAACAAATGGTGGCCTTGGAAAAAAGTCTTAAGAAAAAACTAGACGACTTAAAAACCGCTAAAGATGATGGTGTTATTTTTGAAAATTTAGGTGTTGATTTCATATTTGTGGATGAAGCGCATAATTTTAAAAATTTATCTTATCGAACAGAATTATCAGATGTCAAAGGTGTCAATTTGACAGCCAGCCAAAAAGCAAGCGACTTACTATTAAAAGCTAAATACATTCAAGAAAAGAATGAAAAGGGCGGGGGTCTTGTCTTTGCGACAGGTACCCCAGTAAGTAATTCAATGGCTGAAATGTATACCATGATGCGGTTCTTGGAACCTGATTACCTTATTGAAAATAATATTCGAAGTTTTGATGAATGGGCAGCAATGTTTGCTCATATTGAAACAAACATGGAAGTTGACCAAACTGGTCAAAAATGGAAACAGGTCACTCGATTTAGTAAATTTAATAACTTACCAGAATTGATGAAATTGTATCAAAATGTTGCGGATATTCAGACTGCAGATATGCTTGATTTACCTACTCCCGAAGTAGCCAATGATGGTAAGCCTTTTGTCATCGTAAGTGACCCTTCAGAGGCACAACAGCTCTATATGGATGAACTGATTAAACGTAGTGACGCTGTTGCATCAGGTAGTGTGGATCCAACCGAAGATAACATGCTTAGAATTACAACTCATGCTAGATTAATGGCAACTGACATGCGTTTAATCGACCCTGCATTCTCTTCTGCAGATAGTCAAAAAGCACAACAAGTAGCAGAAAATGTCTTTAAAGTTTGGCAAGAAAATCATGATAGTAAAGCTACTCAAATGATTTTTTCTGATATTGGTACACCAAAAACTCAAAGAAAAGGCAAAGATACGTCTATCGAGTCTGCAGATGAACTTGACTACAATTTCAATGTTTATCAAGATATAAAAGCTAAATTGATTAGTATGGGTATCCCTGCTAACGAGATTGCTTTCGTTCATGATGCAGGGACGGATATTCAAAAAGAGGCCCTATTTGAAAAAGTCAGGTCAGGCGATACCAGGATACTATTTGCTTCAACACAAAAAGGGGGGACTGGGGTTAATGTTCAAGATAAGCTAATAGCTGTCCACCACGTTGACGTCCCTTGGCGACCAAGTGATATTGAGCAACGAAATGGACGGATTATCCGACAGGGTAATACAAATTCCGAGGTTCAAATTTATAACTATGTCACAAAAGGAACATTTGATACATTCATGTGGCAAATTCAGGAGCAGAAACTGAAATATATCACGCAAGTTATGAGTGGTAAGTCTGCTAGTCGATCAATGGATGAAATGGATGATTTAGTCCTTACTGCTAGTGAGATTAAAGCTGTAGCAACCAATAATCCTTATATCAAGGAAAAAATGGAGTTAGAGAACACGCTAGCAAATCTGACTATCAGTCGAAATTACTTTATCAAATCACTTGAAAAAAATGATAAGGAAATAAAACGTTTAGAAACAAGTATTCCTCAGACTGAACGACATTTAGAACGACTTACTGCAGATAAAATAACTGCAGAAAGATATGCTAAACAGGATGCAGAACTACAACAAGCATATGAACTTTCCTTAAATGATTATCATGTCAGAAAAGGCAATGGCGAAGAAAACCTCATTAAGCCAATAGAGCCACCTTTTGAAATAACCCTCGAAGGGCATGGTCTGATTACCAATAAAACTGAAGCTGGGGAGATTATCAATACTATCGTCCATAATGCTTATAGTGATGAAAGTCATGACTATACAATTGGGAACTATAAAGGTTTTGAACTGAAGGGTAGAACTAAAACAACTCAGTACTCATTGCATTCTGAGGATACTATCTATCTTGTTGGCGAAACAACACATCCCTTAGAAGTGAACGTTTCAAGCCCTATCGGGACTGTTACACGTATCAATAATTTAGTAACAGGTAAAATTATTAGACAGCCAGAGGTAACGCAGGCGAACTTAGATACAGATAAAGAGACTCTTGATAAACTCAAACTTTCAAAGGATAGCAAATTTGATAAAGAAGACGAGTTTAGACAGCTTACTTTAAGACTAGATGAAGTCAACCAAAAAATTGAAGAAAGTCTATCACAGAAAAATTCAAATGATATAATAACTGTTGATCATGAGTTTGAAGATGATTATGACCTATAAAAAGACACTCAGGAAACTGAGTGCTTTTTTTTTGCATTCAATCACAAAAAACGTTGACAACTTTCAATTATTATGTAAAAATAGATTTATAGATAAATAGATTATAAAAGTAGAAATGAAAGCAGGTAAAACAAATGGCATATGGAGATTTTTGGAAAGTAGTTACTCAAAAGGATTATGATCGTATTCAAGAATGGATAAGTGATCATGACTTTGAAGAAATCGATACTGAAAGCGTCGATGTCGCATATCTTTTGTTCAAAGATAAATACGGTAAAGAAATTCAATTAGTTGAATGGGTTGAGTCTGAACCTAAGATTGATGAGGAAACTGGAGAAGAGTATTATGATGAGCCTGATACTTATCGCTACACTGACTCAGATAATGAGGGGACTACAATCGAGTATTATGTTGCGGAAAATGAAAAGGTTCGGAACATTGCCAATGATATGGCCCAAAACCATTGGCATTATGCCTCTGATCTAATTCCTCCATATTCGGACGTCTCACTCGGGGACTATACAAGTCAGTTGGCCCAAGCAGGTTATACTGATTACTAAAATTAGTTAAAGAAGGAGAAATAATGGAAATTATAGCAATGTTAATCATTATAGGTAGCATCTTTTCGATTTTGATTTCTTTATTCAAGATAGCTATTTACCTCTTACCTTTTGTTTTAGGGATAGCACTCTTTATATGGATCAATGCTAATATTTGGACTATCATCGGGTATGTAGCCATGTTCATGGTTTTTATTCACGTCATGAGCAAGAAACAGGAGGACCATGGATAATAAACTAGAGTTTAGTCAAAGTAAATCTAAAAACGGTATTGATTACCACAATAATAACGATGTAACCAAAACAATTCGTGTAAAGACTTCGGACTGGAAAGGTTTCTCTACTTTATCTCTCTTTGAAAATAAAACTAGGTCAGATATGTTTGGCATACTGTTATCTACTTATTTGGAGCAAACAGAAGGTTTATCAGAAGAACAGCGGACATTGATTTTGAGTGAAATCGAAAAAATGAAATAAAGGATGGTTAAAACATGTCCGATAATCTTTTAAGGAAAATAAAAAATCTACTCGACCTTGCCAACGATGCAGATGATGAAGAGTCTATGACTGCATTAGCTAAAGCTCAAGAGCTGATGATACTCTATAACGTATCTGAGGATGATATATTTCAACAAAAACAATCACACTCAGAAGGAATTGTTTTAGATAAAATCATATATTCTGGCCGGCCTCATAAATGGCTTTACCGTTTAGCAAGTGTTATTTCTGAAAACTTCAGGGTTAAGTTTTATTATGAATCAGGAACAG
>ERZ1023696.153-NODE-153-length-14645-cov-6.340956_pt1 | contig 14645 bp, 9 predicted proteins | sample MGYA00520859_ERZ1023696 | MGnify/ENA primary metagenome ERZ1023696 (study PRJEB33180, sample SAMEA4046002) | wastewater metagenome | place: Denmark | collected 2016-03-13 | study: EMG produced TPA metagenomics assembly of the PRJEB13832 data set (Local surveillance...
GCCTTCGGGCGGCCGGGCGCCGGGCTGATGGCCCCCACGCTCCCGCACTGCGTGTCGTCGCTGCCCCCCAAGGGGGCCCAGCCCGCCTTCGGGCGGCCGGGCGCCGGGCTGATGGCCCCCACGCTCCCGCACTGCGTGTCGTCGCTGCCCCCCAAGGGGGCCCAGCCCGCCTTCGGGCGGCCGGGCGACGGGCTGATGGCCCCCACGCTCCCGCACTGCGTGCCGTTGGGGCTTTCCCCGCGCAAATCAGGTCGCGCTCGCGGGGTGCGGGGCTTCACCCTGATCGAGCTGCTGGTGGGCATTTCCATCATGGCGCTGATGGCGGTTCTGGGGTGGCGCGGGCTGGACGGGATGGCGCGGGCGCAGGAAACCACCCGCCAGCGGGCCGACGAATTGCTGCTGGTGCAGGCTGCGCTGGGACAGTGGGGCGCCGATCTGGATGCCCTGCTGGCCGTGCCCAACACCACGCCCCTGGACTGGGATGGCCAGGTGCTGCGCATGACGCGGCGCAGCAGCGCCGTGCCCGATGAAGGCGCCCTGGTGGTGGCCTGGACCCGGCGCGACGTGCAGGGCGCCAGCCATTGGTTGCGCTGGCAGTCTGCCCCGGTGCGCACCCGCGCCGACTGGCAACAGGCCTGGCAGCAGGCCGCCCTGTGGGCCCGCAACCCCGGCGAAGCCGAGCGGCGCCGCGAAGTGGTGCTGCTGCCGCTGGACAACTGGCAGCTCTTTTATTACCGCGGGGGCGCCTGGTCGAACCCGCAGTCGAGTGGCGACGCCACGCCCGGCAACGCCGCCGCGCTGCCCGATGGCGTGCGCCTGCAGATCAGCATCAGCCCGGGCCAGGCCCTGGCCGGGCAGGTCACGCGCGACTGGGTGAACCCCTTGCTGGGCGGCGGCAAGTCATGACGCACGGCGCCCGCCCTGCGCAGCCCAACGCCGCCCGCGCCCGCGTCCACCAGCGCGGCGCGGCCTTGCTGGCGGCCATGCTGACGGTGACGCTGGTGGCGACCTTTGCCGCTGCCGCCCTGTGGCAGCAGTGGCGCGCAGTCGAGGTAGAGACGGCCGAGCGCGCCCGGCTGCAGTCGGCCTGGATTCTGGTGGGGGCCCTCGACTGGTCGCGCCTGATCCTGCGCGAGGACGCCATCACCGGCGGCGCCGACCACCTGGCCGAACCCTGGGCCGTGCCGCTGCAAGAGGCCCGCCTGTCCACCTTTCTGGCGGCCGACCGCAACGTGGCCCAGGTGGACGATGCCAGCACCGACACCACCGATGCCTTTCTGTCGGGCCAGATCACCGACATGCAGGCCCGGCTGAACCTGACCAACCTGATGGAGGGCGACAAGGTCAACGCTGGCGCCTTGCGCCAGTTCTCCCGCCTGTTCGAGCGGCTGGGCCTGCCCCCGCAGCAACTGGACCAGCTGGTGCAGGCCCTGCGCGAGGCCAAGGCCAGCAAGGGCGCCGACAGCAGCGCGCCCCTGGCGCCGCCCAGCGTGACCCAGCTGGGCTGGCTGGGCCTGCCCCCGACCACCGTGGCCGTGCTGGCCCCCCATGTCACGCTGCTGCCGGTGCGCACCCCCGTGAACCTGAACACCGCCGATGTGGATGTGCTGTGGGCCGCCATCGACGGGCTGGACACGGCGAGCGCGCAAAAGATCGTGCAGGCCCGGCAGGCGCGCCATTTCCGGGGGCTGACCGATGTCACCAACCAGCTGGGCGCCAGCATTGCGCTGAACGCCGACGACCACGCCATCGCCTCGCGCTACTTCGAGGTGCGCGGGCGGTTGCGCCTGGGCGCCACCATGGTGGACGAGCGCTCGCTGGTGTCGCGCCAGGGCACCATCATCACCACCTTGTGGCGCGAACGCGGCGCATTTGACCGTGCCCCCTTGACCGCAGCGCCCGAGTCGGGCCGATGAGAACGCGGTCACTCTCTGAGCGCCTCCGTACTGTCAAGTCTGCAGCCTAGAATGGCGCGCAAAACCCGTCCATGAGCACCCTGATCCTTTTCCTGCCCCAGGCCCCTTGCGGGCCCACGACCGCCTTCAGCTACACGCTGACCGCCGACGGCCATACCGAACTTCGCCATGCCAGTGCCCCGGCGGCGCTGCTGCCCGAGCCCGCCCGGCCGGGTGGCGAGGTGGTGGCCGTGGTGCCGGCGCGGGCGCTTTCCTGGCAGCGCGTGCAATTGCCCCAGGGCGTGCCGCTGGGGGCAGGCCAGCAAACGCCGCGCCTGCGCTCGGTGCTGGAGGGTTTGCTGGAAGACCAGCTGCTCGACGACCCCGCCCAGCTGCACTTTGCCCTGGAACCGGGCGCCCGCGCCGGCGAACCCGTGTGGGTGGCCGTGTGCGACCGCGCCTGGCTGCGCGAAGCCTTGCAGGTGCTGGAGGCCGCCGGCCGCCGCGTCTCGCGCGTGGTGCCCGAATTTGCGCCGGGCCCCACCGCCAGCGGCGGGCCCGAGCTGTTTGCGCTGGGCACGCCCGAAGAAGCCCACCTGGTGCTGTGTGGCCACGGCCCCGACCAGGGCGTGGCCGTGCTGCCGCTGTCGTCGGTGGCGCTGGGCCTGATCGGCCCGGCCACCGGCCCCACAGACACCGACGCTCCCCCGTTGCCGCTGCACGCCGAACCGGCCGTGGCAGCGCTGGCCGAGCGCACGCTGGGCCGCCCGGCGGCGCTGCACACCGCAAGCCAGCGCGCGCTGGATGCGGCGCGCGGCGCCTGGGATCTGGCGCAATTCGATCTGGCCAGCACCGGGCGCACCCGTGCCCTGCGCAAGGCCGGCAGCGCCGCCAGTGCGTTTTTGTATGCGCCGCAATGGCGGGCGGCACGCTGGGGCGTCGGCCTGCTGGCGGCGGCCCACCTGGTTGGCCTGAACGCGTGGGCCTGGCAAGAGCGCGACGCGCTCGCCGCCAAGCAAGCCGGTGTGCGCAATGCACTCACCCAGACATTTCCGAAGGTGCAGGTGGTGGTGGATGCCCCGGTTCAAATGGAGCGTGAGCTGGCCGTGCTGCGCCAGGCCGCTGGCAGCGTCTCGCCACGCGACCTGGAGCCCCTGCTGGCTGCGGCGGGCGCGGCCCTGCCCGAAGGCCAGCTGCCCAATGCACTGGAATACACCGCAGGTGAGCTGCGCCTGCGCGGCATCACGCTAACGGACGAAGAGCACACCGCCATGGTCACCCGGCTGCAGACCGCGGGCTATGGCGCCCGCATGGACGATGGCAGCCTGTCGCTGCGCGCGGAGACAACGCCATGAGCACCTCCACCCACCACACCTTGCAACAGCGCTGGAAGGCCCTGGCCCCTCGCGAGCAAAACCTGGTTCTGGCTGCAAGCGCCATCGTGGCCCTGGCGCTGCTGTGGTGGGTGGCCCTGGCGCCAGCCCTGAAAACGCTGCGCACGGCCCCCGCCCGCCATGCCGCCCTGGATGCCCAGTTGCAGCGCATGCAAAGCCTGCAGGCCGAAGCCTTGCAACTGCAGGCCGCGCCACGCGGCACACCGGGCGACGCCGTGGGCAGCCTGCGCGCGTCGCTGACCCAGCGCCTGGGCGCCACCGCCCAGCTCAGCCTGGTGGGCGACCGCGCCACCATCACCCTGAAGGGCGCGCCCGCCGACGCCCTGGCGCAATGGCTGGCCCAGGCACGCAGCAATGCGCTGGCGGTGCCGGTGGAAGCCCGGCTCACGCGCAGCGCGGCGGCGGCTGCGGGCACATCGCCACCTGCCACCCTGGGCAATGTGCCCGCTGCGGCCGCACCGCGCTGGGATGGCAGCCTGGTGCTGGCACTGCCCGCGCGCTGAACGGCGTCCCTCTCGTGTTTCGCAACGTGTCTTCTTCCCTGCGTCCCCGCCAGCGGTTAGCCGCCACGGCAGCTCCGCGCTCGCCCTGGGGCTGGGCTGCAGCCGGGGTGCTGGTGGGAGTGCTGCCTGCGGTGATCAGCTTTGCGCCAGCACAGTGGCTGGCCCGGGCGGTGGACAGTGCCACCGGCGGGCAAGTGCTGCTGGCCCAGGCACGCGGCACGGTGTGGACCGGCTCGGCCCAGCTGGTGCTGACCGGTGGCGGCGCCAGCCAGGACCGTGCTGCCCTGCCCGGACGGCTGGAGTGGCAGCTGCGCCCCACGCTGCGCGGCCTGCGTGCGCAGGTGCATGCCGCGTGCTGCATGACCGCGCCGCTGCAGGCCCGCCTGGATGCACGCTGGGGCGGCGCGCGGCTGGCTCTGGCCGATGGGCAAAGCCAGTTCCCGGCAGGCCTGCTGACCGGCCTGGGAACCCCCTGGAACACCCTGCAACCCCAGGGCCAGCTGGCCGTGCAGACCCAGGGCTTCGAGGCCGCCTGGGCCGCAGGGCGCATGGCGCTGACCGGCACGGTTCAGCTCGACGCGCGGGCGATGTCGTCGCGCCTTTCCACCCTGCGCCCCATGGGCAGCTACCGGCTGGTACTTCAGGGCGGAGATGTGCCCACGCTCACCCTGGGCACGCTTGACGGCCATCTGCAGCTCAGCGGCAGCGGCCAATGGGTAGGCCAGCGCCTGCGTTTCACGGGCGAGGCCAGTGCCACGCCCGAGCGCGAGGCGGCCCTGGCCAATCTTCTGAACATCATCGGACGGCGCAACGGCGCGCGCTCCATCATCACCGTGGGTTGATCCTATGACTTCCAATCTTTCGCCCCAACTGCGATTTGCTCTTAATACGATAGCTGCTTGCGCTTTACTGGCAAGCGCTAGCGGGCAAATTCATGCACAAACGGCCATCGGAACCGGCACCAGCAGCGTGCGCCCGGGCGAGCCCGTCACGCTCAACTTCGCCAACGCCGAGATCGAAGCCGTGGCCCGCACCATGGCCACCATCACCGGCCGCAACGTGGTGGTGGACCCGCGCGTCAAAGGCCAGCTCACCCTGATCACCGAACGCGCCGTGACGCCAGCGGCCGCCTTCCAGCAGTTTCTGGCGGCGCTGCGTCTGCAGGGCTTCACGGTGGTCGAGTCCGCCGGCCTGTACAAGGTGGTGCCCGAGGCCGACGCCAAGCTGCAGGGCGGCAGCGTGAGCGTGTCGCGCGGCGGCGCCCCTGGTCCCGGCGGCGGGCAGATCGTCACGCAGATCTTCAAGCTCAACTACGAAAACGCGGCCAACCTGGTGCCGGTGCTGCGCCCGCTGATCAGCCCCAACAACACCATCAACGTGAACCCCGGCAACAACTCGCTGGTGATCACCGACTATGCCGACAACCTGCAGCGCCTGGCGCGCATCGTGGCGGCCATGGATGTCTCCAATGCCAGCGATGTCGAGGTAATCCCGCTCAAGAACGCCGTGGCCGCCGACCTGGCCCCGCTGGTGGCGCGGCTGATTGACGGTGGCAGCGCAGCCGCCCCGGCGGCGGCCCAGGGACAGAGCGACACCTCGTTCAAGACCACGCTGATTGCCGAGCCGCGCAGCAACGCCCTGATCCTGCGCGCCGCCAACCCCGCCCGCGTGGCCCAGGTGCGCGCGCTGGTGGACAAGCTCGACCAGCCGCCCGTGCCCGGCAGCAGCGCGGCCAGCGGCAACATCCATGTGGTGTACCTCAAGAATGCCGATGCCACCAAGCTGGCGACCACGCTGCGCGCGGCCATGTCGGCCATGTCGGCCACGGGAGGCGGCAGCGGCGCTGCCGCAGCGGGCACTTCCGGCTCTGGCGGGCTCGCGACCTCTGCGGTGTCGTCCAGCACGGCATCGGCCAGCAACTCCAGCAACAGCGCCGGGCTGGGCGGCAGCGGAGGCCTGGGCATGGGCGCGGGCGGCGGCTCCAGCAGCGCCAACAGCAACCAGCCCTCGACCGGCGGGCAGATCCAGGCCGACCCCACCACCAACTCGCTCATCATCACCGCGCCCGAGCCCCAATACCGGCAGCTGCGTGCCGTGATCGACAAGCTCGACGGCCGCCGCGCGCAGGTGCTGGTGGAAAGCCTGATCGTCGAAGTCACGGCCAGCAAGCTGGCCGAGTTCGGCATCCAGTGGCAAAGCGTGCTGGGCAGCAAAGGCGATGGCGTGGTGGGCGCCATCGGCACCAACTCGGCGGTGTCGGGCGGCAACATCCTGAGCCTGGCGGCGGGCATTGCCTCGGGCAGCACCTCGGCGCTGGACTCGGTCGGCAGGGGCCTGAACATTGCGCTGGCGCCGCGCGTCAACGGCCAGTATTACCTGGGCGCGCTGGCCAATTTTCTGCAAAACAGTGGCGATGCCAACGTGCTCTCCACCCCCAACCTGATGACGCTGGACAACGAAGAGGCCAAGATCGTCATCGGCAACAACGTGCCCTTTGTCACGGGCTCGTATGCCAACACCACGGGCAACAACACCGTGAACCCCTTCACCACGGTAGAGCGCAAGGACGTGGGCCTGATGCTGCGTGTGCGCCCGCAGATCAACGAGAACGGCACCGTCAAGCTGGCGATTTACCAGGAAGTCTCGAAGATCGACGGCAACACCCTCAAGGACGTGAACGGCCCCACCACCAGCAAGCGCTCCATCGAATCGAACGTGCTCGTTGAAGACGGCAGCATCATCGTGCTGGGCGGTCTGCTGGAAGACAGCTACCAGCAGGCCGAGGACAAGGTGCCGCTGATGGGCGACATCCCCGTGCTGGGCAATCTGTTTCGCAGCGAGAACCGCTCGCGCAAGAAGACCAACCTGATGGTGTTCTTGCGCCCCGTGGTGGTGCGCGATGCCGCCGCCAGCGACGCGCTGATGCTTGACCGCTACGACGCCATCCGCGCGCTGCAGCAGGTTGCGCAGCCCGCCCCCAGCGCCGTGATGGGCTCTGTCTCGGGCGCCCCGGTGTTGCCCGCGCTGCGCCCCGAAACCGCTCTGCCCACACCGGTTTACGCCCCCGCGCCCATCAGCACGCCCATCACAACGCCCTGAGCAGCCCCGCCATGCGCCACCCCCTGCCCTACGCCTTTGCGCGCACCGCCCAGTTGCTGCTGGAGGACGACGGCCAGCAGCTGGTGCTGTGGCACGGCCCCCAGCCCAACGCCAGCGCGCTGTCGGAAGTGCTGCGCAAGCACCCCGTGCAGCAGTTGCTGCCGCTTGATGCCCATGGCATGGCCCAGCGCATCAGCGCGGCCTATGCGCAGGGCGAATCGAGCGCCGCCACCGTGGTGAGCGAGGTGGAAAGCGACGCCGACCTCTCGCGCATGATGCAAGAGCTGCCCGCCGTGGAAGACCTGCTGGAAACGGCCGACGACGCGCCCATCATCCGCATGCTCAACGCCCTGCTCACGCAGGCCGCGCGCGACGGCGCCAGTGACATCCACATCGAGCCCTACGAGCGCCACAGCAGCGTGCGTTTTCGCGTGGACGGCAGCCTGCGCGAGGTGGTGCAACCCAACCGCGCGCTGCACGCCGCCCTGATCTCGCGCCTGAAGATCATGGCCGACCTCGATATCTCCGAAAAGCGCCTGCCGCAGGACGGCCGCATCAGCCTGCGCCTGGGCACCCGCGCCATCGACGTGCGCGTGTCCACGCTGCCCAGCGCGCACGGCGAACGCGCCGTACTGCGCCTCTTGGACAAGAGCGAAAGCAAGATCAGCCTGGAGGCCGTGGGCATGCAGGGCGACACCCTGCACCGCTTTACAGACCTGATCGCCCAGCCGCACGGCATCGTGCTCGTCACGGGCCCCACGGGTTCGGGCAAAACCACCACGCTGTATGCGGCGCTGTCGCGGCTGGACGCCACGCGCAACAACATCATGACGGTGGAAGACCCCATCGAATACGAGCTGCCCGGCGTGGGCCAGACGCAGGTCAACAGCAAGATCGACCTGACCTTTGCCAAGGCCCTGCGCGCCATCCTGCGCCAGGACCCGGACATCATCATGATTGGCGAAATCCGCGACTTCGAGACCGCGCAGATCGCCATCCAGGCCTCGCTGACGGGCCACCTGGTGCTGGCCACGCTGCACACCAACGACGCCGCGAGTGCCGTCACGCGCCTGACCGACATGGGCGTGGAGCCGTTTCTGCTGTCCTCGTCCCTGCTGGGCGTGCTGGCGCAGCGTCTGGTGCGCAAGATCTGCACGCAGTGCGCCGGCAAGGGTTGCGACGCCTGTGGCCAGACCGGCTACGCAGGCCGCACGGGCGTGTTCGAGCTGCTGGTGACCACCGACGCCATCCGCGCCCAGATCCACAACCAGGCTTCCGAGGCCGACATCCGCGCCGCCGCTCTGGCCAACGGCATGGCGCTGATGCGCGACGACGGCGAGCGCCTGATTGCCGCCGGCATCACCAGCCGTGAAGAAGTGGTGCGAGTGACCAGAGATTAGGGGACGCCACCCGTGGCCCGGCAAAGCCGGTTCCACGGTGGCACTGGCCTGGATCGCGCAGGGTGCTGGCGCCGTCGCGCCATGAACCGCAGCTTGAAGCCCCGGAATTAAATGCTATTCATTTAATAGCTGCTAGCGCTTTCTGCATAAGCGCTAGCAGCCAAAAACACCACTATTGAATCTGCAGCGCCACTTGCGCCTGCCGCGCCCTGGCGGGCTGGCGGCCGCGGGCCGCAGCGGCCGCCGGCAGGGCGCCTGGCTGCACGCTGGCGGTGGCACCACCGTGCAGCTTGAACTGGCTGACCGCGCGCGTCAGTTGCAGGGCCTGCTCGCGCAGCGATTCCGATGCCGCCGTGGACTGCTCCACCAGCGCGGCGTTTTGCTGCGTCTTCTGATCAAGCTGCGTGACCGACTGGCTGATGTGGCCGATGTTGTCGCTTTGCTCGGCGGCCGAGGCGGTGATTTCGTGAATGATGCCGGACACGCGGCGCACGCTGCCCACGATTTCGGTCATGGTCTGGCCTGCCTGGCTCACGAGGCGCGAGCCATCTTCCACGCGCTCGACCGATGAACCAATCAGCTCCTTGATCTCTTTGGCCGCCCCGGCGCTGCGCTGGGCCAGGCTGCGCACTTCGCTGGCCACCACGGCAAAGCCCCGGCCCTGCTCACCGGCGCGTGCGGCTTCCACGGCGGCATTGAGCGCCAGAATGTTGGTCTGGAACGCAATGGAGTCGATCACGCCCGTGATGTCGGCAATCTTGCGCGAACTGGTGGTGATCTGGTCCATGGTGCTCACCACCTGCGACACCACGGCACCGCCGCGTGCTGCCACTTCGGCGGCCGACGAGGCAAAGTCACTGGCCTGGCGCGATGCCTGCGCGCTTTGCTGCACCGTGCTGGTGAGCATCTCCATCGACGATGCCGCTTCTTCGAGGTTGGCAGCGGTCTGCTCGGTGCGCTGGCTGAGGTCGTGGTTGCCCGTGGCGATTTCTGAACTGGCGGTAGAAATGTTGCCCGCCGCATCCTGCACCTGGCGCACCAGGCCGCGCAAGGATTGCTGCATGCGGCCCATGGCTGTCACCAGCTGGCCCACTTCGTCGTGGTTGAGTGCCTGCGTGTCGCGCGACAGGTCACCCCCGGCAATGCGCTCGGCCAGATCGCGGGCCTGGGCCAATGAACGGGTGATCGAGCGCACGCTCAGGTAGGTGAGCGGAATCAGCACCGCCAGGGCCAACACCAGGGCCACGCCAATCAGGCCGGACATGGTGGCGGCGAGGGAGTCCACGCCCTGGCGCGCCTCCTGCATCTGCTCCCGGGCCGAAGTGGCCAGGCGAGAGAACAGCTGGTCGGTGGCTTCCATGTGTGTTTTCAGCCGGTCGGCATAGGCGCCACCGCCGGCACCGTCGATCTGGGCGCGCTCGATCTGGTCGAAGATCGGAACAATGCCGGCTTCGTATTGCTTGATCTCGTCGAGCGATTTGTCGATAGCCGTCACAAAGGCCGCGTCGCCCGCCTGCACCTGGCGCACATCGGCCAGGCTCTTGCGCAGGGCCGCCAGCGTCTTGCCCCAGCTTTCGCGCAGCGCCGCCACTTCCACGGTGTTGTTGAAGTTGATGATGATGTCTTTCTCGGCACGGCGCAGGTCGCCCAGCGCGGTGCGCAGATCGGACATGTCGGTCAGCGTCTGCACCCGTTGCGAAAACAGCACCTCCAGCGTGCCGCGGGTGCGGTCCAGCGCAATGAAACCCATCGCACCAATGATCACCAGCAACACCAGCGAAAAGATCGTGCCGAAATACAGGCGCGCACGAATGGAAAGTCGGCCCAGAGCGTTCATGGCTCACCCTTACAAATTTTGACAAGTACCCTGGCGAAGCAACTTTGATGCCACGCCCTCAACCAGCCTTCTGGGCTGGCGCTCGGGGACTATAAATGCCACATCCTCCTCTGGCGCACAGGGTATTTACCGGCGTTTTTGCCTCCGCCGCCGTGCTGCCGCGGCACGTTTTTGTGGCATGGATTTGAAAACACTTTGTCACATTTGGGGCAGACAATGGGTCGCACCGCCGCCCAGGCAGCGGCATCCACAGGGCCGACACCAGCGCCCTTTGCGCACCCCGGCATAGCCCCGGCCTCATCGAAGAACCCAGGAACACCATGTCTGCCCCCCTGCACACCACCACACCATCCCGGGGAACCCTGGGCAAGCGGCTGCTGACCACGTTCTGCGTGGTGCTCACGCTGACCCTGCTGGGCTCGGTCATTGGCATCTGGTCGCTTCGCCAGATCCAGCAATCCACCGAAACCATGGTGAGCCAGGGCGTTGCCACCGAACGCCTGGTTGCCGACGCCTACCGTTATCAGGCCATCAACTCCGAACGTTTCAAGGCCATCGCCCTGAGCTCGGAGCCCGAAGTGAATGAAATTCTGGGCGCCGACATCGCCGCCACCCAGCAGCGCTACGACGGGCTGATCGCCGAGCTGGACAAGGGACTGCAGGCTGCCGAAGACCGCGCACTGCTGGAGGGCATCCAGGCCGCAGGAAAGGATTTTCAGAAAGCCCGCGCCGAGCTGATGGCGGCCAGCGAATCCAACTTTACCGAGCGCATCCGCAAGGTATATGCAGAGCGGTTCCTGCCCTCTTCCGGTGCACTGCTGTCCGCACTGGGCACGCTGACCCAGTCGCAGCGCAACGCGATGGATGCCGGCGCACGCGAGGTGGAACGCCTGGGCGCCGTGGCCCGCACTGCGCTGCTGGCCTTTGGGGCACTGGCCCTGGTGGTGGGCAGCGTGCTGGCGCTGTGGCTGGTGCGCAGCATCACACGCCCGATCGCATTGGCCAGCGTCACGGCCGACCGCGTGGCGGCCCTGGACCTGCGCCACGACATTGCCGGCCATGAAAAAGACGAAGCGGGCCGCATGCTCAATTCGCTGGCGGTGATGCAGCAGGCGCTGCGCACCCTGGTGGTGCAGGTGCGCGGGTCGGCACAGAACGTGAGCTCCGCCGCATCGGAAATCGCCAATGGCAACACCGACCTCTCCAGCCGCACCGAGGAAACCTCTGCCAGCCTGCAGCAGACCGCGGCGGCGCTGGAGCAGATCACCATCCGGGTAATGCAGTCGGCGCAGGCCGCGCACGACGCGCAGCAGATCGTGGCCACGGCCACGACGGTGGCGCACGAGGGCGGCAGCGTGGTGGCCCAGGTAGAGCGCACCATGCAAGGCATCCATGCGTCGGCCGGCAAGATCGCCGCCATCATCGGCGTGATCGACTCCATTGCGTTCCAGACCAACATTTTGGCTCTCAATGCCGCCGTGGAGGCGGCCCATGCGGGCGACCAGGGCCGGGGTTTTGCGGTGGTGGCTGCCGAGGTGCGCAGCCTGGCCACCCGGTCGGCCGCCGCGGCGCGGGAAATCAAGGCGCTGATCAATGAATCGGTCGATCAGGTGAAAGAGGGCACCAGCCTGGCGGGCGTAGCGGGCACTACCATGCAGCGCATCGTGGGCTCCATCCAGAACGCCGAACGCATGATGGGCGAGATCACCTCCGCCACGCAGGACCAGAACCGAGACATTGGCCAGATCAACACCGCAGTAGCGCGGCTGGACCAGATGACCCAGGCCAACTCGGCGCTGGTAGAGCAGTCAATGGCCGCATCGGCCGGCCTGCGCAGCCAGGCCCACGAGCTTTCCACCCTGATCAGCCGGTTTGTGCTGCCTGGCCAGGGCGCCGAAACAGCCCTGCCGCCCATCGGCCAGATGGCCCACGCACACCGGCAACAGGCACTGCTGGCGAATGGCTAAACAACGGGGTTGCGGCCGCCCCGTTGTAGATGGCTGGTGAGGGCTGAAAATTGGGTGAATCCGCTAGAAAATAGGTGAAAAGTGCCGCTAGCTCTTATGCAGCAAGCGCTAGCAGCTACGTTTTTAATAGCAATCAATCAGACAGGCTTGATCGGCACGTACAGGCTGCCGCCGCCGCGCTGAAACTCTTCAGCCTTGGTCTCCATGCCCGCCGCCAGCGCTTCGGCCTCGGCTACGCCCTTTTGCGCGGCAAAGTCGCGCACTTCCTGCGTGATCTTCATCGAGCAGAACTTGGGGCCGCACATCGAGCAAAAGTGCGCCACCTTGGAGGCATCCTTGGGCAGGGTTTCGTCGTGGAATGCCTGCGCCGTCTCGGGGTCCAGGCCCAGGTTGAACTGGTCCTGCCAGCGGAAGTCGAAACGCGCCTGGCTCAGCGCGTCGTCGCGTGAGCGGGCGCCCGGATGGCCCTTGGCCACATCGGCGGCGTGCGCGGCGATCTTGTAGGCGATGATCCCTTGCTTGACGTCGTCGCGGTCGGGCAGGCCCAGGTGTTCTTTGGGCGTCACGTAGCACAGCATGGCCGTGCCCATCCAGCCGATCATGGCCGCGCCGATGGCGGACGCAATGTGGTCGTAGCCCGGCGCGATGTCGATGGTCAGCGGGCCCAGGGTGTAGAACGGCGCCTCGTGGCAGGTCTTGAGCTGCTCGGTCATGTTGGCCTGGATCATGTGCATGGGCACATGGCCGGGGCCTTCGATCATGGTCTGCACGTCGTGCTTCCAGGCCACCTGGGTCAGCTCGCCCAGCGTGTGCAGCTCGGCAAACTGCGCCTCGTCGTTGGCGTCGGACGCGCACCCGGGGCGCAGGCCGTCGCCCAGGCTGAACGACACGTCGTACGCCTTCATGATGTCGCAGATGTCCTCGAAGTGCTCGTACAGAAAGCTCTCGCGGTGGTGCGCCATGCACCACTTGGCCATGATGGAGCCGCCGCGCGAGACGATGCCCGTGCGCCGCTGCGCCGTGAGGTGGATGTAGGCCAGGCGCACGCCCGCGTGGATGGTGAAGTAGTCCACCCCCTGCTCGGCCTGCTCGATCAGCGTGTCGCGGAAGATTTCCCAGGTCAGGTCTTCGGCAATGCCGCCCACTTTTTCCAGCGCCTGGTAGATCGGCACGGTGCCGATGGGTACGGGGCTGTTGCGGATGATCCAGTCGCGCGTGGTGTGGATGTTCTTGCCGGTCGACAGATCCATCACCGTGTCGCCGCCCCAGCGGATCGACCAGACCAGTTTTTCGACCTCTTCCTCGATGCTGCTGGTGACGGCCGAGTTGCCGATGTTGGCGTTGATCTTCACGCGGAAGTTGCGGCCGATGATCATCGGCTCGATTTCCGGGTGGTTGATGTTGGCCGGGATGATGGCGCGGCCGCGCGCCACCTCGTCGCGCACGAACTCGGGCGTGATCACGTCGGGCATCACGGCGCCCATGGGGTTGCCCTTGCGGCGGGCCTCGCGCTTGGGGTCACTCAGGTGTTCGCGCGTCCATTCGAGGCGGCCGTTTTCGCGCAGCGCGATGTATTCCATCTCGGGCGTGATGATGCCGCGCCGCGCATAGTGCATCTGCGTGACGTTGCCACCGGCTTTGGCGCGGCGCGGCTGGCGCTGCAGGCCAGCCGCTTCGCGGCGCAGTTGCTCGATACGCTCCAGATCGCGCCCTTCGTGCTTACCGCCATCGTCGAGGATGTGGGCCAGCCGTCCTTCGTAGCTCTCGGTGTCGCCGCGCTCTTCGATCCACGCCGCGCGCAGCGCGGGCAGGCCGCGCCGCACGTCGATCTGCGCCTGCGGGTCGGTGTAGGGACCCGGGGTGTCGTACAGGCTGGCCTGCGCGCCGTTGGTGAGCGCAATGTCGCGCACCGGCACGCGCAGGTCGGGCCGCGATCCTTCAAGGTAGGTCTTGGTCGAACCTGGAAATGGCTCGCGCGTGAGCGTGAGGAGTTGGGCGAACTTGTCGGGCGCGTTCATCGGCGGGTCTCCTGTGGTGTCTGTGTTTCGACTCCGGGGCCGCCTGCCGTGCCATGACCGCTTCAAGGGTAGATGGCGCCGTGCGCTGCTCTTCCTTACGCCGGTCCTAACCGGATCAAGTTGACGGGTTCGGCTGCCAGATCAGCCATCTCAGCGCGCATGTGCGGGCACCCCGGAGTGTGTTGCCCATAATAGCGCGAAAAGGAGATTCGACATGACCGCTTTTCGCCCTGCCCTTGCTGCGGCCTTGACTGCATTGCTGCTTGCTGCCTGTGCAACCGATGGCCGCACGCCCTACCCCTACAGTGGCACGCCAGGCGATGCGCAACGCGACGCCACGCAAGCCTTGCGTGGCCATCCGCAGGCGCGCACCATCTATCGCGAAGGCCCCGTCACGGGGCGCGAAGGCGATCTCTCGCCCGAAGAATCGGCGCGCCAGGAAGCCATCACCTACTGTTCCAGCGTTGCCATGTCCGCACGCACACTCGATGTGCGCAAGGAACGCCTGCCGACGCGCGGCGGCCTGCAGGGC
>ERZ1023696.159-NODE-159-length-14170-cov-6.381970_pt1 | contig 14170 bp, 14 predicted proteins | sample MGYA00520859_ERZ1023696 | MGnify/ENA primary metagenome ERZ1023696 (study PRJEB33180, sample SAMEA4046002) | wastewater metagenome | place: Denmark | collected 2016-03-13 | study: EMG produced TPA metagenomics assembly of the PRJEB13832 data set (Local...
CCGGAGGAGCTCGATGCTGTCGCCGGATGATGCCCGCCTGCTGGAGCGCCTGCACGGCGATCTGCCCCTGACCGAGCGGCCGTTTGCCGACGTGGCCGCCGAATTCGGGTGGACCGAGGAATACGTCATTGGGCGGCTCTCGGCCCTGCTGGAGAGCGGCATGCTCACCCGCTTTGGCCCGCTATTCCAGATCGAGCGCGCGGGCGGCCTGTTCGTGCTGGCCGCCATGGCCGTGCCCGAGGAGCGCTACGAGGCCGTCACGGCGCAAGTCAACGCCCACCCCGAAATCGCGCACAACTACCGGCGCGCCCATGCGCTGAACATGTGGTTCGTGCTCGGCACCGAAACCCCGGCGCAGTGCGCGGCGGCCATCACACGCATCGAGGCCGAAACGGGCCTGCCCGTGCTGGCATTTCCGAAGGAGCGCGAGTTTTTCGTCGAACTCAAGCTTCCCCTGCACCAAGCCACCGGAGCAGCCCATGGCGCTTGACGATTTCGACCGCGCCCTGATGGCCGCCACCCAGGGTGGCCTGCCGCTGGTGCCGCGCCCCTACGACGCCGTGGGGCAACAGCTTGGCGTCTCCGGCCAGCAGGTGCGCGAGCGCCTGGCGCAGATGCTCGAAACCGGCCTCATCCGCCGCATTGGCGCCGTGCCCAATCACTACCGCCTGGGCTTCACGGCCAACGGCATGAGTGTGTGGGACGTGGACGACGCCTTGGTGGACCAGCTCGGCGAGCGCATCGGCCAGCTGCCTGGCGTGAGCCACTGCTACCGCCGCCCGCGCCACCTGCCGAAGGCATCGCCGGGCCGCTCCCAAGATGCCGAGTCCCCCTCGGGGGGAGACGGTGCGCAATGCACACCGACAGGGGGCATCTGCTGGCCCTACAACCTGTTCGCCATGCTGCACGGCCGCACGCGCGCCGAGGTCGAGCATCAGGCCGAGCAGGTGCGCGAACTGCTGGGCACCGCCTGCCGGGGCCACGACATCCTGTATTCGACCGCCATCCTCAAGAAGACCGGCCTGCGTCTTCGGCAAAGCCAAGAAAGCTAATCATGTTCCGCATCAGCCAATACATGCGCGAGCTCGCGCAAGCCCAGGCCACCGGCGCCTATCCCGCCCCTGCACGCACCCGAGGCAACGGCCAGGCGCCGGGCCCGGTGGTGATCTGGAACCTGATCCGCCGCTGCAACCTGACCTGCAAGCACTGCTATGCGCTGTCGGCCGACCACGACTACGAGGGCGAGCTGTCCACGCAGGAAGTGTTCGGCGTGATGGACGACCTCAAGGCCTATAGCGTTCCGGTGCTGATTCTTTCGGGTGGCGAGCCGCTGATGCGGCCTGACATCTTCGAGATCGCCGAGCGCGCCAAGGCGATGAAGTTCTACACCGGTCTCTCGACCAATGGCACGCTGATCGACGAGCCCATGGCCGACCGCATCCAGGCCATGGGTTTCGACTACGTGGGCATCAGCCTCGATGGCCTGCGCGAAACGCACGACCATTTCCGCCGCCTCGAAGGCGCCTTCGACCGCAGCCTGGCCGCTGTGCGACACCTGCACCAGCGCGGTGTAAAGGTGGGCCTGCGTTTCACCATGACGGCCATGAACGCGCACGACTTCCCTGCGCTGCTGGACCTGATGCGTACCGAGGCCGTGGACAAGTTCTATTTCTCGCACCTCAACTACGCCGGGCGCGGCAACATCCACCGCGGCAAGGACGCGCAGTTCCAGGCCACGCGCGACGCGCTCGACCTGCTGTTCGAGCGCGCCTGGCAGTCCGCGCAGGAGGGCCGCGAAGAAGACTATGTGACCGGCAACAACGACACCGACGGCCCCTACCTGCTGCAATGGGTGCGCGAACGCATGCCGCAGTGGGAGGCACCGCTGCGCGAGCGCCTCATCGCCTGGGGCGGCAATTCGAGCGGCGTGAACGTGGCCAACATCGACAACCTGGGTACCGTGCACCCCGACACCATGTGGTGGCACCACGACCTGGGCAACGTGCGCCAGCGCCCGTTCTCGGCCATCTGGTCCGACACCTCCGAGCCGTTGATGGCGGGCCTGAAAGCCAAGCCCCGCCCGGTGGGTGGGCGCTGCGCTGTGTGCCACTACTTCAGCATCTGCGGCGGCAACACGCGCGTGCGTGCCCAGCAACTCACGGGCGATGCCTGGGCCGAAGACCCCGGCTGCTACCTGCGCGACGACGAGATCGGGCTGCAAGCAGGCAGCGACGCACAGCGCGTGGCGCTGACGCCTTTCAGCAAGGGCCGCCGCACCATCGACATCCACCCGGAGAACGAACATGCATGACACCCTGCGCCGCTTTGCTGCAGGCGCTGCGCACCTGGCCCTGAGTGCGGGCCTGCTCTGGATGGGCCACGGTCTGGCCCAGGCACAGCCCCACAACAGTCCCTCAGCGACGGCCGCCAAGTCTGCCGCGCCCACCACCGCCGCCTCTGCTGCCGCGCTGTACGGCGAACACTGCGCCAGCTGCCACGGTGCCCAGCGCACTGGCGGCATGGGCCCGGCGCTGCTGCCCGAGAGCCTGGCACGCCTGCGCCGCCCCGAAGCGCTGAAGGTCATCCAGCGGGGCCGCGCCGCCACGCAAATGGGGGGCTTCGCCGCCACGCTGGCCCCCGCCGACATTGCGGCACTGACCGAATGGATCTACCAGCCGGTCACCCCCGCACCAGCGTGGAGCGACGACGATGTGCGCGCCTCGCGCGTTGAAACCGCAGGCACCAGAAACCTGCCGGCCCGCCCCAGCTGGAAGGCCGATCCCATGAACCTGTTTGTGGTGGTGGAAGGTGGTGACCACCATGTCTCGCTGGTCGACGGCGACCGCTTCGAGGTCATCCACCGCTTTGCCAGCCGCTACGCGCTGCACGGCGGCCCCAAGTTCACGCCCGACGGGCGCTTTGTGTTCTTTGGCTCGCGCGACGGCTGGATCACCAAATACGACCTGTGGAACCTTACCGTGGTGGCCGAGGTGCGCGCCGGCCTGAACATGCGCAACGTGGCCGTCAGCGGCGACGGGCGCTGGGTCATGGCCGCCAACTACCTGCCGCGTACCGTGGTGCTGTTCGACGCCGATCTGAACTTTGTCAAACGCTATGACGCCACCACGCTCGACGGCAAAGAGGCCTCGCGCGTGTCTGCGGTGTACGACGCTGCCCCACGCAAGAGTTTTGTCGTGGCGCTCAAGGACATTCCGGAGGTCTGGGAGATTTCCTACGACCCCAAGGCACCGCCGATCTATGACGGCCTGGTGCACGACTACAAGATGGGCGAGGCCATCGCCAAGCCGGGCTACCACGGGGTTCGACGCACGCCGCTCGATGAACCGCTGGACGATTTCTTTTTCGACCAGGACTACCGCCATGTGCTGGGCTCGACCCGGCCCAAGTCCGGTGCGGCCGACGGCGCCCCCACGGCACAGGTGGTCAACCTCGATGTACGGCGCAAGATTGCCGAGCTGCCGATTGCAGGCATGCCGCACCTGGGCTCGGGCATCACCTTTGCCTGGAACGGCACCACCGTGCTGGCCAGCCCGAACCTCAAAGACGGCGCCATCGACGTGATCGACATGAAGACCTGGAAAACGGTCAAGACCATTCCCACCCCCGGGCCTGGCTTTTTCATGCGCAGCCACGAGACCACCCGCTACGCCTGGGCCGACTCCATGATGAGCCCCACGGCCAAGGACACGCTCACACTCATCGACAAGGCCACGCTGACGCCCATGGCCACGCTGCGCGAACCCGGCCGCACGCTGGCGCACACCGAGTTCACCAAGGACGGCCGCTACGCCCTGGTCAGCGTGTGGGAGACAGACGGCGCCATCATCGTGTTTGACGCGCAGACCCTCAAGGAGGTCAAGCGCCTGCCCATGAGCAAGCCTGTGGGCAAATACAACGTGTGGAACAAGATCACGCGCTCGGAAGGCACCTCGCACTGAGAGCGCCTGCGGATTTTTGGTCAAATAGACCTCTATCGCTTATACAGCAAGCGCCAATAGCTATCAAATAAATAGCATTGTTTTGCGGCGCGGAGCAACGCTCCACCGCCCCGCTGCCCTCACACCGGCAGCGCGCTGGGCGCAGGCTCCACCCCCGCAGTGACCGCCTCGTCGCGCGCAATGCGCCCGTCGATCAGCTCCACCAGCCGGTCGCAGCGTGCCGCCAGCCGCGGGTCGTGCGTGACCACCACAAAACTCGTGCCGCGCTCGGCATGGATGCGGCGCAGCAAGGCAAACACCTCTGCGGACGAAGCGGTATCCAGGTTGCCCGTGGGCTCGTCGGCCAGCACCAGCGGCGGGTTCATGACCAGCGCGCGGGCAATGGCCACACGCTGCTGCATGCCGCCCGACAGCTCCCCCGGACGCTTGTCCATGGCCTGCGCCAGGCCAACGGCGGCCAGCAGGCTGCGCGCGTGCTCGCGCTGCGCGCTGCTGACGCGGCCTTCGGCCATGAGGGCCGGAAGCGTCACGTTTTCCAGCGCCGAGAACGCGGGCAGCAGGTGGTGGAACTGGAAGACAAACCCCAGCGTGCGGCGACGGCGCAGCGTCAGCGCGGCATCTTGAAGACCCTGTACCGCTTCGCCGTCGAGCCGGTAGCTGCCGGACGTCATGGACTCGAGCAGGCCCAGAATATTGAGCAGCGTGCTCTTGCCCGATCCTGAGGGCCCCATCAGGGCAATGAACTCGCCACGGCGCACCTGCAAGGTGATGTCATGCAACACCTCGGCCTCGCTGGGTCGGCCCACGTTGTAGCTTTTGCGCACGTCGCGTAGTTCGATCAACATTTTTGCAATCCATTGCGCTGCGCACCGCCAGTGGCGCAAAAAACCGGCGCAGCCAGTGCCAGCGCCCCCCGCGCAAGGGCAGCCCCGCAGCGCTGGGGGCGTCCCCCTGCCCGCAGTGCGCAGCACTGCGAGAGTGGGGGGAAGCGGCGCAGCCGCACAGGGGGGTGTCTCATCACTACATGCGAATGGCTTGCGCCGGGTCCAGCGCCGCCGCGCGCCGCGCTGGTGCCACGGCGGCCAGCACGCCACAGACCGACGCAATCAGCGCCACCTGCAACGCCATGGCAGGTGGCAGCGCAATAGAAAAGAGCGGCAAGCCGTCGGAGCCGCGCACGAAGTGGGTAAACACCCATATCAGCGCCACCGCCAGCAGCAGGCCCAGCACCGAGCCCAGCACCCCCACCACGGCGCCCTGCACCAGAAACACGCGCAGCACCTGCCCCCGGGTCGCGCCCATGGCGCGCAATATGCCGATTTCGCGGCCCTTTTGCACCACCGATACCACCAGCACGCTGGCGATGCCCAGCACCACCACGGCCAGCACCACGCCGCGAATGATGGAGGTGCTGATCGACTGCGCATTCAGCGCCGACACCAGCTGCGCATTGCTCTCTTGCCAGCTTTCAATCTTGTAGGGAAACTGCCCCTGCAGCGCGCGCGCCAGGGTCTGGGCCACCCACACGTCCTTGAGGGTCAGGTCGAGCTGGGTGGCACCACCGGGCAGTGCCAGCAGGCTTTGCGCAGCCCGCAGCGGCACGATCACGGTGCGCCGGTTCAGGTCTTTCACGCCCAGGTCCACCAAGGCGGTGACGCGCACGGAATCGCTTACGGTGCCGCTCGCGCTGCCCGTCTGCACCGTGAGGCGATCGCCCACGCGCACGCCAAGGTCCTGCGCCAGCTCGCGCCCCACAATCGCCTCGCCCGGCAACAGCCGTGGGCTGCCACTGACCACCTTGGAGCGCAGCCCCACCACCCGGTCATAGCGGTCCAGGTCCACGCCCATCAGTGCAATGGCCTGTGATGCCTCGCCGCGCAGCGCCAGGCCGCTGCCCGACACCATGGGCGATACGCCGACCACCTCGGGCAGACGCTCCAGCAGCGGCACCAGCGCCTGCCAGTTGGCCACCGAGCGCAGGCGCTGCGCGCGCGGCTGCGTTTCGGTGAGGACGGCCGCCCCGGGCACGGGCAGTGCTGCCGGTGTCACCAGGTCGTCCGGTGCCCGCAGACTGATGTGCGCCTGGGCGCCCAGCGTCTTGGCCAGGGTGTTGGATTGCAGGCCGTTGATCAGCGCCGAGACATAGGCAATCACCGCCACGCCCGCCGCCACGCCCACGATGATGAGCAGCGTCTGCATGTGCCCCTCGCGCAAAAAACGCAGCGCCACACGCAACTCGAAGCCGGGCCAGATCATCCTAAAAACCGCAGTTGGATGCGCCTGCCAGTGCCATGATCGGCGTGCCAGGCAAGACGCGACGAGGCAGCGCACTCCTGTGCGCAACGAGGAGCAACGCCGCATGGCGCGTCGAGCATGGTGCTGGCAGGTGCATAGCGCAATCACCCAAAAGGTGAACGTTCCAAAGAGATACAAAGCAAGTTTTCACAGGGCCTATCCAGGGATTGCAAGCGGTCAACTGCGATTTTTAGGATCATCATGGCAGTGAGCTCAGCGGCCCTTGGTGCCGCTCGGTGCAGCGCCCGAGGCGGCATCCGCCCGGCCCTTGGCACCTGCGCCTGTTGCAGGCGCCGCAGTGCCTGCCATCCATGGCACCGTGCGGGCACGCACGCGGTCACCCGCCTGCACGGCGCCGCCACGCAACACGGTGTCGCCCCCGGTCAGGCCCTCCAGCACCTCCACGGCATCCAGCGTGCGCAGGCCCAGCCGCACGGCGCGGGCTTGAGCGCGCCCGTCCTGCAGCACCAGCACCGCGCCCGTGTCGCCCGCCACGGCGCCGCGCAAAGTGGCCTGGGGCAGTACCAGTGCGCTTTCGCGCCGTGCGGTCTCCACCTCGACCGACAAGGTCATGTCCTCGCGCAGATACGCGGGCGCCAGGTGCTCCAGCGCAAATTTCACCTCGATGGCACCGCGCTGCGCATCCACCGCCGGTGCGATGGAGAGCACGCGCGCTGCAAAACGCTGGCCGGCAAAGGCATCGGCCACTACCGCGGCCTTCTGCCCCGGCTCCAACTGGTCCAGAAAACGTTCATCCACCTGGGCCACCAGCTGGGTGGGCCCTGCCAGCGCCAGGCTGAGCAAGGCCTTGCCGGGCTGCACGATCTGCCCGGGCTCGACCGCGCGCACCAGCACGCGGGCATCGGCTGGCGCGACCAGAGCAGTCTGCGCCAGGCGGGCCTGGGCCGCCACGGTGGCCGCCTGGGCCAGCGCCAGCTGCGCCTGCGCCTGCACCACATCGGTACCGGCATCGGCATTGGCCTGCATCTGCGCCTGCGCGCTGAGCTGCTGCGCCCGCGCCACATCCACCGCCCGGCGGGCCTCGTCGAGCTGCGCGGGGCTGTAGAACCCCTCGGCCACCAACTGCTGCACCCGCGCCAGGCTGGCGTTTGCGGCTTGCAGGGTGGCGTTGGCCTGTGCGCTCGCAGCCTGCGCAGCGGTACGGCCGCTGCTGCGCAGGCCAGTCAGTCGCGCCTGCGCCTGGCGCTCGGAGGCAACGGCCTGCGCCAAAGCGGCACGCAGTTCATCCGATTCGAGCTGCACCAGCACATCACCCTGACGCACCTGCGCGCCTTCGGCCACCCGCACCTGCGCCACCCGGCCGGTGAGCGTGCTGCCCACATCCACGCGCGACAGCGTGGCCACGCGGGCCGAAAACTGCAGGGTGCGCACCAGCGGTGCCGACTGCACCACCACGGCATCGACCAGCGGCCCGCGCAACGACACGGCCCCGACGGCGACGCCCACCGCCACGACGGCAGCGGCCAGACCCCATGCGATCCAGCGGCGCTTCACAAAAAATTCCTCAGTACCATGGGTTTGATTCGATCATTCAGAAAACAGCCCCCCGGCAGCCTGCGGCGGCGTGACCCCGAGGTGCCGATAAGCGGCCAGCGTGGCGATGCGCCCGCGCGGTGTGCGCTGCAAATAGCCTTGCTGGATCAGGTAGGGCTCGATCACGTCCTCGATGGTGCCCGCCTCTTCACCAATGCTGGCGGCGATGTTATCGAGGCCCACGGGGCCGCCGTCAAAGCGATGTATCAAGGCTTCGAGCAGCTTGCGGTCCATCACGTCAAAACCCTGCGGGTCCACGTCGAGCATGGCGAGTGCCTTGTCGGCGATGGACTTGGTGATGCGGCCATCGCCCTTCACCTCGGCATAGTCGCGCACGCGGCGCAGCAGCCGGTTGGCGATGCGCGGCGTGCCGCGCGAGCGCCGCGCCAGCTCAAAGCCGCCGGCCTCGTCCATGGGCGTGCCCAGCAATCCCGCACTGCGCGTGACGATGCGCGCCAGCTCCTCGGGCGTATAAAACTCCAGCCGCGCCACGATGCCAAAGCGGTCGCGCAGCGGGTTGGTGAGCATGCCCGCGCGCGTGGTGGCACCCACCAGGGTGAAGGGCTGCAGGTCAAGCTTGATGGAACGCGCCGCCGGCCCCTCGCCGATCATGATGTCGATCTGGTAGTCCTCCAGCGCGGGGTAGAGGATTTCTTCGACCACGGGCGAGAGGCGATGGATCTCATCGATGAAGAGAACGTCGTTCTTTTCCAGGTTGGTCAGCAGTGCCGCGAGGTCCTTGGGCTTTTCGAGCACGGGCCCGCTGGTCTGGCGCAGGTTCACGCCCAGTTCGGCCGCGATGATGTGGCTGAGCGTGGTCTTGCCCAGGCCGGGCGGGCCGAACAGCAGCACATGGTCGAGCGCCTCGCCGCGCTTCTTTGCGGCGCCGATGAAGATCTCAAGTTGCTCGCGCGCCTTGGCCTGACCCACGTATTCCTGCAGCAGCTTGGGGCGCAGGGCGCGCTCAATGGCTTCCTCCTGCGGCGATGCCGGAACGGCGGAAATGACCCGCTTGGCGGGCGCGGGAGCGAAGTCGTCGGTTTGAATGCTCATGCCATGGGGTGCCACTGCGGGCGTGGTGCGTGCGGGCTCATGGTGCCGGTTTCAGCCAGTTCCTGAGGGCCGCCTGGAATGCCAAGTCATAGCGGCCATAGTGGTCGTATCCGTTGGGGTTCTGGCAACTTGCAGCACCGCCCAGCAATTGCCCCACCACATAGCGCTTGCTGCCAATCGGCAGGAAAAGGCTTGAGCCGCTGCTGCCGCCCTCGGTGGTACCCACACTCCAGCCCACACTCAGGAAACGCCCGTCCTGCGCAGTGCTGACTTGGCAGGTTTCAAAAGTGCAATTGTTGAACTGCTTCACCACACCCTCACTGTACTTTTGCAGGTCGCCTTGGGGGTGGTGGATGCTGAGTGCTCCGGCACCTTCGACCACTGCGCCAAAATACGAACCGGCATACACAATACCGGCCGGTGGTGCGGCATTCAGGCGCATGAAGGCGGTGTCGGTAGCCGCCTCGGCATACAGCAAGGTGGCGCCACCGTAAAGGCGCTGCGTGCCCGCATTGACCTCATTGGTGTTGCAAGTGGCCGAGCGGTAGAACCAGTCGGTCGTCACGGTTGACGCGGCCGCCTGCGTGGAAACGCAGTGGTTGGCAGAAAGAAAATACGGTGTGGAACTCGACTGTGCGTCGTTGAGCAGCGTGCCGGTGCAAACGAACGCACTGCCATTTTCCACAAAAATCATGCGCGCAACCGAACGGCTTTCACTGCTGGAATCGGGCCGACACGACACGTCGATATTGCAAGTGGCCGCCTCGCCCACCTTGGTCAGGCCCGATTGCGCCGCACGGTCCGGCGAAACATAAAAGTGCGAAAGCGAGGGCACGGCGATGTCGAGCTGGGCCAGGTCGGCATTGGCCGGCAACTCCAGCTCCAGCGTGGTCTCGGCGCCGCCGAAATCGGGACTCCAGTAGGTGCGGGCCGCATCGCCGGCGTCTCCCGCCTGCAGGTTGCGCGCGATGGTGCCCAGCACCTCCTTGCCCGACACCTCGAACACCGCTTCACCGGCCTGTGCATAAAACCGCAGCGTGGTGCCCGCAGGCAGTGCGCGCACCAGCAGCCCCAGGCGCACACCCAGCGCACCTTGCGCTGCGAAGCTGACGGCGGCACGCTGCGTGCCGCGCTCTGTGGGGGACCACTGCAGCTGCGCCCGCAGTCCCGACGAAGTCGCCGTAGCGGCCACGCTGCGGGCCAGGCCAATTTGCTGGCGCACACCGGTGCCCTGGCTGGGCACCGCTTTGATTTTCAGGGATGGCAGCGCTGCGGACGCCAGCGGCCCCAGCCGCACCGACGTAGCCTTTGGTGCAGCCCCGGCCGCACGCGGCAACGGGGGGGCTGCCTTGAGCGCCTTGCCCAGGGTGGGATCAAACGGCTCGATCCGGTTCGCTGTCGACATATCCGGTGCAGGCGCGTCGCCACCACCACCACCGCCGCAAGCGGCCGCCAGCAGCGCCACACCTGCAACGCACACCCACTGCATCGACTGTCGAAATTTCATGGCTACCCGTCCTGAATCCGTTTGGTTAGGGGTTATTTCGCCAGCGCCTTCAGCGCCAGCTTGATTCCGTCACTGACGCCGACATCCGGCGGCAAGGCCTTCAAAGCGGCCGCCGCTTCCTTGTCGTTGTAACCCAGCGCCAGCAGCGCCTGCAATATATCCACCTGGGCGTCGCTGGTTGCCTGCGCGTGCGCTCCCATGTCGGCGCCCAGTTTGCCCTTGAGCTCCAGCAGCAAACGTTCGGCGGTCTTCTTGCCAATACCCGGCACCTTGACCAGGCGGCCCGCCTCTTGCAGCGTGATGGCCTGCGCCAGATCGCCCACGCCCATGCCGGAAAGTATGGACAGCGCCGTGCGCGGCCCCACGCCCGATATCTTGATGAGTTCGCGAAACGCCTGGCGCTCGGGCTGCGTGGCAAAGCCGTACAGCAGCTGCGCATCCTCGCGCACGATGAACTGCGTGAGCAGGCTCACGCGTTCGCCCACGGCGGGCAGGTTGTAGAAGGTGCTCATGGGCACATTCACCTCGTAACCCACGCCGTGGCAGTCCAGCAGCACCTCGGGTGGGTTTTTTTCCAGCAGGGTGCCGGTCAATTTGCCTATCATGGATGTCCTTTGCCGGCGCACGCACCAGTTGCAGCGCCGTCTTTCTTGCCGTGTTTTCCGTTGCCTGACTGGAATTATCCGCGTGATCCTGCGCCACACCTTCACCCCCCACAACAATACCCGGCTCACGCACCTGTGCGGCCCGGCCGACGTGCACCTGCGCACCATCGAGGTGGCCCTGCAGGTACGCATTGCGCACCGGCACGAGCAGTTCAAGGTCGATGGCCCCAAAGCCAAGGCAACCCAGGCCATGGAGTTGCTGCAGGCCCTGTATGAAATGGCCGAGCGCCCCATCACTGAAGACTACCTGCAGCTCATGCTGGCGGGCGACCAGTCGCTGGTGGAGGCGCCCGAGGGCGCCATCGTGCTCAACACCCGCCGGGCCGACCTGCGCGGGCGCACGCCCACGCAGAACCTGTACCTCGAAAATATCGCCACGCACGACATCACCTTCGGCATCGGCCCCGCGGGCACGGGCAAAACCTATCTGGCCGTGGCCTGCGCCGTGGATGCGCTCGAGCGCAGCGCCGTGCAGCGCATCGTGCTGACGCGCCCTGCCGTGGAAGCGGGCGAACGCCTGGGCTTCCTGCCCGGCGACCTGGCGCAGAAGGTAGACCCGTATCTGCGCCCGCTGTACGACGCGCTCTATGAGCTGATGGGCTACGACAAGGTGCAAAAAGCCTTCGAGCGCAACGCCATCGAAATCGCCCCGCTGGCTTTCATGCGGGGGCGCACGCTGAACAATGCGTTCGTCATCCTCGACGAAGCGCAAAACACCACGCCCGAGCAGATGAAAATGTTTCTCACCCGCATCGGCTTTGGCGCCCGGGCCGTGGTCACTGGCGACGTGAGCCAGGTGGACCTGCCCAAAGGCGCGATGAGCGGGCTGGTCGATGCAGAGCGGGTGTTGAAGCGCGTCAAGGGCATTGCCGTGACCCGCTTCACCAGCGCCGACGTGGTGCGCCACCCGCTGGTTGCGCGCATCGTGGACGCATACGACGCACCGCGCCGGGCGCCCGCCGCGCGCAGCCGCGCAGACTAGACAGGTTCCAGGTTCGCAAAAACTCCTTATTTGATAGCTGCAAGCGCTTACCCCATAAGCGCTAGAGGCATAAATGACCCTAAATACCCTCTCCCTGTCACTGCAATTCGGCCGCTTTGATGGCGTCGCCGCCCACCGCGCTGTGCTTCCGCGCCACAAGGTCACGCGCTGGATTCGCCACGCCCTGGCCACCGATGCGGAGATCACCGTGCGCATCGTCGGTGCCGAAGAAGGCCAGCAACTGAACCGCGACTACCGCAAAAAGGACTACGCCACCAACGTGCTCACCTTCGATTACACGCAGGAGCCCCTGGTGACCGCCGATCTGGTGCTCTGCGCCCCCGTCGTGGAGCGCGAGGCGCGCGAGCAGAACAAAAGCCTGGAAGAGCACTACGCCCACCTGCTGGTGCACGGCACGCTGCATGCCCAGGGCTGGGACCACGAAACCAGTGCCGCCGATGCCGACGAAATGGAAGCCTACGAAACCGCCATCCTGCAAGAGCTGGGCTTTGCCGACCCGTACGCCAAATAGCGCCAGACACCAGACTGCCTGCAGCAAAGCAATCCAACCTTTTTTGCCTGCAATCAGCCGAAAATCCCCGCGAGTCTCCACCTAAGATGGCGCCAATGTGCCGGGGCTGACGCCCCAATCAAAAGGAGACATGTTGGAAACCACCCTGCTGCTCACCGCCGCCTTCATCGCCGGCGCCCTCAATGCCGTTGCCGGAGGCGGCAGCTTTCTGACGCTGCCCGCACTGGTCTTCACCGGCGTGCCGCCCGTGGTGGCCAATGCCACCGGTACCGTGGCCCTGCTGCCCGGCTACATCGCCGGGGCCTGGGGCTTTCGCGAAGACACCGCGCCGCCACCGGGGCTGTCGATGCGGCTGCTGGTGGTGCTGTCGCTCATCGGTGGTGCGGCGGGCGCGGCGCTGCTGCTCATCACGCCGGATGCCACCTTCCGCCGCGTGGTGCCCTGGCTGCTGCTGGCGGCCACGGCACTTTTCGCCTTCGGGCCGCAACTGCGCTCCATGCTGGCGGGCGGCAAGCCGTCTACCGCCAAAGCCACGGTGGGCGTGCTGGCGGTGGCGGCCTATGGCGGCTATTTCAACGGCGGGCTGGGCATCTTGCTGCTGGCCTTGTTCGGCCTGCTGGGGCAAACGCAGCTCAACGCCATGAACGGCTTGAAGAACTGGGTCTCGGCCCTGCTCACGGCCATTGCCGTGGTCATATACGCAGCAGGCGGCATGGTGCAGTGGCCCCAGGCGCTGATGATGATGGTGGCCGCCACCGCAGGCGGCTACGGCGGCGCGCGCGTGGCACGGCGCATTCCCGCCCCCTGGCTGCGCGGCGGCATCGTGGTCACGGGGCTGGTGATGGCCGGGCTGTTCTTCTGGCGGCAGTAAGCAGACTACAAGCCAAATTGGCCTCCAGCGCTTATCTGGCAAGCGCAGGCAGCTATCAAATTTGAAGTTCCATCAATCGCCCGCCTGGTCAGCGGGCGCGCTCGCATCTGGCGAGTGCACTTTGGCAAACGTCAAAATCACTTCACGGATCAGCTTGCGCTGCGGGGCGGGCAGCTGCAAAAACGCGTCAAACGTCTCACGCTCCAGGTAGCCCACGCCCTCTTGCCAGCGCTGGTGGTGCTCCCGCACCGACTTGCGCACCGTGCCGCCAAAGCGCAACACCTCCGGCTCGACCTTGAGCACCTGGGCCAACACGATCAATTTGTCTTGCGCCGGAATGGACTCACCGCGCAACCAACGCGACACCGCCTGAAATGTGACGGATCGCCCCCAGTAGTTGGTATTGAACAAATTGAGCAGCACCGCCGGGCGCGGCTCCAGCCCTGCGGCGCGCATAGCCGCTTGCAGGCGTTCGGCAAATTCCAACTTCTGGTCCATGCCGAAACGTTAAATTTCGGTTGAATTTGCATTGAACTCTTTGTTGTACTATTAATTCAATCGTTTGTTGTCTAAACGATTGAAAAAAGAAGCACTACCGCCCTTCGCAAGCCAAGGCAGTCACCTGTTGTCCCCGGAGAGTTCTCATGATTCGGTGCAGCAAATCCATCGCCGCTCTGGTCGCCAGCGGCATCCTGACCGCCTGCGCCACGGCGAGCAAAGATGTTGCATCCAGCTATGTATCACCCATGCAG
>ERZ1023696.160-NODE-160-length-14097-cov-4.730064_pt1 | contig 14097 bp, 12 predicted proteins | sample MGYA00520859_ERZ1023696 | MGnify/ENA primary metagenome ERZ1023696 (study PRJEB33180, sample SAMEA4046002) | wastewater metagenome | place: Denmark | collected 2016-03-13 | study: EMG produced TPA metagenomics assembly of the PRJEB13832 data set (Local...
TTATATTGGCCCACCAGCACCGTCCGTTTATCTTCGGAAATGACCATCCATGCACAATAGTTCCCGTCGAACGGGCTCATGAGACGGTAGAAAGTGCCGCTGTGGATGATTTTGCGGTACTTTTTGATGAACGTAATCTGTTCCTTGACGATTGCCCTTTCCTGTTCCGTCAATCTGTTCAGATCCAATTCATACCCGAATGAGCCGAATGCCGAAACATTCCCGCGTGTCTCCAACGGTGTATAACGATGAAGCTGTTCGTTAGGAGCTGCGGAAACATGCGCTCCCATCGAGCTCAAGGGGTAAACAAAAGAAGTGCCGTACTGGATTTTCAATCGCTCAACTGCATCCGTATCATCGCTGGTCCATCCTTGCGGAGAATAATAGATCATCCCAGGATCAAAGCGACCTCCCCCGGAAGCGCAAAATTCAAAAAGAATTTCCGGAAACTCGGATGTCAGACGTTCATACAGGTCATAGACGCCGAGCATGTAACGATGGAACACCTCACCCTGTCTCCCGGCAGGAAGGCTAGGCGAATAAGCCTCAGTGATGCAGCGGTTCATATCCCATTTCACATAAGAAATTTTGGCTTCGCGCAATATCTTGGAAATCATGGCGTAAATATGATCGACTACTTCAGAGCGGGTGAAATCAAGGACATATTGGTGGCGCCCGTGGGAAACCGGTCTTCCAGGTGTATGGATGATCCAATCCGGATGGGCCCGGAAAAGATCACTATCCGCGTTCACCATTTCCGGCTCGAACCATAGCCCGAACTGCAAGCCGATCGCTTCAATTTTTTCAGCCAATCCGTCAATCCCCTCCGGCAGCAGTTCCCTGTTGACGAACCAATCTCCCAGCCCAGCTTGTTCATGACGTCGGCCACCGAACCAGCCATCATCCAGAACGAACAGTTCCACCCCGTCTTGATAAGCTGTTTCGGCAAAATCCAGCAATTGCTGTTCCGTGAAATCCATCCCGGTCGCTTCCCAGTTATTGATCAAAATCGGACGTTCCTTATCGCGCCACGTCCCTCTTGCCAACCGTTGGCGGTAGAGGCTGTGGAAAGTTTGGCTCATGCCGTTCAAACCATTCCCGCTGTGCACCATCACGACTTCCGGTGCCTGGAAAGTTTCCCCTGGTTCGAGCAACCAGTCAAAGCCGAACGGATTGATTCCCATACTGACGCGCGAAACATTGTAGGTATCCACCTCCACCTGCGCCAAGAAATTACCGGAATACACGAAACTGAATCCCAGGACCTCTCCGGTTTGTTCGGTGGCATCCGGTCTTTTCAAAGCAATGAACGGATTTTGGTAGTGGCTGGATGATCCTCTTGCACTTTCGACACTTTGGATGCCCGGAACCAATCGACGGAAGTACGGATGGCGTTCCCGTCCCCAAGCGCCCGACAACTGCAGCAATTCGTATTCAGCATCGGGCAGATCCAGGTTCATGCTCAGCAAACGTTCCAGCTGCACATTTTTCTGTCCATCATTCCGCACACACACGGATCTCGTCACGACAGGACGATCTTCATAGAGTGTGTAGCTCAGCACGACGACCACCCCTGCCAAGGAATCCTCCAAAGTGATTTCCAAAGTAGTCGCCTCTTCCGGAGATTCGACATAGGTGGCCGGCAATCCGACAAGCGTTTTCTTACCCGAATGGACCGCGTGTCCTTTCACTTGGAAAGCGGACACGCGGCTGCCGTTCTCGTGCAGCACGCTGATGGCCGGATGGCGGAAATCAGTCGTCCCGTAGACCGGAAATTCCTGGCGTGTATGCTCCCTCGAAAACGAGTAGTCCTTTTGGCTGGCATAGGCTGTGTTCGGGCGATACGCCGATTCGATCAGATGGCTGAAATCCGTCCTGTCGGCTACCTTTTTTCCGAAATATAGATTCCCCAGACTGCCATCCTCCAGTACCTGCATGATGTAGCTGATTTTCTGATTGGTCAGATGAAATAATTTCCCTTGTTGATGAATATGAATTGGCATGGAATCGCCTCCTTTATGGTGTAACTGGATTGTAACCCCTTTTTCGCAAGAACCGGAGAGGATAGCGTCTGTTTAATCAGTCAAAATGTTGGAAATAAACTGAATTACTGCAAACGCTACCTTATGCCATGCGTTTTCTACATTAAGCATGTTAAAATAGAGTGGAAATAGCATTTGGAATGGATCATGCAGAAAAAGGAGTGTTCAAAACTATGATGCAAGCAAACAAGAATGCTTTCCCGAAGGATTTTCTCTGGGGTAGCGCTTCAGCAGCTTATCAAGTGGAAGGCGCATGGAACGAGGACGGCAAAGGCCCTTCGATCTGGGATGAATTCGTGAAAGTACCCGGCACCACCTTCAAAAACACAAACGGGGATGTCGCGGTCGACCATTACCATCGCGTGGAGGAAGATATCCGCTTGATGGCGGAAATGGGCCTGAAAACCTATCGTTTCTCCATCGCCTGGGCACGGATTTTCCCGACTTCCATGGATGAGGTGAACCAAAAGGGTTTGGATTTCTATCACAAGCTGATCGATCTGTGCCTCGAAAACGGCATCGAGCCGATGGTGACGATCTATCACTGGGATCTGCCGCAGTTCCTGCAGGAAAAATACCGCGGTTGGGAAAGTCGGGAAGTCATTACCGACTTCAAGAAATACGCTGTGACTTTGTTCGAGGCGTACGGCAGCAAGGTGAAATATTGGATCACGATCAACGAGCAGAACATCTTCACACGGATGGGCTGGCTGACGGCGCAGCATCCGCCGAAAATGAGCGGCGAAGAAAAACTCTATTACCAGGTCAACCATAACGTGTTCTTGGCGCATGCCGAGGCCGTGCTCGCCTTCCAGGATCTGGTTCCGGACGGCATGATTGGTGCGAGCTTCGCGCTGCATCCGAGCTACGCCATCGACTGCAAGCCGGAAAATGTTGTAGCAAAGATGGATTACGACGATCTGAAAAACTATTGGTGGATGGATGTTTACGCGCATGGGCGCTATCCGAAAGCAGCCATGAAGTATCTCCAGACTAAAGGCGTGGCACCTGAATTAGAGCCGGGCGATGCGGAATTGTTGGCGGAAGCGGCCAAGCACGTCGACTTCATGGGCGTCAACTATTACCGCAGCGATACGGTCGAGTACAACCCGTTGGACGGCGTTGATAGCAGCGGCGTGTTCAACACGACCGGCGAAAAAGGATCGATGACTGTTCCGGGCGTTCCTGGCTTGTACAAAAATCCGCTGAATCCGAATCTGCCGACGACCGATTGGGATTGGACCATCGATCCGATCGGCATCCGTGTCGGCTGCCGCGACATCACGAGCCGCTATGACTTGCCGATCATCATTTCCGAAAACGGCCTCGGCGCTTTCGACACACTCGAGGAGGACGGCAGCATCCATGACCCTTACCGGATCGCCTATCTATCGGAACACCTCAAGGAAATCAAACTGGCGATCGAAGAAGGCTCGGAAGTGCTCGCCTACTGCACATGGTCGTTCACCGATCTGCTCAGCTGGCTGAACGGGTACCAAAAACGCTACGGCTTCGTCTATGTCGACCAGTACGAAGAAGCCGTCGAACCTTCCCTTAAGCGCTACAAGAAGGATAGCTACTTCTGGTACAAGGACGTCATCGCCAGCGATGGAAAAACGCTGTTCGAGTGACAGTCCCTCATTCCAAAAATCATAGAATAGCGCAAAATACCCGATGGAGAGGGTTTCATCGGGTATTTTGCTGTACTTTGTCATCTATTTCCCGGTGAACGGACCCTCACTGGGAATTCCGGTCCGCTTTTTTCGAACAAATCTGTGAGCAAAACGTGATCGTGGATTTCCTCTTATTTTCTTTTTGAACGACATTTTACAATGAAAGCCATGTATCAAAAACTTTATTTGAAATCACCCCTTACAAAAACAGTCAATATTTGGTATAATATGTATACAACGTGTTGTTTTGACGAACGTAAGTCCTGTTGTCAAAAATCTGCACGCTTTTTTTGTTGCTTTTGGAAAAGATATGGAGGAAAAAATGTACAAAGTAAATGATTTGATAGTGTATGGTAACGAAGGGGTCTGCAAAGTCGAAGCGATCGAAGTTATGAATGTCACTGCTGTCGCAAATGATCGTCTATATTATGTTTTGAAGCCACTGTATCGTAACGGAACAGTATTCACACCCGTTGATACGAAAGTATTTATGCGTCCCGTTATATCGGCTGATGACGCGCAAGAAATCATCGAACAAATTCCGTCAATCGAAACGGATGTCTTATACAGCAGCGCAAATCTTCTTTCCGATCATTATGATAAAGCCATGGAACGGCATGATTGCAAGTACCTGATCCAAGTGATCAAAACAGTTTACCTCAAGAACCAGATCGCAGCCACAAAGAATAAAAAAGTCTCCGAAACCGACAGACGCTACATGAAAAAAGCAGAAGATATGCTTTACGGTGAATTCGCGGTCGTGCTTGAGATGCCAAAAAACGACGTAAAAGCTTATGTCGAAGAAAAAGTGGCGGCAATTGAACTAAGCTTAATCAAATAAAACACTTTAAATGAAAAACAGAAATCCGGATAAAGGATTTCTGTTTTTTTCTCTCGCATTCGTCTCTTTGCACACGTACATGCACGTGCCCTATTCCATTTGTTTTTCCCAAAAACGGACCGCCTCATCGATCCAGCCTTCAGCCTTCGTGCCGGTTCCCAGTCCGAAGCCATGCCCCAATCCTGCAACCACATTGAAAGCGACCGGTATCCCTAGCCCTTTCATTTTCTGCGCTCTTCTGCGCATGACTTCCGGGTCGCCAATGTAGTCGTTCGCACCGACGATGCTGAAAGTCGGCGCATCATTTTCCGAATAGCCCGCATGCCCGGTGTAGGCCATAACCACTGCTCGCGGCCTAATGACTGTTCCCCCTCCATAAGCACGCGCACCATTAGCACTGATGTTGGCAACGATGCGGGCTCCGGCTGAACCGCCCCAGAGCGAATAGTTCTGTCTATCGATACCCAACTCGGCTGCATGCCCTTCGATGAAATCGATGGCCGCAGCCATGTCTTCGGTTGCCTTCCGGTTCCCCAGACGGTAGCGGAGCACAAACGCATGATAACCATGCTCGGCGATTTTCGCGGCAAACGGGAAACCTTCATGGACGGACCCGACATAAGCAAAGCCGCCTCCGGGAGCGATCACTGCAAAAGGCGATCCGGCTTTGCCGCGAAAGCAGAACAAGCCGGTCTGCCTTTTTTCAGGATCCTTGGCTTTCTCTTCTTCCGAATAAATATCAAAGAAAATCTGTTCGCCCGCATCCACGGCAGCGATCATCCGATTGAGCGCCTGCACGACTGTATCCACATCCACCTGGCTGTGATACGGCAAAAGCCTGGCGATCCTCGATAACGGCAGATCAAAATCCGCCCTGTCGTTCCACGGCAGCAGCAAGTGGCCGAATCCACGGAAAGCCGGGTTAGCAACCATTGTTCCGAGCGTATCGTTTCTGGTGAGGTATGAAGTTCCTTTTGTCATCGCTGGTCATCCTTTCTGCCTTGAAATGTGCTCCCTATTGAACAAGAAAAGCGGCTAAATTGAATCAGCCGCTTCCACATGTGTATGATTTTATGTTTACAACTGGCGTTGCCTTCTGATTTTCTTTTAAACGCCCATTTTTCTTTCCGCCAACCATTTGATGATCTTAGGATCGGCATGCGAGAAGAATTGACTTTCGCCCTCATCAAGAGTCGCGATCTGCGCTTTGTCTTCATCCGTCAAAGCGAAGTCGAACACATCCAGGTTTTCAGCCATCCGTTCCGGTTTGGTCGATTTTGCCAAGACAACGATGTCTTGCTCCACCAACCAGCGGGTGATGACTTGCGCCACTGATTTGTTGTATTTTTTCCCGATGGCGACCAGCACTTCGTTGTTGAAGATGTCATTTTTGCCTTCCGCAAAAGGAGCCCAAGCTTCCGGCATGATGCCTTCTTCTTTCAACGCTGCGATGACTTCGATGCGTTGGTGGAACGGATTGATTTCAATCTGGTTCATCTGCGGTACGACTTTATTGAAGGTCGCCAAATCCACCGCACGGTCAACGGCGAAGTTGGAAACACCGATTGCGCGCACTTTGCCTTGTTCCTGCAATTCCTCCATTGCTCTCCAAGCTCCATGGACATCGCTGTATGGCTGGTGGATCAACAGCATATCGAGGTAGTCCAACCCCAGACGCTTGAGCGAGCGCTCGAATGAAGCTTTTACGCCTTCATAGGAAACATTTTCCACCCAAACTTTGGTCGTCACAAAAAGCTCTTCGCGCGGCACGCCGGAATTTGCGATGCCGCGTCCGACCGCTTCTTCGTTCATGTACGACTGGGCTGTATCGATATGGCGGTAGCCCGCTTTGATTGCTGCAATGACGGATTGTTCTGCCTCAACAGGATCGGTAATCTGAAAAGTACCGAAGCCCAAAACTGGAATCTCAACACCGTTGTTTAATTTTACTGTTTGCATATCATAACCTCCAATTGGAATATTTACTACAATGCTCAGTCTAAACTATGGAGTTCACTCCACAGCAAGCGGTATTTCCTGTTTTTTGAAATGCTTCATTGTCCAAAGTTCTTCGACCTCGTCATCACTCAGTTCGCCGGCATTGATTTTAGCGACATGATCATCAAACGTCTCGATCTTGTACTCCAGCAGATCCCTTGCGTGCATCATCTCCTCCAGCTTGGCATTGATCTCTGTCAACTGATCCTGCAGAATCTGTTTTTGGGCTGCCCGAACATTACCCTCTTTCGATTGCGCCAAGGTTGCGAACTCGATCAGCGACTCGATCGACAAGCCCGCCTTGCGCAAACTCTTCGCCAGAAAAATCCAATTGAGGTCCCGTTTGGCATAGATGCGGTAGCCATTTTTGTCGCGCGTTATCGGCGGAATCACACCCACCCGTTCATAATATCTGATCGTATCGATCGGCAGGTCGAACATCAGCGCTACTTCTTTACTGTTCATCATCTTCACTTCTCTCTTGTACTTTGTCTATGCATCCATTATAAACCATGGAGTGCACTTCAGGTCAAATCAGGTGCGGTTCGAAGCTGGATTTTGATTTCTTTGGTGTCCGATGCCCTCTACCTCAAACACACATAAACCGCTCATGACCCCTGCGTCTCTGCACGGATCATGAGCGGTTTGTATTTTTGGATTTGATTGCAGGATGAATGAATACATTACCTGCTTACGATGCGTGTTTTTCAGACGTTCACTGCCATCTCCTCATCCGCATTCAGCAACAACTGGTACAGCGCCCCCAACAGATTCGCATCATTCAGGAAGCGGCAGCTGTCGATTTCGACTTCCGTCAATGTGCTTTCCACGAAAGGCAGCCCGGCGCGGATGGCGCGGTATTGTTTGCGGATTTCTTCGGTTACGATTGGTTGCGCGCTGATCCCTCCGCCGATGACAATCTGTTCGAGATCGAGGATGGCTTGGATGTTGCAGATCATATAGGCGATTTCCCTGGCGAAGGCTTCGAAAATCGGATAGACGTTCGGGTCTTTTTGGTTGATCGCTTCGAAAGCAGCTGCCCCGTCCTTCAGATCCTCTGTCCCCAACACCCGATTCACGCTTTTAACTAGCCCGACCGCTGAGCCCGTCTTACCGTACGTATCATCGAAACTAGGCTTATCAGACGGCTTCATCATGAAGCTCAATTCGCCGGCTTGGAAATTCTTGCCTTGATAGAGCTTGCCTTCAAGTATCAGCCCTCCTCCGATGCCGGTCCCGAGCACAAGCGCCAGGCCGTTCTCGATGCCTTTCAGGTTGCCGAGCCACAGTTCGGACAAAGCAGCCGCTTTGCCGTCATTGATGACCGAGATGGGAACCTGAAATTTCGGTTGGAATACTTTGACGAAGGAAATGCCATCGAGGAAAGGCAACGCTCCGCCGAAGGAAATCATGCCCGTATCCGTATCGACTTTCCCAGGGCAACTGAAGGCGATTCCGCGAATCTCATCCTGCACCAATTCAATTTCATTTTCCAATGTCGCGATGAATTCACTGTATTCGTGCGGTGTCCGCACCTGCTTCTTGGACTGGATCTGCCCGGAATGATTGATCAAGGCCAATTTGATGTTCGTGCCGCCGATGTCGATGCTTAAATAGTTTTTTTTCATGTCAGTCCCGCCTTCGCTCATTTATGAATACATCCGCTCTTCAATACAAAAATCAGGGCGCGGCGAGTTAACCCGCCTCACCCTGAACACGATTATTTTTCCAGTTTTCGTTCATCTAAGTCTTTTATAATATTATCATATTCTTTGTCCAATTTATAGAGGTAGACGAAAATTAACGAAACCGCTGTCAGCGCCAACGGGACGTAAATGTAGGCCACACTTACCGCACTGATGGCACTGCCAGAGAGCAATTCTCTCGCCGGAGGTTGCAAGCTGGCATACTACTGGTCTCCGATGAGCGCACTTCTCATCGGGGCTGATGGTTTCCTCCGGTTAGCTGTTCTTCTGCCGGAGGAGAACATCCCACAAGATGATTACCTCCGACCCCAGCGGCTTCGCCGGAGTACAGTCGCCTCAAATACAACCACCTCCGGCCAACATTCCCTCGTCGGAGCTGACGGTTTCCTTCGGCGGGCCGACCTTCGAAACAGCAAACACAAAAAGGCCAGGATTTCTCCTGGCCCCACATTTATGCATTTATGCTCTTACGCGTTATCCGCGATGTATTTAACCAATTCTTCTGTATCTTCCCAGCCTAGGCATGGATCAGTAATGGATTGGCCGAAGACTGTTCCGTCGTCTTCTTGACGGCCGCCTACTAGGTAGCTCTCGATCATGAAGCCGCGCGCCAGTTTTTTGATGTCATCGTTCCAAGAACGGTTGAACAGCGTTTCTTTGACGATGCGGATTTGTTCCATGTGTTTTTTGCCGGAGTTGTCATGGTTCGTGTCGATCATGATGAACGGGTTTTTGTAATCGCCGCCTTCGTATGCTTTCACGACTTTGACAAGATCTTCGTAATGGTAGTTCGGGATGTTTTCGCCGTAATCGTTCGTGCCGCCGCGCAAGACAACGTGCGCCAACGGATTGGAGCTGGACTGGACTTCCACGCCGTTGTGGATGAATTTTTGTTTTTGTTGGGCAGCGTAAACGGAATTGAACAACACTTTCAGGTTGCCGCTGGTTGGGTTTTTCATGCCGGCCGGGTGATCGATTCCGCTGGCAACGAAACGGTGCTGTTGGTCCTCAACGGAGCGCGCGCCGATTGCGTGGTAGCTGACAAGATCATCAACAAAATCCAGGTTTTCAGGGTACAGCATTTCGTCGGCTGTCGTCAGGCCTGTTTCTGTGATGACGCGGTTGTGCAGGCTGCGCACAGCAGCGATTCCTTGGATCAGGTTGCTCTTTCCGGTAGGATCTTGTTTATGCAACAAGCCTTTGTAGCCATCGCCGGTCGTACGCGGTTTGTTTGTGTAGATACGGGGAACCATGAATACTTTATCTTTGACTTGTTCCTGCAATTTCGCCAAACGACGCACATATTCCATTACCGCTTCTTCATCGTGGGCGGAACAAGGTCCGATGACCAAAAGGATGCGATCGTCTTTGCCTTCAATGATGTCGTGCAACTCTTTATCGCGTGCTGCCTTCATCGCTGCTTGCTCAGGCGTCAGCTTGGATAATTCTTTGACTAATTCAAAATCGATTTTTTCACTCAATGCTTTGAAACTCATAGTAATCCCTCCATTTTCTCTTCAACAAAAAAAGCTTCGTCCATTCCAAATTTTCATTGGAAAGGACGAAGCCGTATAGACTCGTGTTACCACCTTTGTTCATAGACCACTCGCGCAAGTCTACCTCGATAGGTACATTATAATACCCTAGCGAAATAACGAACGCTATCACCCGTCGCAGCCTACTTGATTCAGTGCGAAGTTCAAAGATGAATTCGGCTATCTCGCATGTGTGCCTCGCATCGACCGGCACCTTTCTGGTCAGCTCAATAACGTACTACTTCTTATCATCACTTTTTATGTTGTTTCTCAGAATATACTCATTTTTCAAGGAAATGTCAAATGGTTTTTTGAAAAAAAGTGAATGATAGGGTTTTCTTGTCGTAATTAGTCCAAGTCTTTTGCGATTTCGTCTTTGACGGTCACGCCTTCCGCTTCCAAACGAGCGATCGTTTCAGCGAATTGCGGCAAGTGTTTTTTATGCGCGATGAACAATTCGTTCATGATTTTGATTGCCGTTTCGCCTGAACGGATCAACGGGTTGATTGTGAATGCTTGCAATGCTGTACCGTAGTCGCCTGTTACAGCCGCTTCGATCGTCAACAACTCCATCGCTTTCATCACTTGCAACCAGCCTTTTTCAGCAGTCGGCAATTCACCGAAAGCAACGTTACGAGCGCCTTGTGCACCAACGCAAGCTGTTACTTCGACTACGCAGTCAGCTGGCAGGTCAGGAACAGCGCCATTGTTTTTGGTCGATACAACGATTTGCGTGTCTTTGTTGGCGTAGATGGCTGCGATTGTCTCACAGGCAGCATCGGAGTAGTACGCTCCGCCACGTTTTTGCAATTGTTCCGGTTTGTGATCCAAGTTCGGATCTTTGTATAATTCGAACAATTCAGCTTCTGTCTCTTTCACTTGTTGCGCACGCGTGCCTACGCCATTGAACTCTTCCAGACCGTGTTCCAGCATTTCTTCTTCGCGGTAGTAGTAACGGTGGTAGCCGCATGGGATCATGCCCATTTGTTCCAATTGTTCTCTGTAGAACGGAATATCATGGATGTTTTTCGGAAGGCCCGCATCTTTGTCGAACATGGCATCGATCACTTTGTAAGTAACATCATTGCCTTTTTTGTCAGCGACTTTATGCCAGTGGAAGTGGTTCAAGCCGGCAAATTTGTAAATCAGATCCTCTTTTTCAACGCCTAATGCTTTCGGCTCAGTCATGGTAGCCATAACCGGAACGTTGCACAAGCCCATTACTCTGTCCCATTTGCCGTAGCGGACGACTGCTTCTGTTACCATGCCGCTTGGATTTGTGAAGTTGACTAACCAAGCATTCGGGCAAAGTTCTTTCATGTCTTCAACAATTTCCAGAATGACAGGGATTGTACGGAACGCTTTGAACATACCACCGGCGCCGTTCGTTTCTTGCCCCAGCATGCCATAGGAGAAAGGAATGCGCTCATCTTTGACGCGAGCATTCAGTAAACCGACACGGAATTGCGTCGTTACGAAGTCAGCATCCTTCAAAGCTTCTCTGCGGTCCAAAGTCATATGGATCTTCACGTCGTAAGGGGAAGCATCCCACATACGTTGCGCCATTGTGCCCACGATTTCCAGTTTTTCTTTCCCTGCTTCGATATCCACTAACCAGATTTCGCGGATAGGCAGTTCATCATAACGTTTGATGAAACCTTCCATTAATTCAGGTGTGTAGCTGCTTCCTCCGCCGATTGTTACAATTTTAACGCCTTTTGTCATATGTATATTCCTCCTCGTTTCGTTTACAAGGTTATTATCCATCATGTAAATACCGATAACAAGGGTTCTGGGTACACTTCAAAACCTTTTTACAAAATTCACGCAAAATCCGCCTAAATATTCAAATCTTTTTCGCTTTTTGACCTTTTTTGAGCATAATATCGTTTACATGTCATTTACATTAATTTATAATTTTTGTAAATAGAAAGAAAGGCTGAACGGGTTCGTTCAGCCCTGATTAAGGAGGTATGCAAATCATGCTGATACGCGAAAAAATGGAAACGATCAAGTTTTCTCCGGCTGAAAAAGAAGTCGTGGAATACCTGCTGCGTTATCCGGAAGTGCTGGATGAAAAGACGATGCAGGAGATCGCAGCGGAAACCTATACGCAGCCTTCCACACTGATCCGCATCGCCAAAAAGTTAGGTTTTGCCGGATGGGTGGAATGCAAAAAGGCTTACCAGGAGGAGCACGACTATCTGACCCGCAATTTCGTCGACATCGATGCCAACCTGCCGTTCAAAGCCAACGACTCGATCATGACGATCAGTAAAAAGATGGCCTCTCTCGGACAATCAACTATTGAGGACACGCTCTCGCTGATCCACCACGATACGCTGCAGCAAGCGAAGCAGATGCTGCTGAAGGCAAAGCACATTCAAATCTTCGCCACCAATGCCAATATGCTCATCCCACAGGACTTTGCCTTGAAGATGAACCGGATCAAGCATCACACAGCCGTCTCTACCATCAAAGGCGAAGACGTCTACACAGCCTACAACTGTCCCGAGGGCACCTGCGCCATCTTGATTTCCTATACCGGCGAAAGCAACGCAATGAAGCAGATCGCGAATATATTAAAAGCTGAAGGCATCCCCACGATCGGAATCACGAGCATCGGCGACAACTACCTTTCGCGGGTGGTGGACTGCTATCTACCGATCACGACGCGCGAGAAACTATATTCAAAGATCGGCAACTTCACGGTCAACCTTTCCGTCATTTATCTGCTGGATGTCCTGTATTCGATCGTGTTTGCCGAAAAATACGAGGAGAACCTGGCCCATATCATCCGCTTGGGCAAAATAGCCGACAAAAGGAAGACCAGTTCGGATATCATGCAGGAGGATACTGGTGCGGGAAAATCTTAATGATTAAATATTGGCACTCATACCGTAAAGTTATTGAAACTACAGCGTACTGTTGTAGAGAATTGGAAATTTAAGCAATAATATAACTTAGCCATTGGTATTTACAGATATCCCAATTCATTCGCAATAAACTCCTCAAGAAAAGTTAATCGGAACTTTTGCTTGAGGAGTTTATGAATGCGATATAAGCCATTTAACATAGTTTGGTAACAACATGACCGTGATCATTGTTTTGTGTTTATTAATTTTTTTTGAAACTAAAGACAACAAATCCTTCTTTTTGCTGATAATCAGTAATATAAGTTATTGTCCCTGATACTTTCCTTCCTGTATATCTTCTTTTACTATCTATTTCATGTAGAAGGATACTATCGCCAACTTCAAATTTTCTATCGTTGTACCTAATCTCAAAATTTTTGATTCCTTCAAATACAGCATCAAAATATTGTTCATCAATTTTGAGTTCATGTATCATAATAGCATCACCTCTTTACATTATACCGTTATAAAATCAATTAACTCTTGGTACATTTTTTCTTGATCAAAAATAAAAATGGGAATCCCTTTTTGAATTGAATAGCTGACAGCTTGTTCTTCTTCAATTTTTTGAAACTCCATAATTTTATTTATATCCCATTTCACATTATCTCTTTTTTCTAGTCTCTCTTTAATGATAAGGGGACTTTCTCTTTTCAGTATTATTTTATTCATATTAGTCCCTGCAAAAGTATCAAATGATAGCCTCTCGACAGCATTATCTTTATTAATTAGGGAAAAATGACCATCTAAAATAAGTATTTTTGATTCAGGAACGGATAAATTAAATAATTCGCTTTTCCAAAGTTGTTGGTTCTCATCAATCCCATCTGTTAACTTATTTGAAGCAGCTATTTTCTTACCCGCTTTTCTGATTAAGTCGCTAACAGATGCATACACTATCGGACAGTCCGCATTAATTCTATGTAGTAGAGTCGATTTCCCTACACCATGCACTCCCGCTAAAAATATATATTCCATTTTTACATCTACTCCTCAATGTAACAAAATGATTGTGGTGCAGCCTTGATATTCTCGTTAAAATTATTTAATTCCATAGGCTTATCATACTTAATGAATTTTTTTATAGGGATAGCAAATCCAACATCCCTTCCCTCAAAATACTCATTAAAGAACTTTTGAGAAATCCCTGAATAATTCTTGGTTTCATTCCAAATATTCGATGGTCGATCTCGAATAATACTTCCAATTTCAAATTCTCCGACCACTTTACCAAATGGCTTAGTTGCGTACACTACAACAGAAGAGACATCAGTTCTAGTAAAAATACTTTTTCTGTATTCGAATTTTTTTCTGCCCTCAATTATTTCCTCTACAAATTCAGGTTTAATCGATAATAAAACCTTCATGAACCTCACCTATTTCCAAT
>ERZ1023696.161-NODE-161-length-14085-cov-3.076659_pt1 | contig 14085 bp, 10 predicted proteins | sample MGYA00520859_ERZ1023696 | MGnify/ENA primary metagenome ERZ1023696 (study PRJEB33180, sample SAMEA4046002) | wastewater metagenome | place: Denmark | collected 2016-03-13 | study: EMG produced TPA metagenomics assembly of the PRJEB13832 data set (Local...
GTTTTAAAACCATACCCTTTGCTACTCAGCGCCACGACTTCGGTTTCATCATCAGCAATGAAGACTTGTTTAAAACCGACACCACTGGCTGGGGATAATTTTGAACTCAACGGTTCTCCCAGACCACGTGCGGATGGTAGGCTATTAATGGCTAAGGCATAACTACGCCCTGACTCATCCAGCACATACACACGCTGATTAGATTTACCTTGCGCATGACTGAGGTATTGATCGCCTGCACGGAAGTTCAAGTTTTCAGCATCAACTTCATGACCTTTGGCTGAACGAATCCACCCCGCTTCAGACAAGACCACGGTCACAGGATCAGCAGGCATGAAATCTTGCTCACTCATCGCCGTCGCTTCTGCACGATGCACGATTGGTGAACGACGGTCATCGCCGTATTTTTTCGCATCATCTTTGAGTTCATTGATGATCAACGCTTTTAAAGACTCAGGATTGGCCAACTGTTCACGAATCAGTGCAGCTTTGGCTTCTAACTCTTCTTGCTCACGGCGCATTTCCATTTCTTCAAGTCGGGCCAAATGACGTAACTTGAGTTCTAAAATGGCTTCGGCCTGAATATCATCAATATTAAAACGTGACATCAACTCCGCTTTGGGCTGTTCTTCTTCACGAATAATACGAATCACTTCATCAATATTTAAATAGGCAATAATCAAACCGCCCAAAATATGTAAACGTTTTTCAATTTTATTCAGGTGATATTGCAGACGACGGGTGACGGTTTCCTTTCGAATTTCAATCCACTCCAGCAAAATACGACGAATCGATTTCACTTGTGGACGGCCATCCGCACCAATCATGTTCATATTGACCCGATAGCTCGACTCAAGATCGGTGGTGGCAAAAAGGTGACTCATCACCGCTTCAGCATCAATCCGATTTGAGCGCAGTACGATTACCAAACGGGTTGGGTTTTGATGATCTGATTCATCTCGTACATCGCTCACCAAAGGCAGTTTTTTCGCCTGCATTTGATCTGCAATTTGCGAAATAACTTTCGAGCCTGACACTTGATAAGGCAAGTCCGTGATCACAATTTCATTTTTTTCGATGCGATACACCGAACGCATACGGTAACTGCCCCGACCTGTGCTTTGTATTTTTAATAACTCTTCAGGTGGCGTAATAATTTCTGCTTTGGTCGGCAAATCGGGTGCAGGAATATATTCTGCAACTTTTTCATCGCCTAGATTTGGATTACGAATTAAGGCAATGGTGCCTTTCACGACTTCACGCAGGTTGTGTGGTGGAATGTCCGTAGCCATACCAACCGCAATGCCCGTAGTGCCATTTAACAAAATATTCGGAATACGTGCAGGTAAAGTCACAGGCTCTTTCATCGAACCATCAAAGTTATCCTGCCAGTCACAAGTTCCCTGTCCCAGTTCAGACAAAAGTACTTCACTATACTGAGATAATTTGGCTTCGGTATAACGCATCGCAGCGAATGATTTCGGATCATCGGGAGAACCCCAGTTACCTTGACCTTCAATAAACGGATAACGATAACTAAAAGGCTGCGCCATCAGCACCATCGCTTCATAGCAGGCCGAATCACCATGCGGGTGATACTTACCGAGCACATCGCCAACGGTACGCGCAGATTTTTTGGGTTTACCGCTGTGTTTCAGCCCCAATTCACTCATGGCATACACAATACGGCGTTGTACAGGTTTTAAACCATCGCTGATATGCGGTAAGGCACGATCCATGATCACGTACATGGCGTAATTGAGATATGCTTGTTCAGTAAATTCTGCTACGGAACGGTTTTCTGTCGCTTGATGCGCAAGGTTCGTCATAACAACCTGTCATCCTAATTAATCGTTTTTTGTTTAAGTTCTTATGCTATGTCGCAGGCTCTGCCTATACAAGTGAAAGCGTACACCACTACGACAAATTGCGTCTTTAGATGTTCCTAGTGTCGTAAAATTATCCATTTTTTTTAAAATGAGCAACTAATTATTTTTGAAGTTCAGTTCCTGTGTTCATCTCTGCTCATCAATGAAAATGGTTAAGCAACTTCAGCCCACTCAACTTGATCGATACGATCGACAAAAAATCGGGTCATCCTCGCCCAAAATGCGACACAACCAATTGGGTAGATTACATCAATCAAGTCGCAGCTATTTAAATAGCCTCATCATGCACGGGGCTAACTTTTATCAAAATGCAATGTTGAGAAGCCACATTTCAGCCGAGCAGATTGAATTTTTTATTGCTGAGTTGGATCTTGTTATCGGCTATTTTCAAATCCATCATCTAGATTTTATGTTGAAGTGTATTGAAGACTGAGAGTCTCAGCACATCTGACGCTCAATCTTCAGCACGGACTAAATTACAGTCCAATTTCTTCCAATGTTTTGCCTTTGGTCTCTTCACCCAAAATCAAAATTACCGCTGCCACCGCAAGCAATACCGCGGTAAACATCATGAAAATCGCACTAAATCCATTGCTCTGTACCATCATATGCGTCACCACCATCGGTGCGACAATGCCGCCCATACGACCAATGGCCGATGCCCAGCCCGAACCAAAAGCCCGGATATTGGTTGGATATTGCTCTGGGGTATAGGTATACAACACGCCCCATGCACCGAGGTTAAAGAATGACATCAAACAACCCCAGAACATGATCATGCTCACAGTGTCAGCTTGACCAAAGAAATACGCGGAAACTGCACACATGCCAATAAAACCAGCCAAGGTTGCTTTACGTCCCAGCTTTTCGACCAGCCATGCTGCGGCCACATAGCCTGGCAGCTGTGCCAAAATCATCACCAAGACATATTCAAAAGACTGAACAATGCTATACCCCTGCTTCACCAGCAAACTGGGCAACCATGTAAAAATGCCATAATACGAATAAACAATACCAAACCAAATCAGCCATAACATCAAGGTTCTACGTGCAAATGCCCCCGACCAGAGCTGGGTAAAAGACACATTCTTTTTTTCTGCCACTGGTTTAACGATGATATGTTCAATCACTTCCACACCGCATTGGCGTTCAATCTGCTGCACCAAAGCGTGCGCTTCCACAATGCGGCCACGGTTGATGAGATAAGGAATTGACTCAGGCACTTTGAACCAAATGACAATGGCGTACAGTGCAGGAATCCCACCGATTAAGAAGGCCATATGCCAGTCAAATTTTGGAATCACAAAATACGCCACCAATGCAGCGCAAAGCCAACCTAAGCGCCAAAAGCTTTATAGCAGCACGATAAAACGCCCACGCACCTGCGCAGGAATGTATTCACTGACCAAGGTCACCGCTACTGGCAACTGTCCACCTAAGCCTAAACCCACAATAAAACGAAACACCAACAACCACGTTAAGTTCGGGGCAAAGGCACAGGCTGCCGTCGCTAAACTGTAAATCACTAGGGTCGCGGCAAAAACTGTTTTACGCCCAATACGATCGGCCAGACCACCTGAGCACACCGCACCAATCGCCATTCCGACAAAGCCAATGGAAACCACCCAACCTTTCTCGGTTGGGCTCATGTGCCAGTCTTCAGCCATTTTTGCCAAAATAAAAGAAATCAGCCCCGTGTCCATGGCATCGAACATCCAGCCCAAGCCAATCACCCACAACAAGGTGTAGTGAAATTTACCGATCGGTAAGCGTTGTATGCGAGAAACTAAATCCATAGCTCGGCCTCTAAAGCGGGAAAAAGATAGCGGGCTGCTTCCTCAACAGGCTTTATCATTATGTGCTTTTTTATACAAATAAGGCAGTCAAATCACTGCTATTTTAGCTGGCATCTTTCGAGGAAGCAGATTGCTCATCATCGTCTTGATAAATGAATTTTGGCATTTCTAAGCCAAAGTAAATCGCGATTAGACGTAAGCTAAAACCAAAGATCAAAGTCGAAATCACGGTCAGCTCAAGTGATAAACCGAGCTGAATGCAGCCCCAATAGAAAATCACCGCGACAAAAGAAATACTGGCATACAGCTCACGGCGAAACACCAAAGGGACATCGTTACACAAAATATCACGTAAGATACCGCCTGATACCCCTGTCAGAACTCCAGCAACCGCAGACACCACAAAACCATGTCCCATTTCTAAGGCAATTTGACAGCCAATGATGGTAAAACCGATCAGGCCCAGAGCATCGAGCACCAAGAAGATATTACGTAAATGGCGCATCCACTTGGCAATCAAAATCGTCATAAAAGCGGCAAAACAGGTCAGCATCAAATATTCAGGATGCTTGACCCAAGTCAGCGGATAATGTCCCAACAACACATCGCGGACAGAACCACCACCCAGTGCTGTGACACAGGCAATAATCACCACACCAAACCAATCCATACTACGCCGACCCGCCGACAGTGCACCTGTCATTGCCTCTGCTGTGATCGCTATAATATAAATAATAGTGAGTAACATCGCCTGGATTCCATATAGGCTAATTGATGCGCGCTATTCTAAGCCAAATTTGCTTAAAATTATAAAAATTGTGCACAACATTGTTTAAATTTTTTCCCTGAACCGCAGATGCACGCTTGTTTCATGGTGATTTGCATTTCAATGGTTGGATCTAAAAAATACCATGCCTCTGCATATTTCACAAAATGTGAAATTTCATGATGTATCTGTGGCGATGTGCCATCGTGATAATGGGCCTTGAACTCGACCATGGCATGGTTTTTATCGAGTTTTTCCTTAGCCTGTACGACGTCTAACTTCAACCATTGGTTGCTTCGACTCCACTCTGCAATTGCTGCAACATCTAGAGCCTGTTGCTGCCCCAACGCTGTGGTTTGCACAATGTAATCAATTTGCTGTTTGGCAAAAGCACTATAACGTGAGCGCATAAGTTGAGCAGCGCTCTGCGCACGGCTTTGTCCCAAGTGCAAAGGCTGACAGCACTTTTCATATTCACCCTGCCCACATGGACACTCAACATTACTCATGATTTTTCCAGAAAAAATAGCTCTACATTGCGAGCTATTTTAACCTGTTCAAACCAGATTAAGGTTTGTTTTAAGATGATTCCTTGTGCAGATCCGACTTTGGAATCACATGTACTTTTTCAATTTTGTGCCCATCCATCGTCACCACTTCAAAAATACAACCATCTGCTTCAAGGCTAGAGCCATTTTCGGGTAAACGGCCTAAATGAAAGAGGATATAGCCTGACAAGGTTGAGTACTGATCGGACTCGTCGACCAAATCACGATCCAACAATAACGACACATGGCGAATATCAGTGGAGCCATCGAGCATCAGGCTACCATCTTCTAAACTTTCAGCCACATTGTCTTCAGCATCTTCATCGGGGAACTCCCCTGCAATCGCCTCTAATACATCAATCGGCGTGGCAATCCCTTCAATCGAGCCGTATTCATTCAAGACCAAAGCCATTTGTAACGGTGCTTGACGCAGTTGTTCCATTACCATCAGGACTTGTGCATTTTCATGCACAATCACAGGCTCACGTAAATGTTTATCAAAATCGAGTACACCCGTTTCAATATATTCATTCAAAACTTTATGGGTCAGTACCACACCAGCGATGTTGTCTAACTCGCCCCGTGCCACAATTAAACGCGAATGCGTAATGCTGAGTAGCTGTGATTTGATAGAAGCTTCTTCATCCTCTAAATCAATCCACTCCAACTCTGGACGTGGGGTCATCACGGACTTCACAGGACGTTCAGACAAACCCAGCACCCCTTGTACCAAGACACTATGATAGACCCCATTTTCAGGATCAAACACTTCATCCGCATAAGCGCGAGTTGCCAGTACATCTTCAGGCTCAGAGGCATGATCACTACTTTTACCGCCCAACATTCGCAGTACCGCAGACGCAGTTTTATAGCGAAGATCTGTGGTGGTGACCATTTTCTCTTGATTACGGCGCATGGTTTGGTTGATGAATTCAACAATCACCGAGAAACCAATCGCGGCATATAAGTAGCCTTTTGGAATATGGAAACCAAAGCCTTCTACAATCAATGAGAAACCGATCATCATCAAGAAGCCGAGACACAAAATCACCACGGTCGGATGTTTGTTGACAAATTCCATCAAGGCTTTCGATGCCCACAGCATAATGCCCACGGCGATAATCACCGCAATCATCATCACAGACAGGTGTTTAACCATACCGACTGCGGTAATCACCGAGTCTAAGGAAAACACAGCATCCAAAACCACAATCTGAACGATCACCATCCAAAACACAGCATTGGCTGGACTTTCTTCTTTCTGAACCACTTTGGCGTCAATACGTTCATGCAGTTCCATGGTGCCTTTAAACAACAAGAACACCCCACCAAACAGAAGAATCAAATCCCGTCCTGAGAAAGGATGATCGAAGATATGGAACAGCGGCTCGGTCAGTGTCACCACCCAAGCAATTGAGGCCAACAGCACCAAACGCATTAAGAGTGCAAGGATCAAACCAACAACTCGAGCCGTATTGCGTTGTTCTGGTGGAAGTTTCTCCGCCAAAATCGCAATAAAAACCAAGTTATCAATCCCCAGCACAATTTCCAGCACCACTAAGGTGAGTAATCCTACCCACGCAGAAGGATCAGACATCCATTCAAATATCATGTGATCTGCTCCTGTCGAGGGGAAATATACGGTGCATAACGCAACTTAAGCGGATGAAAAGGAAGATTCAGCACCAATGGCTGTAATTTTTTTTCGGAAAACTGAAGATGTCTTGAGCGACAACTACCACTACCCATGTTCGTTCTTGTGTTGTAAAACAGGAAATAAGTATAGGCAAGATCTACATGAAATTCATCTTTTTTTCAAAAGCGCACTGTTTTAAAAGATTTAACAAATTATTACCCGATTGTTAGATTAAATACAGCTTGCCGTCACATTTCTTGCTTAAACTAAGAGAGAAAAAGTAGATAAAGCAAAAGGTAAAAACATACGCCATGAATAGTGAATTAAAAATATCCTCTCTCAACACTCAAGTAAATGTTCAAACCACTCAACCTCTGATCGCACTTTATTGCGGTTCTCGTTCAGGCAATAAACCGATTTATCAAGAAAAAGCGATTGCACTGGCACAAGGTTTAGCTAAACAGGGTTTTGGTCTGGTTTATGGGGGGGCCAGCATTGGCCTCATGGGACAAGTGGCCGATGCCATGATTAGCCACGGCGGTGAAGCAGTCGGCGTCATTCCAGAATTTATGCTGGATTATGAAATTGCGCATCACCAACTGACCGAATTACATGTTGTACAAACCATGCATGAGCGCAAAGCCTTAATGGCCGAACGTGCAAGCGCCTTTGTCGCACTACCCGGTGGTTTAGGCACTTTTGAAGAAATTTTAGAAGTGGCAACCTGGGGACAACTGAACCAACACCAAAAGCCGATGATGATTTATAACGTCAATGGTTTCTATGACGCACTGATTGCCCAGTTGGATCATGCAGTAGAAGAAGGTTTTCTACCGCCACAGCACCGCGCAAAAGTAATTGTATGCAACCACGCTGAACAGATTTATTCAGCCATTGCCAACCTCGGCAGCCCAGCACACTTTGCCATTTAAACCCTGTTCTTAATGCCATAAAAAAGCGAGCCTAGAGCTCGCTTTTTTAACATATGCGGTTATTGTCCATAATGGGTGACAAAGTTATAGAACCACGGCAGTGTGGTCGCCAAAATCACGGACATGGCTAAGCCAAACATCAATTTCATCGCATCTTTACTGACGTTACGCGAAGTGCGATGTTTGTTCACTTCATCAAAAATCATCGACATTGCAAACTCACGACCTGCAAGTAAACCTAAGAATACCCATGTGGTACTCATTGGAATATTGCTCCACTCTTTGAAGACCAACAAAATCAGGGCATACATAAAGTCAATAATGGTCGCTGCACGAATATCAGTAACACCTGTTTTGGTATCAACAATCTTCTGAATCGCACCACCGCGTTGGTACAAAATCACCGCCAACAACACCACAAAGACCGTGATGGCAAACAGTAAAAATGAAAACGGCACTTGACGGGGTACATAGACGAAAATATTGGCCAAATCTTGAATCAGCCACTGACTCCACAGAAAAGCCGTAGAGACCCACTGTAGTCCGATCCAAATATGCGACGGTTCTTGATTACGGGTTTTCGCAAAATACTTTGCGACTTGGCGCATCACAAAACGATAGACAATAATCGCAACCACAAAGGCCACCGCATAGCCCATCATCGATTTCACCATCATCGAGCCTAAACTTGCAGGCGAGAAAATGGTTAAAACCAAGAAAGTGGTACTGACGGGAATTCCGTATTTGGTTAAAAATAACAGTAAAATCGGTGGCACAATATAGAGCCACGTGACCCCACCCTCAGGAAAAGGGATCGTTTCTAAACGGCCATATGATGCATCACCCACACCGGATGCATACCAACCATAAATCAACACCACCACCAAAATGCTGCTGATAAAGAGCCAAAGCACCCACCATGGACGGTGTGCATTGGATGAAATAAACGTACCTAATGTCTGTGGCACATCATTTCCGACGATAGAATAAGCGGCTAAACAGAAGCCTATCACCATCAAAATTTCGATTGTCATAAAACCAACCTTTTGAATAATTTATTCCAAGACAGTGCCCTTGGACGTTTGCCAAAGATTATGACTGTTTTATTTCATTTTCATGACATCCTTGTCATATATTTTTTGTAGCGCCATAAAAAAGAGCACCGTAGTGCTCTTTTTTCAAATTCAAAACTCAGTTTTTTTAATTGAGTTTGACTTCATAAACCGCTGTACTACCACTGACTTCATTTCCCACCACCAATAGCGGGTGACCATTGGGTGAATTCTTCGCCGCGATGAAAATCAAACCTTCTGGGCCTAAGTCACCTTGCTTCGTGACTTCTGTTTCCGTGGTGTTGCGATGGTTCAGATACTGAACAAATTTAGCCTGATTCGGGTTGCTAATATCATACACCATGATGCCACTGGCACGCTCAAGTCCAATAAAGGCAAAGGTCTTTTCACCAATTTTACCCAAAGTCACGCCTTCAGGTTCAGGGCCTTTATTGTCACTACGGTCATCAAATTTAAATGCTTCATGATTACTATTAAATTGCTCTGGGAACAGCTCCGCAATTTTTTGCTCAAACTCACTCCCCGAGTCCCATACAATCTGTTTGGTTTCAGGGTCGACAATACTCACCGAACGACCACCATAGGCGTATAATTTGTCATAAGTCAGACGACCATTTTCATCTAGCTCCGGCAGACCTGTTAGTGGATCTTTTTGATAACCTTGCGTCCAACTAATGGTCAAACGTCCAATTTGTGAATCTTTAATTAAATTATCCGCGCAGACTTCTGTTGCGTCAGCCGTTTGACAAGGTTTAAACACCTCGGGGTTTAATTTTGCCCCTTTCACACCCGGTGCAAGTTGACGTAAATGCGCGGCATAATCACCTTTGGCGTCAAAACCTGCTTTTTTAAACAAATGTTTGATGCGTATCTCTTCAGCATAACCAGCATTTAAGTCCCCGCCTTCAAAGTATTTGGCTTCATCCCTTAGCCATTCACGGGCATCCCCCTCATTGGCCGTGACCAAATAGGTTTTACCGTTGGCTTGGTATGATGCAATGGCATCGGGCATATACATGCCATATAGCCCCGGCCAAGAGCGAATATTAATCATGCCTGCATCTTTTGCACATTCTGTAATACTACGTCCCAAAGAGTCTTGACCAATAGCACAGTCACGGTCACTTCCATCCAAGGCATTTTCAGGCAAGCTATGGTCCTTGTAGCCCATCGGGAAAAGGTCAAAAAATTGATTTTTTTCTAGGTCTAAAACTCCAATCGCATTGTTTTCCTGCAAACTAACCCATGCTTTTTTACCATCAGCACTGACTGCGATGTACTCAGGCTCTAGGTCTTGTGCAACGGTGGTCGTTTGAATACCTACGTTAGCAACATTTGGGTATTGACTGATGTCTGGGCCAAAAATTCGAATGCCTGCATCTAATAAGTCTTGTTTACGGTCATTCCATGCGTGGAAGCCCGCAATGGTTGCTGTTGGTTTTTGAATATCTGAAATATCAATAATGCTGACCGAACCTTCGGGATCGACTTGATACCCTTCATTCGGTTCCGCTTCATTCGCTACCAGTACTTTTCGACCATCAGGCGTGAAGGTCAACATATCTGGCAAAGCTCCCACGTTGACTTGGCTGATAAAAGAGAGATCCTGTGCTTTAAAGAAAGCCACAATACCGGTTTGGGTTTTATCCTCAGCCTGAACCGCAAGCGCCACGATGCCATTATGCACCGCGACACTATTCACTTCGGAATTGGCTAAATAAGTTTTGGCATCCAAAGATTGGATATATGTCGGCTGCGCTGGTTGGGAGAAATCTAAAACATCGACCATGCCTTTTTGTGCATTCACCACGAACAGACGCTTACTCGCAGCATCATAGGCGGGGATTTCAGCTGCACTCTGTCCAAATATCCCCGACTCATAACTTGCAAGATGAACCAGTTCAATACTATTCGGTGTAACTTCCTCTACCACAGGCGGTGATGTGATGGTTTGCGCATCATCGCTGTCATTACACCCCGCTAAGCCCAACCCCATGCATGCTAAAAAGACAGCACTATATGTTTTATTCATCATGATCTAAATATCGGTTCAAATTTAATCAATGTATGACGCACGCGTTGCAAACACATGACGTAGAGATGTCAATTTGATGGCATGTGATAAATGCACATTCGCAACAACAGTCCAACTTAAATTAAGCTAAACTGTTTAAAAATTTCACTTTGTTGTATCTATGAACCAAACGCCGACCCATCAAGCACTCGCTCCTGAGTACCGTCTTTTGGTACTTCTGGTTTCGATTGGCTTTTTTATGCAAGGCTTAGATACCACCATTGTGAATACCGCTCTACCGGCTATGGCAGCCAGTCTGAATGAAGACCCGCTCCAAATGCATAGCGTGGTGGTGGCCTATGTGCTTGCCGTTGCTGCCTGTATTCCCTTGAGTGGCTGGCTCGCCGACCGTTTTGGAGTGCGCAATACCTATTTCAGTGCCATTATCATTTTTACCCTTGCCTCGCTGGGCTGTGGCTTTTCTGAAAGTTTAAATGAATTATTGTTCTATCGCGTGCTACAAGGCATCGGTGGTGCATTATTGCTCCCTGTTGGCCGTTTAGCCATGCTCAAGGTCATTCCGCGGACGCAGTTCTTATCGGCCATGAGTTTAATGAGCCTTGCGGGACTAATTGGCCCTCTGATTGGTCCAACACTCGGGGGCTGGTTGGTCGAAGTCAGTACATGGCATTGGATTTTCCTGATTAACCTCCCCATGGGGCTGTTAGGTGTCCTGATTAGCTTTAAAGCCATGCCGAATGTCACCGAGCAGAATGTACCGCGTTTTGACTTTTGGGGTTTTATCCTGTTGGTGATCACCATGGCAGGACTATCTCTAGGGATTGAAAATTTTGCCAGTCCGCACCTGACTTTATGGTGGAGTATGGGGCTGATTGTACTGAGCTTAGTAGCTGCGCTTTGGTATGCCTATCATGCACATACCCATCAAAATGCGCTATTTCGCAGTAAACTGTTTCGTAACCGCATTTATGCCGTGGGTATTTTAGGTAACTTCTTTGCTCGCCTCGGTGGCAATGCTATGCCCTTTTTGATGCCACTCATGTTACAAGTGGCTTTCGGTTTTGAACCCTTTGTGACGGGACTCTTAATGATTCCGACCGTGCTGGGTTCACTGGCATCCAAACCCATCATTCGTCACTTGATTCAGCGCTTTGGTTATCGCCACGTGCTTTTGGTTAACACCTTATTGGTCGGCGCATGTATCGCCAGTTTTGCCCTCAATACCGCAGATACCCCAACTTGGCTGCGCGCGCTGCATTTCTTTGTTTTTGGTATGCTGAACTCCCTGCAATTTGTGTCTATGAATACCCTCACGCTGAAAGATTTACCGCAACAAGATGCCAGTAGTGGCAACAGTTTCTTGTCGATGATCATGATGGTGTCGATGAGTATTGGTGTGGCTCTAGCAGGTACTTTGGTTAATGTCTTTACGGCATATTGGGGTACAGATCACATCGTCATGGCATTCCATAACACCTTAATTGTTTTGGGCTGTATTAACCTGATTACCGCAGCCATCTTCTGGCACATCCCCAAAGATACCGTGGATTCATAACAGATACAAAGTGCTGCCATTCACTGACCATAATCATCATGGTCAGTTCCGCAAATTCGAGCTATGATGATGAGCTAAAAACCAATACCTGCAAAAGCATGTCCGCAAGAAAGAAAGTTTCCACGCCGTCAAAAACCTCATACCCCTATTACATACTTGCCTGTGTAGTGATGCTATGTGTCGGACTCGGGATCACCTATTTTTTCTTGCAGAACAATGTCGCATCTGCCCAAGAGTATCCAATAAAAGGCTTTGATGTGTCTCATCATCAGGGCGACATCCAATGGCAATCCATTTCTCCCCAAGAGTTTAAATTCGTTTATTTAAAAGCCACTGAAGGGGGCGATTTCAAAGACCGTAAATTTCAGGACAATTGGCTCAAAGCTCGTGAACAAGGCTTTTTGGTCGGGGCTTATCATTTTTATCGTTTATGCCGTGATGGCCAGATTCAGGCGCAGAACTTTATCGAAACTGTGCCGAAGAAAACCGATAGTTTGCCGCCTGTGATTGATTTGGAATATGACAGCACCTGTATCAATACCTATACCAGAGAACAGCTGCTCAAAGAAATTCAGGTCATGCACGACCAACTGTATCAACACTATGGCTTGCAACCCATTTTTTATACCTCTAAAGCATTTTATAATATTGTTTTGGTCGATGAATTTAAACAAACTCCCCTTTGGATTCGTGAATATCAAGGCCAGCCTGAGCTCAAAGGCAATCCGAAATGGACCTTTTGGCAACACACCAGCCAAGGTCAAATTAAAGGCATACCAACCTTGGTGGATCTCAATGTATTTCAGGGTTCAGAACAAGATTGGATCAGCTTTTTAGAGCGCCAAGGACTTTATCAACTGCCACAAAACTTACCAATCAAGTAAGCAGTTCCAAGCTCAGCATTGAAATTCAAATACAAAAACACCAAGTCCAATTCTGTCGCTTATGCCGCATACAGGACTACGCAATCGATCTGAATAGTGCAATACTGACTTAGGTTTCAATATTAAAATTCAGCATGCGAAAAATCATTCACATCGACATGGATGCCTTCTATGCCTCTGTGGAGTTACTTGATCGTCCCGACTTAAAGCATTTACCTGTGGTGATTTCTTCACACCATCCTCGTGCCGTCATTGCAGCCGCATCCTACCCTGCACGTCGCTACGGACTCCGCTCTGCCATGTCGATGACTCAAGCCAAAAAACGCTGTCCTCAACTGATAGTGATTGAACCTAATTTCTCTAAATATCGTGCGGTCTCAGCACAAATTCATACAATTTTTCAGCGTTATACCACACTCATTGAACCGCTTTCCTTAGATGAAGCTTATTTAGATGTGACGGAAAATTTACAACAACTGGCCAGTGCCACAGAAGTTGCTGAACGCATCCGTGCTGATATTTTTCAGAGCACAGGACTGACCGCCTCTGCGGGTGTTGCACCGAATAAGTTTCTAGCCAAAGTTGCTTCGGACTGGAATAAACCCAATGGTATCTGCGTGATTAAACCCTCACAAGTTCAGCAATTTATTCAGCACTTGCCGCTTAAAAAAATCCCCGGAGTGGGTAAAGTCATGCAAGAAAAATTACATGCGCTCAAACTTGAAACTTTAGGTGATTTACAGCATGTGGATGAAAATATCCTGATTCATCATTTTGGCAAGTATGGCAAACAGCTCTATCTATATGCACAAGGGATTGATGAGCGTCCTGTACAAGCGGAACGAGAACGTCAGCAAATTTCAAAAGAAACCACTTTTGATGATGATTTAACTATTGAACAGTGTCTCCCATTTTGGCCCAAGTTGATTGCACAAGTCTGGCAAAGCTTAGAGAAAAAGCAACTGTATGCC
>ERZ1023696.162-NODE-162-length-14069-cov-5.648544_pt1 | contig 14069 bp, 15 predicted proteins | sample MGYA00520859_ERZ1023696 | MGnify/ENA primary metagenome ERZ1023696 (study PRJEB33180, sample SAMEA4046002) | wastewater metagenome | place: Denmark | collected 2016-03-13 | study: EMG produced TPA metagenomics assembly of the PRJEB13832 data set (Local...
TATTTTCGTGTTTTTTGATGGCTTTATTGTTCGGATAATGTTATAGTTTATGTAATATGCGAATGGAAGGAATGAGATAATGAGTAATATTTATGATACAGCTTATGAGTTGGAAAAAAATCTGCGTGAGGCTTCTGTTTTTACGGAGTTGTCTGCAGCTTATACTGCAATGAGAGAAGATCAAGTTGCGTTTGAATTGTTTGAGGAGTTCCGTAATGTGCAAATAGGACTGCAACAAAAACAAATGACTGGCGAAGCGATCACTGATGACGATGTGGCTTCTGCTCAGGCCATCGCTGAAAGAGCATCCGGCAACGAAGTTATCCAATCTTTGATGGCTAAAGAGCAACAGTTGAGCCAATTGATGGAAGAAATCAATGCCATCATCACAAAACCGTTGCAAGAACTATACGCGCCTGCACAAGATTAAGACTTAATTTTTGACGACAAGCTGTGACCATTTCCGAAAGAATGGCCGGATGATAGACAAGGACAGGATTCAACGCATTGCCGATCAATGCCATCCAACGTTCTTCATCCGCTATTTGGAAGAAATGGCGCAGCTTTTTTGATGCTTCTAGGATCATATAAAAATTTTTAGAATCAAAAGTGCGTCACCGTAGGTTTTTCACAGGATTGCAAAATATTTCATGCATCCAATATAGATGGCTAGCTTCACGGGTAAGCCCTTCGGAAATTAGATAAATCTGTCCTATTGCGCTCTTCGATGCTCAGTCGGACAGATTTCCTAAATTTCTTTCAGGGCTGAACGAACCCGTTCAGCTTTTCTTATTTAACAGATTTAGCATAGAATGCAGAGAGAAGGACAGCTTGTGATTACATTTATCCATACAGCGGATCTCCATCTGGATAGCCCTTTTAAAGGAATCAAACAGCTGGAACCGCAACTTTTTGATGCGATTTACCAGTCCACTTTTGCTTCTTTTCGGGAATTGGTGACGCAAGCCATCTCGGCAGAAGTCGATTTTTTCCTGATCAGCGGGGATATCTACGATGAGGAGAATCAGAGTGTGAAGGCGCAGGCTTTTCTGAGGGATGAATTGGGACGGCTGGATCGGGCGGGTATCCCGGTTTATTTGTCGCATGGGAACCACGATTTTCTCGGAAGGGAGTCGCTTAAACTGCAGCTTCCCGGAAACGTAACTGTCTTCGAAAAAGAGGTCACCACCGAAATTTTGACTACGAAAGCAGGTGAGCGGGTGGCTATCACCGGCTTCAGTTACCCGTCCAGATGGGTTGAAGAGCGGATGATTGTCGATTATCCGAACCGGAATCATACAGTCGATTACCATATTGGGATGCTGCACGGTTACCTCGAAGGGTTGAACTCTTCCGAAGGTGTCTATGCGCCGTTTTCTTTAGGCGAATTGAACGCGAAAAACTATGATTATTGGGCTTTGGGACATATCCACAAAAGACAGCAGCTTCAGGAGGCTCCTCCTGTCGTCTATTGCGGAAATACGCAAGGGCGTAATCCGAACGAGACAGAAGCAAAAGGTGCGTATTTGGTGACACTCCGGAAAGGAATGTTACCGACATTGACTTTTCTCCCAACGGCGCCGATTGTTTGGGAAAAAGAAATGATGTCGTTGCGTGGCTGTAAAACTTTGAATGATGTGCTTGCGCGCATCGAGGAACGTATGGAGCAGCATCGTGCTATGAGTGAATCGAGCGTACTGTTTTCGTTACAGTTTACAGACATCCAAGGGCTACATCCCGATGTTGTCAAAAAAATCGAGGACGAAGAGATACTGGATGGTGTCCGACAAAGGTTGGAACAGCCTTTCATTTACCTGTACCAGTTGAAAATAGCAGTCGATACGGAAAAAGAACTGTTTTCGTTCGATCAGGTCATGAAGGAAAGTTTTTCGAAAAGTTGGACGGAAATCAGCGGAGATGACGTATTCTATCAACAGCTGGACAACTTTTTCCAGCATCCGCTCATCAGGACCACTTTCCCTGATTTAAAAAAAGACCGAAGCTTCAAAGAGGAAGCGTTGGCGGCTGCCAAAAAGAGGATCGTGCAGGCCGTCGCGTTTGAGGAGGAAGACAGTGAAGATACGGAAGATTGAAATATACGGCTACGGAAAATGGGTGAACCGAACCTTTGATGATGTGCAGGATCTGCAGGTCTTCCACGGCAAAAACGAAGCCGGCAAAAGTACCTTGTCATCCTTCATCAACAGTATCCTCTTCGGGTTCCCCAATGCCCGCAAGAAAGATCAGAATCTGTACGTTCCGAAGCAAGCGCAAGCATACGGTGGTCGCTTGTTTTTGGCGGACACGCGGTTCGGTGATGTCATCGTGGAGCGGGTGAAAGATCGCAATAAGGGGCAAGCAGTCGTTACGCTGGCAGATGGCGTGCAGCAGACGACAAAAAATCTCGGGCGGTTTTTATTGGGGATGGACAGGGAGACTTTCGAGTCCCTTTATACATTCAAAATAGACAGCTTGCTTTCCTTGAAAAAAACTCAAAAAGAAGATCTCAATCATTATCTGCTGAGCATCGGCACCAGCGGGAGTGAACGCTTGCTGCAATTAGCGAAAGAATACCGGGACGAAGCGGCGAAACGTTTCAAACCGACAGGCAGCGTCCCGCCATTGAACAAGAAAATACAGGATGCTGAAAAACTGCAAAGGAAGCTTCAGCAAGCAAAAGCGAAAAATGCGACTTATGAAACGTCGCTGCTGCATTTGTCGGATAGTCAAAAACAGCAGGCCGAACTATTAGCCCGTCAACAGGAACTGGAGCAGGAACAAACTGCAATCGCAGAGAGCTTACGGTTGGCGGACAGTTATCAGGAGTGGAAACGGCTGAACAAGGAAATCACGGCAGTCGATTACAGCGAAGTGCCGGAAGATGCCCGCTACCAATGGCAGAGCCAGCAGGAAAGAATGGCCACTTCGATCCAAGCGCAGACGCAGCTTCAGGAAAAATTAGCGCAAATGCAGAAACAGTTGGGCGAATTTGTCCATGTGGAATGGTACAAAGAGCACCAATCCGATTTTGCTGCTTTGCAGCACAGTGTCGCCAAAACGCAAGCGGATCTGAATAAGATCACGTATCTGGAAAATGAAGTCAGCAACAACAAAGCCGATTTGGCCAAACAAAAAATGGCCTTTGGGTTGAATCTGGCCCTTCCCACACCGGAGCCGCTTAAGGAAGAAGAACGCGTCCGACTGCAGCGGCTTGCCCAGGACTTCAAACAGATCGAAGAACAACTACTGCGTTTGGATCACAACATCGGCTTCCATGAAGACCAGCTGGAAACGCTCCAGAAAGAAGAGAAGCGTCTTCAAAACGAGAAGTTGGCTGATGATGCTTATGCGGCGCTGCAAAGCGATGTGCAACAGCCGAGCCAAAGGAGGCCTACGCCTGCAGTTACGAAAAAAAGTCCGCTCGGCCTGTTGTTTGTGGCTGCAGCTGTATTTCTGGTCCTGTCCTTTGTGCTGGCGGATTTCAGGGTAATTGCTTGGGCGTTGTCTGCTGTGCTTGCTGTCGGTGGTGCTATCCTGACCAGAAGAAAACAACAGACACGAACGAAGGACGTTGCCTCCCCAGAAGGCTCCCCCGAAAATACGATGGAGCAATTTCTGAAGCAGGCTGCCGTCCGCGAAAGGATCTCGGCAATAACAAGGGAGCTCGAAGAGTTGCAGGATAAATTCCTGGAGATTTTGAACGATCGTGAGGAGCTGGAGGAACGCGGAAAGATACTCAAAACCGAATGGGAGATCTTCCTGCAGCAGAAAGGCTATCCGGCCCGCATGACGGCACCGGAACTCCTGCAATTGGATCCCGGTGCCGTGTTGGCGGATAAATCCACCTTGATCATCAAACAGGAAGCCGAAATGGACGATCTGAGTCTCGCCGTGGACAAATGGAACGAGCAGACTGCGTTCATCCGCAGCCGTTTCCATTTTGAACATCTGACGGTCACTGAAATGGCCGCACGCTTCCCCGAGATACTGAATGCCGTCGTTTTGGAAGAAAGCATGGCTGCAAATGTTCAGGATAAAATCAACGAACTGCAGCAAGAGTTGGAACTGATCCAACGCGACCTTGCTGAGTCTCATCGACAGCGGCAGCAGCTCTTGGATCAGGCCAACGCAAAGACCGAAGCCGAGTTCTACCAGTTGCTGGCGTTGAAGGAGAAGCAAGAACAAAACCTCAAGCGCAAGGAATTTCTGGATGAACAGGTCAATGGCCGCGAGCAACTCCTGGATCGATACGGCGATGCGAAGAAAAGCATGTCCCTTTACGAAAAGAATGATTTGGAAATGCAGCAGCTGAAGACCGAATTGTCGAGACTGCAAAGAACGGAAGTAGAACTGAAGCATCAGCTGGAACAATTGGAAGAAGGCGGGACATACAGCGCCTTGCTGCAGGAATTTGCTTTGGCCGAAACCGAGCTGAGGGATCTTGCCGTCGAGTGGGCTGGCTTGGTCACTGCCGGAGAATGGATAGAACGGGCACTGCGGTATGGAAAAGAGGATCGCCTGCCGCTGATGCTCGACGATACGATAACCTTCTTCAGTCGTTTGACGGAAGGTGCATACACCGGCATCGCGTTCCAAAAGAACGGTATGAAGGTGCAGCGTAAGGACGGAACAACCTTTTTCCCGAATGAATTGTCGCAGGGGACAGTGGAACAGTTGTATATTGCGCTGCGGTTGGCGTTTGTGAAGAACACTGCCGATATCGTCAGCATGCCGATCTTGATCGATGATGGTTTTGTGAACTTCGACGAGGACAGGAAAAACATCATGTTTACTTTGCTGGAGGAGCTGAGCGAAGACGTGCAGGTACTCTTTTTCACATTCGATGACGCTTGCGTTCAACGTTTTTCACAGAAACAAGTATACATGTTAAAATAGGAGTGAAAGGGGCTGGTAGGGGTGGCCAAAAAAATATACGAACATGAAATCGATGATAATTTTGAAATTTATGTACTGATCAAAAGTGCGGATATCCGTCTGGCGAAAAACGGCAAGAAATTCATTGCCTTTACTTTCCAGGACCGCAGCGGTCAGATCGATGGGAAATACTGGGACGCAAAAGAGGAGGACATCCAGCAATTCCAAGCTGGTCAAGTCGTTGCCGTAACCGGCAAACGGGAACTGTATCAGAACAATCCCCAACTGCGCATCACAAAGCTAAGGCTCGCTAGGGAAGGGGAACCAAGCCGACCTGAACTTTATATGGAACGTGCTCCGTTGAAATCGGAAGAAATGGTGGAGGAAGTCAGCCAAATTTTGTTTGAGATCACGAGCGCGCCGATCAACCGGATTGTCCGGCATATACTCAAAAAATATCAACGGGAATTTTTCGAGTATCCCGCTGCGAAGCGTCATCATCATGCCATCGTGGGCGGACTGGGTTTCCATACGGTTTCGATTTTGCGGATGGCGAAAACGGTCATTCAACACTATCCATCAGTCAATAAGTCTTTGTTGTACGGTGGCGTTATTCTCCATGACATCGGAAAAACGATTGAGTTGAGTGGTAGTATGTCGACAGAGTATACCCTGAAAGGGAACCTGATCGGACACATCGTCCTTATCGATGAAGAAATCACCAAAGCCTGTCTCTCTTTGAACATCGATGAGGATAGTGAAGAAGTCATTCTGTTGAAACACATTGTTCTGGCGCATCACGGCAAACAGGAATTCGGCTCGCCGGTAACACCGCATCTCCTGGAAGCCGAAATCATCCATCATCTGGACAATTTGGATGCTTCCATCAATATGATCGATACGGCTTTGTTGCGCACGACGCCAGGAACGTTCAGCGAGCGCATTTTCGGGTTGGAGAACCGCAGCTTCTATAAGCCGCTCTTTGTCCAACCTTCTGAAGAAGGGCAATAACAAAAACACGCAAGTTACCGGAATCAAGAGCCGGTAGCTTGCGTGTTTTACGTTATTGGTATTAGTTTGAAGATTCGGATGTAGCTGATTCCGCTTCTTCAGTTGCAGAAGTTGCTTCTGAACTAGTCTCTTCTGAAGTTGTTGCTTCGGATGTTGCATCTGATGAACTAGTTTCTTCAACAGGTAAGAATTGATCGATCGCTGCTGCCAGGTCTTCGTCTTTGATTTCAACGTTCGCGGCTTGGACGATTGTGGACATGACGGATGTCAGATAATCATTGTCGGCAAGTTTTTCGTCCATCATCACTTTCTCGATGTTTTCGCGTTCTTCTTCCAATGTTCCTTTTTCTGTCTTCTCGATCATTTTGATGATGTGGTAGCCGTATTCGGTAGCGACTGGTGTTTGTGTCACTTCACCGACTTCAAGCGCATAAGCAGCTTCTTCGAATGCTGCGACCATTTCGCCTTTTCCGAACAATCCTGTTTCTCCGCCATTTGAAGCTGTTCCGGTATCAGTCGAGTTGGCTTTTGCCAATTCAGCGAAATCCGCGCCTTCATTGATCTGGTTGATCAAGTCTACAGCAGTCGCTTCATCCGCAACCAAGATATGCTGTACGTTGATTTGTGGTTGGTAAGCTTCATAATAAGCCTCCACTTCTTCATCCGTGAAAGTTGTTTCAGCTCTTACTGCTGCTTCGATCAGTTTGTTCAAATATAGAACATCTTGGTATTCTTCCTTATTTGCGAAGCCTGATTGTGACAAGATATAGTTGAATGTTTCTTCACCGCCGTATTGTTGGATGGTCGTCAACAGTTCAGCTTCCGTCTCCGCTTCCAACTCATTCTTGCCGATCGCATCGTTCAATACGTCGATCAAGATCAGACGTTGCAAGACGGTTTCACCGATCGAGGCTTTCATTGCTTCATATAGTTCATCTTTCGTGACATCGCCTGCTGGAGTCGTTGCGACAGTTTCGCCAGTCGCACAGCCTGCTAACGTGATGGCCGTCAGGAAAGCAACGGACGTCAATGCTAATTTCTTCTTCATGAATGTGGCACTTCCAATCTATTTCTATTTATCTATCCCATGAATAACCATCTATAAATATATCATAAACGCCGTGATTATGGAAAATATTCCTTAAAAACGCTAGCAAACTTCTCAGAAAATTCATATCTGCAGATAAAACCGAAAGTATACAAAGTATCCGCGTCGAGTCGCGGCAGATTGCTCAAAATGCCAATATTTGGTATCATAAGTTGATAATTCGAAAGGGATGGAGGGGACTTTGTGAAATGTGAAATGAGTTCTGCGTTTTGCCAATGGCTGGAGATCAATAATTTTCATCTGAAAGTCGAGAGCGCATTGGAAAAAAGTTTGCAGATGAACCATAATCTTTCTCTGAAAGAGTTCTATGTCCTTTATTTCTTATCACAGGAACCGGAGCAAAAACTGAAACTCCAGGATTTGGAGGGAAAGGTTGGCTTAAGCCAAAGTGCGGTATCGAGACTGGTCAGCAAGTTTGAGGCTAAGGGCTGTGGTGCGTTGGAGCGAAATGTCTGCGAGCATGATCGGCGGAGCATCTATACGTCCTTAACCGAAACGGGTGCGGCAAAACTGAAGGCAGCGGCTGCGACGGTGGAACAGGTACTCACGGAGTCTTTTTCGGAAATGCCAATCCAAATACTGTTTAAACAAGATGATATTCAAAATAAGTAGAGCTTCTTGATTGGAGTCTTTTTGATAGGAAGTAAAAAAAATACGACTTGCCAAATGACCGATGATCCGGTGTGCATTTGGCAAGTCGTATTTTTAATGTACATTATTGTGATGGGGCATCTGTCGTTGCAGGCATTTGCGATTCCATGCTTGCTGCGACTTTTTCCATATCATCAGTCAAAATGGCAAGTTTATCGTTGATGCGGTTGATTCTTGGTTGGGCCTGTTGCGTAAAGCTCTCAATCGATTTGGTGACTTCCTCTGAAACGGCATTGACGGAAGCCAATCCTTCGTTGGTCAAGGATTGGATCGCTTTGCGCAAACCTTGAACGCTCTCATTGAGATCCTCTACCGCAAGTGTGTTGTCCTCAAGGTAAGCTTTCGCTTTCGCGCGGTTTTCTTTTCCGCTGCGCGGGGTGTTCAGCAACCCCAGCAGACCGCCGACTACCGTACCGAATACTATTCCTTCCATAAATGAGCGCATATCTATTCCTCCAGACTCTCTTTGATGGATGCTACTACTTTTGCCAATTCTTCCTGTGAGTATTTTCCTTCATGCGTTTTCCATTTCAAACCGAAACCATCCGAGTCCGAATCTTCATAACGCGGTAAGAAATGGATATGCGAATGAAAAACGGATTGATAAGCTATCGAACGGTTATTGTTCAGAATATTCAGCCCTAAAATGTCATCGCTGGAACGTTCGATTGCGCGTGCGATTTTAGGGACGCGCGAAAAGACTTCCTTCGCCAATTCTTCATCATATTCAAAAATATCAGCGACATGCCTCTTGGGTACCAGCAGTGTATGACCTTTCGTCACTTGGGATAAATCCAGAAACGCAATGACGACATCATCTTCATAGACAATGCTGCTCGGGATTTCGTGGTTCGCGATTTTGCAAAAAATACAATCTGTCATAGGCTCGACCTCTTTCTGTCCATTATCTACTTTATTCTATAGCATAACTTTATCATATTTGCGTTTTTTTTGATATCCTGAGGGCAAAATGGCGCTTCGCTCAGCAAGATATTTGGGTTGGGGCGAGGCTGTGTTATAATATAAGGCACAAACGCATGTGAAAGGGACGGTTAAATGTCACTATTATTGGAGAATGTCACGGGCGGCTATACACAATTGCCCGTCATAAAAAATATAAATTTTGAGGTCAAAGCTGGTGAACTGACTGGATTGATCGGATTGAACGGAGCAGGCAAGAGTACGACCATCAAACACATCATCGGTCTGATGATGCCTTTCAGCGGAAAGATTGCGATCGATGGCCGGACATTGCGCGAGGATACAGAACGATATCGTCAGTCCTTCGCTTTTATTCCGGAGACGCCGGTGCTCTATGAAGAGCTCACCTTAAGGGAACATCTGGAAATAACGGCGATGGCCTACGGAATCACGGAAGCAGTCGCCATGGAAAAGGCGATGCGCTACATCCGGGATTTTCGTCTGGAGGACAAGCTGGACTGGTTTCCGGCTTATTTTTCAAAAGGCATGAAGCAAAAAGTGATGATCGTTTGCGCGTTCATGTTGGATGTGCCGGTATACGTCATCGATGAACCATTCCTGGGTCTGGATCCGCTTGGCATCCACTCGTTCCTGGAGATGGTCAGGGAGAAAAAAGCGCAAGGTGCAGCTATTCTGATGTCCACGCATGTATTGGCGTCTGCCGAGAAAGAATGTGATAATTTCGTCCTGCTGCACCATGGTGAGGTCAAAGTGACAGGCACGATGGTAGACCTGCAGCATGAAATGGGTATGCCGGGAGCAAGTCTCGATGAGCTTTACATCAGCTTGACGAAAGAAGTGGCGCAACCATGAACTTGGACAGTATCTGGAAAAGAAGGCAGCAACTGCACCTGAAAAAATTCAGCCGCTACAGCAAATATATCTTCAATGATCATTTCGTCCTCGTGCTCCTCTTTCTGTTGGGCGCTTTGGCTTATCAATATTCCGAATTCGTGAAAACCGTGACACCGGATTTCCTTTGGGGAAAGCTTCTGATAGTAGCTATTTTTTCCGGCAGCATTTTTATCGGTAAGCTGGCGACCTTTTTGGAGCCGGCCGACCAAGTATTCCTTTTGGCTAAGGAAAAGGAATGGGGAAGCTATTTCAGCAAAGCGAAAAAATACAGCTTGATCCTTCCGGCGATTCTCTTATTCTTTCTGGCAGCCGCGGCTATGCCGATGCTTTTTGCCGGGAGAACGATCGGGGCAAGTGATTTGCTGCCGATTTATGCAACTTTGTTCCTCTTAAAAATCGTCGATTTGGACCTCCAGGAGTTGGGTCTGAAGATAGGCGATAAGAAGATCCGGCGAAAAAACAAACTGTATCTGGCATGCGCGGCGATATTATCGGTCACTATCGCGATATTTTTCAATCCATGGGTTGCGTCGGTACTTGTAACGCTGTATACTATGTTTCTGCGTAAAAAAGTACAAGTGGCGTATGAGGCGCGCTATCCGCTCTATCAATGGGAGCAGATGATCGCCTCGGAAGAACAACGAAAAGCACGCGTAAACCGAATCATCAATCTTTTCACAGATGTTCCTCAAGTGAAGAGTAAAGCAAAAAGAAGAAAATATTTCGACGGCTTGTTGCGTCAGATTGAAGGCAACAGTAATTCCTATCAGTATTTATATGCGCGGGCATTTTTGCGTGGGACAGATTACAGCGGCTTGTTTTTCCGCTTATTGGTAATCGGAGCGCTGCTGCTTCTGTTTACGCCATCAGCCGGATTTTCTCTAGGCCTCAGTCTGTTGTTCCTTTACTTGACAGGCTTTCAGCTGTTGCCGCTGTATTTCCATTTCAATGAGAATATGCTGTATCGGCTATATCCGACGCAGCACGAAGATAAATTCGCCGGATTCAAGCATTTTCTGGCTTACCTATTGGGAGTGGAAGGCTTTCTCTTTGCGGGAATCATCTTCATCAACAACAGTTGGCAGATGGGCTTGGCTGCAGTCGGCTTGAACGCCGGTTTCGTGTGGCTATTCATTCAGTTTTATACAGGCGGCCGTACTCGAAAAAGAGAAACGACAAATTACTGATCTGCAGATTATAATAGATTCAGTTCCGAAACCCTATGGAATATTCTTGACTGAATATGTAAAGAAATCTAAAATAAGAATTGTATGCGAGCGAGGACCGTTGCGCTTTCAGAGCTAAACGAGCTACGTCGCCAAATGAACAAGTAGCGTATGAACAGAAGAGCAGACCGAGATAGCTGGGGCTTTCGTCCCGGCTCCTTCTTTTCAATGATATAAATTTATCAAATTAAAAGTGCATCACCTTTGGTGCTTCACAAGTTTGCAAAATATTTCATGCACCTAAAAAGATGTCTAGCGGTCCAAGCCTGCCTCTCGGAAATTAGATAAATCTGACCCATTGCGCTCTGCGATGCTCATTTGCATGGGAGTCTTAGGGATTCATCCCTTAGAGTCCCAGTACAAGGTGACCGCAGGGAACGTTGCGAGGCCAGATTTCCTAAATTTCTTTCGAGGCAGAGCGGGCTTGTACCGCTTTTCAAAATTAATGACAGAGTAAGGAATGAGCTCGATGGATTATAAAATGGACTCAGGGTGGCGGCTACATCCCATCGGAGGAGACACAGGACAAGCTTATATGGGCACCAGAGCCGAGGAAAGAGTCTTTTTGAAAAGAAACTCTTCACCTTTCTTAGCCGCGCTTTCTGTTGAGGGGATCACGCCGCGGTTGATCTGGACCAAAAGGGTCGGCAATGGGGACGTCCTGACAGCTCAAGAATGGCTCAACGGCAGGGAGTTGAATCCGGATGAAATGAGAGGGCAGAGCGTTCGGGATATCCTGCATCGCATCCATCATTCCGAAAACCTCCTGAAGATGCTTCAGAAGGTAAAAGGCGAAATTTTCAACCCGATCAATTTCTACAACCTGTATGTGGCGGATCTGCCGGATGACCTTAAATCCAATTCAGTACTGCAACAAGCTGCTGAATATGTGAAGAACAGCATCACCAGCATCGACGACTCGCAAAAAACGGTCTGCCACGGAGACGTGAATCGGAAAAATTTCCTGCTGGATGAGGAAGACCGGTTGTATCTGGTGGATTGGGAAATGGTCAAAATTGCCGATCCGTTCTCTGACATCAGTACCTTGCTGGTACAATACGTTCCCCATGAAGAATGGAGAGTATGGTTGGAGCAGTATGGCTTGCAGATGAATGACAATATGGAACGCCGTTTGGAGTGGTACAGCATGATGGTGTGCCTCTGCCTGATCAAAAAGAGCCATTCCCAGGAACGCAATGTGGAAATGAACCAACTGATTCTGTTGCTGAAACAGCTCTATCAGAATCGCTTGAACAGTTACTTATGAAATCCTCTTCGTCATCATACGAACGGAAAGGATTTCTTTTTTTGAAAAAAACAGATAAGAAAGAGGAGAATTATGCGCGTAAGAAATAAACCATGGGCTGCCGAAAAATTGGCTGAAAGTACCCAATATGTTGTGATGGAACCAGCGGATTGGAAAGGGAAATGGCAGGAACGTTTCGGCAATAGCCAACCAATCCATGTGGAAATCGGCTCAGGCAAGGGACAGTTCATTGTCGAGATGGCCCGCATGCACCCGGAAGTGAATTATATCGGAATCGAACGCCAGACTAGCGTGGCGGTCATGACACTCGATAAAATGATTGAATCAGGTCTGAAAAATGTCCAATTGCTGAATACGGATGGAGAGAATGTAGCAGATTTCTTTGAGGCGGGCGAAGTGGATCGCGTTTACCTGAACTTTTCCGATCCGTGGCCAAAGTCCAAACATGACAAACGCCGCTTGACCTACAAAAAATTCCTGCAGAACTATGAACAGATCCTGGTTTCCGGTGGTGAGATCCATTTCAAGACGGATAACCAAGGCTTATTCGAATATTCGTTGGCGAGCTTCTCGCAATATGGAATGACTTTGAAGCAAGTGTGGTTGGATCTGCACAAGAGCGACTTTGAGGGAAACATCATGACGGAGTACGAAGCGAAGTTCTCTTCCCGAGGAGACCGCATTTACCGCGTCGAAGCAGCGTTCCCGAAAAAAGCAACGGCTGATTCTGAAAAATAGAACCCAGACAAAAAGGAAGGAACGAAGCACTCGCAGCTTTGTTCCTTCCTTTTTCTGTTTATTTACAATTTATAAAGATCCAAGATAGTTCCCGTGTAGGCGTCAGCAATGAATTCATATTGCACCAACACGCCGTCCTCTTTGCGGGATATGCCACCGTAATACACATCCATCTTTGAAGAATAACGACTGAGCGGGACGGGGTGCAGTTCGATCCATGATCCTTCGATCGGAGCTTCAGCCAAGAACATCTTTTTGACGTTTTCCAGGATTTTATCGCCGTTGACGGTCCGTTTCTGCTCATAGCAAAGGGCTGTCACGACTGAACCGAGTACGAGTCCGGCACCGAACAGAATACCGCCCAAGATTTCTTCTTTGTGTTTTTTACACATGCATTTTTCCAAAAAGTTCATCTTATGTTCCTCCTCAAAGTAATGCGCTTACTCATTTTCTCCTTCAGTATAGCAATAATACGAAAAAAATAATAGGGAAATGTCAGAAGCGCCAGGATGCGCAAAGGAAACGTTTCCTGTACTGGGCAAGCTTTCTTAACAAATGGAATCGTTGCTATGACAAGGATGCTGCGCTATAATGGATAGGATAATCAGACACTTAAGGGGGATCGGGAGCGGCGTAAGGCTAAATTTATGCCCTGCTCCATTCAAATATGGATGATAAAACATTTGCTATGATCAAAGAATTGACGGAATTGCAGGGAACAAGCGGAAACGAACGCAACATCCGTAACTATATGCGCGAGAGAATGGCGCCTTTGGTGGATCGCATCGAAACGGATGGCTTGGGCGGAATTTTCGGAATCAGAGAGCATGAAGATGAAACGGCACCGCGCATCATGGTCGCGGCACACATGGATGAAGTGGGTTTCATGGTGTCCGGCATCACGGATCGCGGATTGTTCCGGGTCGTGCCGCTCGGCGGTTGGAATGCTTATGTCGTTTCGGCACAGCGCTATACCCTGCAGACGTCCAAAGGCGATATTCCTGTGATTTCCTCTTCGGTTCCGCCGCACTTATTGCGCGGGGAGGGTGAAGGCAAAAAAGTCAAAGTGACGGACATCCTGTTCGATGCGGGGTTCGATACAAAAGAAGAGGCGATGGCATTCGGAGTCCGTCCCGGAGATACGATTGTTCCCCAGGTGGAAACAATTTGGACCGCCAACAAGAAGAAAATCATTTCAAAAGCGTGGGACAACCGCTACGGGAATACGGTCGTTTTGGAGACGCTGGAAGCATTGAAAAATGAAAAATTGCCGAACACTTTGATAGCCGGCTCCAACGTGCAAGAAGAGGTCGGACTGCGTGGAACAAAAGGGGCCGTGCACTAGTTCAAGCCGTAT
>ERZ1023696.163-NODE-163-length-13876-cov-5.386501_pt1 | contig 13876 bp, 9 predicted proteins | sample MGYA00520859_ERZ1023696 | MGnify/ENA primary metagenome ERZ1023696 (study PRJEB33180, sample SAMEA4046002) | wastewater metagenome | place: Denmark | collected 2016-03-13 | study: EMG produced TPA metagenomics assembly of the PRJEB13832 data set (Local surveillance...
TTGTAACGTCTGTTGTAAGTAGCTGAATCGTGTTTTGCAAGAATAGCTTCGACAACTGCTTTTTTACTTATGGTCGAAGCTGCTTTTGCAGCTTTTTTAACATCATCAGGTTTAAAGTAATCAATATGAAATCTAAGAACATTACCATCATCGATAGCGTTTGTTATCGTATAAGCATGTAGCTCTTGTTGAAAAACATCTTTTGTAGTTCTATAAGAACTGATAGTTCCATCAATTTGCTTGTAGGTTGAGTTATTTTCAAAGATTGGTGTTCCTGTAAAACCAAAAAGTTGTGCTTTTGGAAAAAAGCTCTTTATTGCGTCGTGATTGTCACCGAATTGGGATCGATGACATTCGTCAAAAATAATTGCAATTCGTTTGTCTCTTAGTGTTGCCAAACGTTCTCTATAGGTTAGTTCACCCTTTTTCTTTTTTTCTTGGTTTGGTCTGCTGTCTTCATTAAGAGCAAGCCCGAGTTTTTGGATAGTGGTAACAATAACCTTATCCTTATAATCATCGGAAGTAAGTCGTCTGACTAAACTTTCAGTATTTGTATTTTCTTCAACACAACCTTCCTGAAATTTATTAAATTCTAAACGAGTCTGTCTGTCGAGGTCTTTTCTATCAACGACAAATAAACACTTTTCAATTTCTGGGTTATCCTTCAAAAGTGTGGATGTTTTAAACGAGGTTAAAGTTTTGCCACTTCCAGTAGTATGCCAAATGTATCCATTCCCACGGTTTTGTGTAATACAATCGATTATTGCCTTAACAGCATAAATCTGATACGGACGCATTATCATTAACATTTGCTCGCTCACTACAAGTACCATATATCGGCTAATGAGCTGACCAAGGGTACATTTCGGTAAAAAGCTTTCTGAGAATTCATATAAGTTCGTTATTTTTTCATTTTTTTCATTGGCAAACTCATATATTGGTAAAAATCTTTCATCTGCATTAAAGCAAAAGTGTTCTTTGTGATTATTTGCAAAATAATACGTTTTTGTTTCGTTACTTACAATGAACAGTTGCACAAAGCAAAGAATTGAGTTTGTATAACCATTTCCTGAATCGTTTTTATAATCTATAATTTGCTCCATTGCCTTTTTAGGGGTAAAAGTAAGTGATTTTAATTCCACTTGAACTACAGGAACACCATTTATGAGTATAATAACATCATATCGATGATTGCTGTTATCTGTATTTATTCGTAGTTGGTTTATCACTTCGAATTCATTTTTGCACCAATCTTTGATGTTTACCAAGGTATACTGTAGTGGCGTATCATCGTCGCGTTTAAATGTATTAATCTCTCGTAACGTTTTAGCAGCTGTGAACACATCAGCAGTGATAATACTATCTCTTAAACGTGCAAACTCGGAATCGCTTAACTTAACACGATTTAGCTTCTCAAAATGTTGTTTAAAATTAGCCTCAAGAGAGGCTTTGTCTCTAATGTCGTCACGATATGTGTACTTTAAGTCTTCAAGCTTCTCAATAAAAGCTGACTCTATATGCTTTTCTGCTTTCATCATCGGACTCCTCTCATAACAAATTCAGTAACCTAACATTATAACCTTCATTCCCGGGAATTTATAACGAGGATTTTGTGGAAACTCAGTAATATCAAGGCTTCAAGAGGTTCTCCAGCTTAATTCCACCTCGTTATAACCAGTATTTATAACAAGGAGAAAATCCATTAATATCAAGGTTTATAGCCACTCTCGTTACACAATTCGGGAATGCAGGTTATAATCAATTGTCGTTATTTAAAGTTCATTTTTCAAGCGCCTCTATTAGATCTTGTTCTATATTTTTTTCTTTACATAACTCAATCAACGCATATCTTGCAATTCTATTTGGCTTTGTGCGACCATTTTCCCATCTGTTTACGGAAGTAAATCCAACATGGAGTTCTCGTGCAAGCCCCTCTTGAGAAAGCCCCAAATCTAAACGTATTTTTTTCACAACTTCATTTAATTCCATATAGATAACACCACCTATAAACTATTTAAATTGCAAAACTATACACGCTGTAGCATATCATAAGCTATAGCATTTTTCAATTTTCAAAGTTCTATATCCTGCCAAGCTGAAAAACGAAAAACCGCCTTGAAATCTCAATTCAAGGGGTTTTTGTCCGTATTCAGTTTACATTTGACCCTAAGTTCACAAGTTTTCTTTATGATTACTTGCATTTTTCGCTGGCTGTTTTGTCTTATTTTCTTATTACCCGATCAACGCGATGATTTCCTCCAGCACCGCTTCTCCGTCCAGGATTTCATAATTTTCCTTCGAGATCAGCTTGTAGGGCACTGCCTTGTAAGTCAGGAAATCCTTCAACCGCGCGATTTCGTATTTGGATTGCGGGCCGATCATCAGGGCATCGATCGTTTGACTTTGGATCGCCTGCGCCGCGATGATCGCCGGGGCTGAGTAGACATGAATGTCCAGTCCTCTTTCATCCGCCGCGTTCTGCACATTCTTCACCAGCAAGCCGGTCGTGATGCCTGCCGTACAAATCAATAAGGCTGTCTTTTGTTCGGTCATCTGCTTCAACCCCTTATGCTGCTTTCTTTTTCTTGTTGTAGATATCCAAGACGACGGCCAACAAGAGGATCAAACCTTTGATGGCTTGCTGCCAATCGACGCCGACGCCGAGAATGGACATCCCGTTATTCAAGACACCCATAACCAAACCACCGACGATCGTGCCCACGATCGTTCCGATACCGCCTGAAGTGGAGGCTCCACCGAAGTATACGGCTGCCATCGCATCCAATTCCATGGAAGTACCCGCTTGCGGTGTGGCCGCGTTCAGACGCGCTGCCAAAATCAGGCCGGCCAATGCAGCCATAGCGCCCATGTTCACGAATACCCAGAAAGTGATTTTTTTCGTTTTGATACCGGACAATTCTGCCGCTTTACGGTTTCCGCCGGTTGCGTAAATTTGGCGTCCCGCAACTGTCTTGTTCGTCAAGAAAGCATAAGCTACTACGATGACTCCCAAGATGACCAAAATGACAGGATAGCCTTGGTAGGATGCGAAGATATAAGTCACACCGATCATTACCACAGCAGTCATAACTGCTTTCACCATGAACATATTCATTGATTCCACTTCGAACAGATTATTTTTGCGTTTTTCGCGTGTCCGCCATTGCCCGAAGACGAGGGCTGCGGCAATAAGTACACCCAAGATCATCGTCAACAAGTGGATGCTGCTGTCAGTCAGATCAGGCAAGTAACCTGTAGAGATTTTTTGGAATATTTCAGGGAAAGGCGCCAACGATTGCCCGCCCAACACAACCTGTGTCAGCCCGCGGAACATCAACAGCCCCGCCAAAGTGACGATGAAGGCCGGGATGCCGAAGTAGGCTACCCAGTAACCTTGCCAAGCGCCGATGATCGCTCCGATCGCGATGCAGATCGGCACCGCCTCTTCCGCTTTTTCGTGCTGACCGAGTTGGGCCATCTTGTCCAAAAAAAGAATCCCGGTTCGGAGCAACCTTTGCTTGAAAAAATGAATGACCTTGACCAGCTGGCGGCAGTGGCTGCCGATGCCGCGGAGTATACCCAAATCATCGAAAAGCTGTTGGCTTTTCTGATGGCGGCCCACATCAACCCCTCCATGATGAAGTATCAGAGCGTCATCCAAAAGGCCTTGGCATTCATAAAGGAGAACTTTACCGATCCGGATATCTCCCTGAATGTCGTGGCTGAGGCCGTAAACTTGAGCCCGTCGCATTTCAGTACCATTTTCTCGCAGTCCTTGGGGCAGACCTTCATCGACTTCCTGACCGAATGCCGCCTGCAGCATGCGAAGGAGTTGTTGGTCGGGACGGATGACAAACTGTCCGCCATCGCGATGGACATCGGCTACAACGATCCCAATTATTTCAGCTACCTCTTCAAAAAGAGGGAAGGCCAGACACCCAAAGAATTCCGCCGGAGCCACACGAGAGCGTGATGAATCCCGTGGGCGTGAAATTCCCCGCCAAATTGTCTTTGAAGGGGAAGCTCTTGTTGTCTTCAGACGTTTTACCCCGCCTAATAGGTTTTGGCGGGGTAAAACCTGTTGCCCTTGGACATTTTTGCCCGCCAAATGATTTTTGGCGGGGTATCTCTGAACGTAATTTAAATTTCCATAGAAAGAGGCTGTATCAAATCCAGAACATTCAGTTCTGGTTCTGATACAGCCCTTTTTTTGTTATCGATATTCCCTACACCATCCGCTGTTCTTTGGCGACTTGCGAAGGCGCGGTTCCGTAGTATTTTTTGAACAATTTGCTGAAGTGGTACGCGTCCTGATAGCCGACAGCCTGGGCGACTTCTTTGATGGTCCATTCTTCCTGCTTCAGCAGTTCCTTCGCATGCTTCAGGCGCACGTGGATCAGGTAATGGATAGGGCTCAATCCGGTCGCTTCCTTGAAGATTTTTGAAAGATGGGCCGGGCTGACGAAGAGTTGTTGCGCCAATTGTTCCAACGTGATTTCTTCGGAATGGTGGTTTTCCAGATAATAGACGGCATGGTTCACCAGATGCTGTTGACGCACGGCAGTTTGGGAAAGCGCCGGCGGAAGCGTATTATCGGATCCGTCCTCCAGACTGCGCAGCAACAACCCCAGCATCTCCAATATCAGCCCTTTGCCCATCAGCTGATATTCGCTCCGCTGCTCGTTGAACTCCTTCGTCACCCGCCAGGCCTTCTCCATGAAGGCATCCGCATAACAGCCAAGATCCAGCAATGCGCGTTTGTTCGGAAAATGATTACGGGGAAGTCCGTTCAGCGAAAGGTTCGTCAAACCGATATGCAGTTGATGGGAAAATGTGCCCTCTTTTTGCCGCTCCGCATGTTTTACGCCCGGGTTAAACAGCATAACGGTGCCGGTCCTCAAGTCCTGGCGGCTTCCGTCCACCAAGTAATCTGCTTCCCCTTCGAGCAGGATGCTGATTTCCAAAAAGTTGTGGCTGTGCGTTTTGGAATAGTTTCCGGCTTCGTTCAGCGGATCGAAAGCATAGAGAATTTCGGGATTGAATGTTTGTACGTGTGTGTAGGCCATCGCAAAAGTCCTTTCTGTTGAATACCCTTATATTGTACAGGAATCTGACGAAGAAAAGCCATTCTCATTCCTAAAAAAAACAGTAACCTGTTAACATACACTTTTTTTGAGGAGGACTGTCTTATGAATCATTACCAATGGATTTGGCGCTACGCACAGGCATACAAATCCAAAAGCTTACTGGCTTTATTATTTATTTTCCTGAATGCCCTCCTGATCATCATCAATCCGCTCTTGGCGGGGGAATTGATCGACAAAGTCATCGATGGCGGGCAGGATAATTTATTGGTGCCGATTTTGGCATTGATGATCGGCATCACGCTCTTCCGGACGACCATCCGCTACAGCTACCAGATGCTGTTTGAGCGGATCGGCCAAAACACACTCTTTGTGCTGCGCCAGGATATGTACCGGAAACTGCAGGAGTTGGACTTCGACTTCTTCAACCATACCCGGGTCGGGGATATCATGGCCCGGATGACCGGGGATACCGATGCTATCCGTCACTTTGTTTCCTGGGTCACCTACAACATCCTGGAAAGCATCCTCTGGTTCGTGATGGCCGTCGCAGTCATGGGCACAATCCACCTTCCGCTGATGCTGGCTTTGGTGGCCGTCACGCCAATCATCTTCATCCTGACGCAAAAGATGTCCCGAGAAGCCTTCCCGCTATTTTTCCAGATCAGGGAAAGTTTCTCCCGGCTGAATTCGATGGTGGAAGAAAACATCGGCGGCAACCGCATCGTCAAAGCGTTCGCGAGGGAAGACCATGAAATCGAAAAATTCACGAAGCACAACGAGGACTTCAAGCGCCGCAATCTGGATTCCGCTTCCGTATCCCGCACGTATCTTCCTTGGCTCGACGGCTTTGCCGGGACACTGAACGCGATAGCTTTGGTGCTCGGCGGCTTGTACGTCATCCGCGGGGAAATGTCGATGGGAGATCTGGTCGCCTTCAATGGCTTCCTCTGGATGCTGAACATGCCAATGCGCATGAGCGGATGGCTCATCAACGATGTACAACGCTTCTCCGCCGCCTGCGTCAAAATCCGTGACATGTTGGACACAGAGGCGCGTATTCCGGTAACGGCTGTCCAAGAGCACCAGCGGATCAAGGGGACCGTCACATTCGACGATGTCTCTTTCGCCTTCTCCGATGACCCCGGAACGGATATCCTGTCGCACGTCTCCTTTACGGTAGGTCCCGGACAGACGTTGGGGATCTTGGGCGAAACAGGCTCAGGCAAGACAACGCTTGTTAATCTGGTGGGAAGATTCTACGATCCCACTTCGGGAACCGTCCTGATCGATGGCAAAAGTGCCAAAGACTACCCGGTCCGCCAATTGCGGGAGAACATCGCCATGGTCATGCAGGACGTTTTCCTGTTTTCCGATACGATCGAGGACAACATCGCTTTCGGCAATCCGCAGGTGGACCGTTCCTACATCCAACAAATGGCCCGGATCGCCGATGCGGATGGCTTCATCACAAGTATGCCCCAAGGATACGACACGATTGTCGGCGAACGCGGAGTCGGTTTGTCTGGGGGGCAAAAGCAGCGTATTTCTTTGGCACGGGCATTGGCGAAGGATCCGGCCATCCTTATTTTGGATGACACCACTTCCGCGGTCGACATGGAAACCGAATCGAAGATCCAACAGGAGTTGCTTGGATTGACGGAAAACAAAACGACCTTCATCATCGCCCACCGGATTTCGTCGGTGCGGGATGCAGATCTGATCCTGATGATGGAAAAAGGCCAAGTCGTCGAACAAGGAACCCATGCGGAACTTTTGGCCAAGCGAGGCAAATACTATGACGTTTACTGCAAACAACTCGGATTGACTGGAGGGGAAATCAATGGCACGCAATACGTATGATGTCGACGAAAGCTTAGAACAAGAATTCAATTGGGGACATTACCGGCGCTTGGCCGGCTATATCCGCCCCTACAAAAAACCAATTTCAAAAATATTGGCTGTCATCATTGTGGCGAACATCGCCGGCATGGCGGGACCTTATTTCACAAAAATTGCAATCGATGACCTGATACCGTCAGGAAATGTGCCCCAGCTGTTGGGTTTGGGTGGGATCTTCATCCTTTCCCTTGTGCTGATCGGCTGGTGCATGCGCTATCGGATCTATGCCATCACCGAAGTCGGCCAGGACATTCTGAAAGACATGCGCTACGATATTTTTGCACATCTGCAGCGCCTGCCGTTTGCTTACTTCGACAACCGGCCCCACGGCAAGATTTTGATCCGCGTAGTCAATTACATCAATACGCTGAGCGACCTGCTGAGCAATGGGCTCATCAATCTGATTTCTGACCTTTTCAATGTAGTGATCACATTGGGCTTCATGCTTCTCATCGATGTGCGCTTGACGCTTTACAGCATGGCTCTTTTGCCGGTTCTCTTCGGACTGGTGCTGTTCATCAAAAAGCGCCAGCGGATAGCCTTTCAGATTTTGAGCAACAAACAGTCCAACCTCAACGCCTATATCCACGAAAGCATTTCGGGAATCAAAATCACCCAATCGTTTGCCCGCGAACAGGTCAATTATGACATCTTCAATGAAGTCAGCGAGGAATACCGGACGTCTTGGATGAAAGCCGTCAAAATCCAATTCCTGATGTGGCCCGGTGTACTGAATATTTCGGTACTGACGACCTGCCTGATCTATTTTGTGGGCATCCGTCAGATCGGTGTGTCCGTTTCGACCGGAACATTGATCGCCTTCATCGGCTACATCAACAATTTCTGGAATCCCGTCATCAATATCGGGAACTTCTATAATTCCTTGATCACTGCCACGGCCTATTTGGAGCGCATCTTCGAAACATTGGACGAGGTGCCTTCCATCCAGGATGCGCCGGACGCCTACGAGTTGCCGCCAGTCAAAGGCGCAGTCGACTTCGAAAATGTAACCTTCCGTTATGAGGAAGGCAAAGATATTTTGCACAAGGTCAACTTCCATATCGAACCGGGACAGAGCATCGCTTTAGTCGGTCCAACAGGTGCGGGCAAAACGACCGTCATCAATCTGCTGAGCCGGTTCTACGACATCAATGAAGGCAGCGTCAAAATCGATGGTCACGACGTCCGCGATGTCACCCTCGGCTCCTTGCGCAGCCAAATGGGCGTCATGCTGCAGGATACCTTCATCTTCTCCGGTACGATTCTGGAAAACATCCGCTACGGCAAGCTCGATGCAACCGAGGAGGAAGTGATCGCAGCCGCGAAAGTTGTACGCGCCCATGATTTCATTCAAAACCTGAAGGACGGCTACCACACCGTTGTTGAAGAGCGCGGCAGTACCCTATCGGCTGGCCAACGACAATTGCTCTCCTTTGCCAGGGCCCTGCTTGCCGATCCGAAGATCCTGATTCTCGACGAAGCTACCGCCAGCATCGATACCAGGACCGAAGAACTGCTGCAGGAAGGCCTCCAGAAACTGCTGAAAGACCGGACTTCCTTCATCATCGCCCACCGGCTGTCGACAATCAAAAACAGCTCCCGGATCTTCTACGTGGCAGGAGGCAATATCGCCGAAGCCGGCACCCATGAAGAGCTGATGGCCAAAAAAGGCCTGTATCACCATCTCTACCAATCCCAATACGACCTGCTGCAGGCCGTGTGAAGAAGGAAAAGCGGAACGGGTTCGTTCAGCCCTGAAAGAAATTTAGGAAATCTGGCCCTGAATGAGCATCGTAGAGCGCAATGGGTCAGATTTATCTAATTTCCGAAGGGCTAACCCGTGAAGCTAGACATCTTTTAGATGCATGAACCCCTTTGCAAATATATGAGACAACTGCGGTGATGCTCTTCTATGTTTGAAAAAATAAATGGATCTCATTATGTCGAAAAAGATGCGTTCCCGGCCTTGGAGCAGTTGCTCCTAGGCGCGGGAACGCATCTTTTTGATGTTTTTAACAGTTTTTCTTACGTCAGTCCGCTTTGTTTGCGATCAGTTCTTTGGCTGCTGCCGCACCTTCCAAAGCTTCCCATTTCCATTCCATCACTTCCGGAATGTCCTCGCCGTTCTCGCGGATGAACTTATGGTGGAAGTCCACCGTTTCCGTCATCTTTTGCGAGAAGGCTGACGCTTCTTCGCCGTAAACAGCATTGGCCGCATCCTGCGCCAAGTGGAAACGGTCCATCTCGGACAAGACGCGCATGTCGAATGGTGTCGTGATGTCCCCATTCTCGCGGTAGCCATGGATGTGCAGGTTATGGTTGTGGCGATCAAAGAAGATGTCACGGATCAAGCCTTCAAAACCGTGGAAAGCAAAGATGACTGGTTTGTCGGCCGTGAAATAGGCGTCGAAGGCTTCATCGCTCAAGCCGCGCGGATCCACATCCGGATGGCGCAGTTTCAACAGATCCACGATGTTGATGAAACGGATCTTCAATGCCGGGAACTGCTTGTGCAGAATCGTGACTGCCGCAAGTGCCTCCAGGTTCGGTTCCGTTCCCGCTGCTGCGATCACGACATCCGGTTCTTCGTCACCGCAAGTCGAAGCCCAGTCGATCACTTTCAGGCCATCCTTCACCAATACTTCTGCTTCTTCAGCAGAGTAGAATTGTGGACGCGGGTGTTTCGAAGACACGATCAGGTTGATCTGTTCCTCGGAAGCCATCGTTTCCGCCATCACGGCCATCAAGGAGTTCGCATCCGCCGGCAAGTATTCGCGGATGAATTCCGGTTTCTTCTCAGCCAAGTGCGTCAACAAACCCGGATCTTGGTGGGTGTAGCCATTGTGGTCTTGTTGGAAAACGGTAGAAGTCGCGATCAAGTTCAATGACGGATAGTGCTTGCGCCATGTCTGTTCTTTGGCTTTGCGCAACCATTTGAAATGTTGGGTGATCATCGAGTCCACCACGCGCAGGAAAGCCTCGTAACTTGCGAAGAAACCATGGCGACCGGTCAGGACATACCCTTCCAGGAAGCCTTCGGCCTGGTGTTCGGACAACTGCGAATCGATGACACGGCCGGACGGAGAAAGCCATTCATCATACGCAGGATCGATCGCTTCCATCCAGACGCGGTTCGTCACTTCGAAGACTTTGTTCAGGCGGTTCGATTTGGTTTCATCCGGTCCGAAGATGCGGAAATTATCCGGATTGTCCACGATCAGGTCGCGCGCAAAGTTGCCGAATTCGATCATGTCCTGGGCAATGACTGCGCCCGGTACGGTCGTGTCGACGGCATACTGCTTCCAATCCGGAATATTGAGCGGTTTCGGATCGATACCGCCGTTCGTGACCGGATTCATAGCCATCCGTCGGTCGCCTTTCGGTGCCATTTCTTTCAATTCAGCCACCAATTGGCCTTCGGCAGTGAACAGTTCTTCGGGACGGTAGGACTGCATCCAATCCACCAGCGCATCGATGTGTTGCATATGATGCGCATCCACCGGAATCGGCACTTGGTGAGCGCGGAAGCCGCCTTCAATCGGTTCACCGTCCCATGTTTGCGGACCCGTCCAGCCTTTCGGGGTGCGGAAAATGATGACCGGCCAAACCGGCATCTTCGCTTCGGCTGCGGAGCCTTTACGGGCTTCGGTTTGGATCGCTTTGATTTTTTCGACAGCCGTATCCAACACTTGCGCCATGATCGGATGCACCGCTTCCGGATCGGTCCCTTCCACGAACAACGGCTCCCAGCCCATGCCGTTAAAGTACTGCGTCAATTCTTCGTTCGATTTACGGTCGAGGATCGTCGGATTGGAGATTTTGCCGCCGTTCAGGTACAGGATCGGCAAGACAGCCCCATCCGTGACCGGATTGATGAACACATTGGAGAACCAACCAGCCGCCAACGGACCGGTTTCAGCTTCCCCGTCACCGACGACAGTCGCCGCGATCACTTCCGGATTGTCGAAGATAGCGCCGGTCGCGTGAGAAAGCGAATAGCCGAGTTCGCCGCCCTCATGGATCGAGCCGGGTGTTTCCGGTGCCGCATGGGAAGCGACCCCGCCGGGGAAGGAGAATTGTTTGTAGAGTTTCGTCAAGCCTTCCAGATCCTCGGTGATGTCCGGATAGATTTCCGTATAGGAACCGTCCAGATAGGCGTTCGAAACCATGACCTGGCCACCATGTCCCGGTCCTTCGACGTAGAACATGTTCAGGTCATATTTGTTGATGACGCGGTTCAAGTGGGCATAGATGAAATTCTGTCCGGAGATGGTTCCCCAGTGGCCGATCGGATGGAGTTTCACATCAGCCGCCTCGATCGGGCGTTGCAGCAAAGGATTGTCCTTCAGGTACAGTTGTCCCACGGAGATGAAATTGGCGGCGCGCCAGAAGGCATCCACCTTGTCCAGATACGCTTTTGAATCGAATGCAGTCATTTTTATTACTCCTTTTCATTTTTTATTATTGAAAACGCTTGCGAACACTTTCACAAATGTCCTCCAAAAAATCGGTTTGACGATTTTCTGTCAAACCGATCGAAAAAAACTATTTGATTAAGGCTACTTCAAGACCGACAAGTTTTGCCCAAGCCAGGATCTGATCTGTGCTCAAACTCAATGAAACAACAGTGTGGTGACCGCCGCCAGCTTCGATCCAAGCGCGGATGCCGTCATGGAAATTCGGTTTCACTTCCCAAAGGACGCGTGCGACAGGAAGGTTCGGAGCTGCCTCAGTCGGTTCAAAGGCAAGAACTTCATTCACCAATAACTTGTAGTGCGTTCCGAAGTCAGCCATCGAAACGACAACGCCGTCCCCTGCTTTGCCGTCGAATACAAGGCGGGCAGGCTCTTCACGATTCCCCATCGATAATGGTGCGATCAGAATTTTCGGTTTGTTGACTGCCAGTCCTGGATCGACTTCCAACATATGCGATTGCAGAATCGCTTCTCTGCCTTCAGCCATTTCATACGTGTAGTCTTCCATGAAGCCGGTGTCGATGTTGTGGGACATGATCTTCATCAAGCGGTCGATTGCTGCTGTTTTCCAGTCGCCTTCGCCTGCGAATCCGTAGCCTTCTGCCATCAAACGTTGTACTGCGAGACCTGGTAATTGTTGCAGGCCATGCAGATCTTCAAAGTTTGAGGTAAAGGCAGTATAGCCGCCCGCTTCCAAGAAACGACGGATGCCGATTTCTTGACGCGCCTGCACTTTGACGTGCGCTTCCCATTTGCCTTGCTCATAATCGCCGTAGTCGAAATCATACAAATCTTTGTATTCATTGAACAAAGCATCGACTTCTTCGTCTGCGACCGCATCGACATAGTCCACTAGATCACGGATGCCGTAGTAATCGACTGTCCAGCCGAATTGGATTTGTGCTTCCACTTTGTCGCCTTCGGTCACGGCAACGTTACGCATGTTATCGCCGAAACGCGCCACTTTGATGGAGAAGCTTTCATTGTAGGCTACCGCAACGTCCATCCATTCCGCGATTTGGGTTTGGACATTTTCACGTTCCCAATAGCCGACAACGACTTTGTTGTTCTTTTTCAGGCGCGCATTGATGAAGCCGTACTCGCGGTCGCCATGTGCCGCTTGGTTCAAGTTCATGAAATCCATATCAATTGTTGCCCATGGAATGCTTTCGTTGAATTGAGTTGCCAGATGCAATAACGGTTTTTGCAACAGTTTCGTTCCGCGGATCCACATTTTGGCTGGCGAGAAGGTATGCATCCAAGTGATCACACCTGCCACTTCATCACGGTAATTCACTTCTTTCATGATCTTCGTGATCGTATCGGGCGTTACCGCCAATTCCTGCAACACAAGCGGATAAGGCAGTTTGCCGCTGTTGTTCAGGCTTTCCACGATAACAGCCGCATTGTTTTTAACTGTTTGTAAAGCTTCTTCACCATATAAATGTTGTGAACCGACTACGAACCAAAATTCTTTTTTTCCTACTTCTAACATATCTCCAGCTCCTCTATTTTTTCTGCCCGTAATAGGCGTTTTCTCCGTGTTTTCGCAAATAATGTTTATCCAGAATGCGTTGCGGCAGTTCTTCCGCGAAGGCATTCAATTGACGGGCGAACAGATTGGTTTTGCAGACCTCGTCCAATACGACCGCGTTCAGTACAGCACCCTTCGCATCCTTGGCCCAAGTGAAAGGCCCGTGCCCATGCAGCAATACGCCGGGAACTTCCATCGGTTTGATGCCGCGTTCGCGGAACGTTTCCACAATGGCGTTTCCCGTTTCTTCCTCGTAACCCCGATCGATTTCCGCTTGCGTCAGGAAACGCGCGCAGGGAACCGTGCCGTAGAAGGTATCGGCATGTGTCGTACCCATGGCCGGCACATCCAATCCAGCTTGCGCCCAAATCGTGGCCCAAGTCGAATGTGTGTGCACAACCGCGCCGATTTCCGGGAATTCTTTGTAGAGGACGGCATGCGTCGGCATGTCGGATGACGGGTTCAGATCCCCTTCGATGACGTTGCCGTCAAAGTCGCAGACAACCATATCGCTCGCTTTCATGTCGTCATAGCCGACACCGCTGGGCTTGATGACGAACAAGCCTTTTTCGCGGTCAACCGCACTGACGTTTCCCCAGGTGTATTTGATCAATCCCCGTTCCGGCAATTCCAGATTGGCTTGAAAAACTTCTTCTTTTAATTGTTCCAGCAAGATGTTTCCTTCCCTTCTATCTCAAACTCAAATGCTCGACTGCAGCCTGTTCGATCGCCAGCCCTTTTTGGTAACGTTCGATGAAAGTTCCGAAACCTTCTACATCGCGCGCATCGGGAGCGATCGTGATGCCTTCATCGGCACCGAATACTTTCTTGTCCAAAAATGCATCCAAAGTCTCTGACGTTTCTTTGCGATCAGTGTAGGC
>ERZ1023696.166-NODE-166-length-13719-cov-6.542746_pt1 | contig 13719 bp, 17 predicted proteins | sample MGYA00520859_ERZ1023696 | MGnify/ENA primary metagenome ERZ1023696 (study PRJEB33180, sample SAMEA4046002) | wastewater metagenome | place: Denmark | collected 2016-03-13 | study: EMG produced TPA metagenomics assembly of the PRJEB13832 data set (Local...
AGCGCCTTTGCCGATGTGGCCGCCACCCTCGATGTGATTGAGCACCTGGCACCGCGCACCGTGATCCCGGGCCACGGCCCGGTGTTTACCGACGCGGCCCGCGCGCTCGACGGCGCCCGCCGTCGCCTGGACGGCTTTGCGCGCAACCCGGCCAAACACGCGCTTTATGCCGCCAAGGTGTTGCTCAAATACAAGCTGCTCGAATGGCAGCAGATTGCGCTGGCAGACCTGCTCGCCTGGGCGCGGGCCACGCCCTATTTCGGTATGCTGCACGCCCGCCACTTTGCCGACCAGGCCGAGGCCGAATGGCTGCAAAGTCTGGCCGATGATCTGGTGCGGTCGGGCGCTGCTGTGCGCCAGGGTGAGTGGCTGCACAACGTGTGAGGTTGCGGGGTAGCATTGTTCAGGATCGTTGACGCCCTTAACGGGAAGTTGACACCAACTTCCAAAGCAGTCGTTGATGTGCCTATTGAGATGCATTAGTTTGAAGTTCTCAACAAGAGATATGGATTGGTCTTCTCCTGGTCTATTGCCTCGATGTAGTCCCCCCCGTTGATCCGTTGCGTGCGCAAGTAGTCAATCAGGTAGGGTTTGCTGGCGGCAGCATCGCTGGCATCGCGCAAAACCCTGACAGCAGCTAACCCTTGATCGGCCGCAGGGCCGAATGACAACGGGGTTAGGTGGGTGAACAGGTTGTTGTATTCGGACGAGACCGCTTCCGAGACAGCCAGTGCATGCCGCAATTCATTGGTCCGAATCCGGCAGTCGATGCGAACACTGTTGCAGATCATCAGCATCTGTACCAGTTGCCAGAACTCTTCTAAGTCGATTGGACCGCTTGTTTTGACAATAATGGCGATTTCACCTTCGAAGTAAGCGGCCTGATCGGCCAACCCAGCGGCCACCTCCGAATACTCAGGGCGATAATCAGACAGGGCGTGCGCCTGCTGTGCGCGCTGCAAGAGACTTTTAGTGAGATGCAGTTGCTTTCGTAAGTCCCTGTGTCCCAAGCTCTCAAAACCAGCCTGTATGGTTTCGCCGAGATGATCCATGCGCCTTTCCAGCGAGTTGAATCGCTTGTGCATGTAGTAAAAGCCCGCAACGCTGACTCCAACACCCGCCAAAGAAACCCCCAAGGTCGCCACCTGTAGTAACTGCAGAGTTTCCATCATCGCTTTGACCTGATCGATTTTCACGCCCGTGTAGATGCTCGCGCCGGTATTGACCAAGTCAGCCACCATCGAAATGGGCCCAAAAGGGCCGGGGGCCAAGTTGGACAGAACAGACTGTGCAACTCCCGTCTCTTGCACATGGCGAACGATTTGTCCTGTCACCGAGTCTTTCAGAATCGTTCCGTACCGGACCAACTCACCTGAAGCGACACGGCCCAAGAGCTCTGCCGGGATCTCGAAGGGTATGGTGCTTATCATGTTTCTTTTGCTTCCAGCAGTTTTCGGGAAAGATGCAGTCCTTGATCGCGAAAGTGCTCGGCTACGCCAGCAGGTCCGAGCATCAATACCTGAATTCTCGACAAAATCAAAGTCTGGTTCGAGGGTTTGAAGCCAACGTCATGAAGACTGGCGCACTCTGCATTCAGTTTGCGACTGTCAAAAACCAGTTCGACCTTGCCAAACAAAGCCCATTTTTCAGCAATTGCGTTCAGCTTCGCCTCTTCTTTGCGCAGGGCAGTAATCAACGGCAGGCGCACGATGCGAACAAAACTGTCCTGCAGGATTTCATCTGACGGTCGAGCAAGCATTTTCCTGAACAGGTTGGTATTGCCGAGTTCAGCATGCATCTGCTGAATGAACGCGTCCTGTAACCGAGCAACGGTGATCGTTACAGCGGCGTGGAAGTTGTCGCGCCAGTCAAGAACTTCGCGCCTGAACGCCAAATCCGGCAGCTTGTTGAAATCGACGAGGGATTCGACAGGTATCCCCGAAGCTGGGACGGCCGGTTCGCACCCAGCCTCGTTCAGCTCTTTCGAAACGCCATCACTGTCATCACCGGGGAAGAACGATTTGACGTCGCGTCTCAGGAATGCGACTGTTATGGCCCACCGCCCCTCTGGCACTCGCGATTTTTCTGGGGACTTCGATGGCTCCGTACGGGTCTGTGGATCGTTCATTTGGACTCTGTAGGTCGATCGGCATCTGGTTGCATCATGGATAGGTCATTCAGATAGCCCGAAAGTTGTTCGACCAGATGCTCGTGCCACTCCTCGGGGGACAAAATTCGCACACTCGGTATCCAGTACCGAACAATGGGCAATATCTGGTTTGGATGCCCGACAGTCGTTTCGACAATCAGCGCACCGTCCGCTGTTTCACGAAGGATCTCCTGGTGCGGGATCAGTTGTCGACGTTTGAAATACTCTGCGGCTTCAGGCGCCACAGACAACAGCACTTTTTGTGACTGCGGCGAATGCCAGATGCCTTCCTCGGTTTGAATCGAAGTCTCTACGCTTGTATCGCGGGAGAAGGTTTCGATCTGCACCTGAACAGATCTGATTTTCCCGACACCGAATGTCTTGATTCGGCCGTCATGCACCGCAGCCAGGTACCAGATGCCTTTGGTGTTGACCAACCGGTAAGGCTGGACGACTCGATAGGTTTTGATCTGTCCGTCTTTGAGCAGTTCGATATTCAGCACACGATTCTGGATGACAGCTTCTTCCAATTGACTAAATACGCCTGCGTGGGTGGACAGGTCCTCGTAGTGATGACCACGTACCAACCATGGTGCCTGAAACTGCTGGCCCAGCAACTCTTTCAAGAACTCTCGGCTTAGAGATGGGAACAGACCTTTGACCCCGGCAAGAGCAGAGAACCGTTCAATGTCCTTGAAGTTCAGCTTGCCAAGGTAGACGGCTTCAAGGTGATACCGCCCCCGTGTTTTGAGCAAAGGCAGGTAAGCCAGACGTACTTTGAGATCACGCTGGATGGTTCGGACGTGTGTGCCAAACTCATCAGCCAACTCAGCAGGATCGAGGTGATCGCCCTGATTCAGTTTGATCAGTATCTGTGACAGTCGGTACGCAATGGTGTCATGCTGGCCATGCGCCATGGACAAAAGCTCTCCTTGGTGTCGTAGTGGGGCCCCGTACTTTGCGATCCCACAGATTCTTTCAGTTACTTGAACCATACATGATGCTGGCTCATTGCTTGTCCGCAGTGCCTGAGGTCTTCTTGCGGAGCCAGAACCAAGCAGCGGCAATCGATCCGACCAAGATAGCAATCAGGAGCAACTTGATCGCCATGGTCAAGATGCCGACGGTCGCGGACAAAACGCCGAGTTTGATCAACAGCCAAGAGAAAAACAATCCAAAAATAGCGATCCAGAACATCTGAAACCTCCAATGAGCCAAGGGAAGTTTCAATGTAATGGTTGAGTTGGACAGGCTGTGTCGTTTTTGACAGCGACTTGTCACAGTGCTCGGATTGCCTTGCAAGCGCATAACGTCCCGCTGTTGGCGGCAGTTCAACTTGTACGTTGAGCGATTGCCTTTTTCGGTAGCCCGGGACTCCTCTTGCCCCCGTCGACTTAGAACTAAATCAACCTCTATCGCCCATTCATCATGCGTTAATAGCTATTATTTCAATAGCTATTTCATCACGGCAGATCGTTGTTCACCTCGGGCGCAGCCGCATCGCGCGGCCCCACCGTACCCAGCCGTGCCTTGAGCGACTGGGGCTGGCCCGTCAGCATGGCGGCGTAGTTGGTGGTGTTGGCCAGCACTTTTTTCACATAGTCGCGCGTTTCGGCAAACGGCACGTTTTCGGCCCAGATGGCGGCGTCGAGCACCGGACCATTGCGCCAGCTGCGCGGGCGGCCGGGGCCGGCGTTGTAAGCAGCAGCAGCCATGGGCATGGAGCCCGCGAAATCGTCCAGCGCCAGCTTGAGGTAGGCCGTGCCAATGGTGATGTTGGTGTCGCGGTCGGTGATCTGGTCGGCGGTGAAACCGGTCAGCCCGATCTTGCGGGCCGTCCAGCGCGCGGTGGCGGGCATCACCTGCATGAGGCCCGATGCGCCCACATGCGAGCGAGCGTCCATGATGAAGCGGCTTTCCTGGCGGATCAGGCCATACACATAGGCCGGGTCCAGCCCGATGCCCTGGGCACGCTCCACCACGGCGGCGCGAAACGGCATGGGAAAGCGTTGCGCCATGTCGGTCACGGTCTTGGTGCGCTCGCTGGTGTTGATGCAGCGGTCCCACACCTCGCGCTGGCAGGCAAAGTCGGCGGCGGCCAGCAGATCGCGGTCGGCCATGCCGCCGGGCGTGTGCAAGTTGGTGGTGTAGTTCCACTCGCGCACGCCTTCGCTGCGCAGGCCCAGCAAGATGGCGTAAAGGCCGCGGTTGAGCCCCGGGTTGGCGCGGGCAGCGGCCTTTTCCTCGGCGGTCAGCGGCGCAGGCGCGGGCGGCACGGTGATGCGCTGGCCCAGCTCTTCCAATGCCAGCTGTTCATAGAAACCGCGCGTTCCGGCAATGCCCTCCAGCAATTGCCGCGCTTCGGCGCGATCGGCTTCGCTGGGCTTGGTTGCCAGCATGGCGCGGGCTTTCCAGTACACCCAGGTGCTGTCCTGGCGGGCCTCGGCGCCCATGGCATCCACCACATTGCCCACGGCCTTCCACTGGCCGGCGCGCAAAGCGGCGCGCACCTTCCAGCCCAGCAGGTCGTCATTCAGGTGGCTGTTGCGCGTCACGTTGGAAAAATAGCCGTGTGCGCTGCCCGAGAGCTTCTGTGCAGCAGACTTGCCGATGACGCCCCAGGCCCAGTTGCGCTCCTCGGCAGAAAGGTATTCGCTCCACTTGCTGTCGAGCTGGTGCGCAGCGCTGTCGGGGTCGCCGGAGGCCAGCTTGATCAGCGCGAGCAGCACCAGCTCCTGGCGCACCCTGCTGCCTGCCATGTTGCGCGCCAACAGGTACTTGCTGGGCGAGTCCAGCACCTCCTTGAGCTGCGTGAGCGCCTCGGGCGCGACGATCTCCACCGCGGCCCGCACCACGCGGGAACGGTTGGCCTCGGCGCCCAGGCGGGCCTTGCGCCAGATGTCCAGGGCCGAGAGCTTTTTGTAGCTGTACAGCTCTCCCGCAGCGTGGGTGCAGCCGTCGTCTGCATCGCGCAGCGCATACCAGTTGCTGCGCACATCGTCGGCAGCGCTGGCGGGCGCCGTGCCCTTGATCTGGCCGATCAGCAGGGCATAGCAGCGCACTTCGCGGTCGTCGGACATGCGGTAGTGGGGGTGCAGATCGGCAAACTGACCCCACTCGCGCCGCTGGCCCAGCAGCAGCAGCCAGTCGTTGCGCAGGCGGTCTTCCTGGTAGCTGCCGGCATAGCGCTGCATGAAAGCCTGCACTTCTTGCGACGTGGCTTCGTTCAGGCGCGCCTTCAGCTCCCAGTAGGCGGCCCAGGGTTCCAGCGCATGGCCGCGCACGGCGGGCAGCAGCTGTTCGAGCTTTTTGCGGTCACCCTTGCGGAAGGCCTGCTGCATTTCCAGCAGGGTGTCGTCACCACGGTTTTGCGCCTGGACAAGGGGCGCACCGGCGGCCAGCACGGCGACGACGACAAGGGGTGTCAGAATCACTCTGAGTAATTGCATGGGGGAATTATCTGATGGACAAAGCAGCCCTTCGGCGCGCATTGGTAGAAGAACGCCTCAACTTGCCTGATCGCCTACAGCGCTCCGACCTGTTACAACAAGTGATGCGCATCTGGCTGGTGAACCGGCCGGACACCGTGATCGGCGCCTACTGGCCCATCAAGGGCGAGTTCGACCCCCTGCCCGCCCTGCACCGCTGGAAGGAAGACGGCGAACTGCTCGATGAACCCCAGCGCCGGCGCATCGGCCTGCCGGTGGTCAACAAGGTGCACAAAACGCTCACCTTTCATGCCTGGCACCCCGGCTGCCCCATGGAAGAAGACGCGTATGGCATCCCCAAACCCAAGGACACCGAGGTCATCGTGCCCACGCTGCTTTTTGTGCCCTGCGTGGGCTATGCGGCGGGCGGCTACCGCCTGGGCTATGGCGGCGGTTTTTACGACCGCACGCTGGCCACGCTGCAGCCCAAGCCGTTCACCGTGGGGCTGGGCTTTACCAACGGCTATCTGGACGACTTCGAGCCCGAAGCGTTTGACCTGCCGCTCGATGCCATCCTGAATGACAACGGGGTGGTCTGGCCGGTATAGAGGCCTGTATAGAAGCCCCCCCCTGTGTCGCCTGCGGCGCCTTCCCCCGAGGGGGACGCCGCCCGTGGCCTGGTGGAGCCAGTTCCACGGTGGCTCTGGCATGGGGGGCTCACTCGGAGCCGAGAGTCTGCACGCATTGCAGCTTTGATGCGCATCGTGCATCAAACAACGGGGCAATGAGCATTGGCGAAAGCCAGGGCCGGGGTTAGCATCCATTTTTCCGCCCCAGCAAGACTTTTCAATCATGCCCACGCTCTATATCGGCAACAAGAACTACTCGTCCTGGTCCATGCGCCCCTGGGTGCTGCTGCGCCAGGCCGGCATTGCGTTTGAGGAAGTGCGCGTGCGCTTTGACAGTTTCGAGGCCGACTCCGAGTTCAAGCGCACCATCGGCCCCGTGAGCCCCACCGGCAAGGTGCCGGCGCTGGTCGACGGCGACCTGGTGGTGTGGGACACCCTGTCCATCGCCGAATACCTGGCCGAAAGCTACCCCGAAAAACATCTCTGGCCCCAGGACAAGGCCGCCCGCGCCCACGCCCGCAGCGTCTGCGCCGAAATGCACAGCGGCTTCACCGCCCTGCGCGGCGCCTGCCCCATGAACATCGAAGCCCACCTGCCCGATACCGGCGCCCTGATCTGGCGCGACCAGAGCGCCGTGCGCGCCGATGTGCAGCGCCTGGTGGACATGTGGAGCGGCCTGCTCGCGCAATATGGCGGCCCGATGCTGTTGGGCGAGTTCAGCATCGCCGACGCCTACTTTGCACCCGTGTGCATGCGGCTGCACACCTACGCCCTGCCTGTGCCCGCCCCCATCAAGGCCTATGTGGACCGCGTGCGCGAGCTGCCCGGCGTCAAGGCCTGGATCGACGAGGCCCTGGCCGAGAAGGACTTTCTGGACTTTGAAGAGCCGTACCGGCTGAGGCGCTGAAACGATCGGCCCGGCTGATTTCCCGAAACGCATGGCACATGTAGCACTTGCGTGCTACATTGACCTACCATTGGAGCCGCGATGTCCACCACCACCATACGCCTTGAAGACGACCTGAAAGCCCGCATCAACGCCGCTGCTGCGCAGGCGGGAAAAACGGCCCACGCCTTCATTCTGGAAGCCATTGCCCAGACGGTGGAGCAGGTGGAGCTGGACAACACCTTTCATGCACTGGCCGACGAGCGCTGGGCCCGCATCCGCGCCACGGGCCAAACGGTGGGCTGGGAAGACGCCAAGGCCTACCTCGCCTCTCGCGCCCAGGGCGGGCGCCCCCGCAAGCCCGCTGCACGCCTCCCGAACGAGTAAACGCCAGCGCCTACCGCCACATGACCCGCATTGAGCTGGCCCCGGAAGTCCTGGACGACTTCGACCGTTTCTTCGAGCACATCGCCCAATACGACCCCGAATCCGCACCCGATCGCATTGGCGCCATTCTGGAAGCCCTGCAAATCCTCGCCCACAGCCCGCAGATCGGGCGGCCCGTGCAAGGCGGCAAGCGCGAACTGGTGATTGGCCGCGCCTCGCGGGGCTATGTGGCGCTGTACCACTACGTGGAGGCTATTGACACCGTGTTCGTGCTGGCGGTGCGCAGCCAGCGGGAGGCAGGATTCAAGCGCTGAGGCCTCGCCTCACCCCTGCCGGAACTGCTTGCGCAAAAACGCCTTGTGCCGTGCGATGTGCGCCAGCTGCGCGGCGGCGATGGTGCCACCCAGGTCTTCCTCTTCCACGTTGAGCACCTGGTTGGCATAGGCCAGCGCGCGCGCCACCACGTCTTCGTCGCTCACGCCCTGCTCCGCGGCCAGGTCCAGCGCCACGCGCTTCATGGCGCGCTGCGACAGCATCCACATGGCGCCAAAGGCGTCCCAGGCTAAGGCGGCGTCCTTGAACTTGTCGCGGTCGGCCAGGATTTCGCTGAGCGGCTTGGCCAAAATTTCCTGCAGATCGTCCACTTTGGTCTGCAAGGCTTCGAACTGCGCCTCACGCTGCAGGGCTTCGGCGGCGGCGTTGGCTGCGGCATCGGGCGCGGTGGGCACTGGAACGCTGCCGTCAGGGTTGAGCTGGGCGATGGTGAGGTCGGACGATAGGGACATGGTGGGCTGGAATATACGGCGCAGCGCAGGTTCTAAACTAGCCCAATGCAAATCTACATGGTAGGCGGCGCCGTCCGCGACAAGCTTCTGGGCCGGCCCGTGAATGACCACGACTGGGTGGTGGTGGGCGCCACGCCCGAGCAGATGCTGGCGCTGGGCTATCTGCCGGTGGGGCGGGACTTTCCGGTGTTTCTGCACCCCGACACGCGCGAGGAGTACGCGCTGGCGCGCACCGAGCGCAAGAGCGGGCGCGGTTACCGGGGCTTTGTGGTGCAAAGCTCGCCCGATGTGACGCTGGAAGAAGACCTGGCGCGGCGCGACCTTACTATCAATGCGATAGCTGTAGGCGCAGACCCATCAAGCGCTACAGGCCATTTTGATCCTTATGGAGGTGAACGCGACCTGCAAGACCGCGTGCTGCGCCATGTGACCGACTCGTTTCGCGAAGACCCGGTGCGCATCTTGCGCGTGGCGCGCTTTGCCGCGCGTTTCACCGATTTCACGGTGGCGCCCGAGACGATGCAGCTCATGCGCGAGATGGTGGCGCATGGCGAGGCCGACCACCTGGTGGCAGAGCGGGTGTGGCAGGAGCTGGCGCGCGGGCTGATGGAAGAGCGCCCCTCGCGCATGTTCGACGTGCTGCGCGAGTGCGGCGCGCTCAAGGTGGTGCTGCCCGAGGTAGACCGCTTGTGGGGCGTGCCCCAGCGGCCCGAATACCACCCCGAGGTGGACACCGGCGTGCACCTGATGATGGTGCTGGACATGGCGGCGCGGCTGGCCACGACGCTCACCGTGCGCTTTGCCTGCCTGGTACACGACCTGGGCAAAGGCACCACGCCCGCCGACATGCTGCCGCGCCACATCGGCCACGAGCAGCGCAGCGCCAAACTGCTCAAGGGCCTGTGCGAGCGCCTGCGCGTGCCCACCGAATGCCGCGAAACCGCCGACGTGGTGGCGCGCGAGCACGGCAACATCCACCGCAGCGGCGAGCTGGGCGCAGCCGCCCTGGTGCGCCTGATCGAGCGCTGCGACGGCATTCGCAAACCGGCGCGCTTTGATGAAATCTTGCTGGCCTGCGAATGCGATGCACGCGGGCGCCTGGGCTTTGACGAAGCGCCCTACCCGCAGCGCCAGCGCCTAAGCGAAGCACTGGCCGCGGTGCAATCGGTTGCTACCCGTGTGATAGCTGCTCGCGCAGCAGAGTCGGGCGTTACAGGCCAAAAAGTGGGTGAAATGATCCACGCTGCGCGGGTGCGGGCCGTGGCCGCCTGGCTTCTGACAACTGCGGCCGACTGAACCTGCGCAGGACCACCAATCACCTCACCAGCGCAATAGGCGCGGCCCCAGTGCAGCCCCCACGGCCGTGGGGATGGCCATGCCCAGCAGGTACCACACCGCCAGGAACGGCGCCGCCATCTCGGGGCAATGCAATGCATAGACCAGCGTCCCCAGGGCGCCCGCCAGCAGGCCAGCGCCAGCACCAGACCATGCCAGGCGGGTAGGCGCCGCACCTTTCAGCGCCCACAAGCAGGCCGCCAGAGCCGGCGCCGACAGGGCCGCAATGTTGAACGGGCAGGTGCGCCAGGTGCTGCCCAGCAGCAGCGGCAGGCGCTCGGCCGGTGCGGCCTGCCACAGAGCCCATGCTGCCATGGCCCACACCACCAGGGGCGGCACAGCCAGCCACCAGGCCGAAAGCCCCAGGGTGGCGCCGGGGCGCGCCATGCGCCGCAGCAACGCCAGTCCAGCCACCGCGAGCGACGCAGCAAACATCAGCTTGCCCCAGAACATGGGCAAGGCCGCAGCCTGCGCCAGGTCTGGCCGCAAGCCAAACCAGGCCATCAGCGCCATCCCGGCACCTACCAACCCAGCCAAAGTGGCCAGGGCGAAGCGCTGCTCAATGCGGTGGCGGGCCACCGGCGTGGCATCGGCGGCCAGCAGATGAATCAATTCATCGGTTTTCATGCCATTCCCCTGATCTTGGCGGCCAGGGCCTTGAGCCCCCGATGCACGCCGATTTTGACCGCCGACTCCGACAGCCCCGTGAGTTGCGCCGTCTCGACCACCGAAAGCCCGTGCAACTTCACATGCACGATGGGCAAGCGCTGGCGGTCGGGCAGTGTCTGCAGCAACTGACCCAGATCGCGCCGTGCCTCAGCGGCTTCGGCATCGCTGCTGGAGAACAGCTCGTGGGCATCGTCCAGCGGATCGTTGCGCGCTTCTTTCACCGCGTGCGAGCGCAACCAGTCCACCAGCTTGTAGCGGGCAATCGCATGCACCCACGCCGTCACCGGCATCTGGGGCTGGTAGGTGTGGCGCTGGTTGTGCACGGCCAGCAGCGTCTCCTGCACCAGGTCTTCCACCGCGTCCGGCCACTGCGCCAGACGGCGCCGCAGGAACGCCCGCAGATGGGCGCTCAACTCCTTCAAAAACCGCTGGTAGGCCGCTGCGTCGGCGTCCAGCCCTTGCAGCAGCAGCGCACGCAGCCTGTCTTCAATCTCCATGGTGTCTCCCAGAAGGGTATTCGTGCGCTGGAGCCATCCGGTTACAGCAGGCTTCAAAAAAAGCTGCCCATTTTTTTGCACTCGGTGTAACCCGCCCCGCATGCAGCGCGAATTACATCGCAGATCGGGGACTGCGGCGCACCGCGCTCTGGCACCCAGGTCTGCTTTCCTGTCATTCATCTTTTCTGGAGAAACTGCCATGACCACACGCACCCTCACCCTTGGCGCACTCGCCTTTGCCGCCCTCGCCTCCGGCGCCGCCCTGGCGCAGTCGGACAACATGAACAAATCCGGCGACATGGCCAAACCCGCCATGGAAAAGTGCTACGGCGTCTCGCTGGCAGGCAAGAACGACTGCGCCGCGGGCCCCGGCACCACCTGCGCGGGCACCTCCAAGGTGGACTACCAGGGCAATGCCTGGAAGTTTGTTCCCGCAGGCACCTGCGCCAGCATCAAAACGCCCAAGGGCATGGGTTCCCTGGAAGCCATGAAGAGCTGACCGAAAGCCGCGCCATGACACCCCTTCTCACCGCGGGCCTGGGCCTCAAGCCCCAGCACTACGACGAGGCCCTGCACTGCACCGCCAGCGGCCTGTGGTGGGAGGTGCACCCCGAGAACTATCTCGCTGACGGCGGCCCGCGTCTGGCTTGGCTTGAAGCCATCCGGGCGCGGCACCCGGTGTCGCTGCATGGCGTGTCGCTCTCGCTCGCGGCAGATGCGCCGCCCGACGCGGGCCACCTGCACCGCCTGGCGCAACTGGCGCGGCGCATCGAGCCCGCGCTGGTGTCCGAGCACCTGGCCTGGTCGGCCTGGCGCGGGCGCTACCACCCCGACCTGCTGCCCTTCCCGCGCACGCACGAGGCGCTGGCACGCATCGCGGCCAACATCATCGCCACGCAGGACGCCCTGGGCCGCACCATTGCCATCGAGAACCCCACGCATTACTTGCACCTCGACGGACACGACTGGTCTGAGACCGATTTCCTGGCCGAGCTGGCACGCCGCACCGGCTGCGGCCTGCTGCTGGACGTGAACAACGTGTACCTCAGCGCGCACAACCTGGGCACCCGCGCCCACGACTACCTGGACGCCTTTCCGGTCCAGGCCATCACCGAGATCCACCTCGCAGGCCACCATGCCGACCCGCGCCTGGGCGACGCGCTGCTCATCGACAGCCACGACGCGCCCGTGGCCGAACCCGTGTGGGCGCTGTACGAGCGCCTGATCGCACGCACGGGGCCCCGGCCCACGCTGATCGAGCGCGACGACGCCATTCCGCCCCTGCCCGAGCTGCTGGCCGAGCGCGAACGCGCGCACAGTGCCCTCACGAACCTGGAGGCAATGCCATGCGCCTGAGCGATTTTCAGGACGGCCTGGCCAGCGCCTTGCTGCCCCCGCCCGGCGCCAGCGTGCCGCCGCCCGCCTGGCTGGATGCGCTGCTCGCGCAGCCCGGCTTTGCCGTGTACCGCAACACCGTGGCCAAGGGCTGCATCGACGCGCTGCAGGCCAACTACCCCGCCGTGCACGCCCTGGTGGGCTCCGACTGGCTGCGCGCCACGGCACACGCCTTCGTACACGAACACCCGCCGACGGACGGGCGGCTGATGGGCTATGGCGCGGGTTTTGCCGAATTTCTGGAAGGCTTTGGCCCCGCCGCCAACCTGCCCTACCTGGGCGCCGTGGCGCGGCTGGACCGCTGCTGGACCGAATCCCACCTGGCCGCCGATGCGCCTGCGCTGCAGGCCGCCTGGCTGGCCCGCCAGCCGCCCGAGGCACTGGCACTGCTGCACCTGCAGCCCCACCCGGCCGCGCGCTGGCAATGGTGCGCAGCGCACCCGGCCTACCGCCTGTGGCAACGCCAGCGCGCCGGCCTGGCGTGGGATGCCAACCTGCCCTGGCAGGGCGAAGGCGCGCTGCTGACCCGCCCGCGCGACGCCGTGCAATGGGCGCCGCTGACGCACGCAGGCTGCGCGCTGCTGGACGCCTGCGCAGCGGGTGCCCCCTTTGAGGACGCCGCCGCCCAGGCACTGCAGGCCGACCCTGGCGCCGACCTGCCTGCGCTCGTCGCACTGCTGTTGCGCACCGGCGCCCTGCGCGCCCCCGAAACCCCTTTGCACTAGGAGTACCCCATGCACACCACCCATGCACCCAACGGTACGGCCCCCACACCCCACTCCGGCGTGCGCGGGCTGTGCAATGGCCTGGCCGAGAGGCTTGAGCGGTTCACGCCCCACAGCCTGATCGCGCTGACCGCACGCCTGGCGCTGGCGGGCATTTTCTGGATGTCGGGCCGCACCAAGGTGGAGGGCGTGTTCACGATCACCGACACCACCTACCTGCTGTTCCGCGAGGAATACAAGCTGCCGCTGATTCCCCCGGAATGGGCGGCGCAGATGGCCACCGTGTCTGAGCACCTGTTCCCGGTGCTGCTGGTGCTGGGGCTGGCCACCCGCCTGTCGGCCCTGGCGCTGCTGGGCATGACGCTGGTGATCCAGGTCTTTGTGTACCCCGATGCCTGGCCCACGCACCTTTCGTGGGCGGCGCTGATGCTTTACCTTGCCGGACGCGGCGCGGGCAGCCTGTCGCTGGACCGCTGGCTGGGACTGCGCTGAAACCTGCGCGTCACAACACCGAACGCACCCAGCGCTCGATGTCCGCCGCACCCAGCGCGCCCGAGATGCGCGCCACCTCGGCCCCGCCGTTGAACAGCACCATGGTCGGAATGCTCCGGATGTTGTAGGGCGCCGCCACCTGCGGATGCGCTTCGGTATCGAGCTTGGCCAGCCGCACCTGCGGCTCCAGTGCGCGCGCCGCCTGCGCAAAGGCCGGTGCCATCTGGCGGCAGGGACCGCACCAAGGCGCCCAAAAATCGACCAGCACCGGGATATGGCTGCGCTGCACATGCTTGGCAAAGCTGGTAGCGTCCAGCGCCAGCGGTGCGCCCGCAAACAAGG
>ERZ1023696.169-NODE-169-length-13620-cov-6.688653_pt1 | contig 13620 bp, 17 predicted proteins | sample MGYA00520859_ERZ1023696 | MGnify/ENA primary metagenome ERZ1023696 (study PRJEB33180, sample SAMEA4046002) | wastewater metagenome | place: Denmark | collected 2016-03-13 | study: EMG produced TPA metagenomics assembly of the PRJEB13832 data set (Local...
ATATATTGATTATGCAACGAATCACCACATAACACAACTAAGTGCACGTCTTATATCCCCATAGCTAAAGCAAGGGGCTTTACGACGCTCTTTCGGTAATTTTGACGATCACAGGCTGGACTCCAGCAAGACACTTTCAGCAAAGATAATTGATACTGTTTTTATGTCGCTGTTCAGTCTTGCTTATGTTTCGTATGTGTTGAATTTGTTTATGCTGTATATCCAAACGCTCTGATCCTCTTATCAAACAACTACGCTATCGCCTAGAGAGGCGGTAGTATTCTGACGGAAAATGATGAAATAAAAAAACTCCTTAAGCAATACTAAAAAAGATAGTAACTTATTTTTTATAAGTAAGTTTCTATCTTTCGTAGTGCGTCCAAGCAGACCATATGATGACTTCTTTTGCGTCATTATCAACCGAGTACACTACCCGATGCTGGATATTTAAACGTCGTGAATATTTATCTTTCAAATTTCCGATTAACTTCTCATACGGAGGAGGATTTTGAAACGGGTCCTCTTTTAAGACTTCCATTATATCTTTAAATTTTTGATCTAAATGAGCAGACTTTAAATTTTTAAGGTCTTTCATAGTTGATTTTGCTAATTTTATAGAGTATCCCAATCGATATCCTCCAGTGCGACAAATTCATTTTCTTGTTCACGCTGGTGAATGATATCCGTTACGCCATAAGATTGAAGATACAAGGTTTCTTGAATAGCGTCCCAGTCTTTTTTACTGACTATAACCGCTTCACTGTCATCATTTTTACCCGAAATGTAAACGGGTTCGTTAGTTTTATTAACGTCCTTCAATAATTGATAAAAGATTTTTCTGGCTTGACTAGGGTTTACGATCGGCATCAGCTATTTCCCCTTTTCGTTTCTTTTATTATAACGTACTTATTCGAGTACGTCAAAACGATGTACGTGTATGAAATTGAATGTAATCACGCATTTAATCAATTGAAGAAGCACAAAACTCTTTAAGCTACTCCAGCTCTTATTGCGTTTTGGCAGGAAATAAGAAACCAGGTAAACTTCCTTTATTGGGAAATTCCCCTGGTTTTTCATAGTCCATTTTTTGTTATTCCCTAAAATTTCTTTTCTTGTTCGCTTTACAAAACCAAACACACGTTCGTATAATAGGGACATAGAGATTGGAGACGATTTTTATGTATGAAACGGAATTGATTTTTGATTATGCGAAGGAACCCAGTCGCGATATCCTTTGCATCGACTGCAAATCCTTCTATGCGAGCGTGGAATGCGTGCGGCGCGGGCTGCATCCGCTCGAGACAAAGTTGGTTGTCATGAGCTATCCCTCAGCCGACCCGAAAGAGCGCGGCAGCGGATTGATCTTGGCTTCCTCCCCGGCCGCCAAGAAGGCTTACGGGATCTCGAACATCAGCCGGGCCAGGGACTTGCCCTTCCCCTATCCGCCGGGACTGGTGATTGCGGCGCCGCAGATGCGGTTGTATATGCAGAAAAATACCGAAATCAACAACATTTACAAGAAGTACGCGGATGAAGCCAACCACCATGTCTATTCGGTTGACGAAAGTTTCGTCGACATCACCGGCGCCCAGAAACTTTTCGGCAAAAGCTCGGCTTACGAAATGGCCAAACTCATCCAGGCGGACGTATTGCAGACGACCGGCATCTACACAACGATCGGCATCGGCGATAACCCGCTCTTGGCCAAACTGGCGCTCGATAATGCCGCCAAGCATCAGCCGGATATGATTGCGGAATGGCGTTATCCGGATATCCCCGAAACCGTTTGGAAAATCCCGGACATGACCGATTTTTGGGGCATCGGCAAACGTACCAAGCTGCGGCTCAACCGGTTGGGCATCTTTTCGATCTACGACTTGGCGCACACCAATTACTATTACTTGAAGAGCCAGCTCGGCGTCATGGGCGCGCAGCTGTACGCCCACAGTTGGGGCATCGACCGCAGCTTTCTGGGCGAAAAAGTCAAAGTCAGCTCGAAATCCATCGGCAATTCACAGGTGCTCAACAAGGATTACGTGGTCCGATCGGAAATCGAAATCGTCTTGATCGAAATGGCCGACCAGGTGGCGACACGTCTGCGTAAATCCGGCGCCAAGACCCAGCTTGTGAGTCTGAGCATCGGCTACAGCATCAACTACATCGATCAGCTGGGCCGGACCGGCTTCCATCAGCAGCTGAAAATCCCGCCCACCAACGCATCCAGTGAGTTGGTTACCCATATCCTGATGATTTTTGACCAGCATTACAAAGACCAGTCGATCCGGAACGTCGGCGTGGGTGCCGGAAATCTGATATACACGGATTTTCTGCAGCTGGACCTGTTTCAGGAGCCTGATGAACAAGTAAACGAGCAAAAGAAGGATCTGATTGTCGATTCGATCCGCAAAAAATACGGATTCCGCTCACTCGTGCGGGCAGTCAGCCTATTGGAAGGCGGCCGTGCAATTGCGCGTAGCTCATTGGTAGGAGGACACGCGGGCGGCATGGCCGGATTGGAGGAAGGTGAGGAAAATGCTGAAAGAACCAAGAAAACGGACGGATAAGGTGTTTGAGGACTACAACGACTACCATGACCGCGGCATGATCAAATGGGTAACGGCCTACGCGATGGATGAACTTGTGAAGTCCATCTCTGCAGGAAAAGCGGAAGCCGTGAAGGACATCCCGATCCTCCCGCAGATGAGCCCTGCCGAAATCGATGAAACCTTGGCGGAGGCCTTGAAAAAAAATCGCCGTCTCTCGGTCCAACTGAACCAAAAGGATCGCTTCGGGCGCCAAACTGAGTCCATTGAAGGCTTTTTTAAAGGCTATTGCGGCGAGGATGAGATCCTGATCGGCGAAGCATGGGTTCCGCTCGAACTCATCCGCAATGTGCACATTTTGCACAAAGAAAAATGGTCCCGAGTGGCGGTATTCAGACAAAATCAGGACTGATTATACAGAACCTTGCTCACAGGACGATTGTTGTCTTTTTTGAACGGAAGGCTTATACTCAAGAAGAAAGAGAACGCTTTCTTTTCTCTTGAGAAGGGGGATATCGTCATGACTTACATCATCCAGACCAGCGTCCATTCCATTGAGGAATGCAAACGTGCTGTAGAGGAACTGCATAAAAAAGGCTATACGAAAGAGCAGATCACATTGGTGACGAACAATGCCTACCAGGAAGCCATCTTGGAGAATTGGGACCTTCGCGGCGCGGACGGCGCGATTTTTTCCAGCCATTCGTTGCTGGAAAAGGTCAACAATCTGTTCAACCTGAAGCAATACGAACATTTCCAGGAAAAGACCGGGACTTTCCCCGGAGGTACGGACTTTCTTGCCGACCGCATCGCCGCCATCGAGAGCGGCAGCATCGTCATCATCACAAAGGAAGCGGACGAGTAATGATTTCCTGATCGACTCATCAAACAGCTCTGTAACCCATAGAAAATGAAAGGACTGATGTGATATGCCAAAATTTGTGGCAGGTTCTTACCCGACCGTTGAAGCTGTGGAGGCAACCATTAAAACACTCCTCGAAAAAGGGCACAAACAAACCGATCTCCTGTTGGTCACCAACGCTTCGGACAAAAAAGAGCGGCTGACAAAAGAAACCGGCATTGAAGTCATCACCGAAACCGGACAGGATGAGAACTTCGATTGGAAGGAACTCGCCCCGCTCTACCCGTCTTTCGATGAGGAAGCCCTTTTCGAGCCATCCCCTCAGCATCCTTATCCGCAGCTGACACCGGAACAGGAAGAAGAGCAAGAACGCAAGATGCAAGGATACTTCTCCGAATTGGAGGAAGGGAATGTTTTGATCATCGTCAGCGAGGGTTAAAATAGATTTGTTCATCACTAAAAATGACCGTACTCTTATTCAGAGTACGGCCATTTTTCATTCTTCAAAAAAAGAGAGGCTCTTTTTTGCAAAGCAAGGGTGCTCACCATACTAGTACCGCTTGCACCACTAGGTAGAGAAATATATGAGCACAGCTATAAGAACAAATACATTAATAGATGAAATAATAGTGAGGTATCCACATGAAATCTTGAATAATATTGCTGGAATCTTCTCTCTCCACTGCATCACAATATACAAAGAAAGAATAGCCGCCAAAGGAATGAACATTGAAATGAAGTTCAGAAAAATAACAAAGAAATTTGTCAATCGATCATTTTTGACTGCTTCATTCTGGATTATTGGGTGCTCATCGGAATGAGGCTCCGGATCGTTTGCATCAAAAATAGTTAACAGATCAGAACCGTAGATATCGGTAAGCAATTTTATGGAATGAATGTCTGGGGTTGTTCTACCAGTTTCCCAGTTTGATATTGTTTGTCTAGAGACGTGAAGCTTTACAGCTAAATCTTCTTGCGTATAATGATGCTCTTTTCTTAATTTTTTCAGAATGTGGTTCATACCCGTAACTACCTCCGTATGCATTGATATACAAGCACTTGCAAAAGAAATTTGACAAGCAAAATTGCGCTTTTGTCAAAGAGTTTTGATAGATAATGAAGCAAAATAGCTTCATACTAATTGTAACAAACAAAAGGAGTGGTAGAAATGGAAATAAAAAAATAGTAGTATTATCTTCAATACTGTCTTTGTTAGGGACCATGGTTGTCCCTACTGCACAAGCATTCGCTAGCCAAACTCAATCTGAATCTTCATTTCAAGAAAATGAAGGCTACTTTTTGGATGAAAGGAATCAGCACTTTATGACCGTAGTCGATACTATTAGGAGCAATGGTAACAGTGCCCTTGCGGATGATCTATATTCATTTTTCAATGGTAAAATTGTGACTTCCCAAAATAGAGACCAGTTGGTTCTTGAATTTGAGGACTATTATAATCGTAGACCACAGACCCGCGCTGCCATGAGCACAGTATTAGCGACCATTGCAGCAGCTATGGCTGTGACTAGAGGGATGTATGAAGCTGGATACTACGCTGCCAGGCAGTTACATACAAGAGGGATGCTAACAAAAGAACAATATAAGCCAAATGGCGGTTGGTGGATGGCAGGAATTGCAGTCGCATTTGGAATTCCCGCTTCATTAGGTTTTGATGACTATATGTACAATAGGTAAGGAGGGATAAAATGGAGTTATTACGCTCTGCTCTGGGCTTTTTCCTAAGTAATGCTGATATTTTAGCAATCATACTTCTTTCGATCGCTGTGATTAGATTAAGCATTGACAGTACCACTCAGGAAAAAGAAATTAAAGATCTAAAGGTACAGATCGAGAATATCAAGAAAACTAAGTAACTCGACTTTCGCACTTGAAAGATCTATCTAATCCATTGATATATCAAGGTTTGTTTTAAAACCCTCAATATCAAAAATATACGCAAAAAGACACCTCTACTTTGTAAAATGCAGTTAGCACACAACACATACGAAAGAGGGATGTCTTATGACGAATATTTTACCAGAAAATCAAATTAATCAGGAATTAAATTCTTTTGTTCATCCATTTTTTCGCGAACAGAAACTGGGAACGTTACCGATTCAATCCAATCTCTGTAAAGAAGCAAGCATCTCACCGGTAATGCTGAGCCAGAATGTCATTACCCAGAATATGCTCCTCAGCATCCAATAGCCACATCGTCACCACTACCTTGTCCCCGCCACTCTTCCCTATTGATTTACGGATTTTGGCATTGATGGACATGATCGCATTTTTATCCCGCAGCGGCATCAGGTTCATCACTCCAAAGCCATAGCCGTCGATGGTGCCTCTGACTTTGATGCTTCCCCATGGTCCACTGATTTGTTTTGTGTCCGGGACTTCAATATGATAGGTCCACGCACCTTTGCCGGATACATATTTGAGTTCCAGTTCTTTGTTGTCCACTATTTTCTCTTCCAAAGTCTTTTTTCCCCTTCCATTATGAGCGGTGAAGATTGAACGGAATTTCGAAATGATTCGATTCAAAAAAGAAGCAGGAGAACCGACAAAACGGTTTTTCCTGCTTCTTTGTATAAGTTATATTAACTTACAGCACATGGCGATACCTACTTATAGCTGCTTCCTTCCGGATCTGACTCAATTCATAAGATCGCCATTGCCATAAGGCCTTTCGGCATTTCTTATCATACCATAGCCAAAAATAAAAAGCTAGCCTTTATTTTCTTCCTGCATGTGTTCGCGGAGATGCTTGCGGCTGTTTTCCTTACGTTCTTTGCGCAGCGCCCGGAAAAAATCCTGCAGCAGCATCCGGCATTCTTCCTCCAGCACACCTCGTTCGACCTCGCTCTGATGGTTAAAACGTTCATCCTGGAGCAGGTTCATCAGCGTACAAGCCGTCCCGCCTTTCAGGTCGGATGCACCATAATAGACTTTCTTGATCCGCGACAACAGGATCGCGCCGCAGCACATCGGGCAAGGCTCCAAGGTCACATAGAGCTCCGCTTCCTCGAGCCGCCAATTCTTCTTGAATGCATTGGCCTCTCTGATCGCCGTCATTTCCGCATGCGTCGTCGCATCATTCGTCACTTCGCGTTCATTGTGACCGCGCCCGATGATTTCGCCTTTCCAGACGATCACCGCTCCGATCGGCACTTCCCCTATGGCCGCAGCCTTTTCCGCCTCCTTGATGGCTTCCCGCATGTACTGTTCCTTCAACTCATCCATCTTCCCATACCTCGTCCCTTATGCTTCTTCAATCTCAGCAAGTGACATTTCACTTGCTTGTTTTTTCTTCAGTAAGGCCTCATGCATCATAATCATAACAAATAAGATGACGCCCAGATAGAGGGGGAACAAGGAAACAGTGATATGGTCGGCGATCAGGCCGAATACGGGCGGCATCACCAAAATCCCCACATAAGCGGCTGCCATCTGCACACCGATGATTGCCTGTGAGCGATCGGCACCGAACAATTCAGGAGTGGAATGGATGATGCACGGATAAATAGGTGCACAGCCCAGTCCGACTAGCACAAGACCCAGCAACGCAGTCGTTTCGCCGAACGGCAGCATCAAGGCAGACACGCCTGCCACTATCAACACTTGCCCTAGACGAATCATATCGGCGTCATTGAACTTCATGGTCAAAAACCCGCTGATTGCCCGCCCGACGGTAATTCCGATAAAGAACAAACTCGCAAAACCAGCAGCCGTTTCTGCGGATAACCCTCTATGTAGGACAAGATAGCTGCTTGCCCAAAGCGCTGCCGTCTGCTCCAAGGCACAATAGCAGAAGAAAGTGATCATGATCTCTTTCGCTCCAGGGATCCTGATGATCTGCTGCAAAGAGAGGGCCTTCCCATGCGTTCCTTGTTCCTTGCCTTCCTTTTCAGAAAAATCCGCACGCTTCTTTCCCCAAAGTGGCAAGCTGAACAAGAGCACGGCTGTCAAGGCGACTTGAACAAGAGCGATATAATTGTAGCCCATGTTCCAACGATTTCCACCGTTCAAAGCGTATGCCAACACATACGGTCCCAGCGACGCACCGACTCCCCACATACAGTGAAGCCAGCTCATGTGCCGGCTGGAATAATGCAAAGCAACGTAATTATTCAGCGATGCATCCACTCCGCCGGCACCCAGCCCATACGGAATGGCCCATAAACATAGCGACCAAAAGGACTGACTCATGGAGAAACCAAACAAAGCAGTCGCGGTCAAAGCAACACTCACAGCAGTTACTTTGCCTGTCCCGAACCTGCGCGTAAGGCGGTCACTTTGCAAGCTGGACACAATGGTTCCCACCGCGATGATCATTGAAATACCCCCAGCATAAGAAACCGGCACACCGAATTCCCTGTACATCGTCGGCCAAGCGGAACCCAACAATGCATCAGGCAAGCCTAAACTGATAAAAGCAAGATAAATGATTGCCAATAGTAAACTGAACATCTTTTTGTGTAGCCTCCTTGTCTCTTTGATTCCAATCTCCATTTTACCTTAAAAGAAAATAATTAGACATTATCTTTACATTGAAAATCCCTCATTGTCTGACGATGGCCAGTTTCCTATTTTTTTCGCGCAAATAAGCGATAATAGTGCTAAAATAGATAAAAAGGCCTTGCAAACGACAGGCTATCCCGAAAAATGAGGTGACGGTTTGAATCAAAACGAACTCCAACAATTATTCCCGGAAGCAAAAATCACAACTGCGCCCAGTCTCGGGCCAGCTTACTTCACCCTGCCTTTCCAGAGCCGTTGGGTACATATCCCAGAACACACGCTGAATGGCCGCGAAAAAGCACTTTTGAAGCAATTGCTGCTCAACGAGGACCAGACATCCGAAATTCCGCAAAATCCTTGGGCACAGTTTTTGTTGGGCCATAAAACCGACATACCCTCTGGACTAGCGCAGACCCAATTGCTCCAGTTCAGCCTTTCCTATCGGGAAGAGGATGCGGGTTCTTTCGATCAAGCACTGTGGCTCGATGCTTTCAGCCAGACATTGCCACTTGTCCGCGATTGCTTCTTTTTGAATAGCAAAAGCGGCGTATTCATCCTCGACAGCCCGGAGCCTTACTGCATCGATGACGAACTGGCGGCGGTGCTCGATATTCTGGATGACGACTTCAGCCTGCGCACAACCCTTTACCTCGGCCAAAGGTGGTCTGTCGATGCCCGCTTGCCGCTCCTTTTCGAAGAGGAGAGGAAAATCTTTGCGGCCAGCCGAACAATCGCTAAAGGCAACAAGATCACAACGCTTGCCGCAATCGCGCTCCCTTACTTCATCTCGGAATCAGGAAGCCAAAACCCAGTACTGCAAGCCTTGCAGACCACGATCGGATCCAGCGACAGCACTGACGAACTGATCACAGCCATGTGGCGGAACCAAGGAAACCTGTCGAAAGCGGCTGCTGACCTTTACCTACACCGCAATACGCTTCAGTATCGGATTGATCGCTTTTTCGATGCGACCGGCTTGTCCTTGAAGAACATGGATGACCTGGCCTTGGCATATCTCGCCATTACTGCGGTCGCGGGGATACCCAACAACTAAAAAACGGCTATCCCACATCGGGACAGCCGTTTTTCCTTTTTAAAGCACGTTACTTGCCGGAAAAATGTCGATTAGATCTCCATGGAGAAGCGACTAGGATACCGTGGCTCCGGTCGTCCGATTCTTCCTATTTATCGGACATCTGTCAGAATACCGCACAAAAAAAAGGATTGTCTGCAGATGAGACAATCCTTGTTTCAACATTCTTATCTATGCAACTTATCGCCTACGCTGTCTTTTACATCGCCGGCCTTGTCCTTAAAATCAGAGAATAGGTCCATTGCTGACTCTTTCCAATCGCCTGCTCTGTCGACAACGCGCAAGAATCCATCGATTTCATCATCCGTCAAATCCTCGATTGCCTTCAAAAACTTTTGGCTGCCCTTGAGATGATCCTTCACAAAATTTTTCATGCGCTGACGGTTCAAGTAGGAGCCGATTTTGTCCACTGCTTCTTCCTCATATGCCAAAGCTGCTGCAATTGCCGCAATCGCTGCTGTAGCACCCAAACCGATCAACAATGCTTTTTTAGAATTCTTCATCTTGTTTGTTCCCTCCTCTAACTTCTGTACCTGTATTTTAGCACAAACGGTAGCGATAGCCGAACAATAACCCTGCCTGCCAAATGTGGACACGCCACTTTTAGGAATTTACGGGAATTTTTTTGTCTTTGTTTTCCTGCTTAGCGGGCTTCACGGCAATCCGGATCGTGCCTTTTTGGGCGCCGATCGTAACGGTGTCGCCGAATTTGATCAAGCCGCTCAGCATTTCTTCACTCAACTTATCTTCGATCTCTTTTTGGATTGCGCGTCTGATCGGACGTGCACCATATTCCGGATCGAATCCAGCTTTTGCGATGACATCGATGGCTGCAGGCGTGATGCGCACATGGATATCGAGATCCTTCAGACGTTTCACGATGCTGTTCGCCATCAATTTAACGATTTCATGCAATTCGTCCTTCTCCAATGAGTGGAAGACGATCGTTTCGTCGATACGGTTCAGGAACTCCGGGCGGAAACTGTTCTTCAGTTCTTCACGGATACGTTTCTCCATCGCCTTATAGTCATGCTTGAGGTTCTTCGCCGCGAATCCGACTGACTTCTCATCACGTAAAGCTGTTGCCCCTAAATTGGAGGTCATGATCAAGATCGTATTGCGGAAATCAACTTTCCGACCTTTTGAATCAGTCAGATGACCGTCATCGAGCACTTGCAGGAGGATGTTGAAGACGTCCGGGTGGGCTTTTTCCACCTCATCGAGAAGAATGACCGAGTACGGTTTTTGACGGATTTTCTCTGTCAATTGACCGCCTTCATCATAGCCGACATAGCCGGGTGGAGAGCCGATCAGACGACTTGTGCTGTATTTTTCCATGTATTCGGACATATCCAAACGAACCAAGGAGTCTTCTGTCCCGAACATTGCTTCCGCCAACGTTTTCGCAAGCTCTGTTTTGCCGACTCCAGTAGGGCCCAGGAACAGGAAGGAACCGATTGGACGGTTTGGATCCTTCAAACCGGAACGTGCGCGTCTGATGGCGCGAGCCACCGCACTGACCGCCTCGGATTGCCCAATGACGCGTTCATGCAACACTTTTTCCAGCCTCATCAAACGATCGCTTTCCTTCTGCTCCATCTGGTTGACAGGAATCCCGGTCCACAAAGCCACGACTTCAGCTACATCATTTTCGGTTACTTTCAGGTCGTAGTGCGTGATTGTTTGGGCTTGTTGTTCCACCATTTTTTGGAATTTCTGCTTCTTCGTCATTTCACGTTTGCGGATGCGGGCAGCTTTATCAAAATCCTGGTTCAGGATCGCTTCTTCTTTGTCTTTCGACAACTTCGCAATTTCCATCTCCAGTTTTCCGATCGGTGTATCCCCGTGTGTGACATCCAAACGGACTTTCGCGGCCGATTCATCAATCAGATCAATCGCTTTATCCGGCAATCGTCTGGAAGTGATGTAGCGCACCGATAGCTGGACCGCTGCTTTCAAGGCCTCATCCGTGATTTCCACGCCATGGTGCTCCTCATAACGGGAACGCAAGCCACGCATGATTTCAACCGATTCCTCAGGTGTAGGCTCATCGATATGGATAGGTGCGAAACGTCTTTCCAGCGCCGCATCCTTTTCGATATATTTTTGGTACTCATCTAGGGTGGTGGCACCGATCGTCTGCAATTCGCCCCTTGCCAATGCCGGTTTCAGGATGTTGGAAGCATCGATTGCCCCTTCCGCTCCGCCTGCACCGATCAAGGTGTGCAACTCATCGATGAAGAGGATGACATTGCCGTCATTGTAGATTTCATCAATGATTTTTTTCATTCTTTCCTCGAATTCACCGCGGTATTTCGTACCCGCTACCAGCGAACCCATATCCAACATCATGATGCGCTTGTTTGCCAATGTATCCGGAACATCGCCGGCTACGATTTTCTGTGCCAAACCTTCCACGATGGCGGTCTTGCCGACTCCCGGTTCCCCTACCAAAACAGGATTGTTCTTCGTTCTGCGGGAAACGATTTGCATGATACGACGGACTTCCTTGTCGCGTCCAACGATCGGATCCATCCGGTTTTCACGCGCCAATTCAGTCAGATTGCGGGCCAACGAATCCAACGTCGGCGTTCCTTCTTCCACTTTATCCGTCTTTTTGGCTGAACGCATATCCGGTTTGGTTGGTTGTTTGATGCCCAGTTTCTCATAGAGAGACTTACGCAACAAATTCGGATCGATCTGCAGATTTTTGATGATTTTGACTGCAAGAATTTCTTCTTTCAATAAGCCCAACAAAAGGTGTTCGGTTCCTACCAAGGGAACTCCTAATTTGTGTGCTTCGTTTGTCGCATACATAATGACTTTTTTGGCCCGAGGAGAAAATGGCAACGGTGCATTGAAGTCTTCCGCATTCATTTGACCGAAACCGGTCAGATGAACAATCTCTTCGCGGACTCCTTCCTCATCAATATCGTAGCCACGCAACACTTTTCCGGCAATGCCTTCTTGTTCCCGGACTAATCCGAGAAGCATATGTTCCGTTCCGATGGATTGATGCTTAAATTTGTGCGCTTCTTCTGTTGCCAACAACAGTACTTGGCTGGCTTTTTCTGTAAATAATTCATCCATTTTTAACGCCTCCTCTACGGGCTATCTATTCAAAGCGCAGACTGTTCAAGAAATTCCTCAACAGCAAGGCTCGTATTCTTTCTTCATGTTCGCCTGTGTATGGGGCAAGTGACTTATCCAATACCGACAACATCAGGTTTCCTTCACGTTTCGTGATGATCCCGCGACTGTATAGATTTTGGGTTACCGCAAACGCATCTTTCTGGGTGATGCTTTCGCCTACTATAGCGATAAGTTTATCCAACAATTCTACTTGATCGAGGATCTTCACTTTCATGATGCGTATATAACCGCCCCCGCCGCGTTTGCTTTCGACCGCGTAGCCTTGCTGTTCCGTAAAACGGGTATTGATGACATAGTTGATTTGTGAAGGTACGCAATTGAAACGATCCGCCATTTCATTCCTTCTGATTTCAATCTGCTCTTCTGCATTCAGAATCTTTTTGATGTATGCTTCGATGATATCTGACATATTCTGACCATGCATGGAATGGATGCCTCCCTTCCCCTGACTAATTTTGACTATTATATATTTATATTATGCTATTCCTACATAACTGTCAAATGGAAAGAGCTATCCGAGGGCTTTTACAGCAAATTATTCAAGAGAGCTTTGAAGCTCATCCGTACTGCTCTGCAGACCCTTTATAACAGCATATTTCACTAACATCTTCGACAAGATTACCGAAGAATGTTACTCATTATATACTGAAAGGTGAAAAACGGCAATATTTCTATCTGAAAAGCTGACAGGGGTTGGTTAATACAAAAATAGACGCAGAAATCATCGGAATGATTTCTGCGTCTATTTTTATTTATCGGGAAGACAGGATTCGAACCTGCGACCCCTTGGTCCCAAACCAAGTGCTCTACCAAGCTGAGCTACTTCCCGGTGATCATTTTGTAAAAAATGCACCCAACAGGAGTCGAACCTGTAACCGCTTGATTCGTAGTCAAGTACTCTATCCAATTGAGCTATGGGTGCTTCATGAATGATGATAAACTTCATTAAAATAAAAAAAAGCGGAAGACGGGGTTCGAACCCGCGACCCCCACCTTGGCAAGGTGATGTTCTACCACTGAACTACTTCCGCGTTTTTGAATGCCGGCTAAAGGACTTGAACCCTCGACCCTCTGATTACAAATCAGATGCTCTACCAACTGAGCTAAGCCGGCGTTTCAATATATTTAATTATTCTATCATTGTCGCAAGAATGATGAATGAGTTATGCAGGGCTCGAACCTGCGACCCTCTGATTAAAAGTCAGATGCTCTACCAACTGAGCTAATAACTCATGGATGGAGGTTGACGGGATCGAACCGCCGACATCCTGCTTGTAAGGCAGACGCTCTCCCAGCTGAGCTAAACCTCCAAAATATAAATGCGCGGCAACGTCCTAGTCTCACAAAGGGAAACCCTTCACTACAATCGGCGCTAAGAAGCTTAACTTCTGTGTTCGAGATGGGAACAGGTGTGACCTTCTTGCCATCGTCACCGCACATTTTTAATT
>ERZ1023696.171-NODE-171-length-13581-cov-5.007507_pt1 | contig 13581 bp, 13 predicted proteins | sample MGYA00520859_ERZ1023696 | MGnify/ENA primary metagenome ERZ1023696 (study PRJEB33180, sample SAMEA4046002) | wastewater metagenome | place: Denmark | collected 2016-03-13 | study: EMG produced TPA metagenomics assembly of the PRJEB13832 data set (Local...
CGGGCAGCGAAAAGAGCATGCCCGCCATCCTGAACGAAGGCGCCTACGACGCCTGGCTGACGGCGCGCCCCGACAAGGCCAAGGAATTCATGCGCCAGTACGCGGCCCAGTGGCTGCTGGCCAACCCCGTGGAAAAGAAGGCCGACAAGGTGCCCAAGGGGTTGCTGGGCTGAGCACGGGCTGGACGCGGGCCCGAGGACCGGGTGGCCCCGGTCGACCAAGGTGCGTTAGGCGTCAGAAATTGCCAGCGCGGACGGTCGGCGCTACTATCAATGCACTCATTCAGGAGTTGTCATGCCGAAAGCCATCACCGCAGTCGCCTTTGCCGTATCACTCGGTTCCGGATATGCCAGTGCTGTTGAGGTATGCGACTACACGCCTACCAAACTCCTGGGCAACAAAGCAACGACCACCGCAGGTGTAGGGGCCGCAGCGGCCGCTGCAACAGGCGTCGGTATGAAGGCTGTAGGCCTATATGCAATTCAAAACGCTGTGACGGGTGCGTGGATGCTCGGCTCAACAGCGGCTGGGGCGTCTGCAGCTGGGACAACAGGCATCATTGCAGGAACAGCAGGTGCAATAGGCACTGCCGGCGCAGTGATCATGTCCGCACCCGTAATCATTGGGGGCGCCGTGGTAGCTGTCGGAGTCGGCGCATTTGAAGGCGGCTGCTACCTTGCGAATATGCCAAGCAAGAAGTAGGTTCGTCACTCGTCGCTCTCAGCGCGCGCGCACTGACGCCTAACCCCTCGCTCAACCGGAGCACCAACGGCGGGCCACCAGGCCCGGTCTGGCGGTACGCGGTACATTTTCGCCAGCCCGGGCCTGGCGTCCTGCCGTTGGCGCCCGCTTAGCTCGAACGTTAGGGGCATGTGCCTGAACAACTAATTCACTTTGGCTCGTTTCTGAAACTGCCTGTTCATGGGAGATAAAAAAATGGATTTATCGGCCTCAAAATTAATAAATGGGGTCAGATTCCAATTAAGCGCCCTATTAGATCTCAAAAAAAAGGCGATTCAAGGCGCCTTTTTTGTTCATGATTGATCAGATGCCTAAACCGGGCCGCGATCAATATTCGACAGCACTTCATTCACAAGAAAAATCTTGCCGTTGACCAAGGGAATGCCAAACCCTTTAAGGCGTGCCGTGTGCATGGCCAAATAAGCCTTTGCGCTCTGGGCATCCCTGAAGCAATAGACACCGCCAGCCTCATTAGCTTCCTGGTTCTCTGTCCAGATCTTCCAGATCAAGCCGGGCTCATCGGCTATGGACCGGGCAAGGCCGTCCATGGCGGCGGTCATTTCTGGCCCCCAGGGGCCGGTGTAGGGGAAATCGACTTGAAGGATGTAGCTCATATAAAACTCCATTGATGCGAGAAAACTGGGCGCTCGGGCACAGCGCATCTTTCAAGAATACGCTGGCACGGGCTTGTCGGCTTATTGCCCGGAGCTGCACATGGGCCGATCAAGGGGCGCCCAATACACACTGTGACAGCGCGGTTGAGAATTTTCACTTAGGAGACCCTGATGGCCTCCTACTCCGCCACGCAATGCTGTGCCAGCGCCGTCACCCAGCACGGCTCGTCGGGCACGAAGGCGATGCCGTAACGCGGGCTGAAGGGCACGCCGTTCACGCTTTGGTAGGGTTGCAGGTGCATGGGCGATTCTGTGGCGGTGCGGTGCGGCAGTGCAACGGGGGCATGTATCGAGCCGTGGGGCGCGGCATGGGCGTATATTGGCCCGTGCTGCGGCTGGCAACCCGTAGGGGCGCCGCAATGGTTCAGCATGAAAATGGCTTGTAGCGCACGCCAGAAAAGCGCGGGCAGCTATCAAAACTGAAGTTCTTTTAACCACCCTCTTCCACCATCTGCGATGACAGCTTCTACCGACTTCGCCCCCATGCCCGACACCGCTGGCTTCTTCGGCCCCTATGGCGGCCAGTTGGTGCCGCCGCACCTCAAGCAGGCCATGGACGACATCAACGCCGCCTATGCCGAAATCACGCAGCGGCAGGATTTTCAGGACGAGCTGGCGCAGCTGTTTGCCGACTATGTGGGCCGGCCCAGCCCCATTTTTCACGCCAAGCGGCTGTCGGCGCAGCTGGGTGGCGCGCAGATCCACCTCAAGCGCGAGGACCTGAACCACACCGGCGCGCACAAGATCAACCACTGCCTGGGCGAGGCGCTGCTGGCCAAGTTCATGGGCAAGAAGAAGGTGATTGCCGAGACGGGCGCGGGCCAGCACGGCGTGGCGCTGGCCACGGCCTGCGCGCTGGTGGGTATTCCGTGCGAGATCCACATGGGCCAGGTGGATATCGAAAAAGAACACCCCAACGTCACCAAGATGCGCATCCTGGGCTGCAAGCTGGTGCCGGTGACGCGCGGCGCCGCCACGCTGAAGGAAGCCGTGGACAGCGCCTTTGAGGAGTATCTGACCAACCCCACCGACTACATCTACGCCATTGGCTCGGTGGTGGGCCCACACCCCTTTCCGATGATGGTGCGCGACTTCCAGAGCATCATCGGCCGCGAGGCGCGCGAGCAGTTCCAGGCCAAGCACGGCAAGCTGCCCGATTACGTGACCGCCTGCGTGGGCGGCGGCAGCAACGCCATGGGCATGTTCACGGCCTTCCTGAACGACACCAGCGTGAAGCTGGTGGGCGTGGAGCCCTCGGGCGAAGGCACCGACAAGCCCGGCCGCCATGCGGCCACGCTGAGCATGGGCAAGCCCGGCGAGATCCACGGCATGAAGTGCTATGTGCTGGAAGACGCCCCCGGCGTGCCCGCCGCCGTGCACAGCATCGCCTCAGGCCTGGACTACCCTGGCGTGGGGCCGCAGCACAGCTATCTCAAGGACATCGGACGCGTGCAGTATGAGTCGGTGACGGACAAGGAATGCCTGGATGCGTTCATGCAGCTCTCGCGCGTGGAAGGCATCATCCCCGCGCTGGAAAGCGCCCATGCCGTGGCCTGGGCGATGCGCGTGGCGCCCACGCTGAGCAAGGACACCCACATCCTCGTAAACCTCTCCGGCCGCGGCGACAAGGATGCGGATTACGTGGCCAAGTTGCTGGGGATTTAACGCCCCAGCGGCACAAACCCCGAGCGTATCCGGGCCCGCGGCGCCTTCCGGGCGACAATCGCGGGCACGCATCCTCATTCACCTTTTACGAGCAATCTCCATGTCACTTCCATTCAACAAGCAACGCAGCCGACGCCTTCGCAAGAAGATGCGCGTGGGCGAATTTCAGGAACTCGGGTTCGAGTACGAGCTGAAGTTGAAGCAGACCCTGACGCCCGAACAGGAAGAAGCGCTGATGGACCGCCTTCTGAACGAATTGATCCTGCCCCGCAACCTGGCAGCATCTGGCTGGGTGAGCGAGGGTTTCGTGATGGCATACCTGCGCGGCTCTGCCACCGAGGACGACCGCCAGGCCACCCAGGCTTGGCTTGCCGCACAGCCAGAAGTGGCCGAGGCCACGGTGAGCGCCTTGAAGGATGCGTGGTACGTGGAACACTGAATGCCGGGGGCGATGGAGTGCCTTTTAGGCCCCTAGACCCCGTGCAATCAGCGCTGAACGCTATTGCTTTGAAAGCAAACTGACGCCGTATTCCCGGCCGAGCCCACATGAAAAAGCCCCCGGTGCCTTAAAAGCTAGGCGTTGGCTTAAAGTGTTGACGTCAGCCAACTCGGCACCTCCTTCGCCCTCTGAGCCTTTCCGGTTCAGAGGGCTTTTTCATGCCGGAAATTTCTCCAATACCTGAAACGCTTGGCGGTTCGACTGCCTACGCCCCGACCTCAGGCTTCCTGCGCGGACTCGGGGGCCGACGCGGCACGAAACTCGTCGTCGTGCGACACGCGGACTACCCCGAGCTTGAGTCCGAGCACGCCGAAGACCCGGTTCATTGTCTGGACCGTTCCCTCGCTTTTCTCGCGCTCAATGTCTTGCAGCGTGCGAAACGATATTCCCGCCAACTTGGCCAGTTCTGCAGTGGTGAGATGCATCGTCTTCTTCAGATGGCGCACGGCCTGCGCCAGGCTCCATTGCGGATTTGCCAGCACGTCGTTGATAGCCTTCTTACGCAGTTCCAGCTGCTGAGGCAGGGTCAAGGTTTCGTATCGCTTGTCCATGTCGGTGTCCAGTTCAGGTCAGCGCGTTCAAGCGCTGGGCTTGCGCCTCGATTCCGAGCTTGAGGTGAGCGTGTACCGCTGGTTCCAAGCCGAAGTCAGTGCCGTGGGCTGCAATCTTTTTCAGAGGCTCAGCCATCGGGCGCAAGCCTTCAACCAATGCCGGGCGGCACACCTCGCGCAACGCTTTTTTCTGCGCAGAAGGCATCCGCTTCTCATCCCTCAGGGTCTGCGCAATCTCACACACCTTGTCGATGACCCTGTTCCAGTCTGGAGCGCTGCTGTCATTGCCCTCCCATCGGATGCGACGGGCGATTCCGTCAGGGTGGAGGTACATCGGCGCGAAGTCGTAGAGGGGTGTCAGGCGGATACCACCACTGAAGTCGCGCTGGACTGCGGTATTTCGTGCGTGGTTGTCTTTGTTCCCCAGAGCCAGGTTGGCCACATCCCGCTTGATGTACTCAAGCACTTCCGCAAGCGGGTGGATACATTGCCGCAGCAGCTGTCGGCACACTTCGTCGTGGCTGGGCACCGCATCGAAGCCAGGGTAGCCCGTCAACGTCGCAATACTCTCTTGCCCCAGGCGAAGAACACCTCCGCCCGTCACTTGGCGGTCGAACCGGGGGATGAAAAGCGCTCGCTTGAGCAGTACGAGGTCCGCATGCACGCGAAGCCCCAGCATTCGTGCCAACACCATATAAGGGGCTTCATGCCGCAGGATGGACGCAAGAGCCTCGTTGCTGCCCCGTCCGAACTTGACGATGTAGTGCTCCCGCGCCCGCGCATCAGGAAGCGTGTGGTCCAGGTACAGCAGCCCATCCTCTGCTCTCGTGAGCAAAATCTTGGGCCACTCGCCCTGCACCCCAGATGAGCCGGCCACGAACAGGCCGTGCGAGGCCAGGAACTCAGCGAAGTCGTCTCCCCGTTCGGCCACCTCATCGTCCGTGAAGCCCCGTAGCGGACCAGCGTTCGCGGCTAGCCAGCTCGCGGCCTCCTTCACGCGCAGGTTTCCTACCGAGTTGCCCGCACCCGCGAGCAGCAGCCGCCAGTCCACGCTTTCCCCTGCCGTTACAGATAGCCCCAGTCTACGGAGAAGCTCTTCTCGCCCAAAGCCCTGCGGCAACATATCGATAAGGAAAACGGGCCAGTGCGGATGCTCGAACGCTTGGAGACCCACCGGGAAGCGACAGGCAAAGGCATGAGCGTCTCGCGCTCCGCCGTGCTCGATGGCCCACTCCACCGAGTAGCCGGTATACGTCTTGCTGCGCCAGCCTTGTGCTTCAGGGCCCAGCAGACTTACGCTTCCCACGTCGCACCAAGCGCCGTTGGCAAACAGTTGGAGGGTGCAGCTCGCATTCATTTGCACAGAATTTTATCACTATTGAAGCTGGAATGCTTTGTATATGTGATAGATAACTGTGCAAGTAATCCGGAGGCCTGCTGTGGCTTACAACCTACTTCATCCACACTTTTGGCCAACGCCTCGGCCTTAAAAGCACGGGGGCTTTTTTGATGCCAGCGACCGCTGGCCAGCTCACATGTGGTCGATCATGACCTGCCCGAAGCCCGAGCAGCTCACCTGCGTGGCGCCGTCCATCAGGCGGGCGAAGTCGTAGGTCACTTTCTTGCTGGCAATCGACTTTTTCATCGAGCTGATGATGAGGTCGGCCGCTTCGGTCCAGCCCATGTGGCGCAGCATCATTTCGGCCGAGAGGATTTCGGAACCGGGGTTCACGTAGTCCTTGCCCGCGTATTTGGGGGCCGTGCCGTGCGTGGCTTCAAACATGGCGATGGTGTCGCTCAGGTTGGCGCCGGGCGCAATGCCGATGCCGCCCACCTGGGCTGCCAGGGCGTCAGACACGTAGTCACCATTCAGGTTGAGCGTGGCGATCACCGAGTATTCGGCCGGGCGCAGCAAGATTTGCTGCAGGAAGGCGTCGGCAATGCTGTCCTTGATGGTGATTTCTTTGCCCGTCTTGGGGTTCTTGAACTTCATCCAGGGGCCGCCGTCGATCAACTCGGCGCCAAACTCCTTGGCTGCCAGGCCGTAAGCCCAGTCACGGAAGCCGCCTTCGGTGAACTTCATGATGTTGCCCTTGTGCACGATGGTCACGCTGGGCTTGTCATTGTCGATGGCGTACTGGATGGCCTTGCGCACCAGCCGCTCGGTGCCTTCACGCGACACGGGCTTGATGCCGATGCCCGACGTGTTGGGAAAGCGGATCTTCTTGACGCCAAACTCGTCCTGCAGGATCTTGATGAGCTTCTTGGCCTTTTCACTTTCGGCTTCAAACTCGATGCCCGCGTAGATGTCTTCCGAGTTCTCGCGGAAGATGACCATGTTGGTCTTGTGCGGCTCTTTCACGGGCGAGGGCACGCCGTCAAAGTACTGGATGGGGCGCAGGCAGACGTACAGGTCAAGCTCCTGGCGCAGCGCCACGTTCAGCGAGCGGATGCCACCGCCCACGGGCGTGGTCAGCGGGCCCTTGATGGAAACCACATAGTCCTTGACGGCATGCAGCGTTTCTTCGGGCAGCCACACATCGGGGCCATACACCTTGGTGGATTTTTCACCCGCAAACACTTCCATCCAGTGGATCTTCTTCTTGCCGCCGTAGGCCTTGGCCACCGCGGCATCCACCACCTTGAGCATCACGGGCGTGATGTCGGCGCCCGTGCCATCGCCTTCGATGAAGGGAATGATCGGCTGGTCCGGCACATTGAGGGACATGTCGGCATTGACGGTGATTTTCTGGCCTTCGGCAGGCACTTTGATGTGCTGATAGCTGGTCATGGCGGGAGTCTCCGGTGGGATGTTGGAATGAACTGCAGCGGGTTTGGAAAAATCCGTAAAACGCCTGAATTTTAGCGGCTCTGCTGTGCAAGAGGCCACCGGGCGTGCGGGCTAACGCCTTCTGCCCGTTGGGTGGCTCCGCCCCATGAAAAATGCCGCACGGCGGGCGTTGGCCCGCAGCACGGCAGATCGGTTTGGCCTGGGGTGGCTGCCGTGCATCACGGGCAGCCACGTTGCGGCGTCAAACGGCGGCAAGCACCGCGTTCAGGGTGGGGCTGGGCCGCATCACGGCATCGAGCTTGGAGACATCGGGCAGGTAGTAGCCGCCGATGTCGGCGGGCTTGCCCTGCACGGCATTGAGCTCGTCCACGATCTTTTGCTCGTTGGCGGCCAGTTGGTGGGCCAGCGGGGCAAACCGCTTTGCCAGGTCGGCATCGTCGGTCTGCGCGGCCAGCTCTTGCGCCCAATACAGGGCCAGGTAGAACTGGCTGCCACGGTTGTCGAGCTGGCCGGTCTTGGGCGAAGGGTTCTTGTTGTTGTCCAGCAGCTTGCCGGTGGCGGCGTCAAGCGTCTTGGACAGCACCTTGGCCTTGGCGTTGCCGGTTTTCAGGCCCAGGTCTTCCAGCGATACGGCCAGCGCCAGGAACTCACCCAGCGAGTCCCAGCGCAGGTGGTTTTCTTCCACCAGCTGCTGCACATGCTTGGGTGCCGAGCCGCCCGCACCGGTTTCATACATGCCGCCACCCGCCATCAGGGGAACGATGGACAGCATCTTGGCGCTGGTGCCCAGTTCCATGATGGGGAACAGGTCGGTGAGGTAGTCGCGCAGGATGTTGCCGGTGGCACTGATGGTGTCCAGGCCGCGGACCACGCGTTCCAGCGTGTAACGCATCGCGCGCACCTGGCTCATGATCTGGATATCGAGGCCCGCAATGTCGTGCTCGTGCAGGTACATCTTGACCTTGGTGATCAGCTGCGCCTCATGCGGGCGGTAGGCGTCGAGCCAGAACACCACCGGCATGCCGGAGTTGCGGGCGCGATTGACGGCCAGCTTCACCCAGTCACGAATGGCGGCGTCCTTGACCTGGCACATGCGCCAGATGTCGCCGGCTTCGACGTTTTGCGAAAGCAGCACTTCGCCGGTGGCCAGGTCGGTGATGTTGGCCACGCCGTCTTCGGTGATTTCAAACGTCTTGTCGTGCGAGCCGTATTCCTCGGCCTGCTGGGCCATCAGGCCGACGTTGGGCACCGTGCCCATGGTCTTGGGATCAAAGGCGCCGTGCCATTTGCAGAAGTTGATGATCTCCTGGTAGATGCGGGCAAAGGTCGATTCGGGCATCACGGCCTTCACGTCTTTGAGGCGGCCGTTGGCGTCCCACATCTTGCCGCCGTTACGGATCATCGCGGGCATGGAGGCGTCCACGATGATGTCGTTGGGCGAGTGGAAATTGGTGATGCCCTTGGCCGAATCGACCATGGCCAGCTCGGGGCGGCCTTCGTGGCAGGCGTGCAGGTCTTTCAGGACTTCTTCGCGTTGGGCGGTGGGCAGTGTGGCCACTTTTTCATACAGGTTGGCCATGCCGTTGTTCACGTTCACGCCCAGCTCGTCGAACAGCTTGCCATGCTTGGCAAACGCGTCCTTGTAGAAAATCTTCACGCAGTGGCCGAACACGATGGGGTGCGACACCTTCATCATCGTGGCCTTGACGTGCAGCGAGAACATCACGCCGGTCTTGCGGGCGTCTTCGATTTCTTTTTCATAGAACTCGACGAGCGCCTTCTTGCTCATGAACATGCTGTCGATGATTTCGCGGTCGAGCAGCGACACCTTGGGCTTCAAGACGATGGTCTTGCCGCTCTTGGTGAGCAGCTCCATCTTCACATCGCGGGCCTTGTCCAGCGTGAGCGATTTTTCACCGTGGTAGAAGTCGCCCGCGTGCATGTGAGAAACGTGCGAGCGCGAGGCCTGGCTCCACTCGGCCATGCTGTGGGGGTTTTTGCGCGCGTATTCCTTCACGGCCTTGGGTGCGCGGCGGTCGGAGTTGCCTTCACGCAGCACGGGGTTCACGGCACTGCCAATGCAGCGGGCATAACGCGCGCGGATCGACTTTTCTTCGTCGGTCTTGGGGTCTTCAGGGTAGTCTGGAATTGCGTAGCCCTTGCCCTGCAGTTCCTTGATGCAGGCGATCAGCTGGCCCACCGAGGCACTGATGTTGGGCAACTTGATGATGTTGGCGTCGGGCTCCAGGGTCTTCTTGCCCAGCGCAGCCAGCGCATTCGGCACCTTCTGGTCGTCGCTCAGGCACTCGGGAAACTCACCCAGCACGCGGGCCGCCACCGAGATGTCGCTTTCGGTCACATTGATGCCCGCAGGCGCCGCGAAAGTGCGCACGATCGGCAGGAAAGAAGCAGTGGCCAGGCGAGGTGCCTCGTCGGTCAGGGTGTAGATGATGGTGGGTTGCTGGGTACTCATCGCTTATGTCTCAAGAAATGGCTGAAAAAACCACCAGCTGGGGCACCGGCCGGTAGCGCTGATCGAACAGCGCCATTGTGCTTACTTGTTCTGCGCACCGACTGGTTATTTCGCAATGTAATCTCACGATGCGGAATCAAGGGGTTAAATTGACCAATTTTTTGATCCAACAACCCCATGGCAGCTGCCCGGCCCACGCACATCGGATGGAGATCACACCGCAGGCGAACCTGGTGGCGGTGGGCAAAACCGCTCTTCCAGCCATTCGGTATGCAAGCGTCCCGAATGGCCCCTGTGAAAAAATCTGCGCGGTTCGGATGGCTTTGTTTTGGGGGGGCGGCCCCCGCCTGTGCGGCGCCCTGCTATCGTTTGCCATTGCTGAAAGACTGCCCATGACAACAATGACCCTCGCTTCCCACGTTTCCTGCGCCCCTGATCAACGCCGCGCTCGCCGCGCCGTCAGCCCTGCAATGGCCCGCTTGGCCGCCGCTTTGCTGGCCTTGTGGACCACCGCCACCCCCGCCCAGAACGCACCCCAGCTGGCCCTGCAGCGCGTTGAGCTGACTGCCGGCATGCACCGCATCGACGCCCAGGTGGCGCAGACCCCGCAGGAGCGCCAGATCGGCCTGATGCATCGCCAGGAGATGCCGACGCAAGAAGGCATGTTGTTCATTTTTGACCAGCCCGGCGTGCAGTGCTTCTGGATGAAAAACACCTTGCTGCCACTGACCGCTGCGTTTGTGGCAGACGACGGCACCATCGTGAATCTGGCCGACATGAAGCCACAAACCACCGACTCGCATTGCTCGACCAAACCCGTGCGCTACGTGCTGGAGATGAACCAGGGGTGGTTTGGCAAGAAGGGCATCAAGGCTGGCTTCAAGCTCGGCGGAGCCCCGTTTTCGAAGCGTTGATGCGTCACTGTTCGCTATTATTTATGTAGCTACAAGCGCTTTCCAGAAAAGCGCTGCAGCCTCAAAAAGCACAAAACGGCCCGAGGGCCGTTTTTTTTGGTGACGAGGCTTTCGCCTGCGCTAACTGCTTCAGGCGAAGTTGGCTTCGGCGAACTTCCAGTTCACCAGGTTGCCCAGGAAGGTTTCGACAAACTTGGGGCGCTGGTTGCGGTAGTCAATGTAATAGGCGTGTTCCCACACGTCCACCGTGAGCAGCGCCTTGTCGGCGGTGGTCAGCGGCGTGCCGGCGGCGCCGGTGTTAACGATGTCCACGCTGCCATCGGGCTTCTTCACCAGCCACGTCCAGCCCGAGCCAAAGTTGCCCACGGCCGACTTGACGAAGGCTTCCTTGAAGGCGGCGAAAGAGCCAAACTTGGCGTTGATGGCAGCCGCCAGCGCGCCCGTGGGCTCGCCGCCACCCTGGGGTGCCATGCAGCTCCAGAAGAAGGTGTGGTTCCAGATCTGGGCAGCGTTGTTGTAGATGCCGCCGGACGACTTCTTGACGATCTCTTCGAGCGTCATGGCTTCAAACTCGGTGCCCTTTTGCAGGTTGTTGAGGTTCACCACATAAGCGTTGTGGTGCTTGCCGTGGTGGTATTCGAGCGTTTCCTGGCTGTAATGCGGGGCCAGGGCGTCGATGGCATAGGGCAGCGGGGGAAGGGTGTGTTCCATGGTGTTTCCTCGTGGTTTGAAATTCTGGGATGCCCCGTTACCGAGCAGCAATGCGATCGGGCAGAGGTGAACCGGCATTGTAGGAAGATCAATAGACCTGTGCTGCATGGGGCATGCCAACACCCACCGCAGCCCCGCAAAGGCGCATTTGTCCTACAGCGGGTGCGCGCGGCGCCGGCACTGCCCACCCGCTACAACAGGCGCGGCTGCACCACGGTGACATCCACCGCGCCATCGGCCAGCGTGGCGCGCAGGGCATCACCGGGCTGCGCCTGGCGCACGCTGGTCACCGCCTGGCCCTGCGTGTCGGTGAGCAGCGCATAGCCACGCTGCAGCACCAGGCGCGGGTCGAGCAGTTGCAGCCGCAGGGCGGCGCGGTCCAGCCGATCGGCGTGCAGCGCGAGCCGGCGGTGCAGTTTTTCAGGCAAATCGGCCTCTAGCGCTTGCTGGTATTGCGCAAGCTGCTGCATTTTTAATAGCAACCCGTGGCGCATGCGCTGGGCCATACGCGCCAGCTGCATCTGCTGGCGGGCCACCAGGCCCGAGGGGCGGCCCAGGCGGGCCGCAGCCTGGTCCAGCCGCTGATGGCGGGCATCGAGCTGGCGCTGCAGCCCGTCGGCCAGCCGGCCCGCCAGCAGGCCCAGAGCCCCCAGCCACACCTCGCGCGACTGGGCCACCAGCTCGGCCGCTGCCGTGGGCGTGGGCGCGCGCAGGTCGGCGCAAAAGTCGGCAATGGTGAAATCGGTTTCGTGGCCCACGCCGCAAATCAGCGGCACCGGGCTTTGCACGATGGTGCGCGCCAGCTGCTCGTCATTGAAGGCCCACAGGTCTTCCATCGACCCGCCGCCGCGCACCAGCAAAATCACGTCAATCGCAGGATATTGAGCCAAATCGGCACCTGGCCCTTTTCCTGCCTGCGCTAGCAGATACAGTTTCGATAGCGCAGCAATCAGCGATTGCGGCGCCGCCGCCCCTTGCACCAGCGCCGGCACCAGCACCACCGGAATATGCGGCACTCTGCGGCGCAAGGCCGTCACCACATCGTGCAGCGCCGCTGCGCCCGGCGATGTGACCAGGCCAATGCCGCGTGGCTGCAACGGCAGGGGGCGTTTACGTGTTGCATCAAAGAGGCCTTCGCGCTCCAGTTGCGCCTTCAGACGCAGAAACTGCTCGAACAGGGCACCCTGCCCCGCGCGCTGCATGCTCTCGACGATGAATTGCAAGTCCCCCCGGGCCTCGTACACACCGATGCGCCCGCGCAACTCCACCAATTCGCCATCGCGCGGCGAAAAGTCAAGCAGGCTGGCAGAGCGGCGGAACATCGCGCAGCGCAACTGGCCGTTCGCGTCTTTGACTGAAAAGTAGCAATGCCCGCTGGACGCGCGCGAAAAGCCCGTGATCTCGCCGCGCACGGCCACAGGATTGAAGCGCGACTCCAGCGCATCAGCAATGGCGCGGCACAGGGCGCCAACTTCCCAGATACGTGGCGTGGCCACTGGGTTGGAGGGCTCAGACATGCGGCAGAGCCAGCGTTTGCAGGCGATGCACAGTGTGACTATTCCACAGCGATGAGCGAGCGACAGCCGCTTTGGCGCCTGGCACCAGAACCCGCCAGAAACCACGGACATTGGTGCAACCTGTTGATTTATAAAGATTTTTCACTGATCAATTTTTCATCAATCTGTTGAAGCCACGGTGTGGCGCCACTTTGCGAGGCCATGAAGCCCAGTTGCCCACAAAGTTATCCACAGATTTTGTGGGTGAAAAAAAGGCTTTCGGCGTGTACCTTCTCGTAACCTTTTGTGTCCAGGGCAGCCCGACAAGCTGGGTCATAATCAGCGCTTGCCTTCACCCGAGCGGAGAGAGAATTGCTGTCCATCATACAAGCCGCAGGCTGGCCCATCTGGCCGCTGATCGCCTGCTCCGTCCTGGCTCTGGCGCTGATTTTCGAGCGTTTTGTAGCCCTGAAAACAGCCCGCGTCGCCCCCCCCAAACTGCTGGACGAAGCCATTACCGTCTCGGCCAAGGCTGTTCCCACGCCCGACGTGGTGAACCAGCTGGCACAAAACTCTGCGCTGGGTGAGGTGCTGGCCAGCGGGTTGCGCGCCTTCAACAACAACCCCCAGTGCACCGAGGCGGACCTGCGCGCCACCATGGAAGGCACAGGCCGCGCCGTGGCACACCGGCTCGAAAAATACCTCAATGCCCTGGCAACCATCGCCTCGGCGGCCCCGCTGCTGGGACTGCTGGGCACCGTCATCGGCATGATCGAGATCTTCGGCTCGCAAGTGGGCACTGGCGGTGCCAGCCAGGCCATGGGTGGCGGCAATCCGGCGCAGCTGGCGCACGGCATTTCGGTGGCGCTGTACAACACGGCATTCGGCCTGATCGTGGCGATTCCGGCGCTGATTTTCTGGCGCTATTTCCGCAGCCGCGTCGACGCCTATCTGCTCACGCTGGAGCTGGCTTCCGAGCAGTTCGTGCGCCACATCCTGCGGCTGCGCAAGTAAGCCCACAGCACAACGGTGCCGCCCAGCCCTTCGCCTGAAAGACCCTGCCGAT
>ERZ1023696.172-NODE-172-length-13579-cov-6.572852_pt1 | contig 13579 bp, 12 predicted proteins | sample MGYA00520859_ERZ1023696 | MGnify/ENA primary metagenome ERZ1023696 (study PRJEB33180, sample SAMEA4046002) | wastewater metagenome | place: Denmark | collected 2016-03-13 | study: EMG produced TPA metagenomics assembly of the PRJEB13832 data set (Local...
CCATGCACATCGACAACGCGCAGATCACGCGCTATGGCGGCAACTACAGCAAGTTTGAAGATCTGCGCGCCCAGCAGCTCGAATTGCAGCAGGCCAGCTTTTCCAAGCAACAGGAAAAAATCGCCCACCTCAAGAAGTTTATTGACCGCTTCAAGGCCAAGGCCAGCAAGGCCAAGCAGGCGCAAAGCCGCGTCAAGGCGCTTGACCGCATGGAAAAGATCGCGCCCGTGCTGGCCGACGCCGAATTCACCTTCGAATTCAAGGAACCACAAAACCTGCCCAACCCGATGCTGGCCATCAGCGACGCATCGTTTGGCTACCGCAGCGAAGACGGTGCCGAAACCACCATCCTGCAAAACGTCAGCCGCAGCGTGCTGGCAGGCCAGCGCATCGGCATTCTGGGCGCCAACGGCCAGGGCAAGTCCACGCTGGTCAAGACCATTGCCCGCACCATGGCGCCGCTGGCCGGCACCGTGACCGAAGGCAAGGGCCTGTCGATCGGCTACTTTGCCCAGCAGGAGCTGGACGTGCTGCGCCCGCATGAGAACCCGCTGGAGCACATGATCCGCCTGGCGCGCGAGCTGGGCCCCAACAGCCGCGAATCGAGCCGCGAACAAGACCTGCGCAGCTATCTGGGCACATTCAACTTCACCGGCGACATGGTCAAGCAAAGCGTGGGCAGTATGAGCGGCGGCGAAAAAGCCCGCCTGGTGCTGGCCATGATCGTCTGGCAGCGCCCCAACCTGCTGCTGCTGGACGAGCCCACCAATCACCTGGACCTGGCCACGCGCGAGGCGCTGTCGATGGCGCTCAACGAGTTTGAAGGCACCGTCATGCTGGTCAGCCACGACCGCGCCCTGTTGCGCGCCGTGTGCGACGAGTTCTGGATGGTGGGTCGGGGCGCCGTGGGGCCGTTTGACGGCGACCTCGATGATTACCAGCGCTACCTGCTCGATGAAGCCAAGCGCCAACGTGAACTGGCCAAGCTGGAGGCCGCAGCCGAAAGCGCGGCGCTCAAGGCCGCAGCACCGGCGCCTGCCGTGGCCGCCGCCAAACCCGTGGCTATTGCTCCCGTTTCAATAGCTGCTAGCGCAGACCAGATAAGCGCTAGAGGCCAAAATGATGCCAAACCCGCAGTCGACGCAAAAGAGCAGCGCAAGCAGGATGCCCAGGCACGACAGCAGCTGGCAGAAAAAACACGCCCCCTGAAACGCGAGCTCGAACAGATCGACCAACGCCTGTCTGCCCTGGTTGCAGAGCGGGCCGACCTGGAGCAGCGGCTCACCCAGCCACTGCCGCCCGCCGAAATCGCAGACCTTGGCCGACGCCTGAAAGCCGGTCACGACGAGACCGCCCAGCTGGAAGAACGCTGGCTGGAAATTTCCGCCGGGCTGGAAGAACTGGGCGTGGGCACCAGCGCTTGAAACGTAAAACCTTGTAATCGAGTGCAATAGTTTTCTGGCCTTTCACCAATAAAGACCAGCGGTGAATGCTATTAATCTTGAAGCAACTATTTTTGTTGAGGCTAAGGCTCATCCGGTTGCATTTTTTTGCGTTTGCCGGTCAACCAAGCCCCAAGTGAGCGCGTTGTTGGTACATCACAGGAGTTTTCCAGTATGAATACCACCGCAATCTTGTCCGCTTGGCCCGAAGACGAACGCGACCGCAAGCGCGCACCGGCCCGGTTTTGAGGGCGTGGCAGCCGCCCATCACAATGGCGGCGGCAGCCCCTTCATTCATGTTCCTCTCAACAAAAAACCCCGCATTGCGGGGTTTTTTGTTGTCTGCACCGGCCGCTGCGTCAGCCCATGTGCAGGCCGCCATTGACCGAGAAGTCAGCTCCCGTGGCGTAGCCGCCCTCTTCCGAGGCCAGCCAGGCAATGATGGAGGCGATCTCGCTGGGCTCACCGAGCCGCTTGACGGGCACGGTGGCCACGATCTTTTCCAGCACATCGGGGCGAATGGCCTTGACCATGTCGGTGCCGATGTAGCCTGGGCTCACGGTGTTCACCGTCACGCCCTTGGTGGCCAGCTCTTGCGCCAGGGCCATGCTGAAGCCGTGCATGCCGGCCTTGGCGGCCGAGTAGTTGGTCTGCCCTGCCTGGCCTTTTTCGCCGTTGACCGAGCTGATGTTGATGATGCGGCCCCAGCCCTTTTCCACCATGTCGGCCACCACCTGCTTGGTGACGTTGAACATGCTGTTGAGGTTGGTCTCGATCACCTGGTCCCACTCCTCGCGGGTCATTTTGAGGAACATGCGGTCGCGCGTGATGCCGGCGTTGTTGACCAGCACATCGATCGAACCGTGCTCGGCCTTGGTCTTGGTGAAGGCCTCGACGGTGGAATCCCAGTCGCCCACATTGCCCACTGAGGCGTGAAAGGAGTAGCCCAGCGCCTTTTGCTCGTCCAGCCATTTCGTGAAATCACGTGTGGGGCCGCAACCGGCGATGACGGTGAACCCTTCTTTGTGCAGACGCTGGCAAATGGCGGTGCCGATACCGCCCATGCCACCCGTGACATACGCTACTTTTTTGCTCAAGTGATTTCTCCTGGTTGTAAGGTGCTCAACGCCACTCTACCCAACAATTGATGCAATGTCGTGAGGGAAAACACTGAATCCGCTGTTTTTCCGCAGCGACGCATCTGGCACAGCCAAAACCCGTGTGTTCAGCCCTGCGTGCAGCCTCCGAGAGGAAGGCCGCAGGGTCATGCATCTGTTGTTGAAAGGGCCTTGAGCGTGCACTGGCTGCATCAAATGCCACCAACGGCCAGCGGCAAGGTTTCCCAGCCCGGTTTGGCAAACAGATAGCCCTGCTGGTAGTGGATGCCCGCCGCCAGCAGGTGCTCGGATTCTTGTGCCGTCTCGATGCCTTCGGCCACGATGTCGATGCCCAGGCGATCGCACACCAGCGCAATGCCCGACACGATGGCCTGGCGCACGGGATCCTGGTCGATATTGCGGATCAGCTCCATGTCTATCTTCAGCACATGGGGCTGGAACTGAACCAGCATGTTCAGCCCCGCATAACCCGCACCAAAATCGTCAATCGCGGTGATCAGCCCCTGGCGGCGGTATTCATTGAAGATGGCCTTGAGGTGGGCGCCGTTGGTCACCTGCTCGCCCTCGGTCACTTCAAACATGATGCGGTCGTGCGGAAAATGGAATTCCTTGGCCGCCTCCATGGTGGCGCGAATACAGGTTTCTGCACGGTACACCGCGTTGGGCAAGAAATTGATGCTGAGGCGGCACTGGGGCAATGCGGCCAGGCCCAGGCGCGAGGCCAATTCGATGGCTTTCACCCGGCATGCCTGGTCAAACCGATAGCGGTGGGCGTCATCCACCCACGACAGCACCGTGGCCGCAGACTGTCCGTCCACACCGCGCACCAGCGCCTCGTAGGCAAATGGGCGCCCGGAATGCAAATCCATGATGGGCTGGAACGCCATCGTGAAATCAAAGGGAAGCTGGGTCTTGTCGCGGCAGGCAGCACAGCCCAAGGGCTCAAACGGTTGGGCAAAAACAGTAGAAATCATGGGGTCATGATATCCAGCCAGAGGCGGTGATGGCGGGTTCACGCACCCCGCGACAGGGCAAATACCGCAACCACCTTGGCCAGCCGCTGGGCCTGCTCGGTCACGGTGCCTGCGGCGGCGGCAGATTCCTCCACCAGCGCGGCGTTCTGCTGCGTCATCTGGTCGAGCTGCCCTACCGACTGGTTGATCTGGGCAATGCCGGCCGATTGGTCGCGCGCAGCCGCATGGATCTCGCCCATCATGGCACTGACCTGCTGCACCGAGCCTACGATCTCCGACATGGTGCGGCCCGCTTCGTCGGCCAGTTGCCCCCCCGCCGACGCTTTTTGCACCGAGCTGTCAATGAGCACCTTGATCTCGCGGGCTGCCTGCGCAGAGCGCTGCGCCAGGCTGCGCACCTCGGTGGCCACCACCGCAAACCCGCGCCCCTGTTCGCCCGCACGGGCGGCTTCCACGGCAGCATTGAGCGCCAGGATGTTGGTCTGAAAGGCGATGGAATCGATGACCCCCGTGATATCCGCAATGCGGGCCGAGCCCTCATTGATCTCGCGCATGGTGTGGATCACCCGCCCCACCACTTCGCCCCCGTGCCGTGCCACGCCGGCAGCCGACACCGCAAGGGCATTGGCCTGCTCCGAAGCGTTGGCAGACTGGCGCACGGTGCCGGTAAGTTGCTCCATGCTGGCAGACGTTGCCTGCAGGTTGCCCGCGGTGTCTTAGGTGCGCACCGACAGGTCTTGTGCGCCCATGGCAATCTCCTGGCACGCCAGCGCCATGCTGGTGGCGGCTTCCTGAACCGTTGCAACGGTTTCATGCATGCGCTCCAGCGCCTGCTTGAGCGCCCTTCCACCCGGTGTTTCGACCACCATGTGAGAGACATCCAGGGCAATCTGGTCGCCCCGCACCAGGGCAGCAGACAGGCGCTGCAGCTCCAGCGACTCGCGGGCGGTGCGTCCCATGTTCACGGCCAAAATTACCTCCAGCACGGTCTGTATCACCACATACACCGCATGTATCACCACCCGTCCAAAATCGGGGCTGGTCATGCAATACACACCCAGGCCCGCTGCCTGCAGACGGTCAAACAGCACATGGTGCACGGCAAACAGCAGTGCGGCCCACACAATGGGGCGCCAGTCGAGGTACACCAGCAGCAAGGCCAGCGTGACGAACACGCCAAAGTGAAACTCCAGCATGCCCTGCGCCAACTGGATATGCAGCGCCACCAGACCCACCTGCACAAAAGCCAGCACCAAGCGCGAAGCCAGAGTGCCCCGTGCCGTGCCGTAGGCCACACCCGCAATCAAGACCAAGGCGCCCGAAGCCACCAGAGCCAGCACCGAATCCACAAACCGCAGCCCCAGGACCACCGCCGCGATGGCACTCAGTGCAATCGCGGCCAGCATCACGCGGTCACCCAGCAAGGCGCTGTCTACAGGGGTGGATACAGATTTTTCGGAAGCTGGGGAGAAGGATGACGAGGACATAAATTCGCAATTTGCACCAATATGTTTTTATTGTAACTTATTGGTATAAATCCATCCTTCGCATTCACCCATCCCATAGGGACAAAAAAAAGCCGCGTGTCACCGCGGCTTCTTCTGGTGCCTGGAAGCGCAGGAGTGCTCAGCGCTCCAGCGCCAGGGACACGCCCATGCCACCGCCAATGCACAGCGCAGCCAAGCCCTTCTTGGCATCGCGGCGCTGCATTTCATGCAGCAGCGTCACCAGAATGCGGCAACCGGACGCGCCAATGGGGTGACCAATGGCAATGGCACCCCCGTTCACGTTGACCTTGGCAGGGTCAATGCCCAGTTCTTTGTTGACCGCACAGGCCTGGGCAGCAAAAGCTTCATTCAACTCGAACAGGTCCACGTCGGCGGCGTTCCAGCCGGCGCGTTGCAAGGCCTTGCGAGAAGCAGGCACCGGGCCCATGCCCATGGTGGCCGGGTCGAGACCGCTGGTGCCAAAGGCGGCAATGCGCGCCAGCGGCTTGAGGCCCAGGGCTGCTGCTTTCTTGGCGGTCATCACCACCACGGCAGCGGCGCCGTCGTTGATGCCCGAGGCGTTGCCTGCCGTCACGGTGCCCGCCTTGTCGAAAGCCGGGCGCAGACCGGCCAGCACTTCGGCATTGGTTTTGCGGTTCAGGTATTCGTCGGCATTGAAGAGGATGGGGTCGCCCTTTTTCTGGGCCAGGCTCACACCCACGATTTCGTCGGCAAATTTGCCTGCGTCTTGCGCGGCAGCAGCCTTTTGCTGGCTACCCAGGGCCAGCGCGTCCTGCATATCACGGGTAATGCCATAGGCCTTGGCCACGTTTTCGGCCGTGATGCCCATGTGGTACTGGTTGTACACATCCCACAGGCCATCGACGATCATCGAGTCGACCATCTTCCAGTCGCCCATGCGCTGGCCATCACGCGAGCCGTTGAGCACGTGGGGCGAGAGGCTCATGTTTTCCTGGCCGCCGGCCACCACGATCTCGCTGTCGCCCCAGGCCACGGCCTGGGCGGCCAGCATGACCGATTTGAGTCCCGAGCCACACACTGCGTTGATGGTGAGGGCGGGCGTTTCCTTGGCCACGCCCGCCTTCATGGAGGCCTGGCGCGCGGGGTTTTGACCCACGCCTGCCGCCAGCACCTGGCCCATGATGACTTCACCGATCTGGTCGGATGAGAGCCCGGCGCGCGCGATGGCCTCGCGGATCACGATGGAGCCCAGTTCGGTGGCGGGGGTCTTGGCCAGTGCGCCACCAAATTTGCCCACGGCGGTGCGGGCGGCTGAAACAATGACGATGTCTTCCATGGATAGTCCTTTCGAGGTGGATCGGTGCGGGGGGGCGTTCGTGCCCCGGCGGGTGCTTTCAGATTCTCGCAGCCATTTTTAGCGCTTTGAAATCATGCCTTTTCCTTGACATAGCGGCCGGGCGCCGGCTCGATGGCCTTGAACCGTGCCCCTTTGCCGTAGCCCTTGGGCGCTGCAATCTGCTTGCCGGCATGGCCCTTGAGCCAGCCGGACCAGTCGGTCCACCAGCTGCCAGGGTGCTCGGTGGCGCCTTCCAGCCATTGGTCGAGGGTGGCGGGCAGCTTGCCGTCGGCGCGAATCCAGTGGCTGCGCTTGCCTTTGGCGGGCGGGTTGATGACCCCGGCGATATGGCCCGAGGCGCCCATCACAAAGCGTTTTTTGCCGGGTAGCACCTGGGTGGACGCGTAGGCGGCGTTGATGGGCACGATGTGGTCTTCGCGCGAGCCGTAGACATAAACCGGCAGCGTAAGATTGGAAAGATCCATCTTCTCGCCGCACACGGTGAGCTTGCCGGGCTTGACCAGGTTGTTTTCGAGGTAGAAGTTGCGCAGGTACCAGGCGTAGAACGGGCCCGGCAGGTTGGTGCTGTCGCTGTTCCAGTAAAGCAGGTCAAAGGGTGGCGGCGTTTCGCCCTTGAGGTAGTTGCCCACCACGTAGTTCCACACCAGATCATTGGGGCGCAAGAAGCTGAAGGTCGAGGCCAGGTCCTGCCCTTTCATGAGGCCGCCTTTGCCCAGCTGCATCTCGCGGTACTTCACCATCCCTTCGTCGATGAACACATCCAGGATGCCGGTGTCGGTGAAGTCGATCAGCGTGGTCAAAAAGGTGGCACTGGCCACGGGCTCATCGCCGCGCGCTGCCAGCACGGCCAGCGCATTGCTCAGGATGGTGCCGCCCACGCAAAAGCCCAGGGCATTGATCTGCTCGGCGCCGGTGATGTTTTGCACCACGTCGATGGCGGCCATCACGCCGTCTTCCACGTAGTCGTCCCAGGTTTTGTGGGCCAGGGAATCGTCGGGATTGCGCCAGCTCACCACAAAGGTGCGGTGGCCCTGTTCCACGGCATAGCGGATCAGCGAGTTTTCGGGCTGCAGATCGAGGATGTAGAACTTGTTGATGCACGGCGGCACCAGCAGAAACGGCCGCTCGAACACCTTGGTGGTGAGCGGCTTGTATTCGAGCAGCTGGAACAGCTCGTTTTCAAACACCACGGCGCCCTCGGTGGTGGCCACGTTGCGGCCCACCTCGAACAGGCTTTCATCGGTCATCGACACATGGCCCTGGGTGATGTCGTGCAACAAGTTCTGCATGCCTTTGGCAATGCTCTCGCCCTTGGTCTCAATGGCTTTCTTCTGTGCCTCGGCGTTGAAGGCCAAAAAATTGCTGGGCGCCATGGCGGCCATCCATTGCTCTACGCCAAAGCGGATACGAGCACGGGTCTTTGCGTCGGCCTCCACCGCGTCGGCCAGGCCCATCAGGGTGCGGGCGTTGAGCAGGTAGGCGGCGGCAGAGAAAGTGGCCACCGGGTTGGCAGCCCAGCCTTCGCCCGTGAAACGGCGGTCTTTGATTTCGGGGGCGGCCTGCAGGCCCTGGGCCCACAATTCCTTGGCATCGTGAAGATATTGCTGTTGCAGCGCCTGCAGCTTGGTCGACGAAAACTGCAGGGGCGCGGCCCCTGGCATGCCGCCCGCCACGTCGGCAGACTGAAAGGACTGCAATGCCTTTGTCCAGCTATCCCCGAAAATCTGCTGGAATTGCTGGGCGCCTTGAGCCCAGAGTGCTTCAGAATTCATGCTGCTTCCTCAATGGTTGGTCGATCGCACGGGATCTCGGCACCATTGTTGCCCACCTGCTGCCGCAAGGCAATGTTCACCAGCGTCTTTCGCTCTTTTGCTCCTTTGCTCATGTACCTTGTAATCATCACCTGGCTGTATGTCACCCTCATGATGGCGGTGGCCGAAGCCACCAGCAGCACCGGCAGCGTGCTGGGCGCTTTCTTCACGTTTGTGCTGTATGGGCTGCTGCCGATGGGCATCGTGGCGTATATCCTGGGCACGCCGTCGCGCAAGCGGGCCCTGCGGGCACGCGATCAGGCCGAGCAGGCCGCTTATGACGAGAAGCTGGCGGCGCAAACGCACAGCCAATCGCACGGGCAAACGCCCCAGCCACCGGTTGCGGGGACAACGCCAGGTGCAGAGACAGCCGATTCAGTCGCGCCAGATGCAGGCGGCCATGCGGCCGCTGCCGCCGAGAGCCAGCTGGTCGCGCCGGTACGAAAAGAACCGTGAGGCATTGCCCACGGTGCACCAGGGTGCCGTGCTGTCGTTGCCATAGATCTGCTTAACGCCCAGCGCGCGCAGCCGCAGACGCGCCAGCCCCGCCAGATCGGCCAGAAACTTGCCTTGGCCCAGTGGCACAAAGCACGCCAAGGCGGCCGGGTGATGGCTGCAAAAAGCCTCGCGCACCTCTGCGCCCACCTCAAAGGCGGTGGGGCCAATGCAGGGCCCCAGCCATGCCATCGTGTGCGCTGCCAGCATTCCATTTGCTTCATTTTTGATAGCTGCTAGCGCTTTATCAGAAAGGGCTAGAGCCTTAAAACGCTCAAAAACCGCCTCCAGAACACCCACCCCGCCTTTTCCGGCCAGCCCGCGCCAGCCCGCGTGGGCCGCGCCCACCACCGCGCCCGAGCCATGGGCCAGCAGCACGGGCAGGCAATCGGCCACCATGATGGTGCAGACCGCGCCCGGCTGCGTGGCCACGCAGGCATCGGCCTCGGTGCCGTCGGGCGTGGCGGGGTTGATGGTGGCCACCGCCGTGCCGTGCACCTGGTTCAGAAACACGGCCCGGGCGCCCGGGGTGGCGCCCTGCACCACCGCCTGCAGCCGCTGCCGATTGGCCTGCACTGCCGACGGATCATCGCCCACATGGCTGCCCAGGTTCAGGCTGGCACAGGGGCCGGTGCTGACACCGCCCGCCCGCGTGGTGCACAGGGCGCGCACACCGGCAGGCGCCGGCCATTGCGGCTGCAGCCAGTCGTGGGGAATGCGGGAGGGCTGGGTCATGGCTTGGTCATGCCTTGTTCATGGCTGGTAGTCAGGGCAGGCCGAGGGCTGCGCCTGCTGGAATGCGGGCAGCGCCATGCAGGCAGCAAAGGCGGCCATGGTCAGCGGCAGGCCTTGCAAAGGGACGTTGAAACGCTGGCAATTGAACACATGCGGCACCAGGCAGCAGTCGGCCAGCGTGGGGGCAGCGCCCCAGCAAGACACGGACGGTGCCAGGCCCTGCGCTGCGCGCTGCTGCGCCAGCAGCACCAACTGGCGCTCGAAGGCCTCCAGCCCGCTGCGGGCCCAGTGGCTGTACCAGGCGTTCTTGCCGGCTTCGTCCACCTTCAGCGTTTGCACCAGATAGTTCAGCACCCGCAGGTTGTTGGGTGGGTGCATTTCGCACGCCACCATCTGGGCCAAAGCCCGCACGTGGGCCCGGGCCAGCGGCTCGGCGGGCAGCAAGGGCGGCGACGGATGGGTTTCATCGAGGTATTCGATGATGGCCATGGACTGCGACAGCGCCACGCCGTCGTCGGTCAGCAAGGTGGGGACCAGCGCATCGCCTACCCGGCCCGTGTAGGCCGGGTCATGGTGCTCGCCGCGCACCAGGTGCACCGGGATGTAGTCGTAGCCAAGCCCCTTGAGCTGCAGCGCGATGCGCACGCGAAACGACGCCGACGAGCGAAAGTAGTTGAAAAGCTTCATGGGCTGGAGAGCGGGGGCGCAATAGAGGTCTGGCGGGACAGATGGGCATCGGCAGCTGCTGCCGGGCTGAACACCAGCTTGGCCAGCAAGGCCTTGAGCTGCACCGCTTCAGCGTCAGACAACGGCGCCATGAGGCGCTCCTGGACCCGCTGGGCCGCGCCGCGCATCTGCAGTGCAGCGGCCTCGCCCGCGGGGGTGACCCACAACAGCTTGCGCCGCCGGTCACGCATGTCGGGCACACGCCGGACCCAGCCGCGCGCCTCCAGGCGGCCAATCACCGATCCCGATGTGGCGGCATCAAATGCCACCCGGGCCGCCAGGGTGACCTGGTCTTCGCCGGGCCGGTCGATCAATTCATTGAGGATGGCGAACTGCACCGGCGTCACGTCAAAACCGGCCGTTTCTTCCATGAAAAGTGCCACGGCGCGCTGGTGTGCGCGCCGGACAAGGTGGCCTGGCGCCTGATAGAAATCGAAGCTCTGTGCCATGGGCGCGAGTGTAGCCTCCCCCCAGCAGACACACCGGCCCCGTGGCACACTGCAGCAGAGCGAGGGCGCGCAGCGCGACGGTATCACCACAGCCCACCGCGCCAACGCCCCCGCACCATTGATAAGGTGTTGCAAGAAACGTGAGTATCAAGCTATCAAGCACAGAGCCGCAGAGACTGCTTTTGCACGGCAAGGCGCATCAACACCGTGACCGCGTGGATTGCAAACCACCAGGACCCATCTTGAAGCAGAAAGACTGACATGAGCTATGTTTTTTCTCCCGCGCCCGTGACCAGCGTGCCCGTTGTGGGCTCTGGCGACCGCTTCCCGGTGCACCGCATCTACTGCGTGGGCCGCAACTACGAAGAGCACGCCAAGGAAATGGGCTTCACCGGCCGCGAGCCGCCGTTCTTTTTCATGAAACCGGCCGACGCCATCGTGGTGGTCAATGCCGGCGAAACCGGCCTGCTGCCCTACCCCAGCCTCACGGCCAACCTGCACCACGAGATCGAACTGGTGGTGGCCATTGGCAAGGGCGGCAAAAACATCAAGGCGGCCGATGCGCTGCAGCACATCTACGGCTATGCCGTGGGCCTGGACATGACGCGCCGCGACCTGCAAAACGACATGAAGAAACAGGGCCGCCCCTGGTGCATTGGCAAGGGCTTTGACGCCAGCGCCCCCATTGGCCCCATCACTCCCATCGATCAGGCGGGTGACATCGCCAAGGCCGCCATCTGGCTGCAGGTCAATGGCGCCGACCGCCAGCGCAGCACCGTGGCCCAGCTCATCTGGAACATTGCCGAAACCATCGAGCACCTGTCGGCCGCCTGGGAGCTGGCCCCCGGCGACCTGATCTACACCGGCACCCCCGAAGGCGTGGGCGCCGTGGTGCGCGGCGACACACTGGAAGGCGGCGTGGACGGCCTCACCCCGCTGCGCCTGAGCGTGGTGTAGCCGCCCAGGCAGCGCCTGCATTCACTTCAACTCACTTCACTTCACTTTTAATAGCTGCCTGCGCTTTACCCATAAGCGCTAGCGGCCTATTTGACTTATATTTTTGGCATGACCTTTCGCAGCCCGATCAAACACTGCCGCGACTGCGGCACGGCCGTTGCCTACCGCCTGCCCGACGACGGCGACACCAAGCAGCGCGCCGTGTGCCCCGCCTGCCACACCGTTCACTACGAAAACCCGCTGAACGTGGTGGGCACCGTGCCCGAGTTCACCGACGGCCGGGTGCTGCTGTGCAAGCGCAACATCGAGCCGCGCTGGGGCAAGTGGACGCTGCCCGCCGGGTTCATGGAGCTCGATGAAACCACGGCCCAGGGCGCGGCCCGCGAAACCGACGAGGAAGCCGGCGCCCAGATCGAGATGGGCCCGCTGTTCAGCCTGCTGAACGTGCGCCGCGTGGGCCAGGTGCACCTGTTCTACCGCGCCACGCTGCTGAGCGACCAATTCAACCCCGGCTACGAGACCATCGAGGCGCGCCTGTTCACCGAGGACGAAATCCCCTGGGACGAACTGGCCTTCCGCACCGTGCGCGAGACGCTGCTGCGCTTTTTTGCCGACCGCAAGGCCGGCGCCTTCGGCCTGCACTGCGTCGATATCGAATAGCGCAGCGGCACCTTCGCCCCCTCAAGGGCGCGATTCCACCCAGATCGGCACGTTGCCCTGCGCTGGAACCGGCGCTGGCACCACCACGCCGCGCTGCACCGGCGTTGTGACCACAATGCCCGACTGCGGCTGAGACTGCAGCGGAGGCGGCAGTGTGATCACCACGCCCGGCTGCGGCACAGGCGCCATCTCCGGGCTGGTGGCCTCAGGCTCTTCGTCGTAGGTGACGGGCGGCAAGGGCGGCACCCGGGGCATCGCGTTTTCCAGCGGCACCAGCGGGGCCTCGGTGATCTCGGGGCGTTCGGCTTCGGCCGGCGCGGTGCCGGGCACCGGCAAGGCGCCTGTGGTGCGCTCCGGGCCCTCCGGCCCGCCGGTGCGGCGGCCGAACAGGTCGTACACCCAGTTGCGCACGCCGGCCACGGCAGTGCCCACCCAGTTGCTCTCTTCCTCGTCGATGAAGCGCTGCTTGCCGTCGATCACCTTGGCGCGCAGCGCCTGCTGGAACACCTCGCCCACCATGGGCAGCGCGCTGTGCGCGCCCTGGCCCCAGTAGTCGCTGCGCAGGGTGATGCGCCCGTCGTTGAAGCCCACCCACGCGCCGGCCACCAGCTGCGGGTGCATCAGGATGAACCAGCCGTCGGTGTTGTCCTGCGTGGTGCCGGTCTTGCCGGCCACATCGGCGCTGATGCCGTAGCGGCTGCGGATGGCCACGCCCGTGCCCTTGTCCACCACGCCACGCATGGCGTCGCGCAACTGCTGCGCCGCCGTCAGGCCCAGCACACGCTCGGGCGCGGTGGGGGCGAAGTCTTCCAGCACCTTACCGTTCTTGTCTTCGATGCGCGTGATGACCCGGGGCGCGCGGTAGCTGCCACCGCTGGCGATGGCGCCGTAGGCCGCCACCATTTCCTTGAGGCTGACCGGGCTGGTGCCCAGCGCCAGCGAGGGCACCACGTCCAGCTTGGATTCGCGCACGCCCATGGCGCGCGCCAGTTGCGCCACGCGCAGCGGCCCCACCTGCTGCATGAGCTGCGCAGTGATGGTGTTCTTGGAAAACGCCAGGCCGTCGCTCAGCGTCATGGGCATGTCGCTGGGCGGCTTGTTCCCGTCCGTGGGGCGCCACACCTGTTTGTTGCCCAGCGGAATCTCCACGGCGGCGTCCATCAGCGTGTCGGTGGGCAGCAGGCCCTGGTCGAACGCGGCGCCATACACAAAGGGCTTGAAGGTGGAGCCCGGCTGGCGGCGCGCCACCTGCACATGGTCGAACGGGTCTTGCGCGAAGTCGCGGCTGCCCACCCAGGCGCGCACCTCGCCAGTGCGCGGGTCCAGGGCCATGAAACCGGCCTGCACGCGCGTCTTCTCTTGCCGCAGCGTGCGCAGGAAGGCGAC
>ERZ1023696.173-NODE-173-length-13507-cov-5.778176_pt1 | contig 13507 bp, 13 predicted proteins | sample MGYA00520859_ERZ1023696 | MGnify/ENA primary metagenome ERZ1023696 (study PRJEB33180, sample SAMEA4046002) | wastewater metagenome | place: Denmark | collected 2016-03-13 | study: EMG produced TPA metagenomics assembly of the PRJEB13832 data set (Local...
GCTGATGGCGCGCACACGCGGCCTGTACTGAGAGCGGCTAACAAAACTCTTCTGGCGTCGTTGCTGTGTCCTGTCCTACTGCTCGTACTGCCAGCGACACAGCGCCTAGCCAGAACCGCTTCGCTGAGTTTTGTTAGCCGCTCTGAGTCATTTCAAGCAATATCGGGCTCTTCTAGCGAATGCTAGTGATGAGTCTTTAACCGTAGCGCTACGCCCCCATCTCCCTAGCATGACGCGCTTGCGTCTGCCCCAGGAGAAGGCCATGCGACAGCAACAGATGACGCGCTTGATCCACAGCTTGCCCCAGCTGACGCACCACCAGCGCCAGCAACTGGCAAGCTGCCTGCAGGCGCTGCTCGATCACAGCCAAGCCATCGCCGTTTTAGAAGCACACGGCGATGCTCCTCGGGCCTGTCCGCATTGCAGTAGCTCCCTACTCGTCAAGAACGGCTCGGCCAATGGGCTTCAACGTTTCAAGTGCCGCCATTGCGCGCGCACCTTCAACGCCTTGACGGGAACGCCCCTGGCGCGCCTGCATCTGCGGGACAAGTGGATGGGTCAGGCACAAGCTCTGGGCGAGGGCCTCTCGCTCAACCAGGTGGCCCAGCGCCTGGGCGTGGCGCAAAGCACCGCCTTTCGCTGGCGCCACCGCTTCCTGGCCTGCCCATGCCACCAGCAGGCTCAACAGCTTGTGGGCATTGCCGAGGCCGATGAGTCCTACTTCCTGGTCTCCTGCAAAGGCCAAAGAGGGTTGCTGCGCCGTCCTCGCCGGCGGGGCGGAAAGGCACTGGCTGGCTGCAAGGGTTCGGAGTACACACCCGTACTGATGGCACGAGACCGGGCGGGAGCAACGGTCAACCTCATCCTGCAGACGAACAAGGCCGTCAGTGTGCAAGCAGCACTCAAGCCCTTGTTGCCACCGGACACCATCCTGTGCACCGACGGCAGCGTCACTCTGGCCAGTGCAGCGCGGCTCTTGGGTGTGCAGCACCGGGCAGTGAACGTGAGCCGGGGCCAGCGGGCGAGGGGGCCCTGGCATGTCTAGAACGTCAATGCCTATGTCAGCAGGCTGCGCGGGTGGATGCAGCGCTTCAAGGGCGTTGCAACGAAATACCTTGATTCGTACCTGGGCTGGTTCAGGATGTTGGACCGATCAGGCCCCACGGGGCTGCAGCCCGCGCTGGTGCTGGGTGCGGCCATGGGGAATCAAAGTATCACTAGCATTCGCTAGAAGAGCCCTTTTTTGCTTTGCACGGCACAGGGCGCGCCAACCGCGCCCTGTGCTTCAGGCAGCTTGCGTTGCCTGAGGCTGGTTGGCAGCGGCCTGGCTGCGAATGGCCTGGGCAGCATCTGCCATGGCCTGGGCTTTGGCTGCGTCGCCCATGGCCACGCCTTCAGCGCGCACAAAGCGCACATCGGTCACGCCAAAGAAGCCCAGCACGGTCTGCAGGTAGCTTTCCTGGTGTTCCATGGCACGGCCGCCTTCGCTGGTCGAATACACGCCGCCACGGGTGGAGGCGATGATCACGGTCTTGCCCTTGGCCAGGCCTTCGGGGCCGTTGGCGGTGTACTGGAAGGTGCGGCCCGGCTGGGCAATGCGGTCAATCCAGGCCTTCAGCTGGGTGGGAATGCTGAAGTTGTAGAACGGGGCGCCAATCACCACCACGTCGGCCGCCAAAAACTGGCTGACCAGTCGCTCGGACACGGCGTTCTCGCGCTTTTGCACTTCGCTCAGGCCGTCGGTCTGGCCGGTGCGGGGTGCCATCGCGTCCATGGTGAAGTGGGCTGGGGCATCGGCCACCAGGTCCAGGTAGCTCACCTGGGTGCCAGGGTGGTTGGCCTGATAGGCGGCCACGATTTGCGCGGTGAGCTGGCGCGAAACGGAATGGGCACCGGTGATGGCGGAATCAATGTGAAGCAGTTGCATGAGGATCTCCGGAAGTTTGTAAGAGAGCCACCACATGTGGCCATGGGTTCAATTGTCGATAGATATCGTTTTGTTGATAAGCCAGCAAAATTGCGATAGATTGTTCCATCCATAGAACAATGACTGCCATGCAAGACCTGAACGACATGGTGTATTTCGCTGAGGTGGTGGAGCGCGGCGGCTTTGCTGCGGCCGGGCGCGCCCTGGGCGTTCCCAAATCGCGCCTGTCACGGCGTGTTTCCGAGCTGGAGGCGCAGCTGGGCGTGCGGTTGTTGCAGCGCACCACGCGCAAGCTTGCGCTCACCGAGGTGGGCGAAGCCTACCTGCGCCACTGCCAGGCCATGCGCGAATCGGCCCAGGCCGCTGCCGACACCGTGGCCCAGGTGCAGACGGCGCCGCGCGGCACCATCCGCGTGAGCTGCCCCGTGACCCTGGCGCAGACGGTGCTGGCCGAGCTGATGCCGCAGTTTCTGGCCAGTTTCCCCGAGGTGCGGGTCGAGATGCAGGTGAGCAACCGCGCGGTGAACCTGGTGGAGGAGGGCATTGATGTGGCGCTGCGCGTGCGGCCATCGGTGGATGACAGCGGCAGCATGGTGGTCAAGCGGCTGGACCACGCCACCCAGATTCTGGTGGCCAGCCCCGCGCAACTGATTCGCCAGGGCACCCCAAAGACGCTGGAAGACCTGGCCCGCATGGACAGCATTGCCATGTCGGCGCCCGATGGCCGTTCTACCTGGAACCTCATTGGCCCTGGCGGTGCGCACCAGACAGTGCAGCACCAGCCGCGCTATGTGGCCGATGACCTGCTCACCCTCAAGATCGCCGCCATGGCGGGCACCGGCATCTGCTGGATGCCCGACTACATGTGCCAGGACGAAATGCGCGCGCGCAAGCTGGTGCGTGTGCTGCCCGACTGGGCGCCTGCGCCTTCCATCGTGCATGCGGTCTTCCCGTCGCGCCGAGGCTTGTCACCCGCCGTGCGGAGTTTTCTGGATTACCTGGGCGAGGCCATGCCTGGCCGCAGCAGCCAGGCAACCCGGCAGGCCTTGCAAAAGCGCGGTGACGCGGACACCTGAAGCTGGGTGTCAATGCCGGGTTTTGCGCTACTAAAGCCTTTGGGCCGAGCGCCTGCCCAATGCCCGACGCGTGGTGCAGGACGACTGGGTTCGCCCACGCGGCTGGCCTGGGTTGGGCAACTCGAAAAAACCGTGCTGGCCGCTCCGAACCCCGTGGTCATCGTGGCGCACAGCCTGGGCTGCATTGCCACCACCCACATGGGCTGCGAAGCGGCGGCCCGCGTGTGTGGTGCGTTGCTGGTGGCCCCGGCCGACCCGGAGCGCCGCGCCGTTTTGAGTGACTTTGCCCCGGTGCCCTTTGCGCCGCCGCCCTGTCGCAGCATCGTGGTGGCCAGCAGCAACGACCCCTTCTGTCCCATCCGCCTGGCAGGCGCCTATGCGCGAGCCTGGGGCAGCGAGTTCGTGCACATGCAGAACGCCGGGCACATCAACATCGACTCGGGTCACGGCGAGTGGCCACTGGGCTGGGCGCTGCTGCAGTCGCTGCAAGGCGATGCGGCCCGTGGTGTGGCGCATTCCTCCGTCACCGTGCAGGTGTCTGCCGCAGCGGCACAGCAGGCCGTCGGGCTTGAGTGCTCATAAAATAATAGCCGCTAGCGCTTTCTGCATAAGCGCTAGATGGCATTTGGGCTTGATTTATTGATGAATGCGGCGCATTGCCAGTCGCAAGCAGGGCTGCGGGTTGAAATTTCTATATACCCAATTTCGATTAATTAACAAGAATATATTCTTTTGAGTTTTAAGCAGGGCTCAGCACAATGCCCCATCAACCGTTTTTGATCAGGCGCGCAACCATGACTTCTTTGAAACTCAAGACCCTCCTGGCCACGTTGGCCCTGGCCGCGAGCGGCGCATCCATGGCGCAGCAGAGCTTGCTGAACGTGTCGTACGACGTGGCACGCGAGTTCTACAAGGACTACAACGCCGCCTTTGCCGCGCACTACAAAAAGACCACCGGCCAGGACGTCAAGATCGACCAGTCGCACGCCGGCTCCAGCGCCCAGGCGCGCGCTGTGAACGATGGCCTGGCCGCCGACGTGGTGACCATGAACACCACCACCGACGTGCAGTTTCTGGCCGACAGCGGCGTGGTCGCGAAAGACTGGTCCAAGAAGTTCCCGCACGACGCATCGCCCACCACATCGACCATGCTGTTTTTGGTGCGCAACGGCAACCCCAAGGGCATCAAGGACTGGGACGACCTCATCAAGCCCGGTGTGCAGGTGATCGTGGTCAACCCCAAGACCGGCGGTAATGGCCGCTACGCGTATCTGGCCGCCTGGGGCGCCGTGCGCGAAAAGGGTGGCACCGAGGCGCAGGCCGCCGAATTTGTGGCCAAGCTCTACAAGAATGTGCCCGTGCTGGCCAAGGGCGGGCGCGATGCCACGGCCACCTTTTTGCAGCGCAACATTGGCGACGTGCTGATCACGTTTGAATCCGAAGTGGTGTCGATCGACCGCGAATTCGGCGTGGGCAAGGTCGATTCCGTGTACCCGTCGGTCAGCGTGGTGGCCGAGAACCCCGTGGCCGTGGTGGAGCGCACGGTTGCCAAGAAGGGCACGGCGCAGCTTGCCAAGGCTTACCTCGACTACCTGTACTCCGATGAAGCGCAGGAAATCGCGGCCAAGCACGCAATTCGCCCCCGCTCGGAAGCCGTGCTCAAAAAGCACGCTGCCACGTTCAAACCGCTCAAGCAGTTCACGGTGGCCAAGTACTTTGGTTCGTTGACCGAAGCGCAGAAGGTGCACTTCAATGACGGCGGCCAGTTCGACAAAATTTACAGCACCAAATAAGCCATGACCGCTGCGACCTCTGCGGCTGCGCAGTCAGCGTTGCTGACTTCTGCGCAGGCTGGTCGGCGTGCGCCCAAGCGGGTGCTGCCCGGCTTTGGCCTGACGCTGGGCTACACGCTGTTTTATCTGAGCATCATCGTGCTGATCCCCCTGTCGGCACTGATCTTCAAGACCTTCACGCTCACCTGGGACCAGTTCTGGGCGGCTATCAGCTCGCCACGCGTGGTGGCGTCGTACCAGCTGACTTTTGGTGCCTCGTTCTTCGCGGCGCTGGTCAACCTGGTGTTTGGCCTGCTGATTGCGTGGGTGCTGGTGCGCTACAAGTTTCCGGGCAAAAAGCTGGTGGATGCGCTGGTGGATCTGCCGTTTGCACTGCCCACCGCAGTGGCCGGCATCTCGCTGACGGCGCTGCTGGCGGGCAATGGATGGATCGGCCAGATCCTGGAGCCCATGGGCATCCAGCTGGCGTTCAAGCCTGCGGGTATCGTGATTGCACTCATCTTCATCGGCCTGCCGTTTGTGGTGCGCACGGTGCAGCCCGTGCTGGAAGACGCTGAAAAAGAGCTCGAAGAGGCTGCCACCTGCCTGGGCGCCACGCGTTTTCAGACCTTCACCAAGGTCATCCTGCCCTCCATCACGCCCGCGTTGCTCACCGGCTTTGCCATGGCATTTGCGCGGGCGGTGGGCGAATACGGCTCGGTCATCTTCATTGCAGGCAACGTCCCCATGGTGTCTGAAATCACGCCCCTCATCATCATCGGCAAGCTGGAGCAGTACGACTACGCAGGCGCCACCGCCGTGGCGGTGGTCATGCTCGTGATCTCGTTCATTCTGCTTTTGGTCATCAACGCATTACAGGCATGGCAGCGACGCCACGCGGGGGCTCCAGCATGAGCGGCAACAACTCCCGAACCATTCGCCGCGCCCGGGCGGGGACGACCGAAGCGCCTTGGGTGCGCTACACGTTGATTGGTATCGCCCTGGCGTTCATGCTGCTGTTCCTGGTGCTGCCGCTGGCTGCGGTGTTTGCCGAGGCGCTGCGCAAGGGTTTCGGCGCGTATCTGGAAGGGCTGCGCGAGCCCGATGCCTGGTCGGCCATCCAGCTCACGCTGATTACCGCCTTGATTGCGGTGCCACTGAACCTGGTGTTTGGTGTGGCGGCTGCGTGGTGCATTGCCAAGTACGAGTTCAAGGGCAAGGCGTTTTTGACAACGCTGGTGGACTTGCCTTTCTCGGTGTCTCCTGTCGTAGCCGGCCTGGTCTACGTGCTGATGTTTGGCGCGCAGGGCTGGTTTGGCCCGTGGCTGCAAGAGCACGACATCAAGATCATCTTTGCCGTGCCGGGCATTGTGCTGGCCACCGTGTTCGTGACCTTTCCGTTCATCGCGCGCGAGCTGATCCCGCTGATGCAGGCGCAGGGCAACGACGAGGAACAGGCCGCCATCGTGCTGGGCGCCACTGGGTGGCAGACCTTCTGGTACGTGACATTGCCCAACATCAAGTGGGGCCTGCTGTATGGCGTGATTTTGTGCAACGCACGGGCGATGGGCGAATTTGGTGCGGTGTCGGTGGTGTCGGGCCACATCCGTGGTCAGACCAACACCATCCCGCTGCATGTGGAAATCCTCTACAACGAGTACCAGTCGGTGGCTGCGTTTGCCGCAGCCTCACTGCTGGCCTTGCTGGCCCTGGTCACCCTGGTCATCAAGACGATTGCTGAACACCGCAACGAGCAGGCTTTGAAAGCCGCTGCCGAGTTGCCACCCGAGCGCCCTGCGCCCGCCGCTGCAACCGCCGTGCGCTGAAGGAACAAGAACATCATGAGCATTGAAATCCGTAACGTCAGCAAGCAGTTTGGCGACTTCCATGCGCTGCGCGACGTCAGCCTCGACATCGCATCGGGTGAACTCATCGCGCTCCTCGGCCCCTCAGGCTGCGGCAAGACCACGCTCTTGCGCATCATCGCGGGGCTGGAGACGGCCGACGTGGGCAGCATCCATTTCAGCGGCGAAGACACCACCGACGTGCATGTGCGCGAGCGCAACGTGGGCTTTGTGTTCCAGCACTACGCGCTGTTCCGCCACATGACCGTGTTCGAGAACGTAGCCTTTGGTCTGCGCGTGAAACCCCGCAACGAGCGCCCGAGCGAGGCACAGATCAAGCAGAAGGTGACCGACCTGCTCAAGCTGGTGCAGCTGGACTGGCTGGCCGAGCGGTTCCCCTCGCAACTGTCTGGCGGCCAGCGCCAGCGCATTGCCCTGGCCCGCGCGCTGGCCGTGGAGCCCAAGGTGCTGCTGCTCGATGAGCCTTTTGGTGCGCTGGACGCCAAGGTGCGCAAGGAGTTGCGCCGCTGGCTGCGCCGCCTGCACGACGAACTGCATGTCACTTCCATCTTCGTGACGCACGACCAGGAAGAAGCACTGGAAGTGGCCGACCGCGTGGTGGTGATCAACCAGGGGCGTATCGAGCAAAGCGGCTCGCCCCAGCAGGTGTGGGACAACCCGGCCAGTCCGTTTGTCTATGGCTTTCTGGGCGATGTGAACCTGTTCCATGGCCGCGCGCACGAAGGGCTGGTGCACCTGGAAGGCATCGAGCTCGATTCCCCGGAGCACCAGCAGGCACAAAACGCCAAGGCCTTCGCCTATGTGCGCCCGCACGACCTGGACGTGCAGCGCTATTCGCCCGGCGCCGGGCTGGATGCGGCAGGCCGCCCCCGCGGCATCGTCGCCCAACTGAGCCGCGCCATCGTGGTGGGCCCGATTGCGCGGCTGGAACTAATTCCATCCGACGATCACAAACCAGCGGACAATGCGTCCCCGGACCACTTGATCGAAGCGCAGATTCCGGCGCAGCAGTTCAAGGAGATGGGTTTCAAAGAGGGTGAAATGCTGGTGGTGACACCGCGCCGCGCCCGCGTTTTTCTGGATCACGCCGCCGGGATTTGACTCCCCCTGAGTCGCTGCGCGTCTTTCCCCTAAAGGGGGACGCCCCCGGTGGACCGGCATCGACCGGTGCCGGTTGCGCAGGCAGTGCCCTGCAATTGCTATTGGATGAGGGAATAAGAAATGAATTGGTTGACTGCGGCCCCGCGCCGCGTGCTGGCACTGATCAGCGTGGCCTGCGTGGCCATGCTGGCTTTTGGCATGTATTTGCAGCATGTGGTGGGCCTGGAGCCTTGCCCCATGTGCATTGTGCAGCGTTATGCTCTCATTGGTGTAGCAATCTTTACAGGCCTGGCAAGCGCTAGAGGTCAAAAAGGCTGGTGGATTTCTTGGGCGGTGCTGGCTTTGGTCATGGCGGGTTTTGGCGCCTTTGTCGCAGCGCGCCAGAGCTGGCTGCAGTGGTACCCACCCGAGATCGCCACCTGTGGCCGTGATTTGTACGGAATGATCGAAAACTACCCGATCAGCCGCTCCATCCCCATGATCTTCCGAGGCTCGGGTGACTGCACGGCGATCGACTGGACGTTCCTGGGTGGCTCGATTGCCAACTGGTCGTTCATCTGCTTCGTGGGTTTTGGGCTCGTGATGCTTGTGCTGCTGGTGCGGGCTTTGAAGGGTGGCGGTCGCGGAGGCTCGGGATACTCGATGGCTTGATGCTCTTGGCTCGCCATGGATCTTGCGAAAGGCGCTCTTCTGAGCGCCTTTTGTTTTTCGGGTGTATCGGAGCCGAAGGCTTCTCGCGCGGGCCGGGTGAAGAACGGCCGCTGTCTGGTAACTCTGACCGATGGCAGCGGGTCCTCAGCAGAAGTCGTGTCCCCCGGCCACGCCCGGTTCTGGTTCAAAACGAAGGCGCCGCAGTTCAGAGCGGGTTACAAGCGCTACCACCGGCAGCCGAAGTCGCTGCAGGGTGCGGAAACAGGACCCCCTCCGTGCCATCCACCCACGCAGGCAGCTTGTGCATCACGCTCTCGAACAAGCGGCTCGCCTGCCACTGCGCCAGCCACGCCTGCAGATGCGGCCAGGGCTGGGCATCCCACCAGGGGGCGTTGATGCCCGCAAACTGCCGCACGAAAGGCGCGATGGCCATGTCGGACAGTGTGGCGTGACGGCCAAACAAAAAGTCCTGCTCTCCCAGCCGCTCGTCCAGCCCTTGCAGCCATTGCGCGGCCTGTGTGCTGGCCAGGGCGGTATCGGCTTCGGGATAGCGGCTCGGGTATTTACAGCGGTCCAGCGCATGTTTGAAAGGGCCGTCGCATTCGGCAATCAGCGCCAGCATGTCGGCCAATGCGCCATGGCTCGGGTGTAGCCAGCGGCCGGGGTCATGCCGCTCCAGCGCCCAACGCATGATGGCAAGGCTTTGGTCCAGCACCTGGCCGCCGGGCAACACCAGCACGGGCACGGTGGCCTTGGGCGATGCCTGCAGCAGACCTTGTGGCTTGTTTCGCAGCACCACCTCGCGTAACTCGCAAACCTGACCGCTTACGGCCAGGGCCAGTCGGGCGCGCATGGCGTACGGGCAGCGGCGAAAGGAATACAGGACGGGCAGGGCGCTCACGCGGACTCGTCCTTGCTTACACCCCCATCTGTGTGGGAGCGGTGCGCCGGGTTGCCCGGTTGCCGTGCGCCCAGGTGCGCCTGTCCCCGTTGGTCTGCCAGATCCATCTGGCGTTGGCGCTCGGCCAGCGCGCGCTCTTGTTCGGGCGTGCGCGTGCCATGGCAATAGGGGCAGCTCACGCCCCGCACATAGTGGGGCGACGCAAGCTCAGCTTCGCCCAGTGGCATGCGGCACGACCGGCACAGCTGGTGGTGGCCTGGTGCCAGGCCGTGGCCCACGGACACCCGCTCGTCAAACACAAAACAGTCGCCTTGCCAGCGGCTGTCTTGCTCCGGCATGGTTTCCAGGTACTTGAGGATGCCGCCTTCGAGGTGAAATACCTCTTCAAAACCCTGCGATTTGAGGAATGCGGTGGACTTCTCGCAGCGGATGCCACCCGTGCAGAACATGGCCACACGGGGCTTGCCAGCGAGTACGCCACCGGGTTGCGATTGCGCCGCCACCCAGGCCGGAAACTCTGCAAAACTCTTGGTATGCGGGTTCACCGCGCGCTCGAACGTGCCAATGCCCACTTCGTAGTCGTTGCGGGTGTCCACCACCACCACATCCGGGTCGTCGATGAGCGCGTTCCAGTCCTCGGGCTTCACATAGGTGCCCGCGTTGCGCGCGGGGTTGAGGCCCGGCACGCCCAGCGTGACGATCTCGCGCTTGAGGCGCACGCGCATGCGGTAGAACGGCTGGCGTTCGGTGGGCGCCTCCTTGTGCTGCAGGGCCGCAAAGCGGGCGTCGCTGCGCAGCCAGGTGAGCACCGCGTGCACGGCGTCCGGTTTGCCTGCGATGGTGCCGTTGATGCCCTCCGGCGCCAGCAGCAGCATGCCGCGCACGCCCTGTTCGTCGCACAGCGCCTGCAGTGGCGCGCGCAACGTGGCGCAGTCGGGCAGGTCGACAAACTGGTACAGGGCAACGGTGAGATAGCGGGGGGTGACCGGGTCCACGAAAGGCGCGCCATTGAAGAGGAGGAGGGATGATAGCGGTCGCCTTTCGCCTCGGCGAGTCGCGCAGTTGTGTGCATTGCCCGCACTATCCGATCCACCCCCGGTCGCAGCGCCTGCGCTCGTCCTGTCGGGGCTCAAGCACCTTGTCTTTCAGGCTATCTTTCAACTTTTCAACATTTCCTCATGCAAAGACGAACGATTTCTTTGGGCTTGGTGGCTGTTGCTGCGCTGCCCCTCTGGGGTTGTGCCGCTGCAGGCATCGCCAATGGGCCGGGTGGCGCAGCCCATGGCAAGACGGCCCGCCAATGGAGCGACGCGCTGGCCGGCATCGAGCGCGCCGCCCAGGGCCGCCTGGGCGTGGCCATGCTGGACACGGGCTCGGGCCTGGCGCTGGGCTGGCGGCAGGACGAACGTTTTGCCATGGCCAGCACCTTCAAGCTGGTGCTGGCGGGCTGGATGCTGGCCCTGGTGGATCAGGGCAAGGAGCGTCTGGATGCCCGCGTGCACTACCCGGTGGCCGATGTGGTGGCGTATTCGCCCGTCAGCGGCCCGCGTGCGGGCGACGGTGGCGGCCTCACCGTGGGCGAGCTGTGCGCTGCCACCGTGAGCCTGAGCGACAACACCGCCGCCAATGTGCTGCTGGCGCGCCACGGTGGCCCGGCCGGGTTCACGGCCTTTGTGCGCTCGCTGGGCGATGGCGCCACGCGGCTGGACCGCACCGAGCCCACGCTCAACGAGGCCGCCGGGGGCGACCCGCGCGACACCACCACACCACTGGCCATGCTGCAGACGATGCGCAAGCTGGTGTTGGGCGGTGCGCTCACGCCCGCTTCGCGCGCCTGGCTGCAGCGCTGGCTGGTGGAAACGAGCACGGGCGACAAGCGCTTGCGCGCGGGTGTGCCGGGCTGGAAGGTGGGTGACAAGACGGGTACGGCCAGTGACAGCGGCACGGCCAATGATGTGGCGGTTTTGTGGCCCCCCGCCAGTGGTGCGCCGGTGCTCGTGACCTGCTACCTCACTCGGTCAACCGCCCAGCCAGAGCAGCGCGACGCGGCCATTGCCCAGGTGGCGCGCGCTGTCGTCGCTGCGCGCGAGACGTTCAGAGCTTCTTGACCAGCACCTGGCTGCGCCGGTCCCAGTTGTATTTGCGCTTGCGCGCATCGGGCAGCCAGTCGGGGTCTACCACCACGAAGCCGCGCTTGATGAACCAGTGCATGGTGCGCGTGGTCAGCACAAAGATGCTGTCCAGCCCCATGGCGCGGGCGCGCTGCTCTATGCGTTTGAGCAGCTTTTCTCCATCGCCCGTGCCCTGGCTTTGCGGCGACACGGTGACGGCCGCCATTTCGGCCGTTTTGGCCTCGGGGTAGGGGTAGAGCGCGGCGCAACCAAAGATCACGCCGTCGTGCTCGATGATGGTGTAGCTGGCGATGTCACGCTCGATCTCGGTGCGGTCGCGCTTGACCAGAGTGCCGTCCTTCTCGAACGGCTCGATCAGTTGCAGGATGCCGCCCACGTCGTCCACGGTGGCTTCACGCAGTTCTTCGAGTTTTTCGTCGATCACCATGGTGCCGATGCCATCGTGCACATACACCTCCAGCAGCAGCGAGCCGTCCAGCGCAAACGGAATGATGTGGCTGCGCTCCACGCCGCCCTTGCAGGCCTTCACGCAGTGCTGCAGGTAAAAGCCCACATCGGTGGGCTGCTGCGCGGTGGGCAGCGTGGCCAGCAGGGCCTGCGCGGCGGCCAGGGGCAGCTCGGTGTCGATGGGGTTGTCGTCGCCTGCGGGCTCGCCGGGCTGCATGCGGATGCCGGACACCTCGGTCAGAAAAATCAGCTTGTCGGCGCGCAACTCGATGGCCACGCTGGTGGCCACTTCTTCCATGGCCAGGTTGAAAGCTTCGCCCGTGGGCGAGAAGCCAAACGGCGACAGCAGCACCAGTGCTCCCATGTCCAGCGTGCGCTGGATACCCGCCACGTCCACCTTGCGCACCAGGCCCGAGTGCTGAAAATCCACCCCGTCCACAATGCCCACGGGCCGCGCGGTCAAGAAGTTGCCCGAAATCACGCGCACCGTGGCCCCCGCCATGGGCGTGTTGGGCAGGCCCTGGCTGAAGGCAGCCTCGATTTCATAGCGCAGCTGGCCCGCAGCCTCTTGCGCGCAATCGAGCGCCACCGAATCGGTGATGCGGATGCCGTGCGAATACTTGGCAGCGTGCCCCTTGGCTGCCAGCTGCTCATTCACCTGCGGGCGAAAGCCGTGCACCAGCACAATGCGCACGCCCATCGCCTGGATCAGCGCCAGGTCTTGCGCAATGTTGTGCAGCTTGCCCGCTGCAATGCCCTCGCCGGGCAGGCCGATCACAAACGTCTGGTTGCGAAATTTGTGGATATACGGCGCCACCGAGCGGAACCAGGGGACGAAGGTGAAGTTGAAAACGGCAGACATGTGCGGGCGGGGCGGTCGGGAAGGGTGGAAAACAGCAAGGGCTGGGATAATTCGCGATTCTCTACGAAGTTTCTGCCTTGACCGCGTCCACCGCTTCCTCTCCCCTGCACATCGAGTTTCCGGAATCCCTGCCCGTCTCTGCCCGGCGCGACGAGATCATGGAGGCCATGCGCCAGCACCAGGTCATCATCGTGTGCGGCGAAACCGGCTCGGGCAAGACCACGCAGTTGCCCAAGATTGCGCTGGCGCTGGGCCGGGGCAAGTGCAACGCGCCTGCAGGGCAAAAGGGCCAGCTCATCGGCCACACCCAGCCGCGCCGCATTGCGGCCAGCAGCGTGGCCAAGCGCATTGCCGAAGAACTGAAAACCACACTGGGCGACGTGGTGGGCTTCAAGGTGCGGTTTCAGGACCGCCTCTCGCGCGATGCTTCGGTCAAGCTCATGACCGACGGCATCTTGCTGGCCGAGACGCAGACCGACCCGCTGCTCAAGGCCTACGACACCATCATCATCGACGAGGCGCACGAGCGCAGCCTCAACATCGATTTTTTGCTGGGCTACATCCGCCAGATATTGCCGCGCCGGCCAGATTTGAAGGTGGTGGTGACCTCGGCCACCATCGATGCAGACCGGTTTGCCAAGCACTTTGCAAGCGCCCGCCCGGCGCCGGGCCGCCCCAAGGCGGGGTCGGCCCCCTCGGGGGGCAGGGACCCACATGCAGTGGGGGAGCGCGGGGGCGAATTGGTGCCCGCGCGCATCATCATGGCGTCGGGC
>ERZ1023696.176-NODE-176-length-13355-cov-5.021772_pt1 | contig 13355 bp, 17 predicted proteins | sample MGYA00520859_ERZ1023696 | MGnify/ENA primary metagenome ERZ1023696 (study PRJEB33180, sample SAMEA4046002) | wastewater metagenome | place: Denmark | collected 2016-03-13 | study: EMG produced TPA metagenomics assembly of the PRJEB13832 data set (Local...
GTTGAGCGATTGAAAATCCAGTACGGCACGTCTTTTGTTTACCCCTTGAGCTCGATGGGAGCGCATGTTTCCGCAGCCCCTAACGAACAGCTTCATCGTTATACACCGTTGGAGACGCGCGGGAATGTTTCGGCATTCGGCTCATTCGGGTATGAATTGGATCTGAACAGATTGACGGAACAGGAAAGGGCAATCGTCAAGGAACAGATCACGTTCATCAAGAAGTACCGCAAAATCATCCACAGCGGCACTTTCTACCGTCTCACGAGCCCATTCGACGGAAACTATTGCGCATGGATGGTCGTTTCCGAAGATAAACGGACGGTGCTGGTGGGCCAATATAAAGTTCTGAATGAGGTCAATGCGCCTTTCAGAAGGCTGCAATTGATCGGATTGGATCCTTCGACCGAGTACGTCGACATTGCCGATGGGAAGGGCTATTACGGGGATGAACTGATGCATATTGGCTTGGTGACAAGTGATGCTTCCTGCGGTCAGGTTCTCGATGGAAGAAAACCCTCTTGTGACTTCGATTCGAAAATTTATATATTCGAAGCAAAATAAAAACACGGTGCATCGTCAGAAACGATGCGCCGTGTTTTCTTTTAGTTGCACCTGCCTTGCGTATTCCGTCTTTCTGTAGGCGGTCGGTGTGACTGCGTACTTTCTTTTGAAAGCTTTGGAAAAGACCAGGGTATCGCGGTAGCCGCTGAATTCCGCGATCTCGTCGATTGAAAAGTTGTTCAAACCCAAGAGTTCCGCAGCCCTTGTCAGACGATGATCCGTCAAATATTGCTGCAGCGTCACACCCATCTCCTGCTTGAAAATGCTGGAAAGATAGCTACGGTTCAAACACAATGCTTCCGCAAGGCTCTGAATGGTCATCGGTGTGGCATAATAGCTCCTGATGTAGGCGATCGCTTCCCGGATGTGCGGGTTCCTTAGCTGACCTCTGGTGATGGAGTGTTCCGTTGTCTGTTTAAACAAGGCCAAAAATTCATACAGTCGGGCCGAAAGCATCAATTCGGAAAAAAGAGAAACTTGATCCTCGGAAAAGGATTCTTCTATGATTTGGATGATGCGTTCCGTATTTTCGGTTTGGAAAACCGGATGGTGGCCCGAACACCCCAGTGCATCCAGGTAGAACCCGGCGAGATCACCCTCGAATCCGATCCAATAGTAGCTCCATGGGTCTTCTTTGTCGGCTTGATAAAAAGTTCTGGTATCCGGCGGAATAATGAAACCTTGGCCTGCCGTCACTTCATAGGACTCATTATCCAGCTGATAGCGGCCTTTGCCTTTCGTCACGATATGGATGATGTAATTGGGCCGGACTGCCGGCCCGAAACTGTAAAGCGACTCGCAGACCGCTTTTCCGGAGAAAAGAATCTTGAGGTCTTTTTGATTGTTGAAAAAGTAAGATTTGAAATAAGAAGTTTCCATCATTACCTCCTAACATTTTGACTGCATTTTAGAACATTATAATCTATAGGATGCGTTTCCAGCAACCTATAATTAAATGGGTTAAGCGCGAACCGACAACGAGAGGGGTTATTACAATGAACGTACCATCTATAGAAAGAAAGAGCAACATACTGTTTCGGGGTGGCATCACGTTTCTCGGAACAAGTCTCATCAGTTGTGGCATAGCTTGGATGCGTTTCAGCGGAATGGGTACAGATCCGTTTGTGACGATGAATATCGGCATCAGTGAATTTATTGGAATGGACTTCGGAACGATACAGATGCTGGCAAATATTGCGGTTCTGTTGGTGATGCTTCGGTTCCGGCCAAGGCTGATCCATTTAGGGACGCTATTGGGAATCTTCTTCGTTGGCTATTTTTCGGACTTTTTGTTGGGAATGTTGCAGAATCTGCCCGACACGCTGACGATGCGCATGCTGGGATTGCTCATCGGGCTCATCGCGTGTTGTTTCGGGGTGGCCGTCTACATGACTGCCGATATGGGCATTGCTCCTTATGACGCCTTGGGAATCATTCTGCTGGAAAAATTGCCTCTCCGATTAACTTACCGGGAAATCAGGATCATGACGGACCTCAGTTGTGTAGTGGTCGGCTTCATCTTGGGTGCCAAAATCGGTATCGGAACAATCATCACAGCTTTTTTCACCGGTCCCTTGATCAACTTTTTCAAGAAGAAAGTAGAACCGATTTTGACATTTGCGCAGTTCCAAAAAACAGCCAGTTAGCATATGTTCAAAAAGAGAGGCTCTCCCATCATTTGGTGAGAGAGCCTCTCTTTTTGAACGATTATTGCGCCTCAAATATCCGAAATATAATCTGATTATCAAATTGAAATTTCTCTCTATACATTTCCATCTGAGGCTTGCCCATCATGAGCCAGCCATTTGCAATCTGTTATCTCCATATTTGTAAATGTTGCTTTAAACGACGAATTTTCTGGACTACAAGCATAGATACCAAATTGAATGGCGCCATTACCTTTCCACATATGGAATATCCGCATCTGACTATAATGAATTCCATCGATCGATGATTCTATACAATAATCATCCTCTCTCCGACTAAATCTATACCACATAGATTTAATCGATGCATCAATAACTGTCGTAGCCCAATCAGAATAGCCACTATTCGTAACAACACTTCCTAAATGTTGAAAATCTTCATTTTCATATTCAATAGAGCATTTAAACCAATTTTCGCTATCTAAATACATAACAACTCCACATTGGTCAAAACGATGATTGCTTTCAAATTCAGTTTTTACTATAAAAGAAAAGTATTTTTCATCCGTATTAATTTGCAAAACAGGCGCATTATCATTCCTAAAATTGTAATAGGTTCTTTGCCATAAGTCAGTATGAGGCTCTGTTACAATTTCTATTTTGTTTTCGGTAATACTATAGTTTTTAGGTTCCCTTATCCATTTTAAATCTTTACTATTAAATTCCGTATTTTTCCTCATCTATTAAACCTCCGTAACTCTTTATGCTGATATTATAACCTTAATCAATAATGGAAGGAGACATAAGTGTTCAGACACAAAGACAAAGAGGATAATGACAGTGAATAAAGCATTTCCGGAAACATGTCTATGGGGCGGTGCAACCGCCGCGAACCAATACGAGGGCGGTATGGATTTAGGATCAAAATAGCCGAATAGACGTTATGTATTCGACAAACTCGTTCTGCAAAGGAGTCAGATTGTCGAATGCTAGGCAGTATTCGACAATTTCGCCCAAAACTGGAATGAACTTGTCGAATGTTAGTCCGATATTCGGCAAACCCGACTCTTATATTAGACGGTGATTGATTTTAATATTCCGCTAAAAAGTGCTATCCTGTTAACAAGGAGTGTGATGTCGAATGGGTGAGAATTTTGAGTTGATAATGACTCTGGTGAGTATCGGAATCATCAGTGTATTTGGATATCTGATCATAAATATGGTTTTGAATCTGACTGCCGTTGAGGTTACCGAAAAAGCTACATTGATTGGGAAAGATACGGAGAACGCGAGCCACATGAACGGTGATTCTATGGTTACGACAACAACCTACGTGTTGACATTCGAAGTGGACGGCGGCGAACGCATCACTTTCCGTGTTGGCAGAGGGGTATACCGCAAGTATGTCATCGGTGATTATGGGCGGCTGACGTACAAAAGAAAATGGTTCAGACAATTCGAACGGATTTGAGAGGACTGCATAGAGGGATTCCAGTTCCGACGAAAGCAGATTTCGCCGAAGAACAGCAAAGTTAAAGCGTCTTAACGCCTGCAAAGACCGCTTAACCGGAGGAAGGGGGTATCCGGAATTCCACCTCCGACCAAGACTAATCTCACGGGAGTACGGAGCAACTCTGCGGCCGGTCATGAACAAAAACACAAGCATCCCGGCTAAACTGTTGCCGGAATACTTGTGTTTTTTAGTTTAGAGCTATGAAAAGAATGCCAATCCCATTCTGCCGATCAGCAGGACTATTTCGATGACGACTACCAGACTGCCGATTTTGAACAACCAGTCGTTCACGATGCCGTTCGCGCTGCACAAGCCGAGGCGGATGCCGCCGGGCAGCGGATAGAATAGCTTCACGCGTTTGTGGTTCAGCGTGTCGATCGCAATATGGGATGCCATCGCAACCGCAAAATAAGGGACCAACAGCGGAGACAGAATATAGACAGCCATGCTCAGCAAGGTCAGTCCAAGGAAGGAATGAAGAAACGACCGATGCGGCTGTTCCTTTCCGAAGATGCAGATACCCAAGAAAATGACGGTCCCGAAAAAAATCCGAGAGTAGGAGCTATCGTTCAAGATGGCTGAGAAAATCCCGAGTGACCATCTCGACTCCGCGAATGCCAACAGGACCGATACCGCCAGTATCAAACCAAGTATCCAGTCCAGTGTCTGATGGGATTCCGAGGTGCTGACATCGATGTCGCTGATGACGGACCCGACGATCGCGACGCCGAGACAGATGAATAATTCCTTCAGCGTGGAGGGTTGCGTAACCAGCAAGCTGGCGGCAGTCCCTATCGCTACGTGTGTTTTTCCAGTCATGTTGAATCCTTTCAAAAATAAAATAAGCGAGAACGTTTGTTCCTGCCGTTGTTATCATATCTGATTCTGAGTCAAAAAGAAACAAAAACCTTGCGCGTTCAGATGATTCACCTTCCGACAAATGCTGTTCTGTTATAGCTATCAAACGTGTTCGATTTCGTATGTTATCCAAACGGTTGATAAGATGGTATTCTTTGCTTACCAAATTTCAACTAAGGGGGAACAGATATGCCAAATCAACTATTCAAAGTGACATCGACCAGTCTGAATGAAAATTACCAGGTGATCAACAAAGCCAGAGGCAAATCCATCGTGCTGGATGAACCGGAAGCATTCGGAGGTACGGACATCGGTTTGAGTCCGGTGGAGGCATTGCTTGCCGGATTAGGCAGCTGTAAAGCCATCGCCGGAAGAATGTTTGCCGAAAAGCTCGGCATCAAACTTCATGAACTGGAAATTGAAGTGAGCGGAAACCTGAACACGGACGGATTTTTGGGTGATGAGAACGTCAAAATCGGTTTCACTGACATTCACGCGACATACCGCGTCAAAGCTGATAACACCGAAGAGGAAATCCATCATTTCGTAGAGTTTGTTGAATCACATTGCCCAGTTGGCGATACCTTGATCAATCCTGCCAGCATCAGTTTTGATACCACCATCATTTGATTCACTAAAAAAATAAAAAGCCCAAGTCGCAATAGATAGACTTGGGCTTTTTATTTTGAACGAATAGGCTGCGTGGGGTTCCTTACCACCGGCGAGGCAAGGCTCCAGCGGTGGTAAGACATGAAATAAGTATGCAACTCCGGCGAATGATGGCTGAGCGGAGCTGGCCAATTGATCACAGCCTTCACCTACGCTAAGGATACTCGTCGCCGGAGCTGGCGAAATCAATCAGACAAATCATCCGAAAATCAACGGTCGACTTGTCTCTGAGCCTCTTCCTGCACCAACCTTAAGAAATAGTCCGAGGCTTTTGAAAACACTTGATATTTCTTCCATACAAAATGAAGCCCGACCTCAAGCCGCGGTTCCAACGGACGGAAGCACAAATCGCTGCTCTCACCGGTATGGATGATGCCATCCAAGCACAGCGCATAATGACTGTTTTCCTCCACGAGCAAGGAGGCATTATAGAGAAGGTTATAGGATGTGACGATATTCAGGCTGCGTTCATTGCCACCGAGCCAGCCGGCGATTTCATTTTTGACCAGAAGCTGGTTCGAACAGATGACCGGCTTATCCCTCAGATCCTTCGGTGTGATGCTTTCCAAAACAGCCATTGGACTCTCTTTCCTCATCAGGACACCCCAGATATCTTTTGTCGGCAGTTTGATGAAATCATATTTGGACATGTTCGTTGGCTCCACAAGAACCCCAAAATCCAGTAAACCTTTATCCAAACGGTCCGTGACATCCTCGGCATTACCACTGAACAGATGAAATTTGAGCAGCGGGTGCTCCGATTGGGCTTTGCTGATTGCGCGCGTAATGATCCGCATGCCTTTGGTTTCGCCACCGCCGATATAAATGTCGCCACTGAATTCAGTAGTGTCCGCATTCATTTCCGACTCGGTTTTCTCCACAAGCTGGATGATTTCCTCAGCCCGTTTTCTCAGCAACATGCCGTCATCCGTCAAAGTGATCTTCCGGTTACCCCTGATGAAAAGCTGCTTACCGAGTTCCTCTTCCAGTTCCTTCATTTGTCTGGAAAGGGTCGGTTGCGTAATATGCAAAAATTCTGCCGCTCCTGAAATGCTCTGTTCCCTTGCGATTGTCAAAAAATACTGCAACACTCTTATTTCCATGTCTTCCACTCCTTCAGTACCATTTTAGCGCTCCTTGCTATGCTTTTCAAGTATGTCAAGGTATCTGATATAGGTATTTGATGTTGTTGTAGGTTAGAGGTATTCTATTTTCAAGAGGAGTGGGGTGAATGGACATAACTGAAGAAATGCTGATCACAAATCTGAAGGATGCCGGTTGCACGAAGGAAACCATCGCTGCTTTCCTTTACTATCGGAAAAAGAACGAGCAACTAAAACAGATAGAGATACTGAAAAAACATAGGCATGGCTTGTTGGATAAGATCCATGAGGACCAGAAGGCAATCGATTGTCTGGACTACTTGCTCTACAAACTAAAATAAACATACAAATCAGGGGGAAAAGAACATGATTGGATCAATCGCAGGCGTATTAACGACATTGGCATTTTTGCCGCAGGTGATCAAAGTTTTACAGACAAAGGACACAAAGGCCATTTCGCTGGGCATGTATCTTATGTCAGTGATAGGTATCTTTTTGTGGATGGTGCACGGATACAGGATTGGTGATATGGCGCTTTTCATCGCAAATGTCGTCACTTTCTGTTTGGCCTTGATCATTTTGATCTCAAAATTGAAGTATAAATAACAAAAGAATCTGTTCACGCTCAGCGTCATTAACTTAAGGGTATTTAAAAATAAGAGACAGTGGAAACGGGAGATAAATTCACTCGTATCCACTGTCTCTTTCAGTTCTGACAAGCAAAAAATTCCCAAGAAAGCAAACTACTCAACAAAATGGGCCGAAATTGTCGAATAGGTGAGGAACATTCGGCAAATTGCTTCTAAATCGCACTGCAATTGTCGAATACGCAAGTAACATGCGACAATCTCGGTCCCGCATTTTTACAGTTGTCACGTTGATTAAGATACTGACATAAACTTCACGCTGATTCTTTTTTTGTTTTGCAGAAAAGTCGATTATAATGGATGAGAAAGGTGGTGCCATCATGTTGGAAGAATTGGCGTTTGAAATAGCGAAAGCAGCGCATGCCGGACAGACGGATAAAGCCGGACTGGATTATATCCTGCATCCTTTGCAAGTGGCTGCGGAGGTGACGACGGATGAAGAGAAGGCTGTCGCGTTGCTGCATGATATCATCGAGGACACGGACGTGACGGCAAGTGAGTTGCTGGCGAAGGGTTTGCCGGATAATGTTGTAGAAGCTGTTGAAGCATTGACCAAAAAGCATAACCAAAACTATGCCGCATATTTGGCTGGTGTTAAAAAGAACCGCTTGGCCACTGCCGTGAAGCTGGCGGATCTGAAGCACAATTCGGATTTGAGCAGGCTGGAAAAGATAACCCAAAAGGACAGGGATCGGGCAGAAAAATATCGCAAGGCGATCGAATATTTATCGGATTGAATTGCTGGTATTACATTTTTTTCGATTTCCTGAACCGCAAATGCCAGGTCAATCCGATCAGGTGGGCCAAGTATACGATTATCAGTACAATGCGCAACAACGTGCTGTCAGTCAGCGCAAAAGGGATCGCAAAGACAAAGAGCATCATCACGAACATCCGGACCATTCCTGGGTTCGTGATGTTTTTCTTCACTAATGGCTCCTCGATGTATTGCTTGTATTTTTCCGATTCGACGAATTGCTTATGCAAACGGTCCGAACTGTGGACCCAGAAGAAGCCGGTCAGCAGATAGAAGACAGTTGTAGGCAGGAACGGCAAGAACATCCCGACAGTCCCGAGACCGAACGTCAAGAAACCCATGCCGATGTATAGGTATTTTTTCAAATGGATAATCTCCTTCAAGTCTGGCAAAAACCAGATGATTTTTGTTGCTTATAGTTAACAATATCCTCGTAATGAAGATTGTTTGTGATATGCTATTCAGATAGTATAGTACATTTGGCTGAGCGTGTGTATTAGGGAATTCCTGATTCATCACCGAGAAGCAGCTATTATGAAAAATACATCTCTTGTAATTTTGGGTGTACTGTTTGCCGTTTTTGGAATCAGTGTGTTTATGCCTTGGATTCTGCTCCCCAATTATGAAACATTCTGCTATTATTCCCATCATGCAAGCGTTTGTATATTTTGACAAACTTTTTCTTTCGTGCTATTATTACTTCGAAATCGAAATATTAAAGGGAGGTGGTGTTACGATGTCTGCAACAGATCGCGATACTTTGAAGGCCCTTACTGTGTTATTTAAATCATCCCAACATGTACAGGACAAACTGAAGAAAGATATGATGAAGCAAGGTTTGAATTTTTCCGAATTTGCCGTGATGGAATTGTTGTATCATAAAGGAGAGCAACCGATCCAAAATATCGGAAAGAAAGTCTTGCTAGCCAGCAGCAGTTTGACGTACGTTGTCGATAAATTAGAGAGCAAAGGGCTAGTGCAACGCATCCCATGTGCAACTGACCGCCGTGTTATTTTTACAGCCATTACCGAAGAAGGACGCAAATTGATGGACCGCATTTTCCCATTGCATGCTGCGTATATCGCAGATATATTTTCTGTCCTTTCAGATAAAGAAGTAGAAACGTTCATTGACTTGGCCAAACGAGTAGGGCTCCATGCCGAAAACTTGGAGCACTAATCAGAATCCAGCGTCAAAATATCAGGGACTGCCGCAGCATTGCGCTGGGAAGTCCCTTTTTTTGCGCTTTTTTATGCAGGAACCATCACTTTTTCCGGATGCAATCCCTATACATATGGTAAAATAGGCATTATCAGACAAAAAGGAAAGATGACAGTGAAAAATAAGAAAATAACCAAAACAAATGCGATGCGCATGTTGGATAAACAGAAGTGCTCCTATACAGTCCACGAATACGCTTGGTCGGAGGACCACCTCGATGCGCTGTCCGTCCTTGAAAAAATGAGTCAGGATGCCGGCGCTGTCTATAAAACCATTGTAGCGGTCGGCGATAAGACAGGTGTTGTCGTTGGGGTCATCCCGGCGCAGAACGAACTGGACCTGAAGGCTTTTGCGAAAGTCAGCGGCAATAAACGGATCGAAATGCTGCCTTTGAAGGATCTGGAAGCAACCACCGGGTATATCCGGGGCGGCTGTTCGCCGATCGGGATGAAAAAGGCTTTTCCTACCTATTTGTCGCATCATATCCTTGATGAAAAGAGCGTGCTCGTATCCGGGGGAAAACGCGGTACGCAGATTGAGCTCAGTCCTGCCGACCTGATGATTGCAGCGCACGCCAAAGTTGAAGAGATTACTAAAGAGAAAGATGAATGAAGCACGTTCCTCTTTGTCAACGGAAAAGGAGAACGTATCATGAAGAAATTGCACATCTACCATATCAATGATCTGCATTCGCATTTTGAAAATTGGCCGAAGATCCGACGCTTTTTGTTGGAAAAGAAAGCTTTCCATGAAATGAACGGAGAAGAAGTCCTGCTTTTCGACATCGGTGATGCCTGTGATCGGGTGCACCCTTTGACGGAGGCCACCAATGGCAAAGCAAACATCGAATTGTTGAACCAGGTTCCCTTCGACGCCGTGACAATCGGCAACAATGAAGGGATCGGCAACGACAAACGCCAGTTGGACGAATTGTACGATGATGCCGAATTTCCTGTCGTTTTGGCAAATCTCTACGATCCGGAAACGGATGCTCTGCCAACTTGGGCGCAACCATATCTGATCAAGACTTTGTCCAGCGGTCTGAAGGTTGGGATCATCGGCTTGACGGCACCTCTTTATCTCAGCTATGTTCCGAACGGTTGGGACCCGAAGGAATCGGATGAAGTGCTGCCGAAAATATTGTTGAAAGTAGCGCCGTCCGTTGATTTGATCATCCTACTGTCGCACGTCGGCATCATCGAGGATATCCATATCGGCGAAATGTACCGCTCCATTCCAATCATCATTGGAGCGCATACGCATCATGTACTTCCGGAAGGTAAGCATGTGGATGAGTCCCTATTGTTGGGGGCTGGTAAGTTCGGGAAATACATCGGGCATGTCACGGTCAGTTATGATTCCGACAGGATTTTGGATCGAAAAGCCGAGTTGATTGAAGCAACTACTCTTCCGGAAGAAACTGGCGATCGTGCGGAAGTCGAGGAACTGCAAGAACGCGGAGAGAATCTCCTGTCTGCGATTCCGATTGCGGATAATCCGGTTAAATTGAAAGCAGATGAAGGTCATATCAATGATTTATTACTTTTGGGTTTGGACGCGGTGACTGAATATGCCGGTACGCCATTTGCTATACTGAACTCAGGACTGTTCTTGGAGGATCTACCGAAAGGAATCATCACCAAAAACCATCTGCATCAAATCCTTCCGCATCCGATGCGCTTACTGGAATGCACGCTGACAGGACGGGATTTTAAAGCTATGATCGAGGAAATGGAATCGCAACGTGAAGAACTGATGACGAAGGAAATAACCGGCATGGGTTTCCGAGGAAGAATTTTCGGGGAGCTCTGCTACCGGGGGTTCGAAGTTGATCCGCTCACCAACCACGTGATAGTGGGAGGTAAGCAGATTTCCGATGAGGAAGACATCACCTTTGTGACGGTGGACCATTTCCGTTACATCAGCTATTTCCCGACAATTGAAAACGAAGGCCGCAGCCGACTGCTGTTCCCGTATTTCCTAAGGGATGTGTTCGGTCTGCATTTGGAAAATAAATTTCCCATAATGAGAGAAATGTGAGGTGCTATCGTGGATAAAAAAGAAATAGTTGATGAGGCATTGAAAACGCAAGTAGACTCCTTGCTGGAAACTATTGCTGATGATACTGGGTCGGAAAAGAACGACCACAAAGAAGAAGAAATTGTTAAGTTATTGGACGGTAACCGTCTGTTGGTGGGAACCCAAGAATACGAATTGAGCATTGATCACCGTGAAGGCTTTGATCCTGAAGCGTTAGCCGGAAGATATACCTCCATTTTGAGTAAGTACGATTATATCGTTGGGGATTGGGGCTATGATCAGTTGCGTCTGAAGGGCTTTTACAGAAACAACAACAGTAAAGTTGCTCAAGATAAGAAAATCAGCTTTTTGGAGGATTATCTCTATGAGTACTGCAATTTTGGTTGTGCCTATTTCGTGATTGAAAAAACACGCGCGGACAAAGAAAAAATCACAAAAACGAAGCGCAATCGTAAACGGAAAAATCGTGAAGCAAACAGGGAAGAACTGCCGGCCGATACAACTGCTCAAGCGGCTGCCAAGCCAAACCATGCTCCGGCCCAAACGAACAAAAATAAGGAAATAAAAAATGCCGAAAGACCGAAAACTCAACCGAAGAAAAAAGGATTTGTTATCAAAGATGTGAACGACAAGGATCCACAACCAAAGGATAAACCAAAGGCTACGACAACCAAATCTGCTAAAGGACAGAAGAAAAGTTTCCAAATCAAAAAGATTGAGCAATGATCAGGAGGAGAATATCATCAAAAAGTATAAAGGTTATTTAATCGATCTGGACGGAACCGTCTATAAAGGTGCTGAGCGTATCCCGACAGCGGAAATCTTCGTCAAAGAACTTCAGGATAAAAATATTCCGTTCCTGTTCGTCACAAATAATGCAACCAAGACAGCCGCGGAGGTAAAAGAGAACCTTTTGAAAAACTTCCAGATTGATGTGACGGAAGACCACATCTATACGAGTGCAATGGCGGCATTGGATCACTTGAGTGAATGGAACATCGGTAAAAAGGTTCTTGTCATCGGTGAAGCATCATTGAAGCAAGAAGTGCAGTCAGCTGGGTTTGAAATGGTGGATGAGCATCCTGATTTTGTCCTGCAGGCGTTGGATCGGGGGGTTACCTACCAACAATTGGAGGCTGCTTGTTTGGCGATCCAACAAGGGGCTAAGTTTGTTGCGACGAATCCTGATACCAATTTGCCGACAGAACGAGGTTTTATTCCAGGTGCAGGTGCGTTGACGGCCTTTCTGAAGGCTTGCACCCAGAAAGAACCACTTATCATCGGAAAGCCCTATCCAACCATCATGGCAGGAGCCATCAAACGGATGAAGTTGGAGAAAGATGAAGTCATAATGGTCGGGGATAACTATAATACAGACATTCTGGCTGGCGTCCATTATGGTGTCGACACATTGATGGTCCTGACCGGATTCTCGCAACGGGTGGACATTGAAGGCAAGGATGAGCAACCGACCTACATCGTGAATGATCTGTCCGAGTGGGAAGTGTAGCGATGGGGCAAAAACTGAAATATTTTTTTGGCTATGTAGCCATGTTTTTACTGGTATTGAGTGCGAGTATTGCTTTTACGATAAACTTTACACCGCTTTACAGCTTTGATATTGATTACTTGAACATAGAGCAAATGACTGGATTATCAAAAGACATCATTTTGGATAATTATCGGATCTTGATGCAGTATCTGAATTTGCCCTGGATCACGGAGTTGAAGATGCCCGATTTTCCGGCATCCGAAAGTGGATTATTCCATTTTTATGAGGTTAAACAGCTGTTTTTGCTGGATTACGCCATACTGGGTGTGTCGGCTGTTGTGACCGGCTTATTTTTGCGGATGGTGAAAAAAGAGCAGGGATACTGGCGCATGATGAATCCGTTACGGCTGATGATCGCAGCTCCATTGGCGGCTTTGGCAATTATTTTCATGAACTTTGATCGTTTGTTTGTGGCTTTTCACGGCGTCTTCTTCAATAATGATGCCTGGATATTTGATGCGCGGACAGACCCGATCATACTTGCGTTGCCGCAAGACTTCTTCATGCACTGCTTTGTGCTGGTCTTCGTGCTGCTTGAACTGGTGCTTGTGCTAGTGTACTTCTGGGTACGCAGAAAAGTGAAAACAACATAAAACAAACGAGCTTGAACTGCTATCTACTATGATGGCAATTCAGGCTCGTTTTTGTTTTGGATAGTGCTCGATTTCTCCCCGGGATTTGTCACACTCTCTAAAACGTGTTCTGATTCGCAGGGGATTCCGCCTAAGCTGCTATTACGTCACGGCCAAAAAAAGCGGCCGTTCTCGTAATAGCTTCTTAGTGC
>ERZ1023696.177-NODE-177-length-13304-cov-3.799499_pt1 | contig 13304 bp, 13 predicted proteins | sample MGYA00520859_ERZ1023696 | MGnify/ENA primary metagenome ERZ1023696 (study PRJEB33180, sample SAMEA4046002) | wastewater metagenome | place: Denmark | collected 2016-03-13 | study: EMG produced TPA metagenomics assembly of the PRJEB13832 data set (Local...
TGATCTACGGCTGGCTGCCGCTGGACGGCGTGCTGCAGACCCTGCGCGAGCGGCCCAAGGACGTGCATGTGTGCCTCACCGGCCGCCGCTGCCCGCCCGAGATCATCGAACTGGCCGACACCGTGACCGAAATGCAGATGGTCAAGCACGCGTTCAAGGCGGGCATTCCCGCGCAGCGCGGCATTGAGGACTAGTCAGGCTGCCGTGTCCGACCACTGGCTTTTATTGCTCACACCCGCAGGGGGCTGGCCCCAATTGGCGGTGTGGATCGGCGTGCCGCTGCTGGCGCTGGCGGTGGACTGGTGGTTGGGTGAGCCACCCGCCGCCTGGCACCCTGTGGTCTGGATGGGGCGGGCGCTGCAGTGGTGGGGCGACCGGCTGGCGCCCACGGCCCCCGTCGCTGACGATTTGAAGGCTTTTTGGCGCTCAGCGCTTGTCTGGCTTGCGCTGGCAGCTATTGTTTTGGTAGTGGCTTGGGGGGCACAACATCTGGTGCTGATGCTGCACGGCTTTGTGGCGGCTGCCTTGCTGGCGCTGCTGCTCAAGCCGCTGCTGGCCTGGCGCATGTTGCACGACGAGGTGCTGGCGGTGGAGGTGGCGCTGGGTCAGTCGCTGCCCGCCGGGCGCGCGCAGCTGGCCCGGCTGGTGAGCCGGGACGTGAGCGCACTCACCGCCGTGCAGGTGCGCGAATCGGCCATCGAGTCGCTGGCCGAGAACCTGAATGATTCCGTGGTGGCGCCGCTCTTTTGGTTTGCGCTGCTGGGCCTGCCGGGCGCTGCGCTGTACCGCTTTGCCAATACGGCCGATGCCATGTGGGGCTACCCCGGCATGCGCGGCGGGCGCTACTGGCAATGGGCGGGCAAGTGGGCGGCGCGGGCGGACGACGTGCTGTCGTGGGTGCCAGCCCGCATCACCGCCCTGTTGCTGGCGGTGGTCGCCAGGGGCCTGCCGTTTTCCACGCTGGCCCGCCAGGCGCGCAAGACGCCATCCCCCAACAGCGGCTGGCCCATGGCGGCCATGGCGCTGGCGTTGAACGTGCGCCTGGCCAAGCCCGGTGTGTACACGCTGCACAGCAAGGGCCGCAGGGCGGGGCCTCTGGATACGCGGCGTGCCGCGCGCCTGGGCACGCAGGTGGTGCTGGCGATGGTGCCCGTGGTGGCGGGCCTGCAACTGCTGGTGCTGGTGGGGGTTGCCTGGGCGCACGCATGACCTCCCCAAGTTGTTTCTCCACGCCCGTGCCATTGCACGGTGGGCCGGATGCTGCGGGCGTTCCGGTGTTTGATTTCTCGACCAACAGCAACGCTTGTGGCCCGTGCCCCGAGGCACTGCACGCCGTGCAGTCGGCCGATGCCACGCGCTACCCCGACCCGGCCTACACGGCGCTGCGCGAGGGTTTGGGTGCTTTTCATGGCGTGACCCCGGCGCGCATTGTGCTGGCGGCCAGTGCCAGCGAGTTCATTCACCGCATGACCGCCCTGGCCGCACAGCAAGGCGCGGTGCAGGTGGCAGTGCCGCCGCACAGCTATGGCGACTATGCCCAGGCTGCGCAAGTGCGCGGGCTCGATGTTGTGCGGGGAGGTGGTGCTGCGGCGGGTTTGCAATGGGCGTGCGAGCCCTCCAGCCCGCTGGGTCGGGCAGATCCTGCGGTGCGCACATGGCAGGACGGCAGCACCGTCGCTGCGCTGCGCGTGCTCGACTGCGCTTATGCACCACTGCGGCTGGACGAGGAGGGTGCCTGGGCTGGATCGCCATCGCCGCACCTGCCATCGGCCTGCTGGCAGCTGTGGACGCCTAACAAGGCCATGGGGCTGACGGGCGTGCGTGCGGCCTATGCGGTGGCGCCAGCAGATGCCGATGAGCGGGTCGATGTTTTGAACGCCATGGCTCCCTCGTGGCCCGTGGGGGCACATGGGGTGGCTTTGCTGCATGCGTGGATGCAGCCCGCGGTGCAGCAGTGGCTTTTGCACAGCCTTGGTCGACTGCGCGACTGGAAAGCCCGCCAGCATGGGCTGTGTGCCGACATGGGTTGGCAGGTGCAGCCGGGCAGCCTGGCCAACTACTTTTGCGCACGACCCGATGGCTTCGCCCAGTCAAAAGCCTTTTTGCAAATACTCCCCGGCTTGCGCAGCGCTGGCATCAAGCTGCGCGATTGCACCTCGTTCGGCTTGCCTGGCGTGGTGCGCCTGGGTGTGCTGCCACCTGCTTCGCAGGACGCCCTGGCTGCCGCGTGGCGCGGGATTCAGGTGACCCTTCCCCATCAGAAAGACATGGCATGACAACGACTTTTCTGGGGCGCCCCCTGGCCCGCTGCGTCATGGTGCTGGGCACCACCAGCGGCGCCGGCAAAAGCTGGCTCACCACCGCGCTGTGCCGTCACTACGCCCGTCAGGGCCTCAAGGTGGCGCCCTTCAAGGCGCAGAACATGAGCAACAACGCGCGTGTGGTCGAGGGCGTTGGCGGCGAAGGCGAGGGAGCAGGCGCCATGAGCGCCTGGGGTGAGATCGGCAGTGCGCAGTACTTCCAGGCCCTGGCCGCGCGCGCTGTGCCTGATGTGCGCATGAACCCGCTGCTGCTCAAGCCCGAGGCCGACACGCACAGCCAGGTGGTGTTGATGGGCCAGGTGAGTGCAGAGCTGACTGCCATGCCCTGGCGCGGCCGCAGTGAAAAGGTTTGGCCGCAGATCGCGACAGCGCTCGATGCGCTGCGCGCCGAAAACGACGTGGTGGTGATCGAAGGCGCGGGTTCGCCTGCCGAGATCAATCTGCACGCCAGCGACATCGTCAACATGCGCGTGGCGCGCCATGCGCAGGCGCGTTGCCTGCTGGTGACCGACATCGACCGGGGTGGTGCCTTCGCCCACCTCTACGGCACCTGGGCGCTGCTGCCCGAAGACGAGCGTGCGCTGATTGCAGGCTTTGTGCTCAACAAGTTTCGGGGCGATGCTGCCTTACTGGCGCCCGCGCCGCAAATGCTGCAAGCGCTGACCGGCGTGCCTACCGTGGCCACCATACCGATGTGGTGGCAGCACGGCCTGCCCGAAGAAGACGGCGTCTTTGACGACCGCACGCTGACCGCCGGTGCCGTGCACACCACGGTGGCCGTAGTTGCCTACCCGCGCATCAGCAACCTCGATGAATACCAGCCGCTCAAGAACGTGCCCGGCCTGCGCCTGCAGTGGGTGCGCAGCCCGGCCGACGTGGCGGGGCTGCGGCCCAACGACTGGATTGTGCTGCCGGGCTCCAAGGCCACAGCCGCCGATCTGGCCTGGCTGCGCACGCAGGGGCTGGACCAGTCCATCGCCGCGCACGCAGGCCGGGGCGGCACCGTGCTGGGCGTGTGCGGTGGCCTGCAGATGCTGGGCGAGGCGCTGATCGACCCCGAGGGCATCGACGGCAACGGCCCCGGCCTGGGCCTGTTGCCGCTGGTCACCGTGTTCGAGCCCGCCAAGACCGTGCGGCGCACCAGCGCAGCCTTCGGGCAGCTCACGGGCGCCTGGGCACCGCTCTCGGGCGTGCGTGCAGAGGGCTACGAAATCCACCACGGCCAGACCGCCCAGCACCCCGCCATGGCCGCCAAGGGCGACGTGGTGCGCGAAGTCATGCCCGGCATCGCCTGGCAGAACCCGGCGGGCAATGTGCTGGGTGTGTACCTGCATGGTTTGTTCGAGGATGCCGCCGTGCTGCACGCCCTGTTCGGCGCCCAGGCGCCCACGCTGGAGACCGTGTTCGACGGCCTGGCCGATGGCGTGGCCCGGCACTTCGACCCGGGCGTGCTGGACGCGCTGATCGCGTAAGAAATGCGCGGCTTGCGGCTGCTATCATCGCGCCCCTCAGGTGCCCAATGCGATGACGCAACGGGAGAATCGGGAAGGCGGTGCAAATCCGCCGCGTGCCCAACGCTGTAAGGACGATGACCCCCGCTCAATGCCACTGGCCGCCAAGGCCGGGAAGGCGCGGGGGCCAGACGACTCCAAGCCAGAAGACCGGCCTGAATATCCAACGCGCTGCAAGGCCAGGCAGCGCGCTACCTATTCACGCACAGGGGACTGCCATGAATACCAGCGCAGTGGCGCAAGCCACGCCCAGCGCGCACGCCTTCACGCAAGAAGCGCGCGACGCCATCTACCACGCCATCTTTTCACGCCGCGACGTGCGCGGGCAGTTTTTGCCCACGCCCGTGCCCGACGAGGTGCTCAGCCGCATCCTCACCGCCGCGCATTACGCGCCCTCGGTGGGCTTCATGCAGCCCTGGAACTTTCTGGTGGTGCGCTCGCCCGAGACCAAGCGCCGCGTGCACGACGCCTTTGCCAAGGCGCACGCCGAAGCCGCCGACATGTTCGAGGGCGACAAGCGGGCCACCTACCAAAAGCTCAAGCTCGAAGGCATCATCGAGTCGCCCATCGGCATCTGCATCACCTGCGACCGCGAGCGCACCGGCCCCGTGGTGGTGGGGCGCACCCACATGAAAACCATGGACCTGTACAGCAGCGTCTGCGCCGTGCAAAACCTGTGGCTGGCCGCGCGCGCCGAAGGGCTGGGCGTGGGCTGGGTCAGCATCTTCCACCAGGCCGACCTGCAAGAGGCGCTGGGCATCCCCAAGGGCATCACCCCCATCGCCTACCTGTGCGTGGGCTACGTGAGCCACTTCCACGCCAAGCCCGAACTGGAAACCGCCGGCTGGCTGCCGCGCCTGCCCATGGAAGACCTCGTGTACTTCGACCAATGGGGCCAGCGCGACGACCAGCAGCCGCTCATCGCGCACCTGCAGCGCGACCAGGCCGCCGCCCAGCGCGGCCGCCAGGCCACCCCGGCATAAACATGCCGCTGTGCACGGGGCTTGCCCGGTGCACCACCCCCACCGTCACACAACGCGCAGTCCCGTGCGTACGGGCCGCGCCGAACCTCTTTTGAAAGTTGAACCACGCCATGACCGCCCACCTGCCCCTGATTGCCGACATCGCCAACCCGCAGCTCACCCAGGCCCTGCAGCACAAGCTGGACCACAAGACCAAACCCCTGGGTTCTCTGGGCCGTCTGGAGCAGCTCGCGCTGCGCATCGGCCAGATTCTGGGCACCGAATCGCCCCGGCTGGAGCAGCCGCAAATGGTCGTCTTCGCGGGCGACCACGGCCTGGCCGCGCGCGGCGTGTCGGCCTTCCCCAGCGACGTGACCTGGCAGATGGTCGAGAACTTTTTGGCCGGTGGCGCTGCCGTCAGCGTGCTGGCGCGCCAGCATGGCCTGGCGCTCACCGTGGTGGATTGCGGCGTTGCGCGCGACATTGCGCCGCGCGCTGCCGTACCCGGCCAGCCCCAGCTGCTGGTGCGCAAGGTGGCTGCCGGCACGCAAGACGCGTCCATCGGGCCCGCCATGACGCCTGCGCAATGTGCCCAGGCGCTGCACAACGGCATGGATGTGGTGCGTGGTTTGCCCGGCAATGCGCTGCTGCTGGGCGAAATGGGCATTGGCAACACCTCGGTGGCGTCGCTGTTGCTGGCGCGCCTGTGTGGCGTGTCGCTGGAGGACTGCACCGGCGCCGGCACCGGCCTGGATGCGGGCGGGGTGGCACGCAAGCGTGCCGTGCTGACGCAGGCGCTGGCGGCCAATGAAGGCGCGGTCAACCCGCTCGACGCATTGGCCGCGCTGGGCGGTTTCGAGGTGGCCACGCTGGTGGGCGCCGTGCTGCAAGCCTCGTCGGAGCGCCGGGTGATCGTGGTCGATGGCTTCATCACCAGCGCCGCTGTGCTGGTGGCTGCCCGCCTGCAGCCCCACGTGCTGCAGCGCTGCGTGTTCGCCCACGGCTCGGCTGAGCCCGGCCACGCGCATATGCTGGCGCACTTGCTGCCTGGCCAACAGCCCCAACCGCTGCTCGACCTGGGCCTGCGCCTGGGCGAAGGCTCGGGCGCGGCCCTGGCCTGGCCGCTGTTGCAATCGGCTTGTGCCGTGTTGCGCGAGATGGCCAGCTTTGAGGCGGCGGGGGTGGCAACGCAGTCGGTGTGAGCGGTGTGAGGCATGAGGCGCGCACGGTTTTGACGCTGTGCCGCACTCGCGTTAGTATTACAGACGTTATTACGAAAGCGACCATGCACACCCTCAAACTTACCCAGATCGGCAACTCGGTCGGCGCCATCTTTCCCAAAGAGTTGCTGGCGCGCCTGCAGCTCGAAAAAGGTGACGAGCTGTACGTCACCGAAACCCCCGACGGCCTGCGCATCACCACGCACAACCCTGAATTTGAAGCGCAGATGCGCGTGGCGCGCGAGATCATGAAAGAGCGCCGCGCCGTTTTGCACGAGCTGGCCAAATGACGCGCGAATGGGTCTGGCTGGACCGCGCCGTCATCCTTGCCATCCACGATATGCAACTGGCTGAACACGGCGGCGGCGCGGGTGTGCGCGATGCCGGCTTGCTCGACTCGGCGCTGGGCAAGCCCCTGCACCTGCAGGCCTACGGCGAGCCGCCCCCTGACGAGGCTGCGCTGGCCGCCTCGTATGGCTACGGGATCTCTCGCAACCATCCATTTATCGACGGCAACAAGCGCACCGGCTTTGTGGCGGCTGAGCTGTTTTTGCGCCTCAATGGACTGGCGCTGCACGCCGACGACGCGTCGTGCGTGCTGACGATGCTCGCTGTCGCCGCAGGCGACATGCCAGAAGAAGAGTTTGCCGCGTGGCTGCGCGCGCACACTGCGGCGCGGGCATGAGTTGATTTGAAAATTTAAGCTATTTAGGCCTCTGGCGCTTATATGGTAAGCGCTAGTAGCTATCAATAGCATAGCTAGCGGGGTGGCTGCCATGGTGTGCGCGTGTGCGTGGCGCGCCAGGCGGTGCGCCCAAATGGCAGCTGATCAACCAACGCAGGTCTGGTTGCGCCCCTGTTCCTTGGCTTGGTAAAGGGCGGCGTCGGCGCGCGATAGCATGGCGTCCAGGGTGTCCGCCGGGCCTTGCCAGCTGGCCACCCCGATGCTGAGCTGGCAGTCGAGCGGGTGCCCGGCCTGTAGCAGGGCATGGATGCGTTGCGCCACGCTGTGGGCGGCAGGCGCATCGGTGTCGGGCAACAAGACCAGAAACTCTTCGCCTCCATAGCGACCCAGCCGGTCCTCGCCGCGCAAGGCAGCTGCCGTGCAGGCCGCGAAATGCACCAGCACCGCATCACCGTGCTGATGGCCGTGCGTGTCGTTCACCATCTTGAAGTTGTCCAGGTCGAGCATCATGATCGACGGCCCGTGGCCATAGCGGCGGGCGCGGTCCAGTTCTTCCTGGCACGCCAGCATGACGGCGCGGCGGTTCAAGGCCTGGGTGAGCGAGTCGTGCGTGGCCAGGTGCTCCAGCTCGGTGCGCAACCGGTCGGTGGCCAGCAGGATGGCGCCGATGGACAGCATCAGCACCGTCAGCACATAGGCGCCGATATACACCGTCTGGTAAAGCGAGGACTCCATGATGTCGTTGCCCGCCCGGCCCATCAGCACCGAGATGAACCGCGTGCACAGCACCAGGATGTGCGTGGCCAGAACCACCTGGACCAGGCGCATGGGAAAGCCCTTGCCACCGTGACGCCAGAGAAAGCGCAGGTGCGCGCCGTACAGCGTGGCCATCATCAGCGTGAAGATGGCGATGCGCAGCGAATAGCTGGGCGCAACGTAGGTCAGCCACATGAATACCACTGTGGACGCTGCCATCACGCTGCCCCACACGGCCCATCCCCCGCCATGCCCCAGGAATCGGCGGCTCCCGATGTAGTGAACCGTTGCGCCCAGCACCAGCGCCTGGTTGGCAAGCACCATGGTCAGCAAATCGGGCAGCTCGTCCCGCGCGCTGAAGAGCACGGTGGAGGCCAGCCACAGCACCGGTGCGGCCGCCCAATAGTCCAGACCGCGGATATTGGGCGGGTAGTTGCGCCGCATGAACAAAAGCACCACCGCCATCATGGCGGACATGAAGCCACCCATGGCTATGAGGGAACGCGGATCGAGTTGCATTTTCCGGCGTTGGGTGAGGGGGCGGGCTATGTAAGGAAGTGTTTCGTTCAGTATAGTCAGCCCGCCCATTTTGGGCGAACGAATTTGTGCAGTGGCAGGCCGCAAGCGGTGCGGATGCTGTGCTTGGCTTGGTCAACGCAGTGCAACCGGCATAAGAAAAGCCGCCCACTGGTGGGCGGCTTGGGGTTTGTGAGCGCCGTGCCGCTCAGGTGGGGGTGGTCACACGCTCCATGCGGGTGAGCGGCAGGGCTTCGTCGGCATTGGTGGCCGTTTGCATCACAAAGTTGAACTTTGAGCGCGTGAAGGGCGCATGGATGCCCAGCGACTCGTAGCCTGCAGGCGCCACGTTCTTCTCCAGGCCCACGATCAGGCCATCGCGCGTGGCGAAGGCAAAGTCGTCGTCAATGTAGGTGTCACCCGGAATGTTGACCTGTGTGGTCAGCGTGCGCATGCCCGGCGCCACCACCAGAAAGTGGATGTGCGCGGGGCGGTTGCCATGGCGGCCCAGGGCCTCGAACAGCTCGGACGTGGGGCTGTTGGGTGGAATGGCGTAGCCCGGTGGCAGGAACGAGCGAAAGCGGTACTGGCCCTTGGCATCGGTCTCGATGCGGCGGCGCAGCTCATAGGGCTTCATGCCGGGGAAGAAGTGCGAATAGCCGCCCTGCTCATTGGCATGCCATACATCCACGGTGGCGTGGGGTACGGGTTGGCCGTTCAGGTCCAGCACCTGGCCTTCCATCACAAACACTTCGCCCTTGGGTTCGCCTTCATCCAGGCGCACTTCGACATGGGACATGGGCGCGCCCGCCACAAACAGCGGGCCTTCGATGGCGCGCGGCGTGCCGCCGGTGCGGCCCGCCTTGGCGTCGGCCTCGTCGGCGCGGATGTCGAGCAGGCGGTCAAAGCCCAGGCCTGCGGTGATCAGGCCTGTCTGGCCCGCGGCGCCCAGGCGTGTCAGCCAGCCGGTGGCAGCCCAGAACTCGTCCGGCGTCACATCGAGTTCGTCAATGGTCTTGAACAGATCGGTGACGATGCGCTCGGTCAGCTGGCGCACGCGCGCGTTGCCGGGGGCCATTTTCTTGGTGTTGACCAGCTCCAGCAGTTGGGCCTGGGTGAGTTCGGACATGGATGTCTCCTCTGTGGGATGGAATGAATGAACGTGGGTTCAGTCGAGCTTGATGCCGCGCTCGGTGATCAGCTGGGTCCAGCGCTCGGACTCGCGCGCCAGGTGTTGGGCCAGCTCGTCGGGGGTGGAGCCCACGGGCTCGGCGCCGATGGTTTCAAAGCGTTTGGCCACTTCGGGGTCTTTCATGGCGTCCAGCAAAGCTTTGTTGAGCTTGCTGACGATGGCCTTGGGCGTGGCTGCTGGCATGAACACGGCAAACCAGGGAGACACTTCGTAGCCGGGCACACCTGCCTCGGCCAGCGTGGGCACGTTGGGCAAGGTGCTGGAGCGCTTGGCCGTGGTCACGCCCAGGGCGCGCAGCTTGCCCGACTCGATGTGCGGGCGCGCCGAGGTGATGCTGTCGAACATATAGTTGATCTGGCCGCCCAGCAGGTCGGACACGGCGGGGCCGCTGCCCTTGTAGGGGATGTGCAGCATCTCGACCTGCGCCAGCGAGGTGAATACCTCGCCCGCCAGGTGGATGGAGGTGCCGTTGCCGGCCGACGCATAGGTGAGCTTGCCGGGCGCCTTGCGGGCGGCGGCAATCACGTCCCGGGCGGTCTTCACATCGGGCTGGGTGGCGTTGGTGACCAGCACGTTCGGCACCACGGCCAGAAGACTCACGGGCGCGAAATCCTTGATGGGGTCGTAATTGAGCTTGCTGTACAGCGGCTTGTTGGTGGCCATGCCGATGGATGTGATCATCATCGTGTAGCCGTCGCCGGGCTGCTTGGCCACATAGTCTGCACCGATGTTGCCGCCTGCGCCGGGCTTGTTTTCAATCACGAAAGGCTGGCCCAGGGTCTTGCCGGCTTTTTCGCCCAGCGTGCGCGCAATGGCTTCCATGGCGCCACCCGGCGGGAAGGGCACGACCCAGCGGATGGGCTTGTTGGGCCAGTCGGCAGCCGCAGGTTGTGCGTGGGCAGTGATACCGAGGCCGGCCAGGGCCAGCAAGGCCAGCAGATTGCGTTTGGAGTGCATGGTGTTTGTCTCGTGGGTTTTGTGGTGAGAGGTGGCTCAGATGGCCGAGGGATGCTGCGCCAGCGGGGTGACGGAGATCTTCATGAACGGGAACAGCGGCAGGCCTTGCAGCAGCTGGTGCAGTTCGTCGTTCGACGCCACATCGAAGATGCTGTAGTTGGCGTATTCGCCCACCACGCGCCAGATGCTCTTCCAGCGGCCGTCGCGCTGCAGGTCTTGCGAATAGGCTTTCTCGCGGGCCTTGATCTCGTTGGCTTGCTCTGTGGGCAAGTCGCGCGGAATGTTCACATCCATACGTACCAGAAACAGCATCGGTGTTCTCCTTAAACGGGGGTGGGGGTGTGTGCGGCCATGTCCACATGCACGGCGGTGAGGCCCTGGCGGGCGCGGTCGAAGCGTTCAAGTTGCGCCAGCGAAACCTCGACACCAAAGCCGGGGCCGTCGGGCAGCTGCAGTTCGAAATCGACGATGGGCATCTGGGATTCGACGATGTCGTCCACCAGCAGTTGCGGGCCGAACAGCTCGCAGCCATGGTGCGCGCTGCCCAGCGTGGCAAACACATGCGCCGATGCGGCGCTGCCCAGTGACGTTTCGAGCATGGTGCCGCCGTACCAGCCGATGTCGGCGGCCTCGGCAATGGCGGCCACCTTGCGGGTGCGCACCAGGCCGCCGTGCTTGGCCACCTTGAGCGAGAAAACATGGCTGGCTTTTTCGCGCGCCAGCATCATGGCGTCTTGTGGGGTGCACACGGTTTCGTCGGCCATGATGAGCGCGCCATCGAGCGTGGCGGTGAGGTGCTTGAGCGCCTCTACGTTCCACTGCGCCACGGGCTGCTCGATCAGCGTCACACCGGCCTCGACCAGTTGCGGCAGGTAGCGGCGCGCGGTGTTGCCGTCCCAGGCCTGGTTCACGTCCACGGTGAGTGTGGCCTTGCCTTGCAGGCCGCGCGCAATTTGCGATACATGGGCCACATCGTCTTGCGGTGCGCGGGCGCCGATTTTCATTTTGAAAATGCGGTGGCGTTTTTGCGTGAGGCGCAGGTGCGCTTCCTGCAGGTCGCGCTCGGCGTCGCCGCTGGCCAGCGTCCAGGCCAGGGGCAGGCTCTGGTGCACCTTGCCGCCCAGCAGTTGCCAGGCGGGCAGCTCCAGCGTGCGGGCCACGGCGTCGATCAGGGCCATCTCCACGGCGCTCTTGGCAAAGGCGTTGCCCTTGCAGGCCTTGTCCATGCGCGCCAGGGCGCCTTCAAAACCACCCGCGTCCTGGCCGATGAGGGCGGGCGCCAGGTAGTTTTGAATAGCGTGCAGGATGCTCTCGGGCGACTCTTCGTTCCACGACGGGCCGCCAATGGTGGCGGCCTCGCCAAAGCCCGTGGCGCCGTTTTTGAGCCACACCTGAACGATGACTGGACTTTGGCGGCTGATGGAGCCAAACGAGAGCTTGTGCGGGCGGATCGTGGGAATGTCCAGAATCCGCGCCTGCATGCGTTCGATGGTGAAGCGGCTATGCATCGATGTGTACCTTGTTGGTTGGGCCGGGGCAACTCGCTGGCCCATCAGGGAGTCAGAAAAAAGGCAAGATTAGATTTAATCCGTGTGACGTTCCAATGATTTATTTGCGACTTATCATTCGATTTTGTCGAACGAATAAGGGGTGTCTTTGATGGAGATACGGCAGCTTCGCTACTTCCTGGACATCGCCCAGACCGAGCACCTCACCCAGTCTGCGCAGAACCTGTTTGTCACCCAGTCCACCTTGTCGCATGGTCTGCGCCAGCTGGAGCAGGAACTGGAGATTCAGCTCTTTGACCGGCTCGGACGGGGTCTGCGGCTGTCGCAGGCGGGGGCGGCGTTTCGCGTGCATGCCGCCCGCGCCTTGCAGGAGATCGAGGCCGGACGCATGGCGCTGGCTGACATGACGGGGTTGCAGTCGGGCGCGCTCACCGTGGGCGTCATTCCCACCTTTTTGCACACCCTGGTGCCGGCCACGGTGGCGGCCTTCAGCATGGCGTATCCCAAGGTCAACATCGTGGTGCGCGACCTGCGCGCCGGGCCCATCGAGGAGCAGCTGGTAGAGGGCTTGCTGGACGTGGGCATTGCCTTTCACCCCACGCAGCGTGAGGAGATCGAGACCGAACCCCTGTTCGAGGAGCGCATGCAGCTGGTGGTGAACCGCGCCCACCCGCTGGCGCGCCGCCGCAGCCTGGCGCTCAAGGGCCTGGCGCAAGTGCCCCTGGCCATGCTGCCGCGCGCTTTTGCCACGCGCCGCCTGATTGACGACAGCCTGCGCGAGGCCGGCGTGCAGCCCTGGGTGCGGGTGGAGATGGAGTCGGTGGAGGGCCTGATCGACGTGTGCCGCTGGGGGGAGCTGGCCTGCATCGTGCCCGAACGCGCCGCGCGCCAGGCGCCAGACATGCAGGCCATCCAGCTGCATTCGCCGCAGATGGTGCGCCACGCCGGCATCTTGTGGCGCCGTGGCGCCTCACGCAGCCGCGCTGCCGTGGAGTTTGCGGCCTTGCTGCGGCCAGAGCATCGGCTGCCCGGCGGGCCTGTGCGCTGAGGTGTGGCACAGGCACGCGCCCTGGTCACGTTGGCGCTGGCACGGTGTCATTCGGAAATATGAGCCAAATATGCCTCTAGCGCTTATGTATAAAGCGCTAACAGCTATATTATTTGTAGCACGTTCGCCACTGCGAAAGATGCAGGCAAAAGTGCGCCATTTGCCCGCTGCCCGCGCTGCGGTGCCCTGGTCCATCAGGGGCGTGGCGGTGCAGGCGTCTTGGGCTGAAAGTCGCAATACGTCGCCACCAGGCATTCCCAGCAGCGTGGCTTGCGTGCCTGGCACACGTAGCGGCCCAGCAGGATGAGCCAGTGGTGCGAATCGACGGCGTAGGCGGGGGGCACGCGTTTCATCAGCTGCACCTCCACTGCCAGCGGGTTCTTGCCGGGCGCCAGGCCCGTGCGGTTGCTCACGCGAAAGATGTGGGTGTCCACCGCCATGGTGGGCTCGCCGAAAGCCACATTGAGCACCACGTTGGCCGTTTTGCGGCCCACGCCGGGCAGGGCTTCGAGCGCCTCGCGCGTGCGCGGCACCTGGCCGCTGTGCTGCTCCACCAGGATGCGGCAGGTTTCCAGCAGGTGGCGCGCCTTGCTTTTGTAGAGGCCGATGGTCTTGATGTAGCCCTCCA
>ERZ1023696.179-NODE-179-length-13072-cov-5.741676_pt1 | contig 13072 bp, 15 predicted proteins | sample MGYA00520859_ERZ1023696 | MGnify/ENA primary metagenome ERZ1023696 (study PRJEB33180, sample SAMEA4046002) | wastewater metagenome | place: Denmark | collected 2016-03-13 | study: EMG produced TPA metagenomics assembly of the PRJEB13832 data set (Local...
CTCGGAGAGTTGTATAAGAGACAGGCCTACCCCGGCCATGGCATCCTGGCCGAAGAATCGGGCAGCGTCTCGATGATGATCTTTTCGGACGCGTGGTCCACTTCGGTCACGAAGTCGTTGATCTGCTTTTGCGAGATCCGCACCGATTCCACATCCAGGGCCGCGCGGTTGATGATGGCGCCGGCGGCGCGTGCGGCCTTGATGGCCACGTTGAGCATGGGGTGCAGGTTGGACGACATAAATTGTGAGAGAAGGACAGGGGGCCTGAACGCCAGGCCTGGACCGACGATGCGGCGAGAAGGGGAGTGATTCTACCCGCTGCGCCCAAAACTGGCGTGGCTGGGTGCTGAATGGAGCGGTGGGCAAGAGGCATGGTGCGGCAGCGTCATTTGCCTCAAGCTGTCGTCAACCGCCCCCAGCCGCCATGAGTCACCCTGAGCCGCATGTTGCCGTTGATACCGCGCAACAGCGACCGTTGGCGATCTCGCGCGGCTTTCATGTCGTAGTCATGGCAGCCGCAGCCACTGTCCCTCTTGTGCGGTGGTTTGCAGCACCGGACCGTTGCCCAGGGTGAACTCGACCGTCAGGCTCTTGCGTGCGCCGGGGGCCGGGTCGATGCCGGCCAGGTGGTTGTCCACCGATACCTGCAATCGACCGTCGCGCACCTGGCTGCGCAGGCGTGCGGTGACATCCACCTGGCGGTAGCCGTCCCCATAGAAGGCGCGCTGGACGTTAACCCGCCCGTCACCGTCATCGTTGCCGTAGCCTGTATCGTTGCGCCTGCCACCCTGGTTCCACTGACCGGCACGTGTGCCCGTGAGGCGTGCCGCGTCGATCCAGCTGCCTTCCGCAAACTCGATGACATGGGGCTGGCCGCCGTAGCCACGCGTGTGGATTTGCAGGGTTTTTCTTTGGCCTGGGGCCGGGTCGGCATTGAAAAGACCGTTGCTCAGCTGGAAACGCTGATTGCCACGCACCAGTTGCCGGATGCGTTGGGTCACGTCGATGCGCGATGCGCGGGCGCCATAAGTGGCCTGCAGGATGTCTTGATTGTTCCAACGCGCGTTGTCTGGTTCGCTCGCCTGCCTGCCAAAGTTGCCGCCGCCCTGGCCCCAGAGGCCAGTACGCTAGCCCGAAAACTGTGCGCCGTCCACCCAGCTGTATTCGATGTAATCGAAGGTGTGAGGCTGACCGTCAGGCCCGCGGGCATGGATGCGCAGCACCTTGCGCTGGCCAGGGGCGGGGTCGATATTGAACAGATCGTTGGTGAGCTTGAACCGCTGGTCCCGCGCAGCCAGTTGCTTGAGTCGATCCGTCACGTCGATGCTGCTCTGGTCGGTGCCATAGACAGCCTGCAGGATCTGGTATTGGCCGTCGTCGCGCTGGGCCCACGCGGCGGACGACATCACAAGGGCGAACATGAGCAGCAGCCAAGTGCCCAGGGTTTTTGCGAGAGGGTTGGGAGCGTACATGCATACCTCGTTATGGGTTAGGGGGGAGCGTAAGTGAACACCACGATTCACCTCTTGAAAGGCGCCACTGCCACCTTAACGCTTTTAGAGGGCGGTCAGTGCACACCTGCCCGTAGTTGTAAGAGCGCTTTGCGCGGTCACGCCGGGCTGGGGCGCACGGAGCGACTTGCTGCCCGGGGCACACGCTCGCAGTGACCGGGCCTGCAGCGACAATGGCGTCTGCTCCGCTGGCCCGCCGGCTCTTCTTGACTTGTTCCATGCGCACCCGTTTCATCCTTATCCAGACCAGCCACGCAGGTAATGTGGGCGCCGCCGCCCGCGCCATGAAAACCATGGGTTTTGACGACCTGGTGCTGGTGGCGCCGCGCTGGCCCAACGTGCTGCGGCGCGAGGAAACCATCCAGCGCGCCAGCGGTGCCCTCGATGTGCTGGAAAACGCCCGCATCGTCGCCACCCTGGACGAAGCCCTCGATGGCATGAGCCACCTGTGCGCCACCGCAATGACGCCGCGCGACTTCGGCCCGCCCACGGCCAGCCCCCGCGCGCACTTTGAAATGCTATTGAAAAGAGAGCGGCTAGCGCTTGATGGGCAGGCGCTAGAGGCCAAAAATGCTTCGACTCCACCGGCTGCGGCAGCAGAATCGGGCGTGGCCTTTCTGTTTGGCTCCGAGCGCTTTGGCATGGCCAACGAGGATGTGTACCGTTGCCATGTGGCGCTTTCCATTCCCACCAACCCGGGGTTTGGGTCGCTCAACCTGGGCGCCGCCATCCAGGTGATCGCCTACGAATGGCGCCAGGCGCTGGGCGGGTTTGCGGTGCAGGATGCCACCCCCACCCGTGCGCAGGCCGATGCCGCCCAGGTGGCTGGCATGCTCGCCCACTGGGAGCAGGCGCTTGCCGGCATTGGCTTTCTCGACCCGGCAGCGCCCAAGAAGCTCATGCCGCGCCTGAACCAGCTTTTCAACCGCGCGCAACTGAGCCCGGAGGAAATCCACATCCTGCGTGGTGTCGCCAAAGCCATGCTCGAGACGGCACAGGCAAAGCGCTAGACTGCATTTCCATATTCCAAAAACAACGAAACCATGTTTGCCCGCCTGCGTTCCGACATCCAGTGCATCCTTGATCGCGACCCCGCTGCCCGCAGCACCTGGGAGGTGATCACCTGCTACCCCGGCTTGCACGCGGTGTGGCTGCACCGGCCTGCGCACTGGTGCTGGGGCCATGGTTTCAAGTGGCTGGGTCGCTTTATCTCGCACCTGGCGCGCTGGTTCACGGGCATCGAGATCCACCCCGGTGCCAAGGTGGGCGAGCGCGTGTTCTTTGACCACGCCATGGGCGTGGTGGTGGGCGAGACGGCCGAAATTGGCGACGGCTGCACCATCTACCAGGGCGTCACGCTGGGCGGCACCTCGCTCTACAAGGGCGCCAAACGCCACCCCACGCTGGGCCGCGATGTGGTGGTGAGCGCCGGCGCCAAAGTGCTGGGCGGCTTCGCGGTGGGTGATGGCGCAAAAATCGGCAGCAACGCCGTGGTCATCAAGCCCGTGCCTGCGGGCGCCACGGCCGTGGGCATCCCGGCGCGCATCATCCCCTCCAAAGAGGGCCAGAGCGCCGACGTGACCGAGCCGCAGCAGGCGCGCAAGTTCACGGCCTATGGCATCACGCAAGAGGACGACCCGCTCTCGCAGGCCATGCGCGGCCTGATCGACAACGCCTCCTCGCAAGAGCACCAGATCGCGTTGCTGTGGCAGGCCATCGAGAAGCTGTCCGCCAACCCGCAGAACAAGGACTGCGTGCCGTGTGACGCGGCGATCAAGGAGCAGTTTGAGGCGGGCAAGCTCAATGAACTGGTGGGTAAATAGCGGCTGGCTTTAGCCTTGCACCAAAGTTTGCAGGTGACGGCCGAGCGACCCGAGGTTCACAAAAGTCAACTCGTACATGGTCGTGAGACCCGCCGCCTGCTCATCGTTCAAATCAGTGGTGCATACGATGAAACGACTGCGGTCGATGCCTAGGCGTTTGCGCAGGCGAAGGTACTTGTCGATATCGCGTCGGAACTCGCCCGATTTGCATTCGATGCAGATCGGCGCCTGACCTTCTGGCAGCGCGATCACGTCCAGTTCATGCAGGTCTTCGTTCGGGAACACGACCTTCACGCTTCGCGCGCAAGAGGCAGGTCGCCCGCGTTGGCGCAACTGGGTCAGCAGCTCGATGAATGCATACCATTCCAGCCATCCGCCCTCAAAGAACTGCCGCACGGCGGGTGCCGTCTGTAGGGTCAGGCGGACGATTTTTTCGGGTTTCTGATAGTGGTACCGGGCGAAGAAAGTATGGCTGTAGAGCTGGCGGCACAGCGTATTGATCGCTTGCGCGTCTTTTTGAGACAGATTCCCAAGTTCCAAATTGATCCATCCGTGGCTCTTTCGGTAGGCAAAGCGGACTCGGTCAATCAATTCGGCATAGAGGGCATGGCCTTCCCCTAGCATCCGCGCTGCGTCATCAAAAAAACCGCTGGTATCCACCAGCGCGTAGTCAAAGCGAGCCTCGATCTTGCGGGCTGAGAACCACGCTTGCAGCGGAGCGTGCTGCTCGACCGTAGTCAGCAACGTGGTGTTGTTGGGGTCAATGCCAGAGAGTGTTTCGGCCGACGTTGCCTGTGCGGATACGGATTCCCCGCTGCATGCGCTGGTCGAGTCATCCGCTGGCTTGTCGGGCTGTTGAAGGGCTGCCACTTCGCGCAGTGCGGAAAAATACCGTTCGACCAGTTTCTCCACGTAGAAAACGGTGCCGTAGACCATGCTGGGAGTACCGCATCGTCCGCACGCGACCCTTGTTCCAACCGGCGTGGTGGCGTCTTCTGAAACGAAACTGCATTGGTTGCAACGGTAGATGGGCATGGCGAGAGACGGCTGCGAGAAAACTGTTGTCCCTGCCAGCTGCAGGCAGGGGTGTGGCGGCGGCTTGGCGTGAAAAGCTAGAGTGCTGCTTTCGGTGCCCGTATCGCGTTCTTGGGCCGGAACGCCTTGCAGACCTCATTGCGAGTCTCAAGGTACGGCCCACCAATCAGGTCGATGCAGTAGGGCACGGCCGCAAAGATGCCGGGCACCAGTTGCGCGCCGGCCGCATCCTTGAGGCCTTCCAGCGTTTCGGCAATCGCCTTGGGCTGGCCGGGCAGGTTGATGATGAGGCTTTGCTCGCGCACCACGGCCACCTGGCGCGAGAGGATGGCGGTGGGCACAAAGCGCAGGCTGATCTGGCGCATCTGCTCGCCAAAACCCGGCATCTCCTTGTGCGCCACGGCCAGCGTGGCCTCGGGCGTCACGTCGCGCAGGGCCGGGCCGGTGCCGCCGGTGGTCAGCACCAGGCTGCAGCCCTCGTTGACCAGGGCGATCAGCGTGGCGCTGATGGTGTCCTGTTCGTCGGGGATCAGGCGGGGCTCGAAGGTGATGGGGTTGAGCAGGGCGCGGGTAAGCCAGTCCTGCAGGGCGGGCAGGCCCTTGTCTTCATACACACCGGTGCTGGCGCGGTCGCTGATCGAGACGATGCCGATCTTGACCGGGTCGTGGAGCGCTTCACTCATCGTGGTCCTCGTCTTCGGGGGTGTTGTCTTCACCGGCCGCGCCGCCCAGATGCTCACGCACCAGCTGGAACAGCTCGCGGTAGGCGCGGCCCTTGCGCGGGGCCAGGCCCTCGGAGACCTGAACGTTGGCGGTCTTGCCGGCCGGGGTTGCATCCTTGCGTGCCTGGCGGATCAGCGCGCGCAGTTGCTGGGTATCGGTGTCGGGGTGCTCGGCCATCCAGGGGGCCAGGGCAGCGTCGTCGGCAATCAGCCGGTCACGCCAGTGCTCGGCCAGGTGCAGCGAGAGTTTTTCGCTGGCCGATCCCTTGTGCTGCTCCTCCAGTGCCTGCCGTGCGGCCTGCACCAGCTCGGGTTCAAGCTTGCGCATGAGCTTGCCCACATACTGCATCTGGCGGCGCTTGCCTTCAAAGTTGGTGATGCGCTTGGCTTCGGCCAGGGCGTCCACCAGCTTGTCGGGCAGGCCCACGGCTTCGAACAGGTCGGTGCGAAGCGTTAGCAGCTCTTTGCCCAGGTCTTGCAGTTCATCGCTTTCGCGTTTGAGATCGGTACGGCTGGCATCGGGCGTGCCTTTGAGTTCGGCCTTGAGCTGAATGTCCAGTTCGCTGCCTTCGGCAACGAACTGGCCTCGCACAAAGTAGCCTTTTTTGGGTTTGCGTGACATGGGTGGGGGCAAAGAGAGAGGTGGCGCAGCGCGCACCACAGCGGCAAGTATCATAGCCGCCGCTATGAATAAACCCACCAAACGCGCCGCGCGCGCCCCCAGCGCCCCGGCCGCCGCGCAAGCCCCTGCCACTTCCACCGCCCCGGAACGCGGTTTCAGCTACAGCCGCCCGTTCTTTGAGGACCTGGTGGACCGTGCCCTGGCCCACGCCAAAAAGCTGGGCGCCACCGACGCGGGCGCCGAGGCGTCCGAGGGCTGCGGCCTGTCGGTCAGCGTGCGCAAGGGCGAGCTGGAGAACGTGGAGCGCAACCGCGACAAGTCGCTGGGCGTCACGGTTTATATCGGCCATCGCCGCGGCAATGCCAGCACCTCCGACTTTTCGGACAAGGCCATCGAGCAGACCGTGCAGGCCGCCTACGACATCGCCCGTTTCACCGCCGAAGACCCCATGGCCGGTCTGCCCGATGCAGACGATATTGCGCCCCCCGACACCCACCGCGACCTCGATTTGTTCCACCCCTGGGCCATCGACAGCGAGCAGGCCGCACGCCTGGCCATGGAGTGCGAGGCCGCCGCGCTCAAGACCAGCCGCCGCATCACCAACAGCGAGGGCGCGGGCGTTTCGGCCCAGCAAAGCCATTTTTTCAGCGCCCACACGCGCGGCTTTCGCGGCGGCTATGCCAGCTCGCGCCACAGTTTTTCGGTGTCACCCATCGCCTCGTTGCCCGGCCGCAATGCCGAGATGCAGCGCGATGCGTGGTACAGCTCCGAGCGCGACGCGGCCGAACTGGCCTCGCCCGAGGCCGTGGGCCGCTATGCCGCCCAGCGCGCATTGAGCCGCCTGGGCAGCCGCAAGATTGCCACCACCCAGTGCCCGGTGCTGTTTGAATCCACCCTGGCTGCAGGCCTGCTGGGTGGTTTTGTGCAGGCCGTCAGTGGGGGCTCGCTTTACCGCAAGAGCAGCTTTTTGCTCGATTCGCTGGGCAAGATGGTGTTTCCCAAGCACATCGATATTCTGGAAGACCCGTTTGTGCTGCGCGGCAAGGGCAGCTCGCCTTTTGACGAAGAAGGCGTGCGCGTGGCGCCACGCAAGGTGGTGCAGGGCGGGCGGGTGCAGGGCTATTTCCTCAGCAGCTACTCGGCACGCAAGCTGGGCATGAAGACCACGGGCAATGCAGGCGGCTCGCACAACCTCACACTCACCTCGCGCCTCACCCAAAGCAGCGACAACCTCGATGCCATGCTGCAAAAGCTGGGCACCGGCCTGTTTGTGGTGGAGCTGATGGGCCAGGGCGTGAACTACGTCACGGGCGACTACTCGCGTGGCGCCAGCGGCTTTTGGGTGGAGAACGGCAAGATTGCCTTCCCCGTGCACGAGATCACCATTGCCGGCAACCTGAAAGACATGCTCAAGGGCATTGAAGCGGTGGGTGCCGACGCCTACAGCTATGGTGCCAAAACGGTGGGTTCCATCCTGGTGAACCGCATGAAAGTGGCCGGCAGCTGAGCCCTGTCCCTACAGGCCATCCAGAACAAAAGCAGCCTTTGGGCTGCTTTTGTTTTGATAGCTGTCAGCGCTTGCTATATGAGCGCTAGAGGCCTGTTTGGCCTGATTGGATATTTTCCTCAGATAGACCCGTTCGCCCTGAGCCTGTCGAAGGGCTGTTGGCCAAGGGCGCCCTGGCTTCGACAGGCTCAGCCCGAACGGATTGGAGACAGAGGCCTGAGGTATGTACATAGTCAGGCTATTTGGCTTGAAATCGAAGCTGTGCTCTTGGAGGTTGCTGGGCTACCCCGGCATCGTGCCACGCACCCGGTCATGCATGCGCACCACGCGGGCAATGGGCTGCTCGGCCTGGTCCGCCGACACATACCAACGCTTCGACCTTGCCTGCCCCCGTCATCGCCGCTCCAACCTCCGTGGTATTGGCCGTGCCCCTGATCCGGCGTGTGCCGCCGTCTTGATGGCGTCCGCAGACTGCGGCAGCGCTGGCGCTGCAGGGCCCGCGAAATAAAAGCAAAAATAGCTGCCAGCGCTTGTTTATCAAGCGCTGGCAGCTATCAAAATAATACTGACCGTTGCGTGGTCAGCTGGGGGCGCTCTCTATCTTTCAGCCCGCCAGCGCAGCCTTCACAGCGGCCGAGACCTGGCCCATGTCGGCCTTGCCGGCCAGGCGGGTCTTGACCACGCCCATAACCTTGCCCATGTCGCCGGGGCCGGCGGCGCCCAGTTCGGCCACGATGGCTTTCACGGCGGCCAGGGTTTCCTCGGCCGACATCCGCTCGGGCAGGTAGGCCTGCAGCACGGCCATTTCGGACTTTTCCTTGTCAGCCAGGTCCTGGCGGCCCGCGCCTTCAAAGGCGGTGATGCTGTCCTTGCGCTGCTTGATGAGCTTGTCCACGATGGCGACCACGGCCACATCGTCCAGCACGACGCGCTCGTCCACTTCCTTTTGCTTCATCGCGGCCTGCAGCAGGCGGATGGTGCCCAGGCGCTCGCTGTCCTTGGCGCGCATGGCGGTTTTCATGTCTTCGGTGATCTGGTCCTTGAGGCTCATGGCGGCTTCCTTTTTAGTAAGACAGAGTCGGAGGGTTTGCACAAAGCCCCTCTGGCTAGGCGCAGCGCCGCAGACAGTAGTTTTGCTACGGCAAGGCGCTGCAACGACGCCAGAGGGGCTTTGTGCAGACCCGCAAAAACAAAAACCCGCGCTTGGCGTCCCTAGCGCGGGTTCTGGGACCCAAGCAGGCTTGGGATCCGGAAGATCAGTACATCTTCTTGGGCAGTTGCATGCTGCGAACGCGCTTGTAGTGGCGCTTCACGGCGGCTGCCTTCTTGCGCTTGCGCTCGGCGGTGGGCTTTTCGTAGAACTCACGGGCGCGCAGGTCGGTCAGCAGGCCGAGCTTTTCAATGGTGCGCTTGAAGCGACGCAGTGCAACGTCAAAGGGTTCGTTTTCTTTTACGCGGATCGTAGTCATTAGCTAATGTTTTCCAAAATGTTGCTCGCAGAGGGGCTTGGGGAGATCGGGCCTCAGGACCATACGTAGCGGTTTCCCCGTCTGTAACTAGTATTTGGCCGACGGGGCATTGCCAGCAAAGCCGGAGATTATAGCCCGGCTGCGGCAAATTTCAAGCAGGCAGCGCTTGGGCGCAAGCATGTGCACTGGCCCAGGCCCACTGAAAGTTGTAGCCGCCCAGCCAGCCCGTCACATCCACCACCTCACCAATGAAGTACAGCCCGGGCTGGGTTTTGCACTCCATCGTCTGCTGCGAGAGCGCGCGGGTGTCGATGCCACCCAACGTGACTTCGGCCTTCTTGTAGCCCTCGGTGCCGGTGGGGGTGAGCTCCCAGCGTGCCAGTTGCTCGGCCAGCCGGGCCAGGGCCTTGTCAGTGGCCTCGTTGATGGGGCGTTGCCAGTCGGCCTCACGCTGGGCCCAGGTGTCGGCCAGGCGGCTTGGCACCAGCGTGGCCAGCTCGTTGGCGATGAGTTTGCGCGATCGCGCCTTGGCCTGCGCCAGCGCGGCGGGCAGGTCCACCGTGGGCGCCAGGTTGATGGCCAGCGGCGTGCCCTCTTGCCAGTAGCTGGATATCTGCAGCACCGCCGGGCCCGACAGGCCGCGGTGGGTGAACAGCAGGTCTTCGTCAAACGCCATGCGGGACCTCTTGGCGCCGGTGCTGATCTGCACCGGCAGCGCCAGTCCGGCCAGCTGCGCATACGGCGCCCAGCCCGCGCCGTCAAACGTCAGGGGCACGAGGCCGGGGCGGCGCTCGACCAGCGGGATATTGAACTGCTGCGCCAGCCGGTAGCCAAAGTCCGTCGCGCCGATCTTGGGGATCGACAGCCCACCCGTGGCAATGACCACCGAGCGGGCCTGCACCGTGCCGCGGTCAGTATCAATTTGATAGCTGCTGGCGCTTTCTGGATAAGCGCCAGAGGCCAAAAAGGCTATATTTTTGACCCGGCAAGGCTGCCAGTGCGTGACGCCACCGGCCGCGCATTCGGCCAGCAGCATGGCGATGATGTCCTCGGCCGAGCGGTCGGCAAACAGCTGGCCCTTGTGTTTTTCGTGAAAGGCGATGCCGTGCTTTTGCACCAGCGCAATGAAATCGGCCGGTGTGTAGCGCGACAGCGCCGAGCGGCAAAACTGCGGGTTTTGCCCCACGAAGTGCTTGTGCGGCGCGGCGGGGTCCAGGTCGCGGTTGGTGAAGTTGCAGCGCCCGCCGCCCGAGATGCGGATCTTCTCGGCCACCTTGTCGGCGTGGTCGATGAGCAAGACTTTCAACCCGCGCTGGCCGGCCTGGCCTGCACAGAACAGGCCGGCGGCACCGGCGCCGATGATGACAACATCAAAAACAAGGGAAGCGAGGGTCACAGGGGTTTTAGGCAGCGGTAGCGGGGCCGCCATTGTCGCCCGCGATCAGGGGGCTATTGCCTGAAGACCCCGCCCGACCCCACCACGGCAATGTCCACATAGTTGGAGCCATGGTGGTTCTGCGGGCTGAACTGGTAGGCATAACCGCCCAGGTCGAGGTTGCCCAGGCTTTCCATGCCCTGTACCAGACTGGCGCGCGTAACCCCCGGCCCCGCAGCGCGCAGGCCTTCGATCAGCACGCGGGCGTCCATGTAGCCGGTATAGCGGTCGTAATCCACGGGCTTGTCATGGTGCTTCATGGACGCCTGGAAGTCGCGCGTGAGCTGGATGGTGGGTTTGCTGGGGGACGGGCCGGTACGCGCCACGGCCAGGCCACGTGCGTCCTCTCCCAGCGCCTTGAGCATGGCGGTGCCCGCGCCCAGTGACAAGGTGTACACCGGCACACCCAGATGGGCCCGATGCGCCCGCACGTAGGCCACAACAGGCGGCCCTGCCGCTATCAGCAGCACTGCCTGCGGTCTCTGGGCGGCCAGGGCTTTGGCGGCTTCGTTGGCATCTTCTCCGGCGGCGGCCAGCGCATGTGTGCCCGCCAAAGATGCGCCTTCGGCAGCAATGGTTTTTTCGACAAGCGGCAGCAGCAGCTTGCCAAAATCGTTGTTTTCGAAGGCCACCCCGATGCGTGACGATTGCACCGCCACCAGGTTGCGCACGATCTTGACCAGCTCATCAGCGTAGCTGGCCCGGGTGGTGAACAGGTAGGGGTGCTGCTGCGCGCGGATGGCGGGGGAGCCGGTATACACGCCGATCAGTGGCAATTTGGCTTGCGCCAGATAGGGCAGCAGCGTCATCACCTGTGAAGTGCCCGACACGCCCAACAAGGCCAGTACGCCGTCTTTTTCGTTCAGCTGTTTGGCGTTTTCCAGCGTACGGCGCGGGTCGAACCCGTCGTCCAGCGACACCAACCGGATCTTGCGGCCGCCGATACCCCCTTTGGCATTGGCGTCTGCGATGGCTGCCTCCTGCCCCTCGTGGAGGGGCGCAAGAAACGGAGCCATCCCACCCGTCAGGGCGGTCGAACGGCCGATGAGGATGTCGCCCTTTCCTGCAGCCGGTTGTGCGCCCGCGGGCAGTGCCGCCAAGGCCGCGCTGCCCGCCAGTGCCAGCACCAGGCTGCGGCGGCGCGCCAGTGGGAGGCCGTGGCCAGTGGGCGTCGCATCGTGGTTCATCATCAAGTAGCTCCTTCAGATGTCGGCCAACGTGGCCGCAACGTGCGGCGATGGTAGGAGCGCCCGGCGCTTGCCGCCCAAGGGTTTACACCGGGCAGGCGTCAAGTGAGAGACAGGCGCCTGCGCCAATGCCTATCCACTTTCAGGCAAGCGAAAACCTGAACCGCTGGATGAATCCTTTGGGCACGCCGTCTTCACGGCATTTGCAACGGCAATGGCAATGGCCACCAGCATGGCGTTGCGTATCACCGCCACGCCCTAGCTTTTGCGCGGGTGTGGCGTGTTCAGATATTCGGGGAAGCAGCGGGCGCTGGGTGCGCATCCGCACGGGCAGGGCGCCCTCTAAAATCCTGGCATGAATATCCCCTCACACCAACTCAGCATGACCGTGCTGATGTCTCCTGACATGGCCAACTTCTCGGGCAATGTGCATGGCGGGGCGATTCTCAAGCTGCTCGACCAGGTGGCCTATTCCTGCGCCAGCCGATATTCGGCCTGTTACGTGGTCACCCTCAGCGTGGACCAGGTGATGTTTTTGCAGCCCATTCATGTGGGCGAGCTGGTGACTTTTCTGGCCAGCGTCAACTACACGGGCGCGTCGTCGATGGAGGTGGGCATCAAGGTGGTGGCCGAAGACATCCGCTCGCAGGTGGTGCGGCATGTGAACAGCTGCTTTTTCACGATGGTGGCGGTGGACGAGGCGCGCAAGCCGGTGAAGGTGCCGCCCCTGTCGCCTTCTACGCCCGACGAACGCCGCCGCTGGGACGCCGCACTGCTGCGCAAATCGCTGCGCAAGGAGCTGGCCGCGCGCTTCGAGCAGGCCCGCTCGGCGCCAACCCCCGCACCGGCGGGCTGAAGCGCCCTGCGCCCTGCGCGCTGGCGGGCAGGCGCGCCCACCCCCTTGCGCAGCGGGCTTTCAGCCCGTGCGGCGGGTGGCGCTGGCCTGGCCGGGGGCAGGTTGGGAAACGCTGGCCACACCGCGCACCACATCGCCCACCACAATCACCGAGGGGCTGGCCAGCCCTTCGCGTTCGATGGTGGCGTGCAGCTGGCCCAGCGTGGTGATGGCATGGCGCTGGTGGGGCAGGCTGGCGTGCTGGATGATGGCCACGGGTGTATCGGCCGGCAGACCGGTGAGCAGCTCTTGCCCGATATGGGCCGCGCCGCTTACGCCCATGTAGATCACCAGCGTGAGCCGGGCCTCGCGCGCGGTGGCGGCCAGCTGGCGCCAGTTGGTGCCCGCGTCGCCGGGTTTGGCGTGGCCGGTGACAAACACCACGCCATGCGCATGCTCGCGGTGCGTGAGCGGGGCGCCCAGCGAGGTCAGCCCGGCCAGCCCCGCCGTGATGCCATTGATCACCGAGACCGCCACCCCGGCGGCACGCAGGTGCTCCACTTCTTCACCGCCACGGCCAAAGATGAACGGGTCGCCGCCCTTGAGGCGCACCACGTTCTCGCCCTCGCTCACGGCCATGAGCATCAGCTTTTCGATGAAGGCCTGCGGCGTGCTGGTGCAGCCACCGCGCTTGCCCACGTAAACGATGCGCGCCGTGGGCGATGCGTGCGCCACGATGGCGTCGCTCACCAGGTCATCTACCAGCAGCACGGTGGCGGCCTGGATGGCCTTGAGGGCCTTGATGGTGAGCAGCTCGGGATCGCCCGGGCCCGCGCCTACAAACCAGACGGTACTGACCGTGAATTCTGGCGCAAGCCTCGTCATGACTTTTTAAATCCTCTCCGTACACACTACACCAGACATTT
>ERZ1023696.185-NODE-185-length-12827-cov-3.890472_pt1 | contig 12827 bp, 13 predicted proteins | sample MGYA00520859_ERZ1023696 | MGnify/ENA primary metagenome ERZ1023696 (study PRJEB33180, sample SAMEA4046002) | wastewater metagenome | place: Denmark | collected 2016-03-13 | study: EMG produced TPA metagenomics assembly of the PRJEB13832 data set (Local...
CAATTGGGATGTCTACAATGCGGAAAGTTATAAAGTGATCGATGATGCCATCGAAAAATTTGAAAAGGAACATCCTAATGTAACGATAGAATACAAGAGCGGCATTTTAAAACAAGATTACTCAGCCTGGTTGGCATCCAATATCGCCAGCGGGGAGCAACCGGATGTTTTTATGGTATTGGCTGAAGATTTCAATAAGTTGTCTTCATTGGGCGCATTGATGCCGTTGGATGAATTGATCAAAGCTAACAACGTAAGTACTGATATCTTCTATGAAAGTGCGCTCAGTTCGGGCAGTTACCAAAATACGCAATATGCCTTACCCTATGAGATCAACCCGACCATGATGTGCGTCAATCGCGATCTGTTGGAAAAGGAAGGTATCGCGATACCTGAGGGTAATTGGACGATCGAAGAATTTTATCAAATCTGTGCACAAGTAACCAAGGATACGGATGGTGATGGCACGATCGATCAGTATGGCTCCTATGGTTTTAAATGGCAAGATGCGGTCAATGGTTATGGCATCAGCTTGTTTGATGAGGAGGGTGCATCAAGCAATCTGAATCAAAGCAATGTAAGAGAAGCTTTATCCTATATTCAAAAACTGAAGGATCTGAATAAGGGCTATCAAGTATCGTCAGAGGACTTCGATAAAGGCAATGTCGCTTTTTGCCCGTTGACGTTTGCCCAATACCGGACCTATCAACCCTATCCTTATCGCGTCAGTAAATATTCTACTTTCAAATGGAGTTGCTTGGCGATGCCGGGGACAACCGCTAATCAAAAGACTTCCCAAATAGCCACCTCTTTGATAGCGATAAATTCCAAAACGACACAGCAACAATTAGCTTTTGAGTTTCTTGAAACCTTAACGATCGACCAAGAGATTCAACAGGAACTATTTGAAAATTCGCAAGGGGCTTCGGCTTTGAAGAGTGTGATGGCCAGCGACAGCACCAAAGCGCTGCTGGATCAGGATGCCATGAGCAATTATTCCTTAAAACAAGATGTACTGGATGATATCATCGAAAATGCGGTGATCGAACCGAAATTCAAAAAGTACAACAATATCATCGAAAGATGCGATTATCTGATCACGAATGCTTTGAATGAAAACAAAATTGATGATGAGCTGGTCGACATCGAAAAAGAAATCGATAATCTTTTAAAATAATCGGAATGACAAATGTCACACGGAGGATGAGGTCTGTTAAGTCCGAGGAATCCGCTGTATACTGCAACACGAATAGAGGCTGAATCAGAACCAGAACGGTATTTTCTGGCTTTGATTCAGCTTTTTTTTGTATGGGAATTGAATTTATGCGCAGAGATTCCCCGCCAAAACCCTTTTGGCGGGGGGAAATGTCTAAGGGAAACGCGAGATAGCCCGCCAAAACCCTGTTGGCGGGGAAAAACGTCCGCGGACAATACGAGATAGACCTCCAAACCCAATTTGGCGGGGAATTCCACCGCTAAACCGCAGTCCGGTAGTGAACAGTTTTAATTATTTCGTGTCAAATGTCACATGAATGTGTTGACACCCGACACGATGCAAGCGCTTCGATGGGTGGTATTCTTTAGAGGCTAATTGATATACGCGAAGGAGGAAAACAATTTGAAATATGTGGTTCTGGTAAGCCACGGCGATTTTGCGACGGGCTTAAAGACATCGTTGGATATGCTGGCTGGAAAACGGGATGATGTGATCGCAGTTGGATTGCCTGATGGGAAAACAGCAGATGAGTTTGCTTTGATGTTCAAGCAAGCTGTTCAAGCTGTGACTGGGGAGGATGAAATCATCTTGCTTGCTGATATTGTAGGCGGCTCACCTTTGACAACTTCATTGAATGTTTTAGCGGATGAAGGCAAACTTGCCAATACAATTACTATCGGCGGTATGAACTTGCCATTGGCTTTAACTTCCGTTTTGATGAAAGACAGCTTGGATAAAGAAACTTTTACCGCTACGGTCGTATCCGAAGCGAAAGCAGCTTTGCAGGAATTCAAATTAGAACAACCAGAAGAAGACGACGAAATTTAGAGGAGGAAAGAGAAATGACAGTATCATTTATTCGGATTGATGATCGGATGATCCACGGGCAAACATGTACGCGTTGGGCAAAAGAGTACCCTTGTGACGGGTTAGTCGCTGTGAATGATAAGGCGGCTCAGAGTGACGTTCTAAAAGCGGCCTATAAGAGTGCCAGCGGTTTAAAAACGTTCATTTGGACCAATGAGGAATGGCAACAAAAAAATCAAAAAGTATTGGACAGCAAAGATCGCTATTTCCTGATCACCAAAGATCCTTTGGACATGAAAAAGATTTTGGTGGATCAAAAATTCAAACCCGGAATCGACACTGTAATCGTAGGTCCGTGCAATGACCGTGAAGGTGCTACGAAATTAGGGAATAACCAATCGATCACACAAGCAGAAGCAGAAGCCTTTGAAGAGATGTATCAAGCTGGGTATAAAATTAAATTTGCCTTGCTGCCTGATGTTTCAATCGGAACCTGGGAAAATTTCAGAAGCAAATTCGGTTTTAAATAATAAAACAAAAGGGGAGAAGCAATCATGACAATCAGTTGGATTCAAGCAGCTATGCTAGGGCTGTTCGCCTGCTTATCAAGTATGCCTGGTTTAGGTGGTACATCATTCGGAAATTATACATTAGGTCGTCCTTTAATCGGTGGTTTAGTATCAGGCATTATCTTAGGCGATATCCAAACGGGTATTTTAGTCGGTGCTGCAATGCAAATCGTGTACATCGCATTGGTCACTCCTGGTGGAACGGTCTCAGCTGACGTTCGCGCGGTCAGTTATATCGGTATCCCGCTTGCGATGGTCGCTCTAAAAAGCTATGGCTTGGCGGCTCTTAGCGTGGAAGGTGCAGCATTGGCTACATCATTCGGTACGATGGTCGGGACTTTGGGTACCGTATTATTTTACGGAACTGCAACAGCTAACTTGGCATGGCAACACATCGGTTGGAAAGCGGTGGAAAAAGGCGAATTCCGTAAGCTATATGCAGTCAATATGGGCTTGCCTTGGATTTCCCATTTCTTCTTCTCCTTTATCCCAACCTTGATCATGTGTAAATTGGGAGCCGATGTTGTTGAGTTGATCAAAGAAACCTTACCGATGGACGGCTTGGCAATGAAAACTTTATTCACAGTCGGATCCTTGCTTCCTTGCGTCGGGATTGCGATTCTGTTGAAACAAATCGTTACCAAAGCAGTAGACTTCATTCCCTTCTTCTTTGGCTTTACGTTGGCTGCTTCATTAGGGATCAACTTGGTTTCAGCGACAGTGGTTGCGGCTATGTTTGCATTAATCAACTATCGCATCAAACTGCTGTCATTGCAAAGAGTGGTTTCAGTAAGCGGCGATGAAGAGGAGGACATTTAAGATGATGGCTAAGGAATTAAGCAAAAAAACATTGACGAAATCTTTCCACAACTGGTATTACGGAAACCTGACCTGTTTCTCCCAAGAACATATGCAAACATTTGGCTATCTATGTTCGATGCTGCCGATCGTTGAAGAACTCTATGATAAAAAAGAAGATCAAGCAAAATCGATGAAGACCTATACTGCCTTCTTCAATACGGAACCACAAATAGGTACAGTCGTAGTCGGTATCACAGCCGGGTTGGAAGTTGCTCGTGCCAACGGGGCAGCGGATGTCGATGATGAAACGATCAATGGTTTGCGTGCCGGTTTGATGGGACCTTTGGCGGGTATCGGTGACTCCCTGATCGTTGGAACGCTGATTCCGATTTTACTTGGTATCGCACTGGGCTTATCTACGGATGGCTCACCCTTAGGCGCAATTTTCTACATGATCGTGTGGAACCTGATTGCCTACTTCGGGATGAAATTCCTTTACTTCAAAGGCTATGAACTAGGCGGTAAAGCTGTTGATTTCTTAGTAGGACCACAAGGGTTGGCGTTACGTGAATCGATCACTTTATTAGGCGGAATGGTCATCGGGGCGGTTGCAGCTACTTGGGTAAGTGTCAAAACATCGTTCGCGTTGATTGGATCAGACGGAAACAGCATTTTGACGCTGCAAGACAAATTCGACTCCGTATACCCAGGCTTATTGACTGCTTCCTTTGTAGTAGGCTGCTGGTATTTGCTGTCCAAAAAGAACATGTCCCCGATTAAAGTCATGTTGATTTTGGTAGTCGTTGCCTTTGTCGGCGTATTGGTTGGATTCTTCAACCCAGGATTGACTTATTAGTATCTAGTAATATTGTCTTGGCTGACTGATCTTGATAAATTTAAAACGAAATATCCCCATAAGTCGCGTTGTATACGCGGTTATGGGGATTTTTTTTTAGTTTGGAAATAAACAGTTGAAACTTCTCGCATAAAAAACGATCTCAAAGCCTTGCTGCTGTAGTATCTGTAAGCGCAAAAAAGCATGAACCTTTTCGGTCGGGTATAATTGAGTCACAACGAAACAATTATTAACGCAGTTAAATTCAGTACTTAGTCTGATGAATGAACAAGGTCAATTGGCAACGGGTGGCTTGTATGTTTATGCCCCGATGAGCGTGAAAAGTTGTAAAGTGGTGTATATAAACATGCGTTGTCGAAGAGAATTGAGAGGGAGTGGAAATATGCATGCAACTTTAACATCAGAAATTTCTCAAAATATCGTAAATCGCACGATGAAAATACTTCCGTATAATGTGAATGTTATGGATAACGAAGGTAAAATCATAGGATCTGGGGACCCGAAAAGAATATCCATGAAACATGAAGTAGCGGTTGAAGTTATCCGCAAAAAGCAATCCATAGAGGTAAAATCAGAAGATGCTCTTCTATGGGGAGGCGTAAAGGAAGGTCTGAATTTACCGATTGTAATAGGGGATGAAATTGTAGGTGTAGTAGGGATTACAGGGAAATTAGATGAAATTAGAGGCTATGGCGAGTTAGTGAAAATGACAGCTGAAATGATTATTGAACAATCGATTCTTGAGAAAGAACTTCAACTTGATGAACGCATCAACCGAGAAGTTATCACACAATTGATAAATAAAGGGTATAAATATGACACCCTGTTCTATAAAAAAATCAAAATATTACAGTTAAACTTGAATGAACCAAGGGTGGCTATTGTAATCAAAGGCAATACCGATGAATTGAGATTATTAAGCCGCTTAACAGATATGCTGAAGGAATTAATTGAAGAACACGATTTATATACCACCCTGTTCACAGGAGAAATGGTGATACTAAAAAAAGTAAGTCTCAATGACGGGATTTGGAATGAAGAAAAAACATTGCAAGTTTTGAAAATTTGGTTAACGAAGTTAGACAGATTGGGATTGAAATATCAATTTCCATTGGCAGTTTTTATAGTGAACATAAAGAATGGTGGAAATCATACGAAGAAGCAAAAGACGCTCTAGTTGTTGGAGAAAAATTAAAAGTCACCCAAAGAATTTTTCAGTTTCGAGATGTTTCTATATATGTACTTTTATCAAAGATGATCCCTACTATAAAGGAAAATTCTATTTTCCGGGGTTATGATAAGCTGAAACTGAATGATAAGAACCTAGAATTACAAAATACATTGGATTCCTATATAAAAAATAGTGGTAACAGCAAGCAGACGGCTGCTGAATTGTATGTCCATCGTAATACTGTCCAATACCGATTGAGTAAAATTCATGAGATTACAGGAAAAAATCCTTTTTTTTATTCTGATTTATTTGAATTATATCTGTCATTGATTGTTGATAAATTAGATTAGATACAAAAAATGGAAAATTGCACAATAAATTCATTTGGGAGCGCTTCTCATTTGTGCTGTATGCCAATGCTTCCGGAAAGTGAAACGGTTACAATTTGTGTATTGAAATTTGGGGAGGAATTATTAATGGATGTGCAAGTAAGTGCTTTAGGAGCAATAGTGGGCTTGATAGTAGCTATTTTTTTGATTTTTAAAAAAGTTCCACCGGTATATGCATTATTTAGCGGAGCGCTGATCGGAGGGTTATTAGGCGGTGCTACTTTGGTAGAAACCGTCAGTTTGATGAATCAAGGAGCGCAAGGAATTGTCACTGCAGTTCTAAGAATACTATCTGCTGGTGTTCTGGCAGGAATACTAATAGAGTCAGGTGCAGCTTCATCTATTGCCCAAACAATCATAAAAAAATTAGGTCATTCAAAAGCTCTGTTTGCCTTAGCTTTAGCAACGATGTTGCTTACGGCAGTAGGTGTGTTTATTGACATAGCAGTTATTACTGTTGCTCCTATCGCAATGGCGATAGCCTATAAAACAAACATGTCAAGAACGGCTATTTTATTAGCAATGATTGGCGGAGGCAAGGCTGGGAATATTATTTCGCCAAATCCAAATACGATAGCAGTATCCGAAGCTTTTGGTGTACCTTTAACAAATGTTATGTTGGCGGGAGTCATTCCTGCTGTTTTCGCAGTGGTTGCCACTTATTTTATCGCTAAACGTTTAGTGTTGAAGGAAGTTCCATTTCCGAAAAAGAATTGTCGGAAGAAACGCAGTCAGTTCCTTCTTTTGGGAAAGCGATTGTGGCGCCTTTGGTAGCGATTGTTCTGTTGTCATTAAGGCCGATTGCCGGTATTGCAATTGACCCAATGATTGCATTGCCAGTCGGAGGAATAGCCGGAATAGTTGTGATGGGAAAATTTTCCTCAATCACAGCTTATACTATTTCGGGATTAAATAAGATGTCTGGAGTAGCTGTATTATTGTTAGGGACGGGGACACTGGCCGGAATAATCAGTAATTCGGCGTTGGGTGAGGTACTGATCAGCGGGATTGAAACAATGGGCTTGCCTGCCTATATGCTGGCTCCAATTTCAGGGATATTCATGTCAGCTGCAACAGCATCTACTACATCGGGAGCTGCCGTAGCAAGTAGTGTCTTTAGTCAAACACTATTAAAAGCTGGTATCAGTAACATCGGAGGAGCAGCTATGGTTCATGCGGGAGCTACTGTATTGGATCATTTGCCGCACGGGAGTTTCTTCCATGCAACTGCGGGAAGTGTCACGATGGATTTTAGAGAAAGACTAAGATTAATTTCTTATGAGTCTCTTATAGGGTTGATCATTACTGTGATTTCTACACTTATTTTTGGAGTATTTAACTTATTTGGTTGATGAGATGAAAAAGATGGCCATTCATCAATAAGTAAAGCGAAGTATCTCACTGAGACGAAAACGATTTGGAGAAAGATAAAGGAGAGTGACTGATTACATGAAAATTGTTATCGCACCAGACTCATTTAAAGAAAGTTTGACAGCATTAGAAGCAGCTAATGCTATTGAAGAAGGATTTAAAAAGGTATTTCCTGATGCCGAATACTTAAAAGTTCCGATGGCCGATGGAGGCGAAGGAACGGTACAGTCTTTGGTCGATACAACAAATGGTAAAATTCAGACGCTCACTGTTCATGGCCCATTAGGAGAATTGGTAGAAGGATTTTACGGCATTTCAGGAGATGGGAAATTAGCCATTATTGAAATGGCGGCAGCTTCAGGTTTGGACTTGGTTAGCCCTTCAGAGCGAAATCCGTTGATCACATCCACATGGGGTACCGGGGAATTGATTCAAGATGCTATAAACAAAGGGGTAAAGGAAATTTTGATTGGCATAGGAGGCAGTGCGACCAATGATGGTGGTGCTGGAATGATTCAGTGCCTGGGCGGTAAACTCTTGGATAAAGAAGGGCAACAAATCGTTCCTGGTGGAGTCGGCTTGGCTGATTTAGTTTCGATCGATCTTTCCGAATTAAATCCCAAATTAAAAGAAGTTGAAATCAAAGTAGCTTGTGATGTGGATAATCCTTTTACCGGACCTAAAGGCGCTTCTTATATTTACGGGTTTCAAAAAGGCGGAACGGCTGAGCAAGTAGAACAACTCGATAAAAATCTGGCACATTTTGCCAGTTTGATTCGCCAGTATCTGAATAAGGACATTGAGTTTGTTGCTGGGGCAGGAGCAGCTGGCGGTTTAGGCGGTGCTTTGATGGCCTTTTTAGACGCTAAGCTGCAAAATGGCGGCGAGTTGGTAAGCGAATTGGTCGGTTTAGCAGAAAAGATTTGTGATGCCGATTTGGTGATAACGGGTGAAGGCGGAATAAACCACCAAACGATTTATGGGAAAACACCCATTTGTGTAGCTAAAATTGCTCAAAAATATCAAGTCCCAGTCATCGCTATTGCAGGAAGCTTGACTGGTAATTACGAGACAGTCTATGAACATGGAGTGACGGCAGTATTCAGCATTCTTTCTGAGCTCACTTCATTAGAGACAGCGTTGGAGATGGGATATGAGAATATAAGAAAAACAACACAGAATATTGCGTCAGTTATTCAATTAAGTCAGAGCAGGCTTTGAAAAATAAAATTAAACATCCGTAAAAAGTTCAATCGGCAGCTTATTCAAAAAGTTGCTGATTGGATTTTTTTTATTGCACTGACTTTTTCAAAATCTGCATGTGGTACTGTTTTCGTTGAGTTTATGTTTTCAGGCGGAAAATTCAGTACTTAGTCCGATGCCTTTGTACGGAACAGGGATTATAATGTAAGGGAAAGAGAGGGGAAAGGCCATGAATTTCTTAATGAATCTGATTTGGTTTGTGTTGGGTGGTTTCATCAGCTTCATTTCCTGGGTTGTGATCGGTGTTTTGTGGTGCCTAACGATAGTCGGGATCCCAATCGGTATGCAATGCTTCAAGTTCGCGGTGATGGCGGCTGTGCCGTTCGGTAGGGAAATCCGCATCAGCGAAAGCGGCACGTCTTTAGTGTTGAATATAATCTGGATGCTGTTGGGCGGCTTGGCATTGGCTGCTGAGGAAGTCATCCTGGGCATCGTCTTCTGTCTGACTATCGTAGGCATTCCGTTCGGGCTGCAGCACTTCAAACACGCCAAGCTGGCATTGTTTCCGTTTGGGGCGGAAATCTATCGGGTTGCATAACAGGCAATATCATTGTCGGATGAGTACGCTACCGAAGACTCTATTTTAAAAAGCAATGAGGCCCTTTATTTCCAGTCAATCACTGGGAATAAAGGACCTCATTTTTACGGTTCAATGCAATAATTAATTTTGCGTAATGCCATTTACGATTTGGCTCAAACCCTCATTGATCGGGGTTGCTGGACGGCCAAGGAGTTTTTCGAAATCATTGCTCTCAACATCCAGGGAGCCAACTCGAATGCTTCTTTGGATTTCAACAAGGATAGGGATGACGAAATCCGGCACCCCAGCAGCCTGCATAATATCAGCATAAGTAGCGTCATCAACCTGTTGGACAGTTATTTCTTTGCCCAATACACTTCCGAGGGCGGCTGCTATTTCTTCCTGAGTCAATACTTTGCCAGAAAGCTCGTAGATTGTATTTTCGTGCCCTTTACCGGAAAGTACAGCAGCCGCAGCCTCTGCATAATCTTGCTGAAGAGCCCAGCCCACCTTGCCGTTTTCTGCTGATGTGACCCATGGAGCTCCTGCCAGGACACCTTGAATTCCTGAAATTTCATTCTCCAAGTACCAGTTGTTGCGCAAGAAGGAGTAGGGAATCCCAGTTTTCAGAATTGCTTCTTCTGTGGCCTGATGCGTTGGGGCGAATAAGTTTTTGCTTTCTTTTGCATTCGCTAAACTGGTGTATGCGATGAAACCGACTCTGGCGCGCTCTGCCGCAGCCACTGCATTGGCGTGCTGGCGAATTCTTGTTTCGTTATCCCCATCCGCGGAAACAAGCAATAAACGATCAACGCCTGCAAAAGCAGCATCCAGTGTTTCCGGGTGATCAAAATCCCCTTGGCGGACTTCCACGCCACGAGCCCTTAACGCTTCCGCTTTCTCTGGGTTACGAACACTGACGGCCAATTCACTGGCCGGTACAGTCTTCAACAGATTTTCTACAACCTTTGTTCCGAATTTTCCTGTTGCTCCCGTTACTAATAATTTCATTTTGCATCTCTCCCTTTTTATGTTTACTTTTCTTTTGTAACCTTATAATATGGTATAAGGGATCTTTTTGTAAGTAGGCACTTTAATATTACCTAGTCACAAAAACAGGACTAATGCGGAAGAGAGGCGTTTATCGTGGCAAGAAGTCGGTTTGGAGAAGTTGTAGGGGAGCAAATAGAGGTTTGCCCCGTTACGCAAACGCAGGACATCATCGCAGGCAAATGGAAAATCATCATCCTGTGGAATCTGAGCACGCAGACGAGAAGGTTTAATGAGCTTCAACGGTTGTTGCCGAATATTTCGAAAGGGATATTGACAAGGCAATTGCGGGAATTGGAAGAAGACCAGATGGTTCACCGGGAAGTCTATAAGGAAGTTCCACCTAAAGTAGAGTATTCCTTGACGCCATTGGGAGAGAGCTTTATTCCGATACTGCAGAGTATGGGCGAGTGGAGCAAGAAAAATTTGGTGAGTAAGTAAAAAGTTGAAGTGATGGGGGAATCAGCCCCCTCTTTTAGTTTGGATAATTTGATAGGCTGATTGAACAACTGGCTGTAAAATAATTGATGGTCAAAGGTATCTGTTGACAGGTTCCTTTTTCTTGCGTAAGCTTTGATATATATTTCAGCTTAGGGAAGGAATATGGCTGAAAGGAGCGGATATGTGGAAGCGGTATCAGTTTGTTTGGATAGCGAAATCACACCGATACGGCGAAACTTCATTTTTTTACGAGGGCTAAACACACACGTATGGGTGACCGATCGCTAGCTCGCCGTTTTGTGGAAAAACTGGGAAAAGCAAAAAGTACAAGGAGGCAAAAATATGATTGTTGAAACGATAAAATTGTATCCGGAACGGGAAGACGTCACGCTGACGACTTATGTACTGCAGGATTCGCCGGAATTATTGGACGGCGCAACGCGTCCGGCCGTACTGATCTGCCCTGGCGGCGCCTATCTTTCCTGTTCGGATCGGGAAGCTGAGCCCGTGGCGATGCGGTTTGCGGCGATGGGCTATCATGCTTTTGTGCTACGCTATTCTGTTTACTTGGATAAGCACGAACCTTACGAATCCATTTTCGAAGGAGTTGAAAGGCGCGAGCATACGGTCTTTCCGGCAGCGATCCGGGACATCGGCAAAGCTATGCTGACGATCCACAAGAACAGCGAAGCATGGTTGGTGGATATGGATCGGATCGCTTTGTGCGGCTTTTCGGCTGGTGCGCACAATGCCGCGATGTATTCGGTCTATTGGGACAAACCGATTCTGACCGATCATTACCAAGTGTCGGAAGAAAAACTTCGTCCCGCTGCTACGATTTTGGGCTATACGTTGAGCGATTATCTGTTCATGAAAGCGACCGAAAAGGATGAAATGGGCACCCTTCTGTTTGATGCCTCCGTAACGTCGCTGCTAGGAGAAGCGACCCCTAGCGATAAAACGCTGAAGGAAGTGAGCCCGGCGTTGTTGGTGACCGAAAAAACACCGCCGATGTTCCTGTGGGCCACCGCATCCGACGCACTTGTTCCGGTCGGGCACACGTTACGGATGGGGATGGCTCTTTCGGAGCGCGATATCCCGTTTGAGATGCACGTATTTGAAGAAGGTCCGCATGGATTGAGCCTTGCCACGCAGGCTACAGCCAACGCTAAAACGTTGGTAGACCAAAATGCCGCCAAATGGATCGACCTGGCGGACGCCTGGCTGCTGAAACGCTTCAGTCTCGATTTGCAGGATAAAACCAAGTGGGATTAGGAAGTGTGCTGGCAAGATCCTGGGGGGGAAAGATGAATAAGAGAAAATTACTCATCGTTTCGGCTTCTCAGGTAACCAATTAAATGTGGGAAAAGCGCAAAAAAGTTAAGGGAAGCCTCGTTATTTCGAGGCATTTCCTTAACTTTTCTTATTTATCCAGATTTGTTTTCAAGGAACCTTAAAACCCATGCCGTTCGACTTCCAACAGCGCAAAAGTTTTCGCTTCTACGTCGTATTCGTACTTGAAGACGCAGCAGTTGGTGATGCCGTTCTTCACTACTTCACGGGGATCCTGCCATGCGCGCAGGAAGTGGATGCAGGCGCCGGCATGGGAAACGGCGAGCACGTTTTGATGATCATCCTGTTCCATGATTTCGGTGCAAGTACGGACCATCCGTTCCATTACCTGGTCGCCGGATTCACCGCCGTACTGCACAAAAAAGGTGCTCTTGTCTTTGGGATTGAGGTCTTCGCTCTCGCCTTCAAAAGTGCCGAAATGCATCTCCTTCAGTCCTTTCAGGCGTTTATAAGGCATCAATTCGTTCGTCACGATTTCCAGTGTATCACTGGCGCGCTCGGCGGTGGAGCTGTAGGCGTGGTCGAGATCGATATCATCAAAGTAGGCACTGGCGATTCCGGCTTGCTGGATGCCGAGCTCCGTCAAAGGCGAATCGCAGGCGCCCTGGATTTTTCTGCGGACATTGAAAAGCGTCTGGCCATGGCGCATCAAGTATAAGGTTTTTTTCATATGGAATCCTCCTGAATTGTGAAGCGTATGCATTATCATTATACTACTTGCTTCGGGTGATACGTCAACAACAATGAGGTTTGTCCTCCGGCGAACGAAGGATATGCCGGAGGACGCTTCACATTATAAGTCTGTGCTCCGATTAGAATAGGCTTGCCGGAGAAGAACCTGCAAGGTACCGCTGTCCTCCGGTGGGGGAACTCTCGCCGGAGGAGCATTTTCAGCGCGCCCTCCGCAGGTAATCTGTCGTCCAAATCTTCCAGCTAAACGATTGGGATGGGCAGTTTCTTTAGCCTTATCAGGAGTTGAAGCGTTTTTTCTTCAGAAATCCGAACGACCAGGTATAGGTG
>ERZ1023696.186-NODE-186-length-12767-cov-4.640348_pt1 | contig 12767 bp, 13 predicted proteins | sample MGYA00520859_ERZ1023696 | MGnify/ENA primary metagenome ERZ1023696 (study PRJEB33180, sample SAMEA4046002) | wastewater metagenome | place: Denmark | collected 2016-03-13 | study: EMG produced TPA metagenomics assembly of the PRJEB13832 data set (Local...
AATAAAGGATAAGCTGAAATAAATTTTTTAGAACATCAATTTGAAAGGAATGGGGGAATATAATGGAACTGGAGCAACTATTGAGGCAATTGCATGAGTACACGAAAGTCGAAGAATATTTGATGAACCATCGGGAAGTCCGGAACAACAAACGGCTCATTCAGGAATTTGTAGCCACACTCAATGAAGAAGAGGCAAAAGAACAATTGGTCCCTATCCTACCGCACATGGTTTCAGATACTTTGAATCCTCCTGAAACATTCCCTGAAAGTTATTTTTTTAATGAAAGTGATCCCTTAAAAGTCAAAATCACTCAACATACGCGGTATTCAACTCCGGTCATGCACAAACACGATTTTTATGAAATGTTCTATGTCTATGAAGGGGAGTTTGAACAGTTCATTGATAACAAGACCTTTGTGATGCGGACTGGGGACATTTGTCTCGTTCCACCGGGCGTTTTTCACTCCTTGGATGTGAACAACTACAGCATTGTCCTGAATATTCTCATTCAAAAAGACAGTTTTCAAGAGATTTTCTTCAACAACCTAAGCGGCGACCATATTTTCTCAAACTTCCTGATCAGCGACGTCTATGCGAAAAAAATCGACAGTTTCATAATTTTCCCAACAAACGGGGACCTGAAAATCAAAAATATGATCTTGGATATGTTCTTGGAGACGATCAACAAACAAAAGTATTATGTGCAAGTCGTCCACTCCAATCTTGTGTTGCTGTTCAGCCATCTGCTCCGCCACTATGAAGACAGATCGATTATGCCTAAACCACAACGCAAACGGGACGTAATTGATTTTGAAATCATCACTTCCATTGAAAAAAACTATAAAGACATCACCTTGGAACAACTATCGGATTCCATTCACTATTCTACCCAACACATTTCCCTGCGAATCAAACAATTAACCGGAGAGTCTTTCACCAAATTCGTGTTGAGAAAAAGGATGACGGTTGCGGCTGACCTTCTGAAGCACACTAATATGAAAATCCAGGATATCGGCCCTGATGTAGGTTATAAAAATCAGGAGAATTTTATCCGTTCCTTCAGAAAATTCTATGAGACAACTCCTTCTCAGTTCAGAAAAAACCACAGTAAATTTAAACTGTGACGATGACAAGAGTAGTACAAACCCATATGTGAACTTTCAGTTAAAAGAATAGAAGGTGAAGTAATGTCAGAGAGAAATACAATTAATCTAAACCTATACAAGGAAATCCTTCAAAATTTAGAAGGAAAGACACTGCGTGAAAAAAATATCCGTGTTGCAGGAGTTATCACAGATTATGTGAAGAAAAAACATGATATTGATCTAATCGTTGTAGGGGGATTGTCCGTCGAATTCTACACAAGTGGCGGTTATACAACGGAAGACATTGATTTTGTTGGTCCAGGCCATGAAGAAATTATGCAATGTTTAGTTGACTTAGGGTTTTCTCGAAAGGGAAAAGATAGCGTACATGAACAACTACAAGTGTACGTTGAAGTACCGAATAGCGTTTTGTCTGGTGGAGATATAAATAAGATACATAAAATAAAAACTGAAGATAGATTTATAGTCAATTTGATCGGGATAGAAGATATTTTTTGCGATAGATTACGGGCCGTGGTCCACTGGAAAGAAGAATATCAATTGCCATGGTTAGTTGAATTATATATTTCGCATTATGATGAAATGGATTTCAACTACATTGAGAGCGTCCTGACGCCTGCAGAAAAAGAATATTATGATAAGTTTATGCGGATGATGAGTGAACAAGAGGAAGCGTATAGTCATCACGAATTCTTCAAGCAGTTTCTGCAAAAAAACGGAATCATTTTCTCTGAATCTGCTGATTCAATCATTTGGTTATACCTAAAATCAGAGCTCATTGGGGTTCGTTTATATCCGTTTCAAAACATTTATTTCTATGATGAGGATGATGAAATCGTTCCTTTTGGTGATGATGAAGTAGGCATGACACCCGATGAATTCATTGCAAAACTCCACCATTACGGGAGTGAGATTTTATATGATACATCCTTAATCTGCGACGAGTTGAGAAGGATGTAAGCCCCCGAATAAACTCTTTTGACTATTTCCTGAGAATATCCTATAATGGTGACGAAAAGGAGGGGAATCAACATGTCGAAACCAAAAATGCCGATTACACCAGCACTAAAGCGTTCTATCTTAACTGAAATGAAAAAAGAATTCCCCGATTTAAAACCTGGAAGACAGCGTCCTCGCAATCCACAAGAAAAAGAAGTACTTTTGCGGTGGGAAGAAGAACGCGGTGGAAAGAAAATAGGAACGATTTAATAAGCTATGGCGAATAAATAATACAACCCGGAAAATCTAAAATGGACCCTGTAGAATCGGCACTGGAAAAGTGCCCCTCTACAGGGTCCATTTTTATTTACTTACTTAGTTCTTCGATTAGACTAAGCTAATTCTTCCCCGTTGGAAGCAATGACCTTCTTGTACCAGTCGAAGGAATCTTTTTTGCTTCTTTCCAGTGTTCCGTTGCCTTCGTTGTCGCGGTCGACATAGATGAAGCCGTAGCGCTTCTTCATTTCGCCGGTCGTGAACGAGACGCAGTCGATGCAGCCCCAAGGTGTGTAGCCCATCAGATCGACGCCATCCTCTTCGACAGCTTTTTTCATTTCTTCGATATGCGATCTCAGGTAGTCGATGCGGTAAGGGTCATGGCAGCTGCCGTCCTCTTCCTTGACATCGATTGCGCCAAAGCCGTTTTCGACGATGAACAATGGTTTTTCATAGCGTTCATAGAACTGATTCAAGGTGTAGCGCAAGCCTTCCGGATCGATCGCCCAGCCCCAGTCGGACTCTTCGATGAATGGATTTTTCACAGAATGTGCGCTGGAACCGTCCAGAGATTTCGATACATCCTTATTGACGGTCGAATCGACAGTGTTGCTCATGTAGTACGAGAAGCCGATATAATCCACTGTGCCTTCCGCTAAGGCTTTTTTGTCTGCTTCGGTGATGTCCAGATTGAAGCCTTTGCGTTCGAACATCTTCAAGGCGTAAGCCGGATAATGGCCGCGGCATTGCACATCGCAGAAGAACCAGCGATCGTGCATCATCTGGTTCGACAACACCATATCCGCTGGGCGGCAAGAATACGGATAGATCGGAACCATCGCAATCATGTTCCCGATTTGGAAATCCGGGTTGATCTCTTTGCCGATTTTGACGGCCAAAGCGCTGGCGACCAATTCATAGTGCCCACATTGGTACATTGCTTCTTCCGGATTCGGATAATCGCCAAAGTGCGCACCGGAGTTGGTCCAGCCGAAGATGTCGTTCTTGTAGTTCATTTGGTTGTTGATTTCATTGAAAGTCATCCAATATTTCACTTTATCTTTGTAGCGCTTGAAGCAGACTTCTGCAAATTTGACGAAGAAATCCACAGTCTTGCGATTCATGAAGCCGCCGTATTCTTTGGCCAAATGATACGGCATCTCGAAGTGGGAAAGCGTGATGACCGGTTCGATTCCGTATTTCAATAACTCATCGAAAACATCATCATAGAACTGCAGTCCTTCTTCGTTCGGCTCTGCTTCATCGCCATTCGGAAAGATGCGCGACCAAGCGATCGAGGTGCGGAAGCACTTGAAGCCCATTTCTGCGAACAAAGCGATATCCTCTTTGTAGCGGCCATAGAAGTCGATGCCGATGTGGTTCGGGTAATAATTGCCTTCGACCACACCGTCCGTGATAACGCGCGGAACACCGTGCGCTCCGGCTGTCATGACGTCCGCCACGCTCAAGCCTTTGGAAGTATTCAGGACCCCTCCTTCAAACTGATGCGCCGCTAATGCGCCGCCCCATAAAAAATCTTTATCCAATGCCATAATGATCTCTCCTCTTATTTATATTTGATTTTATAAACCAAGATAATTGAAGCCAGTACCAAGGTGATGCCGTTCGCTGAAATGACGGCATAATCCTGGATGTTCCATCCGTGGATCAACCACAAAAATACGCCGACCACAAACATGGCGTACATACCCAACGAGATGCCGGAAGTATCCTTTGTTTTGATGATCTGCCACGCCTGCGGAACGAAGGACAACGTTGTTAAAACAGCTGCGATGAACCCTATCATTATATTCTCCCCCTACCGATATGGATGTGCGACTAAAATGACAAGTGAGACTGCTGCATTCTTTTACAACTCGATTATAATGGATAGCGGACCAAAGACAATAACTTCTGGACACTCCGTAACACCGTTTACAAATTTTCCGTTTTTTTGATCCGGATTATCAAATAACATTCACAAATATGATAGGATAATAGTGAGGTTCAGAAGAAACACGTGAGGGGGATGCGGATGCTCATAAGAGAACGGCTGGAGAATTTTGATTTCTCGAACAGCGAACAAAAGATAGTAACTTATATACTGGAGAAGAAAGCGGCCATCGAGGAAATGACAACCAAAGAGATTGCCGAGGCAACGTACACTTCTCCTTCCACATTGGTAAGGATTGCCCATAAGATGAACTTCAGCGGCTGGAGCGATTTGAAGGAAGCCTTCTTGAAAGAAGAAGAATATCTGCAGAAGCACTTCAGTGAAATAAACGCCAATCTGCCTTTTCAACGTAATGATACCATCCTATCGATTGCAAGTAAAATTGCTGCCCTGGAAAAGGAATCCATCGACGACACCTTATCGCTGATCACCCATGACGACCTGCAGAAGGCCATCCAGATCATCCGGAAGTCTTCCTATACCAGTCTTTTTGCAGTCAGCAACAACCTGTTGATTACGCAGGAATTCCAGCACAATATGGCGCGGATCAAAAAACGGGTGGACATCTGTTCTTTGCAGGGTGAAACGATCTTCAAGGCGCACCTGGCTGATCCGTCCTCCTGCGCAATCATCGTTTCCTATTCCGGGGAAACTTCAATATTGAACGAAACGATCCAATATTTGAAGGCGAACAAAATCCCCATCATCGCCATCACCAACATCGGTGACAACACGACCGCCCGGCTTGCGGATTGCGTGCTCCGGATCTGCACAAGGGAGAAGCTCTATTCAAAAATCGCCACTTTCTCCACCGACAGCGCCATCGTTTACCTGCTGGACGTGCTTTATTCCTGCATCTTCGCGCTCGATTACGACGCCAACCTGCAGCTGCGGATCAGCACTTCCAAGATGATCGAAGCCGGCCGATCCTCAACGGTGGATATCATCAAGGAAGAGGACCACGTTTCTAGATGATAAAATATCAATTGTGTCCGTAAAAACAGCAAAAATAAGTTAGATTTTCTTCACGCTTTTTTCACACGTGGGGCCTATTATAAAGACAAGCCAATTAAACAATCTTTTTACCCTTTTCTCTTCTTTACTCCTCCAATGTAAAGAGCAACCGCAAAAAACCATCGCCCCTACCCGGCGATGGTTTTTTGTGTGCTGGTCAGCCCAGCTTCTTCGTCATGATGAAATCGGTCTGTTCATCTTCGCCCATAAAGAACGAATGCGAGCCGGTACGGACGAAGCCCATTTTTTCATAAAAAGCGATGGCATTCACATTGTGTTCCCAGACGCCCAGCCAAATCAGTTGCTTGCCCTGCGCGCGGGCGATTTCAATCGCTTTATCGATCAGATATTTCCCGAGCCCTCTGCGCTTGAAGGCCGGTCGGATATAGATCCGCTCCACTTCCAATGAATCGGCACCCATCTCTTCCGTCAAGGCTGCATCGACATTGAACTTCATATAGCCCGCAAGTTCCTCTCCGTCATACAGAAAATAGAAGGTCGAACCTGCAGTCGAAAGCTCCTCCTTCAGCTTTTCCGGATCATAGGCCTTATCCAGGTAAGCCTGCAGGTCTTCCGGCGTGTTGTGGGCCGCGAAAGTGTCCGTGAACGTTTCGATGCCGATTGCTTGAAGATCCGCCAAATCTTCGCTTCCGCATTTTTTCAGTGTGATTGCCATATATGATGCACTCCTTATCTTTGCTTCAGTAGTTTCGTTTGTTGCCTTTTTTCACGTATTCCCAGTCGCCTTCGACGTTTTTTCGGACCGTTTGGAGCAGTCCGCTGAGAACCGTCGCTTCCTCTTCCGATAATCCCTGCAGCGCCACCCGTTCCGAGTGCTCGTTTTCCCTGCTGATGTTCGGTGAGATTGCTTTTCCTTTTTCTGTCGGGAAGATCCGTTTGATTTTTCTGTTAGCGGCATCGGCTCTCTTCTCGATGAACCCGTTCGCTTCCAGTTTTTTGATGGCGCGCGAAGCCGTCGTGCGGTCAACTTTGATCATTTCCGCCAACTTTTCCTGGATGATGCCCGGATTTTCGCAGATCCGGATGAGATACAAGTACTGCCCTCTCGTCAGGTCGTATTCCTTGAACTCGATGTTCGCGATCGAATCCAAAGCCCTGGCTATCATGCCGATTTCGCGGAGAATTTCCGCCATACAACTCACCTGCCTTCTTCAGGAAATTTAGATTAATCATAACGGTTTTTTATTGCATTTGCAATAAAAAGACCTAAAGAAATAGAGAGGTCGCGCTCCAGATGTCGGATATTCCCAAGTTATCCGACAATGCGCGGCACGTTCTCTCTCAACTTGTCGGATATTCCAATGCATCCGACAATTATGATCATATTTGCTCTCTGTTTGTCGGATTTTCCCAGTTTATCCGACAACGCTCGCTGTCCCAGCGGATAACAAGGTTCCCGGGATGAAACTGGCACAAAAAAAAGAGCTGGAACAAAAGCCCCAACCCTATCCTTTAAGCATCCCATTATAATGATCTACTTTCCCTTTTATTTTTGCCAAGGTCTCCTGCAGTCCGAGAATTTTCTCTTCCAACAGGTCGCACTCGTCGACCCACAGATCCCGCCTGGCCGGAACGGTATGGAGACCTTCTCCACACAGCCGTACATAATCGATCAACGGTTCAATCGATACCCCCGCCGATCGCACCTCCATCATGAAATCCAGCCATTGCAGATCCTCATCCGAATACTCCCGGATGCCGCCTTTGACCCGTTTCACAGGAGGAACCAGCCCGATCCGTTCATAATACCGCAAGCTATCAATCGACACATGCTTCTCTTTGCTGACTTGAGCGATTTTCATCTTTATCCCCTGCGCTTTCAGCTTTCTTCCGGAGCGACTTCATTCAGACAATTCAACGCCGTTAACGTCCGCGGATACCCGATGAATGGCAGCAATACTGTGATCGTATCCAGCAGCTTTTGCTTGTCATTGCCGACGCGGAGGTTGTTGCGGATATGCCCCTTCATTTGCGGCTCAGCTCCGCCCATCGAAACCAGCATAGTAAAGATCAGCAGTTCTCGTTCCTGGATCGATAACCCGTTGCGCGTAAAGAAATCGCCGAAACAGTTATCCGCCAGAAAAGTGGCGAAATGCTTCTGGTTCTGCGGCATCGTGTTCAACATGTTGTCCACTGTATCCCCCGCAGCCTCGCGGACGATTTCCAAGCCCTTCTCATAACGGTTTTCGACAGTCGTGGCGGATTGTCCCTCCAAAGGCAGCACGATCCCTCTTTCCTCCAACACCTCATTTGTCGCATGCAGGAAATCGAACACTTTCCCCAAGCCGGCATAAGGGACGGCCTGATAGACGATCTCCTTCAGCTCAACCGGCGTGACGCCTACATTCAAAGCACCCTTCGCCATCGCTTTGAACTCGTTCACGCACTGCATGGCGATCAAAGCAGCCAACAGCACTTTCTGCCTTTCCTTCACATCCAAACTGGTGTATTGCAGCACTTCATCAAACGCGAAATTATCAAAAACTTCAATAAATTCCGGATCCTTTTCAGCTAATATCGACACGTGCCCAGGAAACAGTTCATCATGATTCTTTTTTGCTGTTTCGCTCATTTTCATCTTCCATTCCTCCTATTTCATATTTTTGTTACCCTCAGTTTAAATCCTGAAGTGGACTCCAAGTCAACCGTTACAGCAGTTATTGAATAATATTTTTTTATTTTTTTATTCATCAGAAAACACTTGTCTTGGAGTTAACTCCAACAGTTACAATAGGGGTATAATAAAAACAAACATTTGGAGGCGCTATCATGGAATATGTAAAATTAGGGAATACCGGTATGGAAGTCTCAAAACTCTGTCTGGGTTGCATGGGATTCGGGGAACCGGAACGCGGTCGCGAAAAATGGTCGATCGGTGAAGCGGAAAGCCGCGAAGTCATCAAAAAAGCTTTGGACTCCGGAATCAATTTCTTCGATACTGCGAATTTGTATTCTGCCGGATCCAGCGAAGAGATCGTAGGCAAGGCTTTGAAGGATTTCGCCAACCGCGATGAAATCGTCCTGGCTTCCAAATTGTATTTCCCGATGTTCGACGGACCGAACGCGAAAGGTTTGTCCCGCAAAAGCATCTTCGCCGAAATCGATCACTCTTTGAAAAGATTGCAGACGGATTATCTGGACCTGTACATCATTCACCGCTGGGATTACGACACGCCTATCGAAGAGACGATGGAAGCCCTGCACGACTTGGTGAAAATGGGGAAAGTGCGTTATATCGGAGCCTCTTCCATGCATGGTTGGCAATTTGCGAAGGCTCAATTCATCGCCGAGAAAAATGGCTGGACGAAATTTGTTTCCATGCAGAACCTGTACAATCTGCTCTACCGGGAAGAAGAACGCGAAATGATCCCTTTACTGCAGGACCAAAAAGTGGCGATGACGCCTTGGAGCCCGTTGGCGGGAGGAAGATTGACGAGGGATATCGGCGCCATCACAGCCCGCGCCAGCCAAGCCGTACAAGCCGATCTGCCTGCATACATTGTGGCTTCCGACAATGAGGTCATTTCAAGGGTCCATAAATTGGCCGATGAGCGCGGCATCACCCGCGGACAAGTCGCGACTGCCTGGATGCTGAGCAAAGACTACGTCACCGCCCCGCTGATCGGCGCGACAAAAGTGAAATATCTGGATGATGCCTTGGGTGCATTCGAAATCGCACTGAGCGCGGAGGAAATCAAGTATTTGGAAGAATCCTACGTTCCAAGGAATATCACGGGGTACAGATAGGAACGAGGAAGGTCTGCGGATGGATGACTCGAGACAGTTTAGGCTGGGGGCGGCCATTACCTCCGATGAGGCGAGCTTCGCCGGAGGTAAGGAATCAATCCAGGCGCTCAGTTCCGGTTAAGAGGCGCTCACCGGAACTGATTGAAAAAAAGACATCTGAGCTCCTGCGAACACTCGCTTCGCCGGAGTTCAGATTTTCTATGATGAGAAGTAAGCTTGCCGCAAGCAGCCGTTGTCTTTTGGTATGGACGCCCTCTTAACCGCTTGAGTTTTACAGGTACCCTATGATCCATAAAAATGATTGAATAATTCATATTTCCAAGTGGATTTTATAGAATGGATCTCAAGCGAATTTATTGTGACTTCACCATCTTCGACATAAAATTCCAACCCTCTGCTATCGTCTCGTGGAAAAATTAAATCTGTTATTGCATATTCTCCATTTTGTAAAAAAACTTCAACAGAATTTTTGTCAACCAAAATTTTTAGGTTGATCACTTTACTGTCATTGATTGAAACTGCGTGGCGCCCATTAAAATAAGGACTGAAATACAATTCTTCTGACTGACTACGTTCAACAAACAGTTCATTTTTTGACTCAGAAAAGCCGATCACCGTTTCATCCTGCTTTTCTTCAGACATTCTGACTTTGATTCCAAAATCTACCGGTTGATCTAGTTGAATTTCAGCATTCAGTTCAAATACATCGGCTTCAATCCCATCTAATAAATCAGCAGCTTCTATGGAATCAACTATCTGATTTTCAACCCTGAATAATTCCTTATCTCTAAGTGCGGTTAACTCTTCGACTGGATGCTGAAATAACTTTATGCTTCCGTCATCTGTAGTTTTTAATTCTAGCGACCTTGGAACGGACATTGAACCACGCCATTCCTCTGTAGGCACCCGGTTGGCATACAGCCAATTACTCATCCACGCGATCATGATTCTACGCCCATCTTCATCAGGAATATCCGAAAAAGATTGTCCTGCATAAAAGTCTGCGCCATAATCGAGCCAGTTGATATGGTCTGGTTCATCTATGCTTTTAAATGTTGTTCCATCAAAGTCCCCTATGAAATATTGCGCACCGGAACCACCAGCGATTGCACCATCACCTATATCCACTTGTAATACCCACTTTGTATCATCAGAATCGCCATCAACCGGCAGTTCAAATAAATCAGGGCACTCCCATACGCCGCCTTGCGCACCTGCGCCCTCTCCAAACTCACTCATGAAATTCCAGTCAATTAAATTTGGGGAATCATAAAACATTACTTTTTTTCCTGCTGCGAGTGACATCACCCATTTTTCTGTTCCCTCATGCCAAAACACTTTTGGATCCCGAAAATCCTTTATCTCTGGATCGACAGGTATCACTGGATTTCCATCGTATTTCTCCCAGCTGCGACCCTTATCTTTGCTGTAAGCAATACTTTGCTTTTGTCCTTCACCATTTTGTGTGTAAATCGCAACCAAACCTTCTCCACCGTCGAAAAATCCAGATGTGTCATTCCAGTCAACTACCGTACTACCTGAAAAAATCATTCCTAAATCATCGGGTTCTAAAGCAATGGGCTTATGGTCCCAATTGATCATATCTTTACTTATCGCGTGGCCCCAATACATTGGTCCCCATTCATTGCCACCTGGATTATGCTGATAAAACAGATGATATTCACCATCATAATAAACCATGCCATTCGGATCATTCAGCCAATTTTCTTCGGGTGAAAAATGAAACTGAGGGCGATATTCTTCAGCATAATAGTTTCTTGAAGTTATCAAATTAAAGATGACAAGTACTAAACTGGCTAATGCTATTAAACCGGAAAATAGAACAACGTGTTTTCTTTTCATTTTGATCTCTCCTATATTCTCTTATGATTCTATCTTTAATTGCCCTTCAATAGCCATGATTGCCCAATCACTATCCTTAGCTTGGTACATCCGATTTGAGAGAACAATTTCATCATCCAGATAGAGAACAACAATATCATCTTCTAAGACCAGTTTAATAGTTACACTTGATCGACCAGCAAAGTCAAAAGGCATTTCAGTTTGTGGAGCATAATTTTCCAGCCTATCTAAAGAATAATTATAGTATGCGACTGTATTTAGTTCTGTATCAAAAATAACATTTAGATCCGATTTGTTTTCTTTGCTGTTAAATTGAAAGGCCCATTTTTTTGTTTGTTCATCTAACACGACTTTTCCAGAATACAGAATGGTTTCCTCGTTAGCATCAAAAGTGATGGATTGGCCTTCAGGAATTGTCTGATTTGTGAAAGCTACCGTATTCACCTGTTCTTTAACGCTTTCAGGCAACGTCGGCAATAGTTGATCATCCTTAGCTATCAATTCATGGACAGCAAGATTACCTGCCCAATTATAGTTTTGATTGTCACGATGTTGTTCTTTGGTTGGAATCCAACCCATTACATAAAGTTTCTCTCCATCTGTTTCTAATCTTCCAGCATAAAATCCAGAACCATCCCAATGATCTAAGTTGGTTGGTTTGACGAAAGGTCCATTGACACTATCCGCAATACGATAATGAACGACACGTTTATCCCATTGATCCGAAAAAGCCAAATACCATTTTCCTTCAAAATAAACAAGTGATGGACATTCCAAGTTGGAATCGTTTCCAAAATCATTTACAAAAAAAGTACCCTGATCTTCCCAGGTTATTAAATCCGTTGAAGTATATCTAGCAATAACGCCTGTTCCATTCTGACGTGCTGTAATGAGCATCCAATACTCCTGAGAATCTTCTTCGTAAAACACAAAGGGATCTCTGAAGTCATCCGCTTCATACTGTGCACTAGCGAAAAACGTGTGCTCGGGCTGTTTACTCCACTTGACTCCATCTTTACTGGTGGCATGCATAATTGCTTCCTTGGGTGACAATGATCCATTATGGCCGGTATAAAATGCATGATACAATCCATCTGAATCAATTATGACAGAACCAGTCCCTAAAGCTAACTCCTGATGGTTCTGATCATTTACAAATGGAATCACTTCACCATGATCTGTGTAATTAATAAAGTCAGTCGTCGTCATTAAACTGATCGGATGAAAACCAGTCTGATCATCTCGTAAGTCTTCTAAATAATAAATCATAAATTCTTCACCATTAAAATAAGGCATCGGATCCCCAACAAAGCTCTCATTTGAGCGTGGATAAACTTGTTGGATCGTCGTCTTATTAGAGAAAATATCTGTTTTGATTGTCAAAATCAACCCTCCAATGAAGATAGTGCCTAGACCAATACTTAGCCATTTTTTCAATTTAGCCCCTCCTACTATTTTTTTGGAAACGTTTCCGTTTTTAAATATAACATTTTAAAGTTAAATTGACAAGATTAATCCATTTGTTGTTACTATAATATTTTTTATCTTATTATTATATAAGCTGAATACTGACACCTAGATAGCCACAAAAGCGCAAATTATACTATTCTCAACAAAACGAATATGGTGATGTGAACTACTCCCGCAAGTTATCACTCCATGCCAGGCACGCCAAAAAACAAGCCCAGAAAGATGGAAACCATCTCTCTGGGCTTGTTTCTTTTGTGATACCGGCGGCCGGGGTCGAACCGGCACGCCCTCGCGGGCACTGGATTTTGAGTCCAGCGCGTCTGCCAATTCCGCCACGCCGGCATGATTATGAAGAATGCAATGTTCCATTTTGT
>ERZ1023696.187-NODE-187-length-12715-cov-7.361932_pt1 | contig 12715 bp, 9 predicted proteins | sample MGYA00520859_ERZ1023696 | MGnify/ENA primary metagenome ERZ1023696 (study PRJEB33180, sample SAMEA4046002) | wastewater metagenome | place: Denmark | collected 2016-03-13 | study: EMG produced TPA metagenomics assembly of the PRJEB13832 data set (Local surveillance...
GCCCGAGGGCTACTTCATCACCCTGGGCGGCCAGTTCCAGGCGCAGGAAGAAGCCAGTCGCCTGGTGGGCCTGCTGGCCATCGTCTCGCTGGTGCTGATGTTTGTGGTGCTGTACACGCGCTACCGCTCGGCCACGCTGTCGGCCCTCATCATGGCCAACATCCCGCTGGCGCTGGTGGGCGCGGTGCTGGGGCTGTGGGTGTCGGGCCAGCCGCTGTCGGTGGCGGCACTGATTGGCTTTATCACGCTGGCGGGCATCTCGGTGCGCAACGGCATTTTGAAGGTAAGCCACTACCTCAACCTGATGCGCGTGGAAGGCGAGCGCTTTGACACCGCCATGATCGTGCGCGGCTCGCTGGAGCGCCTGAGCCCCGTGCTGATGACCGCCCTGGTCACCGCCTTTGCCCTAGCCCCGCTGCTGCTGGAGGCCGAGCGCCCCGGCACCGAAATCCTGCACCCGGTGGCGGTGGTCATCTTCAGCGGCCTCATCAGCTCCACGCTGCTCGACACCTTCCTCACCCCGGCCCTGTTCTGGCTGTTTGGCCGCAAAGACGCCGAACGCCTGCTGGACGACAAGAACGCCGAGGCGTTCTGAGCTTTTCTTGTTTTGTATTTGTTCTCTTTATTTGTTCGTTTGCTTTTTCATTCACCCTTTGAAAGGACTCTCATGAAAACCACCCGCCAACTTTTCGCCGCCCTGGCCCTCGCAGCTTTGGCCACCACCGCCGCCCACGCCGCTGGCGACCACGGCGCAGGCCACGACCACCAGCCCCAACACGGCGGCATCGTGGCCGAAGTCAACGACATGGACTACGAACTCGTTGCCAAGCCCGACACCCTGACCCTGCACCTGCGCGACCACGGCAAGCCTGCCAAAACCGAGGGTGTGAGAGCCAAGCTCACCTTACTCAACGGCACCGAAAAATCGGAGGCGGTGCTGGCGCCTGCGGGCGAGGGCAAGCTCGAAGCCAAGGGCGCCTTCAAGGTGGCTGCTGGCACAAAGGTGGTGGCGCTGGTCACGCTGCCGGGCAAGAAGGCGCCGATTGTGCGTTTCGCGGTGAAGTAGGGCGGCGTGTGAAGAGGTGCTGTAGCCCCTTGGATTGCCTTCCTCCGCTGCGTCTTGCGGAGCCTGCTGTTCGGCGTTGCAGCGGAGTTTTAGGTAAAAACGGGCGCAAGCGCTAGTGCATCACGCGCCTGTAGCTATAAATTTGATAGTTGTAGCAGCATCGACAGAACCGTGAGCGCCGAGCCGAGGGGAATCACAGGCGCTGTGCTGAACCTGGCTGCAGTGCGCGCTAGGGTCAATACACCAGCCTCTCCGGCCGGATCTCCTGCAGGATGGTTGTCGCAATCTCTTCGATGGACTTGGTCGTGGTGGAGAGCCACCGAATGCCCGCTCGGCGCATCATGGCCTCGGCCTCGGCCACCTCGTTGCGGCAGTTGAGCAGGTCTGCGTACTTCGAGTTGGGGCGGCGTTCGCTGCGGATCTCGGCCAGGCGGTCGGGGCTGATGGTCAGGCCAAAGATCTTGCTGCGAAACGGCACCAGGGCAGGGGGCAGCTGGCGGCGCTCGAAGTCTTCGGGAATCAGCGGGTAGTTGGCCGCTTTCAGGCCGCACTGCATGGCCAGGTACAGGCTGGTGGGGGTTTTGCCGCTGCGGCTCACGCCCACCAGGATCACGTCGGCGCCGGCCAGGTCGCGGTTGCTCTGGCCGTCGTCGTGGGCCAGGCTGAAGTTGATGGCTTCGATGCGGTCGGTGTATTCCTTGCTGCGGCTCACGTCACTGAAGCGCCCCACGCGGTGGTGCGACTTGATGCCCAGTTCTTGCTCCAGCGGGTGCACAAAAGTGCCAAACATGTCCAGCAGCATGCCCTTGCATCCGTCCTGGATCACTTTAAGCACCTCCATGTTGACCAGGGTGGTGAAGACGATGGGCTTTTTGCCCTCGACCTCGCCGGTGTGGTTGATTTGCCGCACCGCGTGGTGGGCCTTGTCCACGGTGTCGATGAAGGGTAGGCGCACATGGCGCGGCTTCATGTCGAACTGGGCCAGGATGGCGTTGCCGAAGGTTTCGGCGGTGATGCCGGTGCCGTCAGAGACAAAAAATACGGTGCGCGAGTGCATGGAGCCCCTTTTTTTGGACGCGGCTTGCGCCAGCGGGGTGGACACCACCAAAAGGTGGCAAAGACCCGTTTTGCGTCAGTCGCGTGAAAGCGTCAGCCCGTTGCCAGAAGCTCGGGCCTACAATTGTCTCAATTATCCAATTCTCACCATGCACCGCGTCGGCCCACAACCACAACGACAAAGCCTCAGGCCGTGCATGGCCGCCTGCCAGGAGCCATCCAGGGCCCGGCACGCAGACCCGGTTTCAACTTCTGGAGCTTTCCCATGTCTGCACTTTTCAGCCCGACCGCCCTGGTCGTACCGTTTGAAAACCTGAGAATGACCGATGTCGAGGCCGTTGGCGGTAAAAACGCCAGCCTCGGCGAGATGATCTCCCAACTGCCGCAAGGCGTGCGCGTGCCCACCGGGTTCGCCACCACGGCCCATGCGTTCCGCGAATTTTTAGCCTTTGAAGGCTTGGCCGACCGCATCAGCGCCAAGCTGGCCGCGCTCGACACCGAAGACGTGCGTGCCCTGGCTGCCGTGGGCGCCGAGATCCGCGCCATGGTGGAGGCCCAGCCTTTCCCGGCCGATCTGCAAAAAGCCATTACCGAGGCCTTTGCCACCCTGTCCGAAGGCAACCCCGAGGCCAGCTTTGCCGTGCGCTCGTCCGCCACGGCCGAAGACCTGCCCGACGCATCCTTTGCTGGCCAGCAGGAAACCTTCCTGAACGTGCATGGCATCGACGAGGTGCTGCACAAGATGAAGGAGGTTTTCGCCAGCCTCTACAACGACCGCGCCATCAGCTACCGCGTGCACAAGGGTTTTGCGCACGATGTGGTGGCCCTGTCTGCCGGCGTGCAGCGCATGGTGCGCTCTGACCTGGGCGCGGCCGGTGTGATGTTCACCATCGACACCGAAAGCGGTTTTGAAGACGTGGTGTTCATCACCAGCAGCTACGGCCTGGGTGAAACCGTGGTGCAGGGCGCCGTGAACCCAGACGAGTTCTATGTGCACAAGCCCATGCTCAAGGCGGGCAAAAAGTCGGTGATCCGCCGCAATCTGGGGTCCAAGCTGATCCAGATGGTGTTTGCCACGCCCGACGAAAAGGCCCAGACCGGCAAGCTCATCAAGACCATCGACGTGCCCACCGAGCAGCGCAACCGCTATTCGCTCACCGATGCCGACGTGGAGCTGCTGGCGCACTATGCCGTGGTGATTGAACAGCACTATGGCCGCCCCATGGACATCGAATGGGGCAAGGACGGCACCGACGGCCAGCTTTATATCTTGCAGGCCCGCCCTGAAACGGTGAAGAGCCAGGCCAAAGGCCAGGCCGAACTGCGCTACAAGCTCAAGGGCCATGGCGCCGTGCTGGCCGAAGGCCGTGCCATTGGCCAGAAGATCGGCACCGGCCCCGTGCGCATCGTGCACAACATCAGCGAGATGGACAAGGTGCAGCCCGGCGATGTGCTGGTGACCGACATGACCGACCCCAACTGGGAGCCCGTGATGAAGCGCGCCAGCGCTATCGTCACCAACCGCGGTGGCCGCACTTGCCACGCCGCCATCATTGCCCGCGAGCTGGGCATTCCGGCGGTGGTGGGCTGCGGTGACGCCACCGAGCGCCTGAAAGACGGCACGCTGGTCACGGTGAGCTGCTCGGAAGGCGACACCGGCCGCATCTATGACGGTCTGCTTGAAACCGAGATCACCGAAGTGCAGCGCGGCGAGATGCCAGCCATCAAGACCAAGATCATGATGAACGTGGGCAACCCGCAACTGGCGTTTGACTTTTGCCAGTTGCCCAACGAGGGCGTGGGCCTGGCGCGGCTCGAGTTCATCATCAACAACAACATTGGCGTGCACCCCAAGGCCATTCTTGACTACCCGAACATCGACAACGACCTGAAAAAGGCCGTGGAATCGGTGGCACGAGGTCATGCCAGCCCGCGCGCTTTCTATGTAGACAAGGTGGCTGAAGGTGTGGCCACCATTGCGGCCGCCTTCTGGCCCAAGCCCGTCATCGTGCGGTTATCCGACTTCAAGAGCAATGAATACCGCAAGCTCATCGGCGGCAGCCGTTACGAGCCCGAGGAAGAAAACCCGATGCTGGGTTTTCGCGGTGCAGCGCGCTACATCAGCACCGAGTTCGGCGAAGCCTTTGCGATGGAATGCGAAGCTTTGAAGCGCGTGCGCAACGACATGGGCCTGACCAACGTGCAGGTGATGGTGCCGTTTGTGCGCACACTGGGCCAGGCCGAGCGCGTGACCAAGTTGCTGGCTGCCCACGGGCTTGAGCGCGGCAAGGACGACCTCAAGGTCATCATGATGTGCGAGGTGCCCAGCAATGCCATCCTGGCCGATCGCTTCCTGGAGTTCTTCGACGGTTTCTCCATCGGTTCCAACGACCTGACCCAGCTCACCCTGGGCCTGGACCGCGACTCGGGCCTGGAGTTGCTGGCAAAGGACTTTGACGAACGCGACCCGGCCGTCGAGGCGCTGATCCACCAGGCCATCAAGGCCTGCCTGGCGCAGGGCAAATACATCGGTATCTGCGGCCAGGGCCCGTCAGACCACCCTGACTTTGCGCAGTGGCTGGCCAAAGAGGGCATTTCGTCGATTTCGCTGAACCCTGACAGCGTGATCGCCACCTGGCAGCAACTCGCACGCTGAGCGAGCAGGGGCTGCACTTTGTCAACCCACGGTAGCGAGCACCCTGGATGCGGCCCCTGAAAAAAACCCACGAGCCCGAGCTGGCCGGGCCCTTCCCACCAGATCTGCACGATGTGCGCCACCTGTGGCTCAAGGGGGGGCTGCTCTTGCTGTGGGTGCTGGTCTCATTTGTGGCCACATTCTTTGCCCGCGACCTGCAATTGCTGGTGGCAGGGGGCTGGCCGCTGGGTTACTGGATCGCCGCCCAAGGCGCGGTGTTGATGTTCATTGCCATCGTCGTGGCCTACTGCTGGGCCATGAACCGCTTTGAGCGCCAGGACGCCGCACAGGCGGCTGCGCAGATGGCAGAGCGCGCGCCGGTACCGGCCAGACCCCATGGCTGATCCCGGTGGTGCTAAACAGGGGGGTGACGACAAGGCCTACCTCTGGCGCCTGCACCGCATCTTTGCCCTGTATGTGGTGGGGGTGGTGGCATTTTTGGCCCTGATGGCCTGGGCAGAGCAGCGGGGGCTTTCGAGGCACTGGATCGGCCCGATCTTCCTGTTTCTCACGGTAATGGTCTACGCCGGTATCGGTGTGTACGGCCGCACCACCGATCCCGAAGAGTATTACGTGGCGGGGCGGCGCATTCCGCCCATCTACAACGGCATGGCGGCGGCGGCCGACTGGATGAGCGCCGCCTCGTTCATCAGCCTGTCGGGTGCGCTGTATCTGCAGGGTTTTTCTGGCACGCCGGGCCAGGCGGGCGGGCTGGCCTACCTGCTGGGCTGGACCGGCGGCTTTTGCCTGGTGGCCCTGCTGATCGCCCCGCATCTGCGTGCCATGGGCCTTTACACGGTGCCCGATTTTTTTCATGTGCGTTTTGGCGGGCGCTGGCCGCGCATCATTGCGGCGCTGGCGGCGGTGCTGTGCTCGTTCACCTACGTGGTGGCCCAGATCTATGGCGTGGGCCTGATTGCATCGCGCCTCACGGGGGTGCAATTCGAGATTGGCATCATGCTGGGGCTGGGCGGTGTGCTGCTGTGCTCGTTTCTGGGCGGCATGCGCGCCATCACCTGGACGCAGGTGGCGCAATATGTGGTGGTGCTGCTGGCCTTTTTGATCCCGGTGTCCTGGCTGGCCTACAAGCAGCTGGGCAATCCGATGGCGCCCCTGGTGTATGGCGCGCAGCTGGGCAAGATCGCCGATATGGAAGAGCGGCTGCTCGACTCGCCGGCTGAGCACCAGGTGGTGGTGGCCTATTTGCGCCGGGCGCAGGACTTCGAGGCGCGGCTGCAGGACGTGGAGGGTGCGCTGGAGCGCGAGCGCGAAAAGGCGCGTGAACGCGTTCGTGCCCTGCGTGACCAGAATGCCGATGTGGGCCTGATTGTTTCGGCCAGCCGTGAGCTGGTCTCGCTGCCCCGCGATGCGGCATCGGCGCGCGAGCGCTGGACGCGCGAGATGCGCGAGAACTATGAGCGCGCCCGCCCCCTGGGAGGCCTGCCGCTGCACAGCCAGGCCTTCGCAGGCGACCCCAACGGCTCGCCGCATGAGCGAAAGGAGTATGAACTGGCGCGGCGCAACTTCCTGGCGCTCATGTTCTGCCTGATGGTGGGCACTGCGGGCCTGCCACATTTGCTGACCCGTTACTACACGGCGCCCTCGGTGGCTGCGGCGCGGACGTCGGTGGCGTGGTCGCTGTTTTTCATTGCCTTGCTTTACCTTAGCGCGCCAGCGCTGGCCGTGCTGGTGAAGTTCGAGGTCATGCAGAACCTGGTGGGCAGCAGTTTTGAAACCCTGCCCAACTGGCTGGCGCAATGGGCCCGGGTGGACGCATCGCTGTTGTCGGTGGAAGACGTGAACGGCGATGGCCTGGTGCAGTTTGGCGAAATCCGGCTGGGTGCCGACCTCATCATGCTGGCCACGCCAGAGCTGGGGGGGCTGCCGTATGTCGTGTCGGGCCTGGTGGCTGCGGGCGGGCTGGCGGCGGCATTGTCCACTGCCGACGGGCTGCTGCTGACCATCAGCAACGCGCTGGTGCGCGACCTCTATTACCGCGGGGCTCCCCGGGAGGCATCGCCCGAACAGCGCGTCATCCTGACCAAGTTCACCTTGCTGTCGGTGGCGCTGGCGGCGGCGTTTGTGGCGGCACTCAAGCCGGCCGAAATTCTGCCGCTCGTGTCTGCGTCGTTTTCTCTGGCTGCGTCGGCCTTTGTGCCGGTGATGGTGCTGGGTATCTTCTGGCGCGGAACCACGCGCCAGGGGGCGGTGGCCGGCATGCTCGCCGGGCTGGGCATTGCCGTGTATTACATGCTTTCGCATGTGCCCGTCTTGCGCACCTGGGCGGGCTGGTTGCTGGCGGATGGCCTGTGGTTTGGCATCCAGCCCATTTCTGCGGGGGTGTTTGGCGTGCCCGCAGGGCTGATCGTGGCGGTGGTGGTGAGCCGCATCACCCGACCGGCTCCAGCGCTGCCCCTGGTGCGCTCCGAGATGTAGGCACTGCCAGCCTGCGCAAACGGGCAACAGGAGCCGTTTCGCCGACAGCCAATACCGCGCAGAGTGTGCCAGGTGTGCCGGCCAGCCTGCACAACCCCGCAATCAAAAAAGCGGCCACAGGGGCCGCTTTGGATGACCTGCACAACCCTCGCGCGTCGGTGGTAGTGCGGATCGGGATGGGCCGCAAGGCGTCTTTTTGCAGCCAGTAGCCCCACTATTGGAAAGATAAGCAACGCAGTGGACCGCCCGAGAGCGCGCTATCACAGACCGCAGGGGGTAATGCAGGTCATCCCTTGGTGCTGGGAGAGGGGAGCCGCTGTTTCAGCGCACGCCCAGCAGTTCCACGTCGAACTTCAGCGTGGCGTTGGGGGGAATCACACCGCCGGCGCCGCGTGCGCCATAGCCCAGTGCGGCCGGGATGATCAGGGTGCGCTGGCCACCGATCTTCATGCCTTGCACGCCTTCGTCCCAGCCCTTGATGACCATACCCGCGCCCAGCGAGAACGCGAAGGCGTCGTTGCGGTCGCGGCTAGAGTCGAACTTGGCACCTTGCTCGCCATTGTTGTAAAGCCAGCCGGTGTAGTGCACCGAGACGTTCTGGCCCTTGGTGGCTTCGGCGCCTTCGCCGATGACGGTGTCTTCGTATTGCAGGCCGGATGCGGTGGTGGTCAGTGCCATGGTGAAATTCCTTGAGTGCTATTAAAAATATAGCTGCTAGCGCTTATGGATAGTGCGCTAGCAGCCATTTTGGCCCGTATTTTAGCAAAAGCCCGGCAAGCGGGCAGGGCAGCGCGGGTCAGCGGATGGGCGCTGCTTCAGGCCTTCTTGGCACGGCCCGCTACCCAGCGGGTGGCAAAGGCTTGCACGTCCGACAGGCGCTTGAGCAGATCGGCGCCCGACGGGGTGACGGTGTAACCGTCGCTGCCGTGGTCGACAAAGCCGGCCTCGCGCAGTTCCTTGATGCGGGTGTTCAAGGTGTTGGGCGTGATGCCGCCCACACTGTCTTGCAGCAGGCGGAAGGTCTGGGGGTGGCCATCGCGCAGGGCCCAGAGCACGCGCAGTGCGTAACGGCATTCAAGCCGTTCAAACAGCTGGTTGATGGCGGCATTTTCTTTGGAGCTCATGGATGTTTCTCCTCGCGCGAGTGTTGGGTCAAATTTCGGGGTGGCGCGAAAGGCACCACGTCCGAGGGAGCGCTGCGACTATAGCGCGGAACCCGTTTTGCTACAAGTTTGGTAGCTCAAAAGGCACAGTGCACATGCACCTGCCCCGTAAATTGCCTCAAACCATTTCAAAGTGTTGCATGCGGGCCACGAACCAGGTGATCGGGCTCGCCGGCGCACGCCAGGTGGTCCACCAGCAGCCGTGCGCAGGGTGGAAGCGTCTGGCTGCTGCGGTAACACACGGCAAAACGGCGGCGTGCCCAGGCATCGCTCAGGGGAACAATGCGCACCGGGGCCGTGCGGGCAAAGGGCCCGGCCACCTCGCGCGGCACCACGCTGATGGCCAGGTTGGCCCGGGCGCAAGTGGCCGCTGCGGTCAGCGCGCCGGCTGCCGTGGCTTCATCGTTCCACTGTATCCTTTATCGTGAGCCCCATGACTTCTGCACCTTCGTCACCTGCTGCCCCTGCTTCATCGTCCACCCCTGGCACCACATCGCGCCCCTTGCCCCTGGCGGGGCTGCGCGTGGTGGAGTTCACCCACATGGTCATGGGCCCCACCTGCGGCATGGTGCTGGCCGATCTGGGGGCCGAAGTCATCAAGGTCGAGCCCGTGGAGGGCGACCGCACCCGCCACCTGCTGGGCGCGGGCGCGGGTTTTTTCCCCATGTTCAACCGCAACAAGAAGAGCATTGCGCTCGACCTGCGCCGCCCCGAGGGGCTGGAGGTGGCGCGCAAGCTGGCGGCCTCGGCCGACGTGGTGGCGCAAAACTTCAAGCCCGGCGTGATGACCAAATACGGGCTCGACTATGCGGCACTGAGCCAGCTCAACCCGCGCCTCATCTACGTGAACCACACCGGTTTTCTGCCCGGCCCCTACGAGCACCGCACCGCGCTGGACGAGGTGGTGCAGATGATGGGCGGCCTGGCCTACATGACCGGCCGCCCCGGCGACCCGTTGCGCGCGGGCACCAGCGTGAACGACATCATGGGCGGCATGTTTGGCGCCATCGGGGTCATGGCGGCCCTGATGCAGCGCGGCATCACCGGGCGCGGGCAGGAGGTGGACTCGGCCCTGTTCGAGAACAACGTGTTTCTGGTGGGCCAGCACATGATGCAATACGCCGTCACCGGCCAGCCTGCCGCGCCCATGCCCGAGCGCATTTCGTCGTGGGCGCTGTACGACGTGTTCAGCGTGAAGGATGGCGAGCAGATTTTTCTGGCCGCTGTGAGCGATGCGCAGTGGATCGCCTTTTGTGATGCCCTGGGCTTTGCCGACCTCAAGGCCGATCCGCAACTGGCGACCAACAACGACCGCGTGCGCCAGCGTGCCACGATGCTGCCCGAACTGCGCCAGCGCCTGGCCGCTTACAGCGCTGCCGAGCTGACGGTCATCTTCGAGAAAAACGGACTGCCGTTTGCGCCCATCCTGCGGCCCGACCAGCTGTTTGACGACCCGCACCTCAACGCCACCGGTGGCCTGGCCGACATCACGCTGCCCGATGGCGAGCGTGCCGGGCAGACCGCTCGCACCACGCTGTTCCCGTTGCGCATGGACGGCCAGCGGCTGGGCGTGCGCCTGCAGCCGCCCGTGCTGGGCCAGCACACCGCCGAGATCATGGAAGAGCTGGGTTACACCGGCGAGCAGGTCCAGGCCTTGCAGGCACAAGGGGCGGTGGCCTGAATCGCCAGATCCAGATGGCGTTCATTGCCATTGCCGTGGCCGCGCCCCATGTGAAGGCGGGTGCGCTGCGTGCCATTGGCTTGTCGTCCACCACCCGTTCACCCCTGCTGCCCGACCTGCCAACCATTGCCGAACAGGGCCTGCCCAATTACGCGCTGGACGGCTGGGTGGCGGTGGTGGTGCCTGCAGGCGTGCCCAAACCCGGGGTGGAGCGCGCCTACCAGGCGGTGCGCAGCGCGGTGGCGGTTTCAGAGGTGCGCGTTGCCTTGCTGGCGCAGGGCTACCAGCTGCAAAGCCCGCCTCCTGATTCAACGGCCGCCTTCTTTCGCAGCGAGGTCAGCCGCATGGCCAGGCTGGTGAAGCAGTCAGGGCTCAAGCTGGATTGAATGCTCATTTATTTATAGCATTTAACGCTTATCCATTAAGCGTTATAGGCCTATTTCATTCGAAATTTCTGACTGAGCCGGGATGCTGTACTGAGTCGCCCAAAAAGCACGACGCCCCAGCACCGGGTGGGTGGCTGGGGCGTCTGCGCGACCAGACCCTGTTGCCAGGGTGATTGCGGTGCGGTTTACAGCGAGTCGATAAAGCTGCGCAGCTTGTCCGAGCGCGATGGGTGCTTGAGCTTGCGCAGTGCCTTGGCTTCTATTTGGCGGATACGCTCGCGCGTCACGTCAAACTGCTTGCCCACTTCTTCCAGTGTGTGGTCGCTGGTCATTTCGATGCCAAAGCGCATGCGCAGCACCTTGGCTTCGCGTGGGGTCAGGCCATCCAGAATGTCCTTGACCACGTCGCGCAGACCGGCCTGCATGGCGGCTTCGATGGGAGCGGTGTTGGCACCGTCTTCGATGAAATCGCCCAGGTGGCTGTCGTCGTCGTCGCCGATGGGGGTTTCCATGGAGATCGGCTCTTTGGCGATCTTCATGATCTTGCGGATCTTGTCCTCGGGGATCTCCATCTTGGCTGCCAGGATGGACGCATCGGGCTCAAAACCAAACTCTTGCAAGTGCTGGCGGCTGATGCGGTTCATCTTGTTGATCGTTTCGATCATGTGCACCGGGATGCGGATGGTGCGGGCCTGGTCGGCAATGCTCCTTGTGATGGCCTGGCGGATCCACCACGTCGCATAGGTCGAGAACTTGTAGCCGCGGCGGTATTCGAACTTGTCCACCGCCTTCATCAGGCCGATGTTGCCTTCCTGGATCAGGTCGAGGAACTGCAGGCCACGGTTGGTGTACTTCTTGGCGATCGAAATAACCAGGCGCAGGTTGGCCTCGATCATTTCCTTCTTGGCATCGCGCGAGGTCGATTCACCCTCGTTCATGCGCTTGTTGATGCCTTTGAGTTCAGCCAGCGGCACGACCACGCGCGATTGCAGGTCGGTCAGCTTTTGCTGCAGATCCTGGATGGGCGGGATGTTGCGCGCCATGATGGTCGACCATGGCTTGCCGGCCGCAGCCTGCTTTTCCACCCACTTGAGGTTGAGCAGGTTGGCCGGGAAGTCCTTGATGAAGGTTTCCTGGGGCATGCCGCACTTGTCCACGATGATGCGGCGCAGCTCGCGCTCTTTCTTGCGCACATCATCGACCTGACCGCGCACCATGTCGCACAGCTTCTCGATGGTCTTGGCCGTGAAGCGAATGGTCATCAGCTCTTCGGACAAGGCGGCCTGGGCCTTCACGTAGGCAGGCGTGCCGTAGCCTTCCTTGTCGTAGATCTTGTGCACTTTTTCGAACAGCTCGCGCAGCTTGTCAAAGCGCTCCAGCGCCTGCTTCTTGAGCTCTTCGAGCTTTTTGGTCAGGGCCTTGGAGCCGCCCTTGCCGTCGTCGTCATCGGCTTCGTCGAATTCGTCGAAGTCTTCTTCGGCCACATAGTCGTCGGCCTCGTTGGGGTTGGAGAAACCGTCCACGATGGTGGAGATAACCACCTTGCCTTCGCGGATGTCTTCGCCCATGTTCAGGATTTCGGCAATGGTGGCGGGCGATGCGCTGATCGCCTCCATCATGGCCATCAGGCCGCCTTCGATGCGCTTGGCGATTTCGATTTCGCCTTCGCGCGTGAGCAGCTCCACGGTGCCCATTTCGCGCATGTACATGCGCACGGGGTCGGTGGTGCGGCCGAACTCGCTGTCCACGGTGGACAGTGCGGCCTCGGCGGCTTCTTCGGCTTCTTCTTCGGTCGCGCCCGCGGGGGCGTTGTCGGTGATGATCAGCGCCTCGGCATCGGGCGTCTGCTCGTAAACCGCCACGCCCAGATCGTTCAGCGTGGTGATGACGGCTTCGAGGGTTTCGGCATCGACCAGCTTGTCGGGCAGGTGGTCGGAGATTTCAACGTGCGTGAGGTAGCCGCGCGTCTTGCCCAGCTTGATCAGGGTCTTCAGGCGCGCCCGGCGCTTGGCCATGTCTTCTTCGGACAGGACGGTTTCGTCCAGGCCGAATTCTTTCATCAAGGCGCGCTCTTTCGCCTTGCTGATCTTCATGCGCAGGGGCTTGACCTTCTCGGCCGTGGGGGTGGCTTCTGTCTCGGGCTCGACTTCGCCTTCGAGATCGGATTCGATGTCGGACAGGTCTGCGTCGTCACTGCTGATTTCGCCCGCAGCTGCCTTGGGTTTGCGGCCG
>ERZ1023696.188-NODE-188-length-12651-cov-3.251118_pt1 | contig 12651 bp, 14 predicted proteins | sample MGYA00520859_ERZ1023696 | MGnify/ENA primary metagenome ERZ1023696 (study PRJEB33180, sample SAMEA4046002) | wastewater metagenome | place: Denmark | collected 2016-03-13 | study: EMG produced TPA metagenomics assembly of the PRJEB13832 data set (Local...
CTCTTTATGTCATGAATTGGTCCATGTCTGGCTCGGAGTTGATGAGTTATATAATGATAACTTCACTTCAAACCAAATAGTCAATAATAGTCAATTGGAAAAGTTTTGTAATGAGGTTGCAGCCGAAATGCTATTGCCTCTGAGTAGTATACAATCCACACTTGAACCGCAACTTGACATATATACAAACATTAAGCATATTTCCAAAGTTTTCAATGTTAGTGAGTTAGTGGTTTGTATAAGGCTAAAAGAAAAAAAAATCATTGATAATAAGGTATTTAATGAGGTTTATGCAAACCTTTTAATAGAAATGAGAGAAAACTTATTAGGTAAGCAATTACAAGAAAAAAAATCTGGCGGAGATTATTACGCGACTAATGGCTCCCGATTAGATGCTCGTTTTGCTACTACAGTGAGTAGAAAAGCGAGAGAAGGCAAAATTTTGTATACTGAAGCATATGAACTAGTGGGTGCTAAAGGGAAAACATATGACAATTTGATAAAGTATGTGGAGGGTAGAGCATGACAAAATATTTAATTGACAGTAATAGCCTGATCTCACCCTACAGGACTTTTTATCAATTTGACTTAGTTCCTTCTTTTTGGAAATGGTTCAAAGAGGCGTTTGATGAATCCATCTATTTGGTGGATAAAGTCAGGGATGAATTGTGCCACGTCAAAGGTGACGGAGATAAAGATGATTTGCAGCTGTGGATTGAGTCGCATTGTTTAGAGAAAGACAAAATAATTCATCCAAATAGGGATACAGGTGCCCTGTCGGAGTATGCAAATATTTTGAATTACATACACACATCCCCTCTCTACAAACAAAAGAGTTTCGATGAATGGGCTACCTTCGAAAAAGCTGATCCATGGCTGATCGCTATTGCAAAAGCACATGATTACACCATTGTGACCATGGAAGAACGCAACAGAAATCTGAATCCCAGTAATCCTACCAGTAAAGAACCAAGGATACCTGACGTGTGTGACGCATTAGGGGTCAAGTGCATAAATTTGTACGACCTGATGCACGAAAAACAATGCGTTATCTGATGCCATTCTTCGGAAGAGTGGTATTTTTTATTTAAAAAATACCAAAGAAGATGATTATTATTAGACCCGGCAGCTCCGGTGAGCGGGGTGCCCGCCGGAGCACAGCTATGCGCCAGATAGCTCACCACCGACGAGCGAGTGCTGGCGGGAGGGAGATGCGTTGCAAGGGCCAGTAAACCAAAGAAGACGCGGTGGTCGAAGGTAATAATCTTTATGAATTCGCTCCTCCGGCAAAGGGCACCCTCGATTGAGGGGAGCGGCCACCCAATAAAAAACCATAAACAAAAAAGGAGACACACCATGAACAACCAATACCTTGCATTTTACGCATCATCCCACGGCTTCGGGCACATGACCCGTTGCCTGGCGATCATCGAGGAACTTTTGGAGACGACCGATCATCTGATTTATCTCGCGAGCGGCGCCTATCAGAACAGCTTCGCCCGCGTTTACCTCGCGCGCTTCGGCGACCGCGTGACCTACAGGGACATCCGCACCGAAGTCGGCCTCGTCAACAAGGACAACAGTCTCCAGGTCGACATCCCGCGTCTCGAGCACGAGCTGACCGATTTCATGGCCGGCTGGGATACCGCCGTCGCCGCGGAAGTCGCCATTCTGCGCGATCTGCCCGTCGCCTGCGTCATCAGTGACATCAGCGCCATCGGCATCCAAGTGGGGGAACAATTAGGTGTGCGCAACATCGGCATCGCCAACTTCACCTGGTGCGAGCAGTACGAGTTCCTCGGCCTTTCCGAAATCCTCATAGACCGTTTCCGGGAAGTCTACGCCAAACTCGACCTCCTGATCGAATACGACCTGATGTTGCCGGCGCCCAAACTGACCGTCCCAAGAAAACAGATTGGCTTCATCTGCCGCCGCTTCGACCCCGACCGCATCGCCGTCATTAAAGCCCAATACGGCCCGAGCATCTTCATCACCAGCGGCAAATCCGCCGACCTGGATAATATCCAGATCGACAACTACGAAGGAACCATTTTTGCGACCAGCGGCATCAACATCACCGCTACCGGAAACGCCACCGTCGTCCAACTTCCCGTCGAAACCTTCGACACCCACAACTACCTCGCCGCCAGCGACATCGTCATCGCCAAAGCCGGCTGGGGCACGATATCGGAAGCCTTGCTTTCAAAAAGGAATCTGGTGCTGATCGATAGGGAAGGCGTACTGGAGGATACCGAAAACATCGAAGAACTGAAGCGCCGTGGCGTCGCTGTTTCGATCAAGGAATCCGACCTGGCGCGCATCGATATGCACGAAATCAGCGATCTGATTGCGGACAACATCATCAGAGAAAATCTGGATGTATACCAGGATTCGCTTAAAGATATTATACGCGAATTATAACGCCGAAGGTGTGCCCAGCTCCGATGAACACTCTCTTCATCGGAGCACATTTCGTGCTGGGAAGCCTAGCTCCTGTGAAAATGTGCTTGCCGGAGCACGGTCATTTTCCCGTAGCCCAACTATGGCGAGGCCCGGCTGACCGGAGGAGACAATCCGCTCGGGATTCTCTTCTCCGGCGCAAAAACCGAACGAAAGCACGCTGCCATCCGCATTTTATTCATCAATGCGGATGGCAGCGTGCTTTTTTCGCAAGGAGCAAGAGGACGTATTTTTCGGCACAGTTAATTCTGAATTTCAGTAAAATAATTATAGTTATTTCAAGAATGATATAGTACAATATGATATGTTAAGGGAGTTTTATTCACTGTTGGATTTCCATCGTTCGATCCGGTTTTCAGAAGGCGCATCTGCCCGTTCCGAAGCGGATTTTGGTTTTGGGAAAGTGGCTGCTTTCCGAACAAAGGCAACAATTTTTCTCGATGGGGACAGCTTTTTACTCAGTTTCCCGTAGATTTGGACATAAAGTTGAGATGTTGTAAGAAGACAGCAAGCGTCAAGGAAGTTTTTTAGGAGGAGTACTGAGATATGTCGCTTAATTTATCACGCAAACAAAAGGCAATGGTTTTAATTTTACTGGATTCATTTTTTATTTTCGTATCCGCGTTATTGGCCTACTGGTTGATCCAGGCGTATATTGGGCCGCCGCAAATGTTCTTTTTCGTCATGGTGAGTGTCTGCATCGGCAGTTACATTCTGCTCGGGCTGCGCAGTCACTTATTCGCGAGGATCGTCCGCTACACAAGCATCTATGAAGTCGGGAAGTCGACGATTTTGATGACGGTATCCTATGCGATTTCGGCACTCATTACGTTATTTTTCATCAAAGGTGTCAGCTTCCGCTACATTTTCCTGATGTACATGTTCAGTTTGGTGTTCCTGCCCGGATCGCGTGTGTTCTGGCGGTTCTATCATGAATGGAATGATGGCAAGCTTAAAAAGAACAATGTGCCGCTCGATAAGAAGGTCCGGACGTTGGTTGTCGGTGCCGGTGCTGGCGGCAGTATCTTCGTCGACAGCATCCTGCGCCAGCCGAGTGAAATCGAAATCGTCGGCATTGTGGACGACGACAGGAACAAGGCGAATTCGCGCTTGTTCGACATCCCGGTAGTCGGTACGAAAGAAGATATTCCTGCATTGGTGAAGGAATTTGCCGTCGACCAGGTGACGATCGCCATCCCATCCCTGAAGCCGCAAGAGTTGGAAAGCATCTTGGAGTATTGTAACCGGGCAAATGTGAAAGTGAATCAGATGCCGCGGATCGAGGATGTCCTGAAAGGGAAACTGACCGTCAGCCGCCTCCGCAACATCGATGTGGTCGATTTGTTGGGACGTGAAGAAGTGCAACTGGATCGCACCAAAATTGCCGAGCAGTTGGAAAATGAAGTAGTCTTAGTGAGTGGTGCAGGTGGTTCGATCGGATCGGAAATCTGCCGCCAAATCGCAAAATTCGGACCGAAAAAATTGATTTTGCTGGGACACGGTGAAAATTCGATCTACCTGATCGATAAAGAATTGCGCAACCTGCACGTACGCACGATCGAAATCATCCCGGTCATCGCGGATATCCAAGATCGTGAACGTATTTTCCAAGTAATGGAAACCTATAAACCCGATCATGTATTCCACGCAGCGGCCCACAAACATGTACCGTTGATGGAATACAATCCGATGGAAGCAATCAAAAATAACGTCTACGGATCAAAAAACATGGCTGAAGCCGCCAAAGCGGCCGGAGTGAAGAGTTTCGTGATGATCTCCACCGACAAAGCAGTCCGTCCGACAAACGTGATGGGTTCGACGAAGCGTATCGCAGAGATATTGGTGACTTCCTTGAATGAACCAGGTAAAACCAAATTCGCCGCAGTCCGATTCGGAAATGTATTGGGCAGCCGCGGCAGCGTCATCCCTGTCTTCAAAGAACAGATCGAAAAAGGCGGTCCGGTCACTGTCACCGACATGCGCATGATCCGCTACTTCATGACGATTCCGGAAGCAAGCCGTCTGGTTCTGCAGGCCGGCGTGCTGGCCAAAGGGGGAGAGATCTTCATCCTGGATATGGGCGAACCTGTCAAAATCTCCGATTTGGCCCGCAAAATGATCAAGTTGTCTGGGTATACGGAAGCGGAAATTCCGATTGTGGAATCCGGCATCCGCCCTGGTGAAAAGCTTTACGAAGAATTGCTTGTCGATGGGCAACTGTCCGACAATCAAGTCTTCGATAAAATTTTCGTCGGGAACGCCACGAAGTATGACCGTAAAGAGGTCTTGAAATTTGTCGAATCGCTCAAAGGTTTGAGCCATGACGAGCTTCGCGACGAAGTGATTGCCTTCGCAAATGAAAATGTTTAAGGTATGATTTAGTAATGCTTTGTTATATACGTGTCAGCTCCGACGGAGCTAGCGCTCGTCGGAAGACAGCCTCGCGCCTGCTAACTCAACTCCGGGGAGGGAATGCTGGCCGAAGGAGGATGCGCGGTGGGGGGCCGAACTCCGGCGAAGCCGCGCTGATCGAAGGTGATGATTTTTTTGGAGATTTCCTCCGGCAGAGAACCCCCTCGCCGGAGGAAATCGTCAGCTCCGATGAGGAGAGCACTCATCGGAAGACAGTATAGCGACGGCTAACTTAACTCCCGGGAGAGAATGCTAGCCGGAGTAGGATGTTTTTCGGAGGACCGAACTCCGGCGAAGCCGCTGTGGTCGTAGGTAATCGTCTTTTTGGTTCTTCTCCCCCGGCAGAGAGCCCCCTCACCGGAGCAGGGCCGTCTGGGAAAGGTTCAGCCGTAATCAGCCCTTACTATTTGTGAAGGGAATCGTACAAATGAGAAAGAGCGCTCTTGTTTTCACTTTATAAAATGGCAATTTGAAAAGGGAATGTGCTATACTCTCATAATCGGATAATTAAATTTATGCAAATATTCAGACATTTATGGGAGGGATCACTTTGAGTGAGGAAAAGAAAGTTGGATGGGTGAGTAGGTTTTTGGGGTGGATTGAGCGGAGCGGGAATAAGATGCCGGATCCGGTCATCATCTTTGTTATTCTCAGTGGCGTGATTTTGGTGGCGTCTTGGTTATTTTCTGCTATGGGAGTGGAAGTGATGAGCCCGGCGACGCAGGAGATGATCCGCGTGGAGAATCTGTTGACGCCCGGAAGTCTGGTGCGGATTCTAGTGGAAGCCGTCAATAATTTCAAGGCTTTCCCCGCGTTGGGACTGGTTTTGGTGGTCATGCTGGGGATCGGCCTGGCTGAGCAGTCGGGCTATTTTGAAGTATTGCTGACTTCGTTGGTGGAAAAAGCGCCGAAACAGCTGGTCATTTGGATGATCATCTTTGTGGGTATTCTGGGTAATATTGCCGGGGATGCTGCACCGATCGTCATGCCTCCGCTAGCTGCATTGATCTTTTTGAAGATGGGGCTGCATCCGATTGCCGGTGCGATCGTGGGCTACGTTTCCCCGCTCGGAGCGTTTGCGGCCAACTTGATTCCTGGGATGTCGGACGCGTTGGTCTTTGCCTTTACCGAACCGGCAGCCGCTCTGATTGACCCGAATCTGCAGTTGAACGTTTTGATGAACTATTACTTCATCGCCTTTTCGACACCGGTGTTGCTGGTAGTCATTTACTGGATCCTGAAAAAATTCACTTTCCCTCAATTGGGCGAATATATTCCGGAAGAGGGTGTTGTCCAGACCTCGAAAAAGGAGATATCCGCCGGCGAGCGAACTGCGCTCAAATGGGCGAATGCGGGATTCTACGCTGTCATTTTGTTGTTGGTAGTTTTGAGTGTGCCTGAAAATGCACTGCTGCGTAATGCCGAGACTGGCAGCCTGGTGAATGCTTCGCCGCTGATGAACGGCATCGGGATCATCATGACGCTTATTTTCTTTGTGCCGGGACTGCTTTACGGTTGGAAATCCGGCTCGATCAAAAATTCCCATGATTTTTCGAAAATGCTGACGAAATCGATGTCTTCGATGGGCAATTTCATTGTCATCGTCTTTTTCGCCGCGCAAATGATGGCCTTTTTCGCCTGGAGCAACTTGGGCACCGTCATCGCCGTCAAAGGCGCGGAACTGCTGCAGAACGCGAACGGCATTGTGCTGATTGTCGGCTTCATCCTGTTGACTTCGTTCATCAACCTGTTTATCGGCAGCGCAAGTTCCAAATGGGCATTGTTGGCGCCGATTTTTGTGCCGATGTTCATGCTATTGGATTTCCATCCGGCTTTTACCCAGATGGCTTACCGAATCGGCGACTCCATCACCAATTCATTGACGCCGATGATCGCCTATATGCCGCTTTTGTTGGCGACGATTCAACGCTATGATAAAAAAGCCGGAATCGGGACCTTGATGGCCAACACCTTGCCGTACTCAATCGGCATCGGCATCGTCTGGACGATCATCCTGATCGGTTGGTACTTGTTGGGCTTGCCGTTGGGACCAGACAGTCCGGTATTTTTGCAAGGATAAGTTTCAATCAGAAAGGAGATCACTATGGAGAAACTATTGAAAAAAGAATGGCTTGAGGAGCTTGCCGCCCGCAAGGAGCAGGTCATCGCCTACCGCCGTCATCTGCATCAGCATCCGGAATTGTCTTTTCAGGAGTATGAGACGAGCCAATTCATCTATGACGAAATGTCGAAGCTGGAGAATGTCGAGGTGACCCGCCCGACCGCGACTTCCGTGTTGGTGAAAATAACCGGGGGCAAGCCCGGCAAGAAAATCGGCCTGCGCGCCGACATCGATGCCTTGCCCATCCAGGAGCAGCGGGACGAACTTGATTTCAAGTCTGTGGTGGACGGCAAGATGCATGCGTGCGGACATGACGGCCACACTGCGGTTTTGATGGTTGCCACCCAGTTTTTGGCCGAACATGTCAATGAATTGGCTGGCGAGGTCTACAGCATTTTCCAGCATGCGGAAGAACTGCCTCCCGGCGGCGCCAAGGAGATGGTCGCCACCGGACTGTTCGATGATTTTGATTTCATCTATGGGCACCATTTGTTCTCAACGATGCCGCTTGGAATGATCGACATCAAGCCGGGCCCGAACACCGGCAATTCCGATCTGTACGAATTGACCATTTACGGGAAAGGCGGCCATGCTGCTTTTCCGCATACGAGCATCGACCCGATCATCATCGGCAGTCAGATTCTCGCGAAGATCCAGACGATCATTTCCCGGAAAATGGATCCGATGCATGCGGGTGTCATCTCGAATACGGTTTTCCAAGCGGGATCTCCGAACGCCCTGAATGTCATTCCCGACACAGCGTTCCTGGCCGGCAGCGTGCGCACGAACGATAAGGGCGACCGGCTGATGATCGCGGAAGAGATCGACCGTGTCGCCAAGGCCACTTGCGATGCCTATGGTGCGACGTATAAGCTGGACTACCTGTACGGCTACAGCGCGGTGTACAACAATGAAGCGACGACGCAGATCGTCCAGGATATCGCCGAGGAACTGTTCCCCGGAAAGATCACGCAGTTGCCGCCGATGCTCGGCGGCGAGGATTTCTCCGCATTCTCCGACATCGTGCCGGCCACCTATATTTGGATCGGCGCCGGAAACGCCGAAAAAGGCTACGACTACCCGCATCACCATCCGAAGTTCGCGCTGGATGAGGAGAGTTTTCTTATCGGGGTGAAGATGTTTGTTGCGGTGGCGATGAACTATAGTGCGTTGGCTGAGTGAGATGACCTTCTGGGGCCGCCAGCTCCGATGAGCAGGGTGCTCATCGGAAGACAATACTGCATAAAATAGCTCACCTCCGACTAGCGAATGCTGGCCGGAGGTGAGCTATTTTTCGGCGGCCGAACTCCGGCGAAGTTGCGGTGGTCGGAGGTAATCATCTTTTTGGGAGTTGTCCTCCGGCAGAAGGGATGGCTGCCCGGAGGTGGTCGTCAGCTCCGATGAGACGGGAGCTCGTCGGAAGACAGACTTGCGCCGGCGAGCTCAGCTCCGGGGAGCGAATGTTGGCCGGAGGAGGATGCATGGCGGGTGGCTGAACTCCGGCGAAGCCGCGGTGGTCGGAGGTGATGATCTTTTTGGAGGATTTCCTCCGGCGAGGCCACTCTAGTCATAGGTAGGCTTTGGTTCCGCTCTAGTGTATTCTATTACAATTGTATCTTGGTAGCATTTATGCTATCATTGGTAAAAAGTAAAGAATAACTTATTAAAGGGAATAGTTATTGTGGAAAAATACAAATTAGAGTACAGAGGGAATGTTAAGGAATTCGAAGATTATATACTAGACAATCTTAGGAGAGAACAAGAGCAGGGACAGAGCCTTAGATGGAGTAAGTTTGTCGAAGTCTATGCCAGACAATTAGCTATTATTCAAGAATGTCCATATCCAGAAACAGAATCAGAACTGGGGAATGATGAAACTCCCCCAAGTATAAAATTAATAGATCAGAACACAGAATATGTAGGGAGTTTTTATCGTTGGGGTTTACATGTAGTAGGGATAGGAAATTTTAGAGTCATTTTTTGTATTCACAATTACTATAAAGTAGTGCTGCTGCATCAGTTTGACAAAAAATATAATGGTGCAATCAGAAAGGAAGATCTTACTCCAGCTGAAGCTGAGTATGAAAGACTTTGTTATGAAGAACCCCAAAGGAACTAAAGGAGTGTTTAAGATGTCAAACTTTTTTGAAAAGTATTCTCAAATAGTAGGGCAAGATAAGATAGATAAGATCATACAAGAAGGTAAAATAATTGGGCAAATTAAAAGTAGGCGAATGGAAATTGGGCTAACACAAAATGATTTAGCAGAATTAATTGAAGTTCCTAAATCAACAATTGGAAGAATTGAAGCCGGATTAACAAGCCCACGAACGGATACTCTTATGAAAATATCTCGAGCTTTGAATATCCCGTTGATAATCGATGGAAGAGTGCAGCAGTTAGATAAGCCAAGTGTTGAAATAAGCTTAGAGTACACAATAGCAGATGCAAAAATTGATAACGATCGATGCGATGAGGTGGCAGAACTGAATACTGATATGCATGACTAATTCCTGGTGAGATTCTCGCTGGGGATTTTTTTTTTGGCGTTTTTTTATGGGTTCTGCGTATTTTTAGAATAAAACATCAAACCACTTGATTTATACACATCGAGTGTGTATAATTCAGCTGTAGAAAGGAGTTAAGAATATGCCGATGACGCCAAAACAAATGGTGAAGTTCCTCAAGGAAAACGGTTTTCGTAAAGTTAGACATGAGGGATCACATCTGACAATGCGAAATGAAGAGACTGAGAAACAAACGGTCGTACCGATGCATAACAAAGATTTATCCAGAGGAACCGAACAAGCCATACTGAAGCAAGCGGGGCTCAAATAGCCCCTCGCCTCAGGGCCATATTCTTTATATATAACTCAAGGGAAGTAAAATAAACAACAGAAGGGGGTAATGAAATGGCAAAGAAATTAGTATATCCTGCAACTTTTACACAGGACGGCGAATATATATTTGTAGAGTTTCCAGATGTAGATGGAGCCTTCACACAAGGAGAAAATTTACAAGAGGCATATGAAATGGCCGAGGAAGTGTTAGGGATAATTTTAGCAGACAATAAGGAATATCCTATACCTAGCACTGTCAAAGAAATCGCAACAAGATATCCAAACTCAGATGTAGCTTTGGTAGGTGTTGATATTGATGCGTTTAGAAGGAAGTATCGTTCGAAAACTGTCAGAAAAAATATAACTTTGCCGGAATGGCTAAATGATTTAGCAGTCTCAGAAAAAATTAATGTGTCTCAAATTGCAACTGAAGCATTAAGAGAAAAGTTAAAAGTATAATCAGCATAACTATCGATATTTTTTGATATGAGAAAACTAAAAAATAACCCCGCATCCAAGTATAAAGGAAGCGGGGCTTATTAGTTTAGGAACTTATACTGACAGAATCAAATATAAAAAAATAAATAAATTTCATTACACAGGTGTCAACTTCAGTTATGGGTATAGATTCATAGAATTCAGCAATTAATTTCGATGTGCTTTAGCTGCTCACAAATAGTAGAAGTTCAGTATGTAATACAAAAAGAGTACAAAACTTGAAATTATTTGCCTTATGGTATACAATTTGTACAACTGGAGGCGATTAAGGTGTTTGAAAGTATAAGGTTAGTTAATTTTAAATCTTTTACAGATGTAATTTTTGATTTCGCGCAAAAAAATAATAATAGGCCTAAAAATTTAGTTTCGATTTATGGTGAAAATGGTAGTGGCAAAACAAATATAGTAGATTCATTTAAAATTTTAAAATTTTCTACGCTGACCACAATGTTCGCAGATCAATATACTGAATTTCAAACATCCTTAGGAAACGATGAAAAGGAAAATGTTAATAAAGAACTATTGAATAATATCAAAGATATGATGGTTGCAATTAATTATCGAGATATAAAAGCTGTCTTAAAGAATAGTCCTAGAATTAATGCGAACGATAATACAAAATTGGTATATAATTTTATCTTAAACGGAATTTCTGGAACTTACTCATTAGAATATGACAATAAATGTAATTTGATATCTGAATCACTTTATTATTTATTGAATCAACGTAGAGGTACTCTTTTCAATATAACTCGAGAAGAGAAGAATGTAAAAAGTAGCTTAAGTAATATTACGTTTAAGCTGAATTCGCAACATACTGAATTAAAAGAACTTATTAATAAACTGTGGGGTAAACATACATTTCTCTCTATTTTTAAGCAGTATCAGGAAAATGTTAATGAAGAGTATGTAAATAAAAATGTATCTCATCACTTTATTGATATATTGAATGAAATTGATAAGGTCATGATCTGGACTGATGAAATTAAAGGACCTTTCAGCAAAAAAGATTTTATGCTTATGGACCTTGACAGTGGAACTATCAAGCAAGACCAAATTGGTCAATTACTAAATTACGAAGAAGTGATATATAGTTATTTTTCAGCTTTATATTCCGACATAAAGGATGTAAGCTACCACACTAAAGAGAGGAAAGACAGTCTGGATTATCAACTCTTCATTCATAAAAATATTGGTGGGGAATTGACTGAAATACCTTTCTATCTCGAGTCTAATGGAACCAAAAACTTATTGGAATTACTACAAGCATTCTTCTGGGTTGTAAAAGGCAATATTGTCATTGTTGATGAAATCGACGCAGGCATTCATGATGTATTGATGACTTCTATCATAAAAAATATTCGTGAGAATATTTCAGGACAATTAATATTTACAACACACGACACAATTCTGTTAAGAGATTTACCCGCTTCATCTGCATATTTCATCAATCAAGACAGTATGGGGAATAAAATTATACTATCAGGGAATGATTATGAGAAAAAAGTGTTTAGTAACAATAACATGCAAAAAATGTACTTGGATGGACTATTCAATGCTATTCCAGACCCGTTAGATATCGATTTCCATGATATCTTTGAATCATTGAATCCAAGTGAGGTATAGGCATGCGAGGATATAACGATGGGTATACAAGAGCTGTAGTGATAGTCCATGGTAAGAGTGAGTATGATATAGTAAGGCACATAAAATCTAAACTTAGGGTCCCTATTGAAATTTACGCGAAGGATAAAGGGCAGCATTCTATTGAAATATCATCGATTATGGGTGTTCTGGAAAATCAAATATTTCAGAAAAGAAAAAACTTCTTAGGCGAGTATACAAAAATAAAACGCGAGAATGACGATATATTGAATATTAAAATATTTATTATTCTTGATGTAGATTCAGCTCCACCGGGAACTGTGAATAAATTTGTGAATAAATCAATGTTTAAGGATCACTGGTTATATCCTTATATCTATCCTATTTTGAATGATAAAAATCTTGAAGAAGCATTAAATAGTATCGGATATACTTACGCAAAAAAAAATAGTGAGAAAAGTAAATACAGTAAAATCTTTCCAGTTGAAAGAGGAAAACAAGATAAAGATACTATAATCGCGTTAAGTGCAGCATTGAAGAAAACGAAAAAGAGTAACCTTGATGAACTATTGGATTATTGTCTAGAGAATTGTCCGAATTTTGGTTCTTGAATTCTAGGCAGGATACTTAAATCAAATTTATCACTAACGAGTATCTGAGTATTCATGAAATGCTGGTGTTTACTTTTCATGACTAAGGAACGAGGCAATGATC
>ERZ1023696.189-NODE-189-length-12591-cov-4.860719_pt1 | contig 12591 bp, 10 predicted proteins | sample MGYA00520859_ERZ1023696 | MGnify/ENA primary metagenome ERZ1023696 (study PRJEB33180, sample SAMEA4046002) | wastewater metagenome | place: Denmark | collected 2016-03-13 | study: EMG produced TPA metagenomics assembly of the PRJEB13832 data set (Local...
AAAATCACGATTGTCCTGAAACGTACTTTTTTCCAAGCGCAACCGAACGGGGAAGGCCAAGGCATCATCCTGCCGTTCCCACCACCCAAGAAAAAGAAATACGAATAAGAAGAAGAAAAGCGGAACGAAGAGGAACACCGAAAGAACAGGGTGTTCCTCTTTTTGCGCGGAAATAAACTTGACTATTTTCGTGGATAGTCGAAAATGGGAAGAGAGAGTCATTCTGACATAAGGGAGTGTACATATATGAATTTTGGGAAACTGTTGGGTACATTGATCGTGGCATTCATCGGGGGCTGGGCTGGGATCCGCTTCCGTGTGCCAGCTGGAGGAATGATCGGTTCTTTGGTCGCAGTTGCAATTTATAACTATTTTTCGCAGATGGGCTACATGCCGGCCAATCTGAAAATAATTGGACAGATCATCATCGGCGGGACCATCGGCATGAACTTCACGAAAAGTAGTCTGGCCGAAATGAAACAGGTGTTTTTTCCTGCCGTAATTTCCGTGGTTATTTTGTTGACGGTCGGAGTGATTGCAGGCTACATCCTGCATAAAGTAGCCGGAATCGATCTGATCACAGCCTTGCTGGGTACCTCGCCAGGTGGATTGACGGATATGACCATTCTGGCGGCGGCTTTTGAGGCGGACACGATCGTCGTCTCCTCCATCCATCTCGTCCGGCTATTCTCTGTCATACTGTTGATGCCGATCTTTGTCCGATTCATCAGCACGTACATCAATAAATAAGCAAAAAAGTGATCAACCGCGAAGAATCGGACAACCAAACGCCGACTGGATCATTGCTTGTCAGATAAGCGCGAAGAATCGGACAACTACACGCCAATTGGATCATTGTTTGTCCGATAACCGGAAAGAATCCGACAACCAAATGCCGACTGGACCACTGCTTGTCCGATAACCGGAAAGAATCGGACAACCGCAACAAAAAAGCGGCCGTCTCCAAGAGACGGCCGCTTTTTTTGACTGAAGCAACTATTGTTACTCGTATTTCTTCAGGAAGAATAATCCCAACGTACCCAGACCGGTATGCGAGCTGATTGTGGAGCCGATCGTATTCACATAGATGCGGCGCGGATGGAAATGCTCTTCGATGTATTGACGCATTTCCTCTATCGCTTCAGCATCGTCGCTATGACAAAGGAAGACATTCTGTTCCTGAATCATATCCGCCTCATCGCGCAAGCGTTCGTACATCCGATTCATGACTTTTTTGCGTCCGCGCAGTTTTTCGACGGGAACCAATTCACCGTTGATGACTTCCAATAAAGGTTGGATATTCAGCAATCCTCCAAAAAAGGCGCTGGACTTCGAAAGCCGCCCGCCATCAGCAAGGTAGTTCAGATCCTTGACGGTGAAAAGGGATACGACATTGGCAGCCGTGAAACGGACACGTGATTCGATCTCATCCAAAGTAAAACCTGCTTCGCGCATTTCGATTGCTTCGACGACCGACAAGCCTTCACCGACGGAAGCGCTCATGGAGTCGACCAAGCGCAGATCAAAATCCGGGAATTCCTCTTTCAGTTGCTGATGAGCCAGATAAGCCGCTTGATAGGTGCCGGAAAGTTTAGCCGAAAGGGAGATGTAGATGCCCGATTCGCCGGCTTCGGCCGCTTTCCGGAAACCGGAAAGGAATTTTTCCAAGGACACTTGACTCGTTTTCGGGTGGCCACCGCGTCCAATCATTTCATAGACTTTGTCGGCTTGTATTTCGATCATGTCTTCGTATTCGCCCGTATCCAGCAAAGTGGTCAAAGGGAAGACTTCCACATCATTTTCCTGCAGATAAGCATAAGCCAGATCACAAGCACTATCGGTAAATATTTTCATCAGTAACGCCTCCTCCAGCGCGAGTTTCATCACGGGATATTCCGTGGACTACTCTACATTATAACATGTTTCATCCGTTTGGAAAATTTCAGCGCTACGACTTCGTGAAGCGGACTGGAGCCGCTGCAAAAACAAAGGCTCAACCATTCTCTTCGCCCAGTTCCTCTTTGATCAGCAGCGCCGTCTTTTCCGGGATACCCAACGCTTTGATGTCTTCGTAGCTGGCTTCGCGGATGCTCTTCATCGTTTTGAAATGCTTCAGGATCTTCGTGCGGGTTTTCGGTCCGACACCTTCAATCTGGTCCAATTGCGAAGCGATGCTGTTCTTGGCGCGGATTTGGCGATGGAAAGTGATCGCGAAGCGGTGGACCTCTTCCTGGATCCGCTGCACGAGATGGAAAGCCTGACTGTTCGGACTGAGCTCCACGATTTCATCCTTCTCGCCGAAGATGAGCGAGGAAGTCTTGTGCTTCGTGTCCTTGACCATGCCCGCTACCGGGATGTCCAATCCGAGCTCGTCCTCCAGCACTTCCTTGGCGGCATGCACCTGAACCTTGCCGCCGTCCATCAGGATCAGATCCGGCATGGCGCGGCCTTCGCGCAGCAAACGGCTGTAGCGGCGGCGGATGACTTCCTGCGTCGTCGCGAATTCATTGCTGCCTTCGACCGTCTTGATTTTGTATTTCCGGTAGTTTTTGCGTTCCGGCTTTCCGTCCCGATAGACGACCATCGCCGAGACCGGATTGGTTCCCTGGATGTTCGAATGGTCGAACGACTCGATAACCTCCAGATATTCGATGCCGAGCGCCTCGGAAAGTTCCTGGATGGCGCCGACCGTCTTGTGGGTGTCACGCTCGATCAGCATGAACTTTTCCGTCAGCGCCAGTTCGCTGTTCGTGATCGCCAGTTCGAGGATGCTGCGCTTGCTGCCGCGGACAGGCGTGTGCACTTTCGTTCCGAGCGCTTCCTGCAGCAGTTCCGTGTCGACGCCTTTCGGCACGAGCACTTCCTGCGGCAGGATATGATTGGGATCCTGATAGAACTGCATAATGAAGGAAGCCAGCTCTTCTTCAGGCGTATCGTAGCAGGGGAAAAGGGCGGCTTCGCGCTTGATGATCGAGGATTGGCGCAGCAGGAAGACTTGAATCGACAGCCAGCCTTTGTCCATATGGAAGGCGAAGACGTCGCGGTTCGTGTAGTCGCGCGACATGACCGTCTGTTTTTCCACAGTCGCCTCGATGTAGCTGATCTGATCGCGGTAATCGGCAGCCTGTTCGAAATTCAGGCTTTCTGCGGCGCGGTGCATTTTTTCGCGCAGATCTTTCTTGATCTCCTTGACGTCGCCATTCAGGAAAGCGGCGATGCGTTTGATCTGGGCATCGTATTCCTCTTTTGACACCTCATGATCGCAGCAGCCGATGCATTGGCCCATATGGTAATAGAGGCAGGCGCGTTTCGAATTCTTGGCGCACTTGCGCAACGGATAGATTTTTTGGATGAATTCCTGCGTCTCCGTCGCCGCGTAGACGTGCGGATAGGGTCCGAAGTAGATGCCGCCGTCATCCTCGACCGTCGAAGTGATGATGAGCTGCGGATCTTTTTCGTTCGTGACCTTCAGATAAGGATACATTGTCCCTTGTTTCAGTTTGATGTTGTATTTGGGCTGGTAACGCTTGATCAGGTTGATCTCCAGCAGCAGCGATTCCTTGTTCGTTTTGGTTACGATCGTTTCGAAATGGTCAATGTCCGCGACCAACAGCTGCGTCTTGCCTTCGTGCTTGCTGTGGAAGTACGATTTAACTCGGTTCTTCAGATTTTTGGCCTTGCCGATGTAGATGATTTCGTCATCCTTGTCCCGCATGATGTAGCAGCCGGGCAAGTCGGGCAGCAGCGCTAATTTTTGGTTGATTTCTTCTCTGCTCATCCGTTTCAATCCTTTTACTTTTCGTTGAGAATAGTATACCATGAATGGAAACATACGTTCAGTCGTTTGATTCTGAACGCAGTCATTTTGGGGACGATAACCGCCTCTCCAGCAAGGAAGTGCAAACAATGTGATCAAGCAAATAAAATATGAAAAGTGGCAGCGTCAAACCGCTCTTTTTCTGGGCAGCCAGACGATTTCCCTGTTCGGCTCGTCGCTTGTCCAATACGCGATATTCTGGTACCTGACCTTGGAAACACAATCCGGCGTCATCATGACCTTATCGACCATCTTCGGCTTTCTGCCAACTTTCTTCATCTCGCCATTCGCCGGGGTGTGGGCCGACCGCTATAACCGGAAGCGCCTGATCGTCCTTTCCGACGGCATCATTGCGCTCTCGACTTTGGTGCTGGTCCTGCTGTTCTTGGCGGGGCAGCGTTCCATCTGGATTCTTTTGGCGACATCGGCCATCCGCGCATTGGGTGCGGGCATCCAGATGCCGGCGGTCGGCGCCATCCTGCCGCAGATCGCCCCTGAAAAGGAGCTGACCCGGATCAACGGGCTCAACGGCAGCATCCAGGCTGTCGTTATGCTGGTTTCGCCGATGATCAGTGGCGCGCTTTACCAATTTGCGCCGATGGAAGGTATCTTCCTGATCGATATCGTGACAGCTGCTTTGGCGATCGCTATCCTCGTGTTCTTCCTGAAAGTCCCTACGCATGAAAAAGCCAGCCAGGAACAAGTCAGCAATTACCTGCAGGACATGAAGCTAGGCTTCAGCTATATCCAAAATCATACTTTTATCAAAAGGTTGTTCCTCTATTTTTCGCTTGCTTTCTTCATGGCAGCACCGGTGTCGTTCCTGTCACCGCTGCAGGTTGCGCGCTCATTCGGCGACGACGTCTGGCGCTTGACGGCGATCGAAATCGCCTTTTCGATCGGGATGATCGGCGGCGGCCTCTGGATCGCGTCATGGGGCGGATTCAAGAACCGGATCCATTCCATCGCGGCCGCGATTGCAGTAATGGGTTTGTGCTCTTTCGGGATGGGCGTCATCCCGAACTTCTGGATTTATCTCTTCCTGATGGGCTTGGTCGGACTTTTCATTCCGCTCCTGAACGCTCCGAGCATGACGCTCTTGCAGGAAAAGGTCGAAGAAGATTTCCTCGGACGCGTCTTCGGCGTCCAAAGCATGGTCGCAAGCGCAATGATGCCTTTAGGGATGCTGGTATTCGGGCCGCTGGCGGACCGGATGGCAATCGAAATCCTGATGGCCGTATCGGGCCTATTCCTGATGGTCGTGGCCTTCTTCGCCATCCGCGACCGTGTCCTGCTTGAAGCAGGCAAACCCGAACCTTCGGACACCGGAAAAGAATCAAACTAAAGACTGGAGCTGCCGTATTCGGCAGCTCTTTTTTGTGCTTGTCCGATACTTTATGTTTATCGGACAAGCAGCATCCGCAGCGCAAGACGAGCAGCAAAGCATGAATGTCGGCAAACCACAAAGAAGAACCCGTCCTAAAATCGGACGGGTTCTTCTTGAGTTAATCAGTTTACAAACCGCATTTCAGCTGTGCGCCGCAGTTGGTACAGGTGTTGCAGCCGCCCAGATCTTCGACCGTCCCTTGACGGCAGATCGGGCAAGTGTCGCCGATTTCGTTGCCGATTGTGACGTCGGTAGCTTCGAGATTGGCTATCGAATCAACCAGGAAAGTCTTGTCCTTGTTGATTTTGACGTGCTCTTTCTCTTCCTCGAGCTTGCCTTCCTCATCCCAGACATTTTCTTCGGCTTTCAGCGTCAGTACCTGGGAATCACGGCTGCCGTCCACATAGACTGTTCCGCCTTTGGCACCGCCCAAGTAAAGGCGCTCGTAGATCTTTTCGACCTGATCGACAGTGTAGCCTTTCGGTGCGTTCACCGTTTTCGAAATGGAGCTGTCGACCCAGCGTTGAATCGTTGTCTGCACATCGACGTGCTCTTCGGGCGCAAGTGTCATGGCAGCCACGAAGTAATCAGGCAAGTTCATCGGATCGGCATCCGGATGTCGCTCCAGATATTCTTGGACGATATCCGCCTTCACTTCGATGAATTTGCCGAGACGCCCGCTGCGGTAATACGTGAATGAGAAGTAAGGTTCGAGTCCGGTGGAAACACCGGCCATCGTCCCGGTCGATCCGGTAGGTGCCACTGTCAACAAGTGCGAGTTACGGATGCCATATTTCAGGACGCCTTCGCGGATGTGTTCAGGCATTTTTTTCATGTAGCCTGTATTGATGAAACGTTCGCGCAGGATCTGCGTCTCTTTACCGCTCTGTCCGACCAGGAACGGGAAGCTGCCGCGCGTTTTCGCCAACTCGATGCTTTCCTCGTAGGCCGCCACAGCAATCGTTTCGAATACTTGATCGATCAGCTGCAGGCTTTCCAGTGAACCGTAACGGACGCCGCAATAGATCAGCATGTCGGCCAAGCCCATGATCCCCAAGCCGATCCGACGTTCGCCAAGCGCTTGTTTTTTGTTTTCCTCCAGGAAGTAAGGGGTGGAGTCGATGACATTGTCCTGCATATGGATGCCGGTGCGGACAGTCTGTTCCAATTTGGCGAAATCGACCATCTGCAGGTCCTTGTTCACCATTTCGGCCAAGTTGACTGCCGCTAAGTTGCAGACGGAATAGGCTGCCAATGGCTGTTCGCCGCAAGGATTGGTCGCAACGACTTTTTGACCATAAGCTGTTGCGTTCGTCATCTTGTTGGCGTTGTCGATGAAGAAGATGCCAGGCTCCGCCGCATAAGTGGCGCAGACATTGATCAGCCGCCACAATTCACGGGCTTTGACGGTCCGGTAGGTGCGGACAGCATTGCCGGTAGCTTCCCATTCGCGGACATCGCCGCAGTTGGTCCATTCGGCATCATAGTGCGCCATCGCGTCCGCGTCGTAATGTTCGACATCCGGGAAACGCAACGCATATTCCTCACCCCGCATCACGGCGTCCATGAAGTCGTCGGTGATGCAGACGGAGATGTTGGCGCCGGTCAGGAATTCAGGATTGTTGACGCTGTAGGTGCCCCCATCGCGCAATTTCTTCTCGGCTTCATGGATGACCGATGCATCAAATCCGCCATGCCCCGGGATGTGTTTGTAGTTGACGATACCTGTGTACATGTTGATTTCTTTAGGTGAAAATGGTTTGAAATGCAGCTTCTCCTTCGCCAACATGCGGATCTGTTCATCTTCGAAGTTTTCGATAATGTAGCGAAGGATGCGCGGATTCTGCATTTTCGAAATGATGAACTCAAAGATATCCGGATGCCAGTCGGCCAACATAATCATCTGGGCACCACGACGGGAACCGCCTTGTTCGACCAAATGCGTCAGCTTGGCGATGTCATCCATCCAGGAGACGGATCCGGAAGAGCGGCCATTGACGCCTTTTACGATTGTATGGCGCGGGCGCAACGTCGAACCGTTCGAGCCGACGCCGCCGCCACGGCTCATGATTTCCATGACTTTTTTGCGGTGATCGGAAATGCCACCGCGCGAGTCGGGCACGAAAGGCATGACATAACAGTTGAAATAAGTGACATCGGTACCCGATCCGGCGCCGTAGAGCACGCGTCCGGCCGGGATGAAATTCAAGGCTTTTTGTTCTTCATAGAATTTCAGGAAAGCTTCATGGCGCAGTTCCGGCGTGATTTCTACCTCAGCCAAGCCATGAGCATTACGCATCGCGATCTGTTCGTAGAAAAGCTCCAGTGGTTTATCCAGCGTCAGGATCCGGCGCGTCACGATGCCGCCTTCTTCGACTTCGAAATCATCGATGTTGTGCTGGTACTCCGCGGAAACTCTGATGCGTGCCGTCTGTTCCTTAAGGTTGATGGAGAGTATGGTGCCGGTTCCTCGAGCTGGGTATTTAGGATCCTCTTTGACCGTCAAAATAACCAGATCCCCTTCGGAAAGGGTCTCCTTTGTGGAATCCTTGTAGGAGTAACGATCCAGCATGACGAGGCGGGACACGCCCTCATAGGTAATGTGCATATCCTCCGTGATCGGAAACACATGCGGGAACCGCTCGATGTCCTTGTTCAATTTTTCGAATCCTGCTTTAAATGTGGTCTTTGTTGCATCCACAATAATCACTCCTTCATTTATGGCGAAAACACTAGATGTTGTGCTGTCGGTTTGTTTCTCATACCATATATGTTAATTCTGTTCGCCAGATAAATCAAGGGGAACAATCGGAGAGTTGTATTTTGAAAATGGATGAAAACGTTGTTTGGGTTGACGAGGATGGGTTTGTAATAATATATCGGCCAATAAGAAGAGGTCATTGTGCGTCGGAAGGGGATGTCGGCTGATGCAGAGAGAATGAATGCCGAACAGCCGAGACAGGGCGCGGATGTCGACTGATCGAATACCGAAAACCGCAAAACACCCGACAGTTCACTCATGTGTCGGACGTCAGCCCAAGACTGAATGCGGAATAGTACCCGATCAGCCATCCCGAAAGCTATAATAAAGACAGAAAGAACAACATCCGAAAGGAGCCCAAGCATGAACGATAAAGAACGCTTCGCGGATATGATCGCAAATCAAAACGCATCGTCGCCTTCACGGGGGCGGGCATCAGCACGGAGAGCGGCATCCCGGATTTCCGTTCGGCGGGCGGGATGTTCGACAGGTTGAGCGGCCGTCATTTCAGCGGCGAAGAGACGCTCAGCATCGGTTTCCTGGAGACGTATCCCGAGCTTTTCTTCCGCAATTATGCGGAACATTTCGATTTTTCGCAGGCGCTCCCGAACGCCGCGCACCGCTTCTTTGCGGCGCTCGAACAGACAGGCAAGGAAGTCACCGTCGTCACCCAGAACATCGACAATCTGCACCAGTCCGCCGGCAGCAGCGCAATCATCGAACTGCACGGCAACGGGACGAGATGGCGGACGTCCGACACAGCCGAACCCGCCGATGCCACCACAATCAAGATGGACGCGCAAGGCATCCAGCGCGATTCCCAAGGCAGGATGGTGCGCCCTGATATCGTCCTCTATGGCGAGATGCTCGACGAGGAGGCAATGGATCACGCGGCTGCGGCAATCGGTGCGGCGGACATGCTGGTCATCATCGGCACCTCGTTGGCCGTCTATCCGGCCGCGAGCTTTGTCCACTATTTCAAAGGCCCTTACGCTGTCCTGCTGAACCGGACGCCCGTACCGCAGTCGCTGACCTTCCAATTGGCCGTCCAGACCGATGCAGGCGCCTTTTTGGCGGACGTCTGGCAAGAATTTTTTGAGAAATGAATAATAGGCGCTTTAATCAAAGAGGGGAATCCTGAAAGGGGAAATCATTATGCCGAAGCTGAGTCAGCTGGCGAGGTATCTGGTCTATTCCTACGAAAACCATACGGCAGCCCGGTTCGGCGACAATGAGCTGAAGCTGCAGACGATGCTCTATTTCGCGCAGCGGGAATGTCTGGCTGTGGCCGGGGAGCCGTTGTTCGGGGAAAGCTTTGAAGGCTGGGAAGAGGGGCCTGTGCTGCCGGAACTGCATTTCTTCTTTGAGGAAGGCTACGATCCGTTCGAACCGCTGGAGATGAAAAAGTTGACGGAGCGCGAACAGTTCATCCTCGACCGCGTCGTCTTTGCGTACGGACAGTATGAAGGCTGGTATCTGGCGGATTTGGCGCGCCGCGAAGCATCCTGGCGCAACAGCAGACCAGGCGTCGCTGCAGAAGCAACCGAACCCAAACTGCTGGAGCTTGCGGATATCCGCGAAGACGCAAAAAAAGTGAGGCTGTATGACACGTTGTTCGATGTTTATCTGGATGAACTGGAGGAATTCGAAGGGGAGGTGCTGGAGCCATGAAAGAAACGCAAGCCTACATAGGGGCCATCGTGAAGACCCGTTTTGCCTATCATGATCTCGAAAAGGACACAATCGCTTTCAAATCGCGCCCGTTTCTGATCATCGGTGCGGAATATGATACGCTGCCATGCGACTTCACGGCCTTTCCGATTTCGAAAGTTTCGATGAGCCAAAACATCGATCCCATCTACGACATCAAAGTCGAAAAGGACCGTTACCCCAAATTGAGCCTGAATGCAGATGTCTCCTACATCCGCGTCCACAAAATCCAGACGATCCACAGCTCGCAGCTTGCGATCGGAATCCTGTCCTCCTTGAGCGAATCCTACCCAGATCTATATGCGGAAATAAAGGCAGCTTACCGGGATTTTTCTGGCGGGCTGTTCTGACTGAGCCGAGCTGCGACCCCGGACTGGAACTTATCACGCAAAAAAACACCCCTGCATAGCGGAGACCCATGATGGGCCATCCGTCTAAGCGGGGGTGTTTTACTGGTGATTATGCAAACTCAGCGACGTACGCTTAAGCTTCCACAGCAAATTGAAATCTTTTTTTAGCAACAACAGCTGCTCCAGCTGCAGCTACCAGCAAGGAGATTCCTCCTGCCAAGTAAAGATTGTTTGCCCCAGTCTGTTTGACATCATTCCCCTTTGTCGGGAAAGTAGCAATAACAGTACCGTTTGCATTACTGAATACGACTTCTTTTGAAGTAACAGTAACAGTAATATCCAATACAGCAGCAGCTGCAGTAAGCTCAGCCAAGATGGCTTGTCTATCAGCTGTTGTAAGCTGATTTACACTGTTCGCTCCGCGTGCGTTAACGATAGACTGTGCATTATTGATGTAGACAATGATTTGATCTGCTTCTTCAGCAGTCACATCATTGGACCTCAAATAATTTTTTGCTTGCTGCACGTAATTTGATGGTAAGCTAGTTGCTTCCAAAGTTGCGATGATGTCATTTTCTGTTGCAGCAGCAACATTCGGTTGTGTTCCGAAGAACAACACGAATGCAAACAAAAGAGATACGATGACTTTTTTCATGTATTTTCACCTCCTTTCAATGCTTCTGCCAGCCGATAATAAATCAGTATTGCTCCATTTCGGCAGCGTAGGCGCGCTCTCGGCGGAAGGCCGCTCGTTTGGCCTTGCTGATCAGGCTATAGCCAACCAGGCAAGCAATTCCCAAAACGAAGACCAGTGCGCCTGAGCCCAGGAAGAAGGTAGTGTAATGCAGAGCCAATGTGCGCAGTGCGGTGTTGATATAATCTGCTGAAACGGTGATCCGTTGCGGAATCTTAAGAACCAATGCCACAATCGCCGGGATGATGACGAAGGCGGAGCCGGAAACTAAGCCGCTGCCGATCCAGATCAGTGAGCGGTGAGGCAGTTTCCAGTTCAAGCCGACGAGGGCTCCGGCGATCAGAAAGAAGGCCAGTGGTACGAGAGAGAAATACGAAAGAACAGTTTGCAGCATTTTCCGGACAGTCTGGAATTGCGGGAAAGCAATGACATTATCCAGATTGAACAGCATGGTATGGCTACCGACAATGGCAGTAGCTTCATCGATGATTGTAGCAGTCTGCGCTTGCAAGCTTTCATCGAATGGCTGGTTGTGCTCTGCGGCGTAACCTTGGACATAAGCCGTCACAGGCTCTTCGAACATGCTGCGATCGGTCGCCGCCTCATAGGTAGCGTCAGGATCGATCAGATAATTGAGGGCCTGTTCATTGTTCGTGCGGGCAAGCTGCTGCAGACCATATTGGTCCATCGCGGCTTCGACGAAGATATCCTCTGGTATGGACGTTTCCAAGCTCAAAGTCTTGAATTTAGCGGACAAGCTTTCCTCTACTTGGGTGTAGTAGACACTGTCATCCAACTGCTGATTGAGGTCGCTTGCGTTCAGCAGTACCTGCTTCATGAAGATGACTCCGATCAAAGCAACCACTACAAACATCAGGAGAAAACTGAGGATTGCTCTGCCGATTTTTTTTATGTTTCGCATCAAGTTACTCCTTTAAAAAGTGATTTCCGACAGCTGCTTGCCCTCGACCAATTTAGCGGTCACGACATACCTGTCAGGTGTGTTTCCGATGTAATCGAAAGGATAACAGTGTACAACGTCAAAATCTGCTCTTCGGAGGGCGCCAGAATGCTCTGGTCGGTCCCGCTTTTGATTTCGATATTGCTGATTTCATAAACATAGGTTCCATAGGTCAACTCGAGGCGGATATCGTCGCCGATCTGCGCATCCCCCAAAGTCTTGAAGACGGAATTGGTGTGCCCGGCAATTCGGCAGCCTTAGGAAGATGTATCCAAAATTGGGCAGATCCTTCCGCGACCTAGCGAATCGCTACCCCAGGCCGTTGAAGTAGATACCGTTAAAAATAACGAGATCTTAATACGGCCGAAAATCCGGCTGAACTAATGAGATACCCCAAAAATTGGGGAGATCTAAAGATTGGCCAAAAAGTCGGCCTATCTAATGGAATCGCGAAGCGCGACTGCATCCAGCAATCGGCGGACTTTTCCGCGCATTAAATAATAGCTTAACGCAAAATTGCGCTGAGGTGCCACAGCATCCAGACCCGAGCGCAAATTTGAGCTGGGGCCAAAGTTGGATTGAGCAATGAGCTGACTTTTCAGCCGGTTGCAGGACAGAACGAAACGTTCCTACCTGTATCTATGAGTCCCTGGGATAGGGAGCCATGCAGTGATCGGGTCTATCCAATTTTGGATACCCCTGCCGTCTTTTAAAACGACCTCATCTTTTGGCCAGAACTAACGAACCTTGTCAAATTTGACGGAGTTCAGATCTGGCAGCGCAATTTTGCGCCGTCATATAAATTTACCTGGATGCAACAAAAAAGACCTCTCGATGAGAAGTCTAAAACCGCAGCCTGCTAAAAATGCACTCAGAAAAGCACTCGAAATGAATGTAAGTGAAATGAGTTT
>ERZ1023696.190-NODE-190-length-12533-cov-4.417379_pt1 | contig 12533 bp, 11 predicted proteins | sample MGYA00520859_ERZ1023696 | MGnify/ENA primary metagenome ERZ1023696 (study PRJEB33180, sample SAMEA4046002) | wastewater metagenome | place: Denmark | collected 2016-03-13 | study: EMG produced TPA metagenomics assembly of the PRJEB13832 data set (Local...
TTCCCCCACAGGCTGTGGGGCGCGGGGGCGCCGTGTTGTGCCATGAGTTCAGCGAAATGCCGGCGCTCTCCGCCGCGCAGCTTGACCAGTGGCGCCATGTGGGGGTCTGCGGCCACCAGGCACAGGCGTGGGTAGAGCAGGTACCACTTCCACGACACGGCTTTTTGATAGAAAAACGCCGTGTCCTCGGCTTTGGAGAGCGTCAGTCGGCTGTTCGGGTGGCGGCGCAGCACCCGCTGGGCGGTGACATGCCCCAACAAATAGACCGGATCGGTGATGCCCTGCAGCAATGCGGCGTAACTGGGTTCGCGCTGCAGCGATGCCAGATAGGCTTGCGTGCCGACTTCAAAAAGCGCATGGTGAAACTCTCTTTGCCATGCCGTCACAAACGTCCCACCCGCTGGTGCGCCAAACGCCCAGTTCTCGATCACGGGGTAGCGGGCATCGTGCGTGTAGCCGCCCAGGTAAAAACCGACGAATTCCGAGTGCTCTGCGCCTTGCCTGGCCTCTAGCCAATCCAGGGGCTGGGTCAGTACCACGCTAGCATCCAGCCAGTAGCCACCATAGCGACTGACCAGGTACAGGCGAATCCAGTCAGACTGCTTGACGGGGTTCAGCGCACTGAACCCCTCAGGCCAGTCGGTGGGCGGCACATGGTCGCGCACGGTCTGCTGGTTCAGTACCTGTATTTCAAAATCGGGGCACTGGGTTTGCCAATTGGTGATGCATTGCTGGACGAAAGGGTCGGGTTTCACCGCATGCCAGTAACTCCAGATCTTGCGGGGAATGGGCGCGGGGTGCTCGGTGGGTGCCGTGCTTGGGGCCGCAGCGGCGCCTGGGGGAGTTGGGGGCGTGTAGGCAGCCGCACGGTGCGGCTGCAGTCGTGCCAGCAGCTGGTAGGCGATGCGGAACGCGGCTGCGGGAAGTTGGCGTGTCATGGATACGGAGCCCCGAAGTGTGGAAAAATGCAATGAAGGATTTTTGCACTTCGGCCTCTGGGTTGCGTTGATCGCAGCGCAGGTTTGTGTCGTAAAGGGCGCTTTACGGGTTCTTCAGAGGCACTTCCATGTGCCTGCACGGGTCACACTAATATCTATCGGCGCGCTTGCCGACACGCAAGTTTTTCATGCACTTTCTGTCTTTTTTTGGCCCATCGCCTTGGCAGCGGCAACTGGCCACGCTGGTGGCGTTCTTGCTCCCGGCCTTGGCGCTGTCGGTGGCCTCTGGCTATTCGTACGGTGCGGTTTTGCTGCTGCTTGGTGCGCTGTTCTCTTTGCCGCGCTGGGCGACCATGCGGCCAGATCGCGCCACGGTGGTGCTGGCGCTGGCCATGCTGGGCATGGCGCTTCTGTGGTTTGCACTGTCAGATCCGCGTGAGAACTGGGGGCGTTTCGATCGCTCGCTGAAATTCGCCCTTGCCGTGCCTTGCCTGCTGTTCATCGCGGCCTTTCCCCCGCGTGCGCGTGCGTTGTTTTGGGGGCTTTTGATCGGCTGCATTGGCGTGTGCGGCGTGGCTCTGTGGCAGGTGCATGTGGAGGGCGCACCGCGTGCGTCGGGCTTTCCATCAAACCGCACCAACGCCATTCAGTGGGGCAACCTGGTGCTGCTGCTGGGCGCCATGCTCGCGGTGCAGACCATGGCGCTGTATCGGCAACTTTCACGCGCTGTCGTGGCCGTGGCGGTGTTGGCAGTGTTGGCCGCGCTCAATGCCTCGATGTTGTCGCAGTCGCGGGGGGGCTGGCTGGCCTTGCTGCTGGCGATTCCGCTGGTGCTTGTACTGTTTCAGCGGCTGCGCCCAGGCAGGTTGTTCCGTATTTTGGCGGGCATCCTGGTGGCGCTGACGTTGGTGACAGCGCTGAACTGGGAGATGGTGGAGACACGCTGGCATCTCATGCGCCATGAGGTGCAGGTCTATGGCGCCCAGCGGGAGGCAGACAACTCGGTGGGGCAGCGGCTGGAGCATTGGCGCTATGCCTGGGATGCCGGGCGTGAAAAGCCTTTGACGGGCTGGGGCATGGCGGGCTATTTGCAAGACAAAGCCCGTCGCGTGGCGGCAGGCCAATACCAACCGGCCATCATGGAATACATCTATGCACACAACGAGGTGCTGGATGTTTTTGTGAAAACGGGCCTGGTGGGTGTGGGCGTGCTGCTGATCTTTTATGGGGTGCCGATTGCGCTGTTTTGGCCCAGTCGGCGCCGTCTCCAGGCCACGGCAGGCCTGCCAGATCCGTTGAAGGCGCAGATGGTGGCTGTGCGTCTGTCCGGGCTGTGCATTCCTGTGTTGTACATGGGCTTTGGGCTCACGCAGGTGTTCTTTGCCCATAACAGCGGGATCATGTTTTATCTTTTCATGAACATGGCTGTTTGGGGCGCGCTGCTCGGTCTGCAGCAGCTGCCGAGCGGCGCTGCGCAGTCTGAAAGGGCGGTGTCGTGACGCTGCCACGGGGCCAGCGGCCCAAGGTGCTGCATTTTGTGACGGGTGGATTTTCTGGTGCCACCCAGGTGGCGGTGGATTTGGTTCGAGCGCACGGTGCATCGGGCCGCTTCGATGCCTTGTTGGTGCTGCGCCGCAAGCGAACCACGTTGCCTGAGCGAGTGCGTGCGCTGCAGGCGGACGGCTTGCGCGTGGAGCTGGTGCCTGGCTGGTCCCATGCCGCCACGGTGTGGGCGCTTGCCTCTTTGTGCCGAAGATTCCAGCCGGACATCCTGGTCGCGCATGGCTACAGCGAACACCTTTGGGGCCGCTATGCGGGGCTGCTGGCGGGTGTGCGGCACTTGGTGCATGTCGAGCACAACTCCCGCGAGCGCTACAACGCCTGGCGCTTGGTGCAGGCGCGCTGGCTGGCCCGCCGTACCGATGCCATCGTGGGGTGCTCTGAAGGGGTGCGCAGTGCGTTGCTGGGGTATGGATTTCCGCAAGACCGTGTGCATGCCATTCCCAATGGCATCCGCCTGGAGCCTTATGCCAATGCCTCGTCGCATACGTTTGTACAGCGCATTCCCGGCATCGTGATGGCTGCGCGGTTTGCGCGGCAAAAAGACCATGCCACCTTGTTGCAGGCGGTGGCCCTCCTGCGCACCCGTGGGCTGAGGCCGCCAGTGCTGCTGGCCGGTGGGGGCAAGGCCAGTGCGCGGCGTGCCGCCGAGCGCCTGGCCCAAACGCTGGGGCTGGCAGACCAGGTGACCTTCCTCGGGCATTGCAACGACGTACCGGGGTTGCTCAAGGGGCACCAAATCTGCGTGCTGTCCACCCACTACGAAGGCATGCCGCTGTCGCTGATCGAAGGCATGGCCGCTGGCTGTGCCGTGGTGGGCAGCCGGGTGGTGGGGGTGCAAGAAGTGATTGACAGCGGACGCACGGGGCTGCTGGTAGACCACGCAAGTCCTGAAGCTTTGGCAGATGCCTTTGCTGCGTTGCTGGCGCAGCCTCAGGATGCGGCGCGCATGGCCGAGGCTGCGCATGCCGAGGTGCTGCAGCGCTATGGCCTGGGCACCATGACTGCGCGCTATGAGAGTCTTTTGTCTGGTCTGCTGGAGCGGCCGTTGCCATGACCGCATCCCTGATCGCTCCATGGCTGAGCGTGCTTGTCCCCGTCTACAACGTGCGCGATTACCTGACCGAGTGCATCGAATCCGTGCTGGCGCAAGCGCCGGACGACGGCGGTGTCGAAGTCCTGCTGCTGGACGATTGCTCCACCGACGACTCGTCTGCCGTCATCGCCCAGTTGCAGTCCCGCTGGCCGGGCCGTTTGTCGGTTCTGCGGCATGCGCGCAACAGCGGGCTGAGTGCCGCACGCAATACCTTGATGGATGCGGCGAAGGGGCGGTACCTCTGGTTTCTGGACTCGGACGACAAGCTACTGCCTGGCGCCATCGACAGCCTGCGCACCATCGTGCACAGGCATGCCCCGGATGCGGTGCTCTGCGATTTCCAGGTTTGGCGTGAGCGGCCACGCCTCAAGCACCGCTTGCGTGGCGAGGCACATCGCCGGACCTTTGACGGTTCGCCTCGGGTGCTGCAACAAGGAACCGCTGACCTGTTGTGCGGCCTGTTGGCCACGGGCCAATTGCACGCTTGGTCCAAGATCACGCGCCGCGAGCTTTGGGCCGATGGAGTGCGCTTCCCGGTGGGGCGCTACTTTGAAGACATGGCCACCATGCCTTTGGCCTTGCTGCGCGCCAGCAGCTATTACTACGCGCCCGAGACCTGGGTGGCTTACCGCCAGCGGGGGGGGAGCATCTTGTCAACGATGACCTTGCCCAAGGCCTTTGACCAATCGGCGGCCTTGCTCGCGCTACGCCAGGCACTGGAAGGGCGCGCAGAGCTGGGGCACCACGGGTTGCAATTTGCCTTGGCCCACCAGTGTGCACGCAATCTGCTTGGTGCCATGCGCTTTGTGCGTCAGGCCAGCGCCCCAGATGCCCCAGATGCCACTGAGCCGGAACTGGCCGCTGCTGCGGTGCGCATCCGCGCAGACTTTGCTGCGGCCTCGCCCCTGGCGGCGGAGGCCTTGCAGCAAGCCTACTGGCGCCGTGGCTGGTGGCTGCGGTGGCTTAAATTTCGCAAAGGCTATGCCTACCGGTCTGCATGAGTTTTGTATGAGTTCTGTATCTGGCGCTGTGCCCCAACCTTCTTTCAAAACCCGTGGCGAGCTGTGGATCGCCCGTGGACTGCACGGGTTTTATTCCGTGTGGCCGCGCCGTCTGGAAGCCTGTGCGCCACCTCTGTTCGCGTTGCACGATATTCCGGTGGCCGAGGGTGCGCCCCCGCCCCCGCCTGCTGTGCCCGCAGGGCCTGCGCCGTCCATCCGGCCTATTCCACCCATCCCGCCTATCGTCTGGGCGTACTGGAATGGAACCATGCAGCCCTTGCTGATCCAGCGCTGTTTTGACAACTGGCAGCGCACCAACCCAGGCTTCACCATCCGCATCCTGAACGAAGCCAGTGTGCTGGACTACATCCCAGACATTCCGGCGGTGCTCGATGGCGCATCGCATGCCAAGCGGGCGGACTGGATTCGGCTGGAGCTGCTGCGCCGCCATGGTGGTATCTGGGTGGACGCCAGCAGCATCCTCACCCGTCCATTGGACTGGGTGCTGGAGCAGCACGCCCGCACGCCCGCTGAATTCACCGGCTTTTACCTGGAGCGCCACACGCGTGACGCCGCCTACCCGGTGGTTGAGAACTGGTTCATGGCAGCCCCGCCGGGGAGCCCATTGATTGCCGATTGGCAGCATGAATTCACCACCGAAGTGATTCACCGCAGCGGCCACGAGTACATCGCGCACCTGCAGGCCCTGGGGGTGTTCGACACCGTCCGTCAGAACATCGACTCGCCCGACTACCTCAGTATGCACATGGCGCTGCAATACATCCTGCGCAGCCGGGGCGGCTATCGGCTGTCCCTGGCACGTGCCGAGGACGGGCCCTTCCGCCTTCATGTGCTTGGCCGCTGGGGGCGCACGCCGCTGAAGCTGCGGTTGCTGTTTTCCAAAATCACCCACGAGCTGCCGCCGCTGATCAAGTTACGGGCCCCTGATCGCAAGCGGCTGGACGACTATCTGGCGCGTGGCCTGTACGTGCCGGATAGTGTGGCTGCGCGCTACCTGATGGGGGAGTGAGTTCTGCCCTAGGTCTGCGCCCATTCTTGCGCCAACAACGCCACCAACTGGGCCGCAGGCAAGGGGCGCACGGCAGCCACCCCTTGCCCCGCCCACAGCGATAGGTGGCTGGTGCGCCCCTGTGCGGCCGCCGCGCGGCGGAGTGCGCCTGTCAGCGCGTTTTGCACGGGGTAGGCGGGCACGCGGTCTTCCTCGGCGGCCAGAGCCTCCATCATCGCGTTGACAATGCCGCGCGCCGGGCGGCCCGAGAAAACGCGGGTGAGCCGCGTGTCGGTGTCTTGGGCCTGGGCCAGGGCCTGCCGGTACGCGGGGCCGATGCCGGATTCAGGGCACGCCAGAAAGGCCGTGCCCATCTGCACGGCCTGCGCGCCCAGCGCCTGTGCAGCTGCAATGCCCCGGCCGTCCATGATGCCGCCCGCGGCAATGACCGGGATGTCCACGGCGTCCACACACTGCGGCACCAGCGCCAGGGTGCCTACCTGGCTTGCCGCGAAATCGCCCAGGAACGTGCCCCGGTGGCCCCCGGCTTCGGTGCCGCTGGCGCACACTGCATCGGCCCCCACACCGGCCCAGGCGCGTGCCTCGGCCACGGTGGTGGCTGTGCCCACCACCAGGCAGCCTGCTGCGTGCAGGCGGGCTACCTGGGCGGCGTCCAGAATGCCGAAGGTGAAGCTTGCCACCGCCGGGCGCAGGGCCACCAGCGCCTCGAACTGGGCGGCAAAGTCTTCGCACCATTGCGTGGGGCGCTGGGGCTGCAGGCCCAGCTCGGCGTACAGCGGCGCCAGGCGTTCCATCGCTGTCTGCACGGTGGCTTCGTCAGGGGTGGGCGTGGCCTGCACAAACAGGTTCATGCCAAAGGGCCGGTCGGTTTGCTGGCGCACGGCGGCAGCGGCTTCGGCCATGGCGGCGGGTGAGCGCATGCCGCAGCCCAGCATGCCCAGCCCACCTGCGGCCGACACGGCAGCGGCCAGGGCGGGGGTGTCCGAGCCCGTCATGGGGCCCTGGATGATGGGCAATGCAATGCCAAGGCGCTGGAGAAGTGAAGAAGTCATGGGCAGGCTCTTTCGAAGGGCGGGCGGGGTCAGGGCGATGAAATCCAGGCGGTGGTGGGCTGCTGTGTGCCTTGCAGTGCGGCCAGCAGCGCATCCAGCGCGGGCGACTGGTAGCCGCGCCGGCGCACCAGCACCGTGTCGCAGGTCTGCAGGGGTACCAGGCGCAGGGCCGGGGGCTCGCGCATCAAGTCCCATACGGCCTGGGGAACCACACCCGCGCAGCGCCCCGCCGCCACGCAGGCGATGATGGCGTGGTAAGACGCCAGCTCCAGCACCTGGGGCGCTGTGCCGCGGGCGCTTTGCATCCATGCTTCGCCGATGTGTCGGTAGGTACAGCCGCGTGTGAAGGCGGCCAGTGTGTGCAGTTGCAAATCGGCAGGGCTTTGCACCGGTGGGTGGTGCGCGGGCAGGGCCAGCAGCAGCGATTCTTGAAACACCGGGGTGCGTTCCACCGGCGTATCGGTTTCCAGCCCAGGTGGTGGCCAGGCGACCAGGGCGGCATCAAGCGTGTGGGCGGCGACTTGCTCCACCAGTTGTCGGGAGGGTCCGGTGGACAAGTCCAGCACCACGTCGGGCCACCGGGCATGCAGTTGCGCCAGCGGCTGGGGCAGGCGCGCTGCGGCCGTGCTTTCCATGGCGCCCAGGCGCAGGCGCCCACCCGGCTGCTGCGGGCGCACGGCCTGGCGGGCCTCTTCGGCCAGGGCCAGAAGGCGGTCGGCATAACCGCGCAGGGATTCGCCCGCCGGTGTGAGCACCATGCGCCGCCCTTGGCGCAAGAACAGCGGCGTGCCCAGCTGCTCTTCCAGCTGCTGAATCCGCGTGGTCACGTTGGACTGCACGCGGCCCAATTGCTCTGCCGCGCGGGTCACGCTGCCTTCGGCCGCCACGGCCTTGAAGATTTCGAGTGCGGTGAAATCCATCCAAACGTTCTTTTTAAAAGATGGTTTTCTAAAAATATATCTCTTTGGAGAATAATAAGCGAGACATCCCGCATTCCCTCTGCCTTCGTGGAGCTCTTTTCCATGCCAAACCCCTCCCAGCCTCCGGCCCCATGCGCCCTGTCTGACCGCCCCTACGTGGTCGCCCTGGCGGGCATGGCCGCGTTGGCGGCGGCCATGGGCATTGGCCGGTTTGCCTTCACGCCGCTGCTGCCCATGATGCTGAGCGATGGCGTGATCACCTTGGTGGACGGCAGCTGGCTGGCCACGGCCAACTATGTGGGCTACCTGCTGGGGGCGCTGGCCTGCATGGCGCTGCCCTGGGTGGCGCCCAAAGCACGCCAGCGCTGGCACCCGGCACGCCTGGCCCGCTGGGGGCTGGCGGCCACGGTGCTGCTCACGCTGGCCATGGCGTTGCCCTTGCCATGGGCCTGGGCGGCGCTGCGGTTCGGCGCCGGGGTGGCCAGTGCTGTGGTGCTGCTCAACATTGCGGCCTGGTGCATGTTGCGCCTGGTGGCGCTGGGGCAGCCCGCGCTGGGCGGGCTGATTTTCAGCGGGCCGGGCCTGGGCATTGCGCTCACGGGCTTGTCGGCCAGCGCCATGGTGGCGTGGCATTGGCCCGCTGCGGCGGGCTGGGCGGTGTTTGGCCTGCTGTGTGTGGGGCTGTGTGCACTGGTGTGGCCGGTGGTGCGGGGTCTGCCGCAGGCGGCTGCTGCAGCCAGCTCCGCGCCTGTGGCCAACCCTCCCGGCCTGGGGCCCGCAGCGCGCGGCGCGCTCACGCTGGCCTATGGTTTGGCGGGGCTGGGCTACATCGTCACCGCCACGTTTTTGCCGGTGATTGCGCGCGCTGCCTTGCCTGCTGGCTCGGTGTGGCCCGATTTGTTCTGGCCGCTGTTTGGCATGGGTGTGGCCATGGGGGCCGCCCTGTCCACCCGCGCGCCGGTGGCGTGGGACCGACGCTGGTTGCTGCTGGTGGCCTATCTGCTGCAGGCGGCTGCGATTGGTCTGAGCCTGGTGTGGCCCGGCGTGGGCGGGTTTGCGCTGGGCAGCTGGTTGCTGGGCCTGCCGTTCACCGCCATCACGTTCTTTGGCTTGCAAGAGGCGCGCCGGGTGTGGCCTTCGGCGGGGGACAGCTTCACCGGGCTGCTCACCGCCGCTTACGGTCTGGGCCAGATCATCGGCCCGCCCATGGTGGCCTGGACGCTGCACCGCGCCGCCACGCCCAGCCAGGGCTTCACCCAGGGGCTGGTGGCGGCTGCGGCGGCCTTGTTGCTGGGTGCCGTGTTGTACGCGGTGATGGTGTGGCGCTGGCCGTTACGGGCCCGCTGAGTTCGCGCGGCGGGCTTTATTTCGCCCGCGCCAGCGGTAGGCGCAGCACAAAGCAGGCACCGCCACCGGCGTGGTCTTCGCAATGCACGCTGCCGTTGTGTCGCCCGGCGATGGATCGCACCAGCGCCAGCCCCAGGCCCACGCCGCCCGAGCGTTCGCTGGCGCCAGGCAGGCGGTAGAAGGGCTCAAAGATGCGCTCGCGCTGGTCCAGCGGCACGCCTGGGCCCCGGTCGCACACACGCACTTCGGCCAAGGTGCCGCTGCGCAGCACCTGCACGGTGATTTCGCCCGTGCTGTAGCGGCGGGCGTTTTCCAGCAGGTTGCGAATGGCGCGGCGCAGCAGCTTGGAGATGCCGCGCACTTCCAGCCCCTCGGGCACGGCGCTCACGTCCAGGTCCGCGTCCACGCGGGCGCATTCTTCGGCGGCCAGGCCGATCAGATCCACGTCTTCCACGGTGCCCACATCGGCCTCGCGGGCGTCCAGGCGGCTGGCCAGCAGGATTTCATCCACCAGCTGGTCCAGCTCGGCGATGTTGCGCAGGATTTCGGCGCGGAAGGTGGGCGAGGGCGTCTGCCCCCCCATCAGCTCCAGCCCCATGCGGATGCGGGTGAGCGGCGAGCGCAGTTCGTGCGAGGCATTGGCCAGCAGGGACTTGTGTGACTTCACCAGGGTTTCAATCCGCTCGGCCGACGCGTTGAACTGGCGTGCCAGGTCGGCCACTTCGTCCTGCCCGGTGTCGGGCACGCGCACCGACAGGTCGCCGTCTCCAAACTTCTTCACGCTGCGCTGCAGCGCTTCCAGCCGCAGCGTCAGCCGCCGGATGACCGGGTACACGCCCAGGGCGACCGCCACGCCCATGATGCCCAGCATCCACACAAAGCCAAAGGGCGGGCGCAGCCAGAAGGCCACCGTGCGGTCGGGCCCGCCACCGGGAGGGCCTCCGGGCGGCTGCATGCCGTGGGCCCGGCGTTCGCCACGGCGCTCTTCGCGACGGTCTTCGCGCGGGGGCTTGGGCCCCAGCTCCATGGTGTACTTTTCGCCCGTGTCGGTCTGGATGCGAAAGTTGATGCCCTCGCCCGGCGGCCCCGGCTCGCGCAGTGCATAGCCGCGCACCACGGCCTGGCCGTCGGGGCCGCGCAGCACCATCTCGCGCCCGGGCGCGGTGGGCTGGTTCAGGCTGTTTTCCTCCACCGCCACGCGCCACGCCCAGCCCACGGCCAGCGTCAGCACCGCCATGCCGACCACCACGGTCAGCCAGATGCGCAGGGACAGGCGCCGGGCGAAGGGGTTGGAGAGTTTCACGGCTCAGTCTTGCTGTTTGGCAAACACATAGCCCACACCGCGCACCGTGAGGATGCGGCGTGGGTTCTTGGCGTCCACCTCGATGGCCGCGCGAATGCGGCCCATGTGCACGTCGATGGAGCGGTCAAACGCCTCCAACTCGCGGCCGCGCACGGCTTCCATGATCTGGTCGCGCGTGAGCACGCGGCCGGCGCGCTCGGCCAGCGCCACCAGCAGGTCAAATTGGTAGGAGGTGAGATCGGCCAACTCGCCGGCCACGGTGACGGTGCGTGCGTCGCGGTCGATCTCGAGTGTGCCAAAGCGCAGGGCCTGCGTGGCGGGCGGGCTGCCACCGTCGGTGCGTCGGCGCAATATGGCGCGGATGCGGGCCAGCAGTTCGCGCGGCTCAAAGGGCTTGGGCAGGTAATCGTCGGCGCCCAGCTCCAGGCCGATGATGCGGTCCATGGGGTCGCCCTTGGCGGTAAGCATGAGCACCGGCACCTGGGCCGCGGGGCCCTGCAGCGCACGGATGCGCCGGCAAACGTCCAGGCCGTCCATGTCGGGCAGCATCAGGTCGAGGATGACCAGGTCGGGCAAAGGGCCCGCGTCAGGGCCTTGCAGTTGCGCCAGGCCGCTTGCGCCATCGGCGCGGTGCGTGACATGCAGGCCCGACTGGCCCAGGTATTCGCCCACCATCTGTGCAAGGCGGGCGTCGTCTTCGATCATCAACAGGTGCGAGCTCATCGTGGCAGTGTAGTGGGGTGGTGGCGCCGGTTCAGGCAGATCCCCATGGTGGGCCGCAGGCGTCTCGCAGTGTTGAAGCCTCCGTAAAGATGCGGTAAACCGTGCGACCTGTGCAGCGTTTGAATGCTATTGATTAAATAGCTGCACGCGCTTTATGGTAAAGGGCTAGAGGGCGTTTTAACCCTTGAAGCCAGCCACACCAGCCCCAGCACGGGCAGCCCCAGCAAGGACGTGGTCGTGAAGAACTGCGCGTAGCCGAACGAGTCGACGAAGTCGCCCGAAAAACCGGCCACGAACTTGGGCAACAGCAGCATCATCGAGCTGAACAGTGCGTACTGCGTGGCCGAGTAGCTCACGTTGGTCAGACTTGAAAGATAGGCAATGAAGGCGGCCGACGCAATGCCGCTGGCCAGGTTGTCGGCCGACACCACGGCAATGAGCGCCGTCACGTCGTGCCCATGGCCTGCCAGCCAGGCAAACAGCAGGTTGCTGCCGGCACTGAGCACGGCGCCCAGCATCAGGATGCGCATCACCCCCAGGCGCATCGACAGCACGCCGCCCACAAACGCGCCCACCAGCGTCATGATGACGCCATACACCTTGGTCACGGCCGCCACCTCGTCCTTGGTGAAGCCCATGTCCACATAAAACGGGTTGGCCATGATGCCCATCACCACGTCGCTGATGCGGTACACGGCAATCAGCGCCAGAATCTGCGCGGCCTGCCAGCCGTAGCGGCCCAGAAAATCGGCAAACGGATCGACCACGGCGCCCTTGATCCATTCGGCGGCATTTTTGGCGGGTGGCAGCACCACGGGCACCGGCTCGCGCGAGAACAGCACCGTGACCACGCCCACGGCCATCGACGCGGCCATGGCCAGATAGGCCGCCTGCCAGGCACCGTTCTGGTAGGCCGCCGCACCCTGGGCAACGGCCTCGCCCACCATTTGCCCGACAGCCGGCGCCGCTTCGGCGCGTGCCGCTATCCACAGCACCCCGCACCGGCCCAGATCATGGCCAGGCGGTACCCCGTCTGGTACGAGGCAGCCAGCGCCGCCTGGTGGTTGGAATCGGCCGATTCGATGCGAAAGGCATCGAGCGCGATGTCCTGCGTGGCAGAGCCAAAGGCCACTGCCAGCGCGCACCACACAATGGGGCCGAGCGTGAGGCGCGGGTCGGCCAGCGCCATGCCCACGAGGCCTGCCACGATCAGGGCCTGCGACAGCAGCAACCAGCTGCGCCGCCGCCCCAGCCAGCGCGTGAGCAGCGGCAGCGGCATGCGGTCCACCAGCGGCGCCCACAGCCATTTGAAGCCATAGGCCAGGCCCACCCAGCTGAGATATCCGATCGTGCTGCGGTCAATGCCCGCCTCGCGCAGGCGAAACGAGAGCGTGCCCAGCACCAGCAACAGCGGCAGGCCTGCCGAAAAGCCCAGCGTCAGCATGCGCAGGCTGGCGGGCTCCAGGTACACGCGCAGGGTTTGCCCCATATCTTATACACCTCTGACGAGGACGACGCACTGCAGTGTGTTTGTACCGGGCGGCAACCGCTTACTTAAAGCAA
>ERZ1023696.193-NODE-193-length-12478-cov-2.252935_pt1 | contig 12478 bp, 10 predicted proteins | sample MGYA00520859_ERZ1023696 | MGnify/ENA primary metagenome ERZ1023696 (study PRJEB33180, sample SAMEA4046002) | wastewater metagenome | place: Denmark | collected 2016-03-13 | study: EMG produced TPA metagenomics assembly of the PRJEB13832 data set (Local...
ACTTTTCCTTTCGCAGCAAATGCCTTTAGCCCTTTTTGCGCAGCAAATAAGCTCACCTTATCCTGTGCATGCGCAATAATATTCTTCTGGGCACTTAAGTTGATGGATCCCTGTGCACTTTCAGCGATGTCTTGAGAAGCTTGTAAAACAATATCTTCAGGCGTCGTTAAAGCAATACCATTGGGGGAAGCCAACAGCATTAAAGCCTGACGAAAGATCTTCGCTTGAGCTTGATTCTGAGTATCCTGCGTTTGCTCTGCCTCTTGAGCATATGTCTCCATAAAACCTTGCATGGAGCCCAATGCCTGCATGGGATTAACATTCAGTTTGCTGCCTTTATTAAAGCTTCCGCAAGCACTGGTCAGGTCAAAGTCTTTCATCTCGACATTAGCAATCACTTTGCCTACATCTTTTAAAGCGGCGAATGGATCCGCATTCAATTTGTCTTTCACGCCTTGCAACTGACTTTTCAAAGCATCTGTGCCATGTTCTTCGAGGTTATCAATAAAGGCTTTTAAATTGTCTATTGAAGCCTCTGCATCCCGAAAATAATCTTTAAATTCATTGATCAAATTGTCTGTGTCTTGACCAAATTTTTGAATATCCTCAATAAAGCCACCGCACGTTTTTAATGCCGAAATCGGATCCTGACTAACTGCGGATTTAAATAAACCAACAGTTGCTTGGAGGGCTTGATTGGCCCCTTTTAGCTCTACAGACTGAATCAATTTAGGCAGACGATTGATCACATTCAGTGCATCAGTCTGTTGTTTAACAGCCAAAGTACTTAGCATGTGCATACTGTCATGACCTTGCTGCAAGATGGACTGGGCTTCTGATGCAGCCAAATGATCCGCAACCGCTTGATCCTGTGCATAGGTACTAATCAAGAGACCCTTGCCTGCACGCATGGCTCCCCATTGATCCGTTCTTAACTCAAAACCCTCACCACGCCCATCACTGTTCTCAGTTTCTTTCGGATGACTGAGGTTACCTAGATTAAGCTGACTCGCTCCATGACTGCTATGTAGCTGCACACTAATTTGCCCTGTCGTATCATCAAAACGCAGCTGGTTAAAACCTTGCCCTGCAACTTCTTGTGAACGAATCCCGCTGAGTTTTTTCGTCGCAGGCAATGTCCCTTTCACATCAAACATGGTTTGGTGGCGCTCCGCTTCATGAATACGTCCCACCACAAAAGGTCGATCGACATCCCCCTCAAAGAAGTCGATGACCACAATTTCTCCGATACGCGGATGAAAACGTGCGCCATATCCTTCACCCGCCCATGGGGTCAACACATCGACCCAAGCCGAGTCCGTGTCATTGTCATTTGCACCCGCACCACCATCATGAGCATGGTCATCACTACGCGTAAACATGAAGCGAACTTTAATCCGTCCCCATGCATCCACATAAATTTCTTCTCCCTCAGGTCCGACGACTTTGGCGCGTAAAGGATAGGCTGCTGGACGGTGTATCCACGCTTGATATTCAGGAACAATTTTGACCTCACGGCGTACGACAAAGAGTTCATTGGCTTGACGTTCCTCACTCAAACCTTGCCAGTGACTTCCTTTTAGTAATAGATTGATTTGCTGTAGCAACTCTTTGGGTAAATTATTTTGGTTATAAAAAACTTTGCCTAAAATGAGAAATTCACGCTCTGCGGACACATGCTGGTCTATTTCAGGATGATCCACCATTTCAAACCAATAGCCGACTTGCGCATCTCGAACGCTACTTTTTGCTGTGAAATATTTGGCCTGAAGCTCATGATATTGGTTCAGTTGTTGGTTGAGGCGATCTAGTTGACTGCTATTGGCAGACGTGGCCTGATCCTCACCTTGTAGATCAGCCGTCCATGCTGGACTGACACACCAGACTTGTTCCAGACCCAAGCTTTCATTGTCTTGTTGATCACTGTGCTGATGCGCACTCAATACAGCTTGACTCTGATCTTGAGCTAAATGTTGCGCTTGCCAACGTTGCGTCTGTACCGTGGTGGACTGTAAGTGACGTTCAGCAATAAAACTGGTGATGCTATCAAAAGGCTCGGTGGCATGGCTGCGGTGGAAACGAATCTTTCGGCGGCCCAGTGCTGTAAAAGCTTGATTATCATCCATCAAACGAAGTTGCTGTGCCTGAATCGGTTCAGATGAACTGAGCACCATCGGAGCTTGTTCATCGATCAACCAATTAATACCTTCACTCCGCCATAATCGAGTGAGAAACTCAGCGTCGGTTTCATTAGACTGCATGACAAAGGGGCGTACATCATAATCACGACTCAAACCGTCTAAGTTCAGGCTTAAGCTGGCTGCAAATAATGTACTGTGACTTTGCCATTCACTAAACAGAGTTTCAGTGATTTCACGAACACTTTTACTCATAAACACGCGACTATTTCTGCGCTTATGCCACAGCGCTGTTGCATCTTCAATCGTCAGTTTATAAACAGTTAGCGCACCATCACTTTGCCCCTGACTGGCACTGGTAATCACCCCTGTCAGACGAGAAAGCTGCCCCACATCCGTGACCTGATCAACCGCGATACGGCCACCAATGAACTGTTTCAAAGGCAGATAAGCATTGGTCGATAGACATAGAATTTCAGCTTTTAGGCCCTGATTAATGCGATGTTCACCCTCAATCCGCTGAATAAACACCTGTGTGTTCAAAGCCGGATTGGAAAAATGAATATGCAGAGCACGTTTTTGTGAGCCGAATCCAAAGGATTCCAGCATTTTATAAATAGAATTGAACATGATCATTGTTAACTTATTGGTTTTTATACTTGTGCGCGGAGTGTACAAAATGTCTTTTTTTTAATCTAGTAAAATAATGTTAATGAAGACTTAGCTCTAAAAAAAAACAAAAAGGAGCAGCATGCTCCTTTTTGTTCGATCTCATTTTAAGCTTTAGAAGGCGACACGTTTATAGTGACGATACTCTGGCTTCCAGAAGTTTTTCTCAATCGCGTATTGCAATTGTTCATCACTAATAATCGGAGCTACACCTGCACCCATTGCTGCTTTGGCCACTTTAAAGGCTATCAGCTTAGAGACTTTCTGAATTTCATCAATCTCAGGCAATAAATCTGCTGTAGGGTTCACCAGCATCGGTGAGCAATCTGCCAAAGCATTACTCGATGCGATCAGCATCGAATCGGTCACACGGGTTGCATTGGCCGCAATCACGCCCAACCCAATGCCCGGGAAGATATATGAGTTATTGCACTGCGAAATATTATAAATTTTGCCTTGATAGTTGACTGGAGCAAAAGGACTGCCCGTCGCAATCAAAGCCTTGCCATCCGTCCAGTGAATAATATCTGCTGGCACTGCTTCAACACGCGAAGTTGGGTTAGACAGTGGCAATACAATCGGACGATCACAGTTCGAAGCCAAAGTGCGAATTACTTCTTCAGTGAATAAGCCCGGCTGACCCGATACCCCAATCAACACGGTAGGTTTGGCATTTTTCACAACATCGAGCAGTGAAATCACCTCTTCAGCATTGCCCCATTCCGCTATCACGTCTGGCTTTTGCGCCAATTTACGTTGGAAATCGAGTAGATTCGGCTGATTTTCAGTGATTAAACCAAAACGATCGACCATATACACGCGTGCACGCGCTTCGGCATCAGTTAAACCTTCAACTTTCATCTGTGCAACAATTTGCTCAGCAATCCCACAGCCTGCTGAACCCGCACCTAAGAAGGCAACGGTTTGATCTTTGAGCTGTTTACCTGCCGCACGTGATGCAGCAATCAAACTGCCCACAGAAACGGCTGCGGTACCTTGAATATAATCATTAAAACAACAGAGTTCAGCACTGGATTGAATCAATAAAGGCATGGCATTATTTTGCGCGAAGTCTTCAAATTGAATCAGCGCTTTCGGCCAACGACGCTTGATCGCAGCAATCACTTCATCGACAAAAGCATAGTACTCATCACCACTGATACGCGGTTGATTCCAGCCCATATAAATTGGGTCATTCAGTAACTGCTGATTATTGGTCCCGACATCGAGGGTAATTGGTAAGGTGTAAGCTGGGCTAATACCACCACACGCGGTATACAGCGACAATTTTCCAATCGGAATACCCATCCCGCCAATACCTTGGTCGCCCAAGCCTAAAATACGCTCGCCGTCGGTAATCACAATAACTTTGACATTTTTCTTGTTGATGTTATGCAAGATGTCATCAATATGCGCACGGTCTGGATAGGAAATAAATGTACCACGATGGCGGCGATAAATATCCGAGAAACGCTGACAAGCCTCACCCACCGTTGGAGTATAGATAATTGGCATCATCTCACTTAAATGGTTTTCAATGAGGTGATAGAACAAAGTTTCGTTGGTGTCTTGAATGTTACGCAAGTAAATGTGCTTATTGATCGCATCATTAAAAGCACAGTACTGTTGATAAGAACGCTGACTTTGTTCTTCAATGCTTTCTTCAACATGCGGAATTAAACCATGCAAGTTGAAGCGAGTGCGCTCTTCTTCCGTAAATGCCGATCCTTTATTTAACAGCGGCAACTCAAGCAAGGTATTGCCCGCATAAGGGATGTATAAGGGTTGTTTTGTCTTTAAATATTCTGTCGTCATTACCTATCTCGTTATACATAGATTGAGATGAACCTATGGGGAGAATCTATGCATCTAATTCGGCTACTAGCTTAGCGCCATTTGCGCGTCTTTTGATATTTATAAGCGTGATGCAATTATCAAAGCGATTTAGTCTGAAAATAAAAATCAAACCGACTCAACGCAAAAATGACTTTTATGACAGCCTTTCGGTCAAATAGCGCATGGATAAAATTTGAACTTGAACAAAGCTCAAGCTAAGCTAGCGCTTTTATTTCTTCTTTATATTAAAAATGATCATCAAAAAACTGATGTTGTTGAGCCTTACGTGTCTTTACATCACGCAAATGACAGCATGCCAATCCATTTCTACGGCGCAAACTACAGTGAGTGATAAAATTACAGGACTATTTGGTCATAACGAAAAACTGCCTGAAATCGATCCCAAAGGCATTGTCGATATCAGTAAAGCCACCATCGAGCAATATGAGCAACTCAGTGCAAATTTACCCTTGAACCAATGGGTCTATTTGGAGAATGAAAAACAAGGGATTTATCAGCTACAAAACAAATCAACTGAAGGCTTTGTAATCTCACTGCGTCTGAATTGTAAAATCAGCAGTCATCCCCCTACGTTTGAGCTTCAAGATGCGCAAGGCAAACGTATCTTATACGGCTATGATAAAGAAGCAGGACAGATTCAGTTTTTACTCGACAACAAAAACTATGGCAATCCCTTTGATCCATTTCAACGCCAAACCCTGAGTCGTTTTCAACAACAGCTTGCCAGTGCCAAAGTGATTAAGCTCTTTCATGCCAGCAAACTGTATCGTTTTCAAAACCAAAATGCGGAACTCCTCAGCAAACCTGTCTCATGCCGTGAAAATAGCTAAAATGGGGCTTATTTCGGTGGGTTCAAATGTGACATATCAACAAATACACCGGTCAAACGGCGCACAATCGGTAGCACAATGAGCACTACAGGATAGGCCACCACCCAAGACATCATCCATGCGGACAGCCAAACCTGTAGGAAATTGTCCACCCAGCCCAAATTGCGCCAAAGATTGATCATCGAGATAATGCCACTCATAAAAAATGAGATAAAAAACGGCAAAATAAACATGGCATATTTTGCTGGTAACTTGGGAATATTCCCAATGATCATGGGCCGCTGTTCAGACACGTTTTATCCTTAAAAGTATGCGTTTTAGTTTTCATCATACTGCGCTTTTCATGTTTATTGCAGCGCAATCGTTAGCAGTTTTTGAACATTTTTTATTCTATAAAAATGGATTCACCTAAAGACGTGGAAATTTGCTATATTTAGCGTTTTTCTGCGACATCAAATTTTCGACTGAATATGAACACGGCAATCCAAGCAGCTCTCGAGCACGCAGTACAAAACCTTCAAGCTGAAGGTATCCTTCCAGCAGACTGGAACAACAGCAGTACTTTGACGCGTACCAAAGACCGAAGCCACGGGGATTTCGCGTCCAATATCGCGATGATTGCCTCTAAAGCTGCGGGTATGAAGCCACGTGATTTAGCCGAAAAAATTCTTGCTGCACTGCCTGAAGTGGCGGACATCAGCAAAGCAGAAATCGCAGGCCCTGGCTTTATTAACTTCTTTTTAAATGCTGACCAACGTTTTGCTGTACTTGATCAAATTCAAGCGCAAGGCAATCAGTTTGGTCGCACGCAAGCCAATGCTGCGAAAAAAATTCAAGTAGAATTTGTTTCTGCCAATCCAACGTCTAGCTTGCATGTTGGTCATGGTCGTGGCGCAGCCTATGGGATGACCGTTGCAACCTTGCTTGAAGCAACAGGTGCAACCGTAGACCGTGAATATTATGTGAATGATGCAGGTCGTCAAATGGACATCCTTGCAACATCCACCTATTTACGCTACCTCGAATTAACAGGCCAAGAACTGGTTTTCCCTAAAAATGCCTATCAAGGCGATTACGTTAAAGAAATCGCGCAAAGTATTATTGATGCTGATGGCGATGCCTACGTCCGCCCTGTGGCAGACGTCTATAAAGATGTCCCTGAAGATGTGCAATATGCAGAAGAACTCGATGCCGAAGGCAATAAAGTTGTCCTTTCAGGCGACAAAGAAAAGCACATTGATGGTTTAATCCATAATTCACAAAGCTTAATCGGTGAAGCTTACCGCGTATTCCACCAAGCAGCGCTGAATGCGATCTTAGATGACATCAAAGATGACTTGGGCGAGTTTGGTGTAACCTTTAACCAATGGTTCAGCGAAGCCTCATTGACAGACAAAATTGATGAAGCTTTAGAAACTTTAGAACAACGTGGTTTCTTATACGAAAAAGACGGCAACATTTGGTTCAAATCGACTGAATTTGGCGATGAAAAAGACCGTGTTGTGAAGCGTCGTAATGGACAAACCACTTACTTTGCTTCTGACATTGCTTATCACCTGAACAAATTACAACGTGGCTATACCGATATCATTGATATCTGGGGCTCAGACCACCATGGCTATATTTCACGGGTCAAAGCCGCGATTGATGCCTTAGGTTATGATTCGAAAAAACTGACTGTGCTTTTAGTTCAGTTCGTCAGCCTATGGCGTGGTGGTGAGATGGTACAAATGTCATCTCGTTCAGGTCAATTCGTGACTTTACGTGATCTACGTAAAGAAGTCGGCAACGATGCGGCTCGTTTCTACTACGTGATGCGTAAATCTGAACAACATATCGACTTTGATTTAGACCTTGCCGTTTCTCAAAGCAAAGACAATGCGGTGTACTACATTCAATATGCGCATGCACGTGTCAATCGTATGGTCGATGTGAAAGCACCTGAAAAAGGCATTACTTTTGATCGTAGCAAAGTAGCTGATTACGATGCGACCTTATTAACTCTTGATGCTGAAACTGAAATTCTTGCCAAACTTGCGGCCTATCCTGAAATTGTGCTTCGTGCAGCAAATAGCTATGAACCACACCAAGTGGGTAACTATTTGAAAGAACTCGCGGCGTTATTTCATGGTTGGTATAACTTGGATAATACAAGAATTATCGACGAACAGAATATTGCCCTTTCGCAAGCCCGTTTATTACTTTCAATAAACGTACAACAAGTTTTGCGTAATGGTTTAGAGTTACTAGGTGTGTCTGCACCTGAGACGATGTAATCTGAAAAGCAAAGCTTCACACATGGCTGCAAGACCGAAAGCTATGCTTGAGGTACCGATGTAAAAAGCAACGCTTTGCACATCGTCGCAAGATGGAGAGCTTTGCCCGAAGTAGCCATATCAACCCCGATGTATTGCTCGCTTTGTGAAACTTGAATTTTGCAAAGCGATTCTTTATTTTACAATGACGCCTCTTTTAATTGCTTGAGGCCAAGTACTAAAATAAAGCAAAGAATGGGCCAGTCCCTCATATTGATTAGAAGAAAAGAGGTTTCCACGTGTTTGGAAAAACGCAGCGCGGTGTATCTGAAAGACCGAACAAACCCAAAAAGCCACTGATTCCAGCTTGGCTCGGTACACTTGTGGTCATTTTAATCGTGCTCTGTTTTGCTGTAGCACTATTACTGTGGAAGCCTTGGGCACCAGTGAAGCCGAAAGGTCAAATCACTTCGGAACATTATCAAGAAGAAACCAATAAAGACTACCGTTTCTACGACTTACTGCCACAGCAGCAAGTGACTCCGATTCCAGATCAAGCCATTCCTGAAACCAAAGACAATCCAAGCACTGTGGTGATTGTTGAAGCACCTGCTGCCGAAGAAAGCACCCCTGCTGAACCGGGTTTAACCGAAGCAGCACCGACACCGCAAGCGCCAAGCTTTATATTACAAGTCCGCAGTTACCCCGACCCTGACAGTGCCGATGCACGTCGTGCAGAAATTATCTTAAATGGTCTCTCTGCCGATGTCGTCAAAACCGTTGAAGGCGGCCAAACATGGTATCGCGTGATTTCAGGGCCATATGACTCGCAAGAAGCCGCGGTGATTGCACAGCAAACCCTACAACATAGCGGGATTGATTCGATTGTGGTCAAACGCTAAAACAAAAAAGGATGCCTCGGCATCCTTTTTTATACTCTGAGTTTGGCGAGAAAATTTTGAATCAATTGCGCAACATGCTCTGCATGCACATAAGCCAAATCATGTTGACCCTGTGACACGATGTGCAATTCAGCATGTGGTATTTGACGGTGTAAGGACTGCCCCACCGCAACAGGACTAATCGGATCTACATCGCCCCAAATCAACAAAACTGGACACTGGATACGCTCCAGACTGTCTGTCAAATCAGACTGATGCTGAACAAACCAATCAGGAACCGTAAAGCTCTGTTGATAATCCTCTCTCCAATCCGCCACCTGAAAAGGACTTAAATCAATGCCGCCTGAGGTTGCCACGAGCACCAAGGCCTGCACCTGTTCAGGCTTTTGTAAAGCAGCTTGTACTGCAAAAATACCACCCATCGATTGTGCAACGACCACAGAAGGCTGTTGGATTTGATTCAACACATAGGCTTGTAAGCCTTCAAAACTCTGTACATCCACATCATCAGAATAGTCACCAAAGCTCGGATAAGCGACGACCATGGTTGAATCGTCTGTAGGCGTTGGATAACAGGTTGCCAGAATGCCGTATTGCCCGACGCACCGGGCAAAAAAATCAGGTTCAAATCATCACCATCCACTAGAACCCACTGAGCTCTTTGGCTTTTTTAAAGGCTGGTCGCTGCTGAATACGCTGTGCATAAGCCACCATTTGAGGGTTATGGGCTTTTACCCGCTCTTGCATCGCCACCACAGGAAAGCTCATTTGAATATCGGCAAAGGAAAAATCACCTGCAAAATAGTCATGTTGAGACAAATAATCTTCCAAATATGCACTGTGTTCTTTCAAGCGTGGATTAATAAAGCCGCCTTTCACCCCATCACAAATTTTATTGGCAAGCGGTTTAATTAGAAAGGGAACATGTTTCGGTACATGACTCATCACCAAAGTCATAACCAAATATGGCATCAACGAGCCTTCGGCATAATGCATCCAGTAGTTGTATTGCATTAAATCCTTTGGATTTTGCGGTTTAAACTTGTGCTCCGTATCGTAGGTGGCTTGTAGGTATTCCAAAATAACCGCAGATTCTGCTATGACCAAATCACCATCGGTCAAAACAGGGGCTTTGCCTAAGGGATGAATGTTTTTTAACTCAGGTGGCGCAGCATAGGTCGGTAGGCGTTTATAAAACTTCACCTCATACTCCAACCCTAACTCTTCCAAAGCCCATAAAATGCGTAAAGAGCGTGAATGTTCCAAATGGTGCAGGGTGATCATTGTTTTACCTTTTTTAATTGAAATCTAGCACCCACTTTACTCTAAAATTTGGATTTTGCACCTCTCGATACACATGAATATCCAGTCGCACAAAATCCTTTACCGCCTATAAAAAACCGTCAAGCGAGTTAGACAATTGAGGTTTCAATCTCGACGGAACGTAATAAAGTTTTAGTGACTGGTGTTTTTTGACAGATGTCTAAGATTTTTTGGCGTGCTTCTTCTGTCAATGTTTGCTCAAACGACAAACGACGGCTGATCCATTCTCGGCCTTCTTTATTGGCATTAAAATCTGCTTCGACACTAAAAGCCCCCCACTCAATACCTTTGTGCTGCGCATACATACGTAGGGTAATCATGGTGCAGGAAATCAAACCTGTACAAATAAAGTCATAAGGTGCAGGGCCTTTGTCCTGACCGCCAAAAGACGCCGGTTTATCGGTAATGACTTGATGTCGCCCACTGCTTACTTTACCAGACCATGCTTCGACGCATGTTTTGACTTCCGCATTCGCAATGATTCCCATTTTTTTATTATCCTATTTTTCATTGATATTATTTTGAATAGGTTTCAAGTATTGAAACTGTCCACCTATTCTGTTGTTGAACGACTTGTCGCAGTATTCAATTTATTTTGAAGCACGCATTTGGTCTGGAAATGCTGGAGCTTCCAAACGTGGACCTTCATAGTCAGGAATTGAACCAAAACGTTCATCTTGTGCAATCCACTGATCACGCGCAATTTTCAATTCTTCTTGAGTACGACCAACAAAGTTCCACCACAGTAAAATTGGACTTTCAAATGGCTCACCACCTAACAGTAACAAGCGGCTACCAGCATGGATTTCAATTTCAATCGCACTTACACCCTGCTCGAGTACCACCATATTGTCTTCTGTCAGTTCGTGCCCATTAACCGTGGCCGTTCCTTCTAAAGCCATAAAGCCATATTCAAAGTTTGGATTGAGTGTTAAACGGGTTTTGGTGCTTTCTGTTGCGCTTAAGTCCACTCCTAACAGCTCGGTATAAACACTCACAGGTGAGGTAGTATTTAAAAACTCTCCGACCAAAATGGTAAATGCTACCCCATCTTTTTCCACCACTGGCAGTTCTGGATAATGATCGAAACGGGGTTCAACAGCAATTTTTGCATCGGGTAATGCAATCCACAATTGTGCCGCATGCATTTTGGTTTCTGTATCTGGTGCGACTTCCGTATGGGAAATCCCGTGTCCTGCGGTCATTAAATTGACCTGTTTTGGACGAATCAACTGTTTGCTACCCAAACTATCGGTATGCATCATGGTGCCTTCAATCATCCATGTAAAGGTTTGCAAACCGATATGTGGATGTGGACCAACATCTAAACCATCCCCTTGTGGGAAAGTTACAGGGCCTGCGTGATCTAAGAAACACCATGCGCCAATCATTCGTTTATGGCGACTTGGCAGCGCGCGTTTGATGACCGTCCCTTGGCCTATTTCCGCACTTCTCAGTGGAAACTCTTGAATGAATTGATTTACGTATTTTTCACAGTCATCCGAATGTGATAGTTCAGTATAGTTATTATTCGTCATGTGCTTACTCATTACAGATCCATATGTCCTAGATCATAACAAGCAGATTCCCAACTGCACATCCCTAAAAATAGAATGCTGATTCTTAAACTTGGGACAATATCTTGTGTTTTCAAAACTTAACTACAAGGCAATGCATCGATGTAAAAATGTTGTTACATCTTTATAAGGTGTGTTTTTGCTCTGCAAAAGTGTTTTAGAAGTGATGGAAAGCCATCGCTTAGGAAGAATCAAAAGTTTTCTTTATCGAAACAATGTAAGCTTATTATTTACTAATTTTTGACTATTTCATAAATCTGAGAAGACGTAATAATTTCTACCGCTTTAGGTTTTTCCAAATTGATAGATGAGAGGAACTCTATCATTTCATCAAATGAGATTTCATCCCCTAATACAATGTCATCAATTCCTAAAAGGTCTCCCTCTTTTAACTTTTTTTCTAATCTCATGGCTTCAGGTTTATCCATAGTAACTAAGTAACACCTAGCCTTACGGTGTACATATTTTAATGATACAGCTTCTAAATCGGCCTGCTTATATCTCTCTCTTAAGGATGTCTTAGCCGAAATTGATATTGGACCAAATTCTTTACTATAAACAATCAGATCAAAGTTAACATTTGGTACAAAAACAACATTTGCTTGAGAAAAAATTGGCCCGATTCCGCTCTCAAGCATTACTGTCGCAATAATTACCTCAAATACTTTACCATTAATATTGTTATTGTTTGGACAATTGTCTTTATATGCTTTCCATAGAACTTGTAGTTGTTCATGCGGTTTTAAATTTTGAATATCTAAACTCTTTTCAAGAACCAGTTTAAAAGCCTCATATACAGCCCCTTTCTTTACAATGTTATATTTATTTAATAATATGGAAGTTCCAACTGCACTTGTAAGTGGATATGGTTCTTGGATACACTCTGTTTCTATGTATGCTGGTACAAATGATGCTATTATTCAATGG
>ERZ1023696.194-NODE-194-length-12453-cov-1.881389_pt1 | contig 12453 bp, 9 predicted proteins | sample MGYA00520859_ERZ1023696 | MGnify/ENA primary metagenome ERZ1023696 (study PRJEB33180, sample SAMEA4046002) | wastewater metagenome | place: Denmark | collected 2016-03-13 | study: EMG produced TPA metagenomics assembly of the PRJEB13832 data set (Local surveillance...
CGTGGGCTCGGAGATGTGTAATAAGAGACAGGGGTGAAATCATGTTCCGTGGCAACATTGTGATGAAAGGTTATTTGAAAAACATTCAAGCCACTGAAGAAGCGTTTAAAGGAGGGTGGTTCCATACAGGTGACTTGGCTGTTTGCCAGCCTGATGGTTATGCAAAAATCATGGATCGCTCAAAAGATATTATTATTTCAGGTGGTGAGAATATTTCATCCCTTGAAGTCGAAGAAGTACTTTATACCCATCCTGCGATTATGACTGCGGCTGTTGTTGCAAAACCTGATCCACGCTGGCAAGAAGTTCCTTGTGCTTTTATTGAACTAAAACAAGGGGCTGAAACCACACCTGAAGATGTGATTGAATTTTGTAAGCAACATCTAGCACGTTTTAAAGTACCTAAAGATGTAGTGATTGGTGAAATCCCAAAAACATCGACTGGTAAATTACAAAAATTTATTTTAAGAGAATGGGCAAAAGAACGCTCAATTGGTGAATTTAACTAAGGTAATCATTCGCCACTTATTCAATAAAGAAGTCAGTCACTTGTGAGTGGCTTTTTTATTGGCTTGAAAATAGCTTAACTATTTTCTAAAAATTAAGCAAAAAAAAGCGACTCAAATGAGTCGCTTTTTTTTCAATCATTAATCATCGAAATGATTATTGACCTACAGTACGGCTACCAGAAATTGTCGCGAATACACGACGGTTCATAGCACGACCTTCTTTAGTGTTGTTGTCAGCAATCGGTTGATCCCAAGCGAAACCTTGAGTAGACAAACGAGCTGGGTCAACGTTGTATTCGTTTACTAGAGACGATTTAACAGAGTTAGCACGAGCTAAAGATAAACGTTCGTTCAATGCACGTGGACCAGTGTTGTCTGTGTGACCTTCGATGCGAGCAGTAGCATTTGGATATTCAACTAACTTCTCAGCAACTTTAGCGATTTCTGGCTTGTATTGATCTTTGATGTTTGATTTGTTTGTATCAAAGAACACACGAAGTTCCATGTTAAGGTCTTCAGTTAACTCTTGTGGTTCAACTGGAGCAACTGGCTCAACTGGAGCAACTTCTACTACTGGAGCAGCAGGTTTCAAGTGACCACCAAGAACTACGTTAAGACCAGCAAGTGCTGTGTAGTTCCAGAAATCTTCATCGATGTTGTAAGTAGCACGAGCTTCAGTACGTAGAGACAAAGCATCGTTCAAGCGCCAGAAAGCACCGAAACCAGCATTACCTAAAGTACCTTCTTCTTTAAGGCCACGACCAGCACGACCTAGATCGTTATCAAACTCGTATTTGTAGTGACCAGCACCTAAAAGTACGTATGGCTTGATTTTGCTGTCGTAGTTTTTAGTGATCAAATCAGAAGTTACATAGAAGTTACCGGCAAGCTGCTGTTTCTTATATTCACCAACAGTTTCACCAGCTGCACCTGCTATAACCCCAAAAGAGTCTGCAAGACCAGTTGCTTCGATATCACCTTTTACTTGAGAATATTCAGCTTCAAAACCTAACCACGGAGTTAGTTCAACACCAAGAGCAGCACCTACGAACAAATCGTCTTGAAGTTCGATATCGCTTTCAGTTAGCTTGTTATTGTTGTGTTTAGTATCAACAAAGTTGTAACCAAGCATTAATGGTGTAACAGTTACGCCCGCGTTTGCAGCAGCTAAAGGAGCAGCTACGAGCATTGCTAATGCAATACGACTCATTTTCATGGATTTATCCTCCAGAGATAACAATTGTTTTTCAAGCTTAAGCTTAAAATTATTTAACCATTCTGAGATAGGCTTTTTTATACCCCAGTTTTATTTTTAAGCTATTCGCAATGAATCATACAAACACTTTATTTTTTTTCCAAGTGCTTGATAACTTTAATCAAGTAAATTATTGACAAAATTACTTACAATTTCCGTTGTAATTCGGTAATTTTTTACTCAATTTTTACTTGCGAATAGCTTATTTTCACTTGTCTTACATTTTAACAGCTTTTTAAACAAGTTGAGTACTACTAATTATGTATAAAATTTGTTTGATAAACAAAGCTTTAATAAATAAAAAATAGCTCTACAACAATAAAACTGGATAACTATATGTTTTTTATAAATAAAAAAGGTTTCACATTATTTGAACTCATCATCACTATTAGCATTATTATGATCATTTGTACAATCGCTCTTCCTCACTTTCATCAGTATATGGCCTCACAAGAGCGAAGCAAAACACTGAATACATTACGAAATAGTATTCAGGCAGCCAAAAATATGGCCAACCTGCAACGTCAAAATATCACCATTTGTCCAAGTCAAGACCTCGTTCAATGTCAGAATCATCAATGGAACACAGGCTTTATTGTATTTATCGATAATAATAAAAACCGACGAGTAGATACCAATGAAACGATTATTCGGACAGAACAACAGCAGCTCAAATATGGCAATCTTGATTGGCGTGGCACACTCAGTCTTCCATCTTTAAGCTTTAAAGCTGAAAATGGCCTCCCCCTTGGCTCAAATGGAACCTTCTATTACTGCTCTATACAAAGTCAGGATCACTTTAAACTGGTCATGAGCAAAATGGGGCAGATCCGAACTGAACTCATCAATACCTGTAACTAGACCCATGAGTCCATAATCACGTTTTCAGCTTTTCTCGCTAGCAAATTTGCATATACTGCTTAAGTTTCCAACAAAACGTATAAGTGATTCGGAGAAGAAAATGACAGACATCGTGATTGTAAATGGTGCTCGTACGGCAATGGGCGGTTTTCAAGGCAGTTTAGCCAGTGTAACCGCTCCTGAACTCGGTGCTGTGACGATTAAAGAAGCGATTGCTCGTGCTGGCCTACACGCAAACGATGTAGAAGAAGTAATCATGGGCTGTGTTCTACCTGCGGGATTAAAGCAAGGTCCAGCACGTCAAGCTATGCGCCAAGCAGGTTTACCTGATTCAACAGGTGCTGTGACCATCAATAAACTCTGTGGTTCTGGCATGAAAGCGGTAATGCAAGCTGCGGATATGATCAAAGCTGGTTCAGCAAATATTGTGGTTGCAGGTGGCATGGAGTCGATGACCAATGCTCCTTATATTTTAACCAAAGCGCGTGCAGGCTACCGTATGGGGCATGGCGATGTTAAAGACCACATGTTCCTTGATGGCTTAGAAGATGCTGAAACAGGCCGATTGATGGGTTCTTTTGCACAAGATATGGCCAACACCCGTGGCTATACGCGTGAGCAAATGGATGCATTCGCAATTCGCTCTTTAGAGCGTGCACAAACAGCGGTCAACGAAGGTTACTTTGCAGATGAAATCGTGCCTGTGACAGTTTCATCTCGCAAAGGTGATGTTGTCGTTGATAAAGATGAACAACCGTTCAACGCCAATATTGCAAAAATCCCAAGCCTTCGCCCTGCTTTTGCTAAAGACGGCACCATCACTGCGGCAAATGCAAGCTCAATCTCAGATGGCGCATCCGCACTGGTTTTAACTTCAGCAGAAAATGCATCGAACAAAGGTTTAGCACCATTAGCGAAAATTGTGGCTTATGCATCGAATTCACAACATCCATCAGAGTTCACCATTGCACCAGTCGGTGCAATTGAAAAAGTGCTTAAGAAAACAGGTTGGAATGCACAGGACGTAGATCTTTGGGAAATCAATGAAGCTTTTGCGATGGTAACTATGTGTCCAATCGATGACTTCAAACTTGATCCAGCAAAAGTGAACATCAATGGTGGAGCTTGCGCATTGGGTCACCCTGTCGGTTCAACTGGTTCACGTATTATCCTGACTTTGATTCATGCGCTTAAACGTACAGGTGGTAAAAAAGGGATTGCGGCACTATGCATCGGCGGTGGTGAAGCGACTGCTGTAGCGATTGAATTACTTTAAGATGCAAGCAACTTTCTTTTATTGACATATTTTATACAATAAAAGATTGGATGATTAGCTGATATAAAAGCGACATTTATGAAAATCCCTCGACTGCGAGGGATTTTTTATTACAAGATTGTATTAGGGTCGATCTCAACGACTTGTTAAAATAACGACGAAAAAAACAACAAGGATAAGACAATGCAACTGAATCACTACCTCAACTTTGATGGTCAAACTGAAGCCGCTTTTAATTTTTACAAATCTGTCTTTGGTGGAGAGTTTGCAACGTTCATGCGTTATGGAGACTTACCTTCAGATGAAAGTTCAGTCGCCCTTTCTGACGCTGATCAACAAAAAATCATGCATGTTTCACTTCCCATCAATGCCAGCACGATTTTGATGGCTTCGGATACCAACGATCAGTTTTGTGCCCAAAGCAATACTGTCTTTACTGTAGGCAACAACCATTATATTTCGATTAACTTGGATGCCCATGAACAAGCCGATGCAAAACGCTTATTTGATGCACTTTCAGTCAATGGAAAAATAGAGATGCCTCTGGAGAAAACCTTCTGGGGCGCACTCTATGGTGCATTTACCGATCAATTTGGAGTGAAGTGGATGGTAAATTGTCAATTAGAAGAAGGATAAAATGTATCTTCTTTTTAAACATCAATATTTGAGAATTGCGCAATAATGGTGAGCCCCACGGTAATAAAACCGATACCGAGCCATCCAGCCAAATCAATATTCTGTCCTAAGAATGTTTTAGCAAGGAGTGCTGTGGCAATGACACCAATGCCAGACCACAGCACATATAAAATTCCCGCTTGCATAAATTTCAAGGCATAGGCTGCACAAGCAAAAGAAATCATATAAAGCACCAGTGCAATACCTTGATCCAATTTATTGACCAAGCCATTACCTTTTGCGGAATAAAAAGTCGAAAGCACATCTGTAGCAATAGCAATAAGTAACCAAATGACACCGGGATTAATTTTTGCAAAAAGTGCCATCATGTCCAATTTACCTGCTTCTTTTTCTTCAATTTGTTCATCAAAAATGCTGCGTATAAATACAAAAAAGCTGAACCGAAGTCCAGCTTTTTATTCACTTGAAAATTTAAGCGCCTGTTTGATAACTGGCTTGTGCAACGGCTGTTGATGCTTGATATGGATTTCTAAAATCATTTAAACCCGCAGCAGCTTCAAGAATGTCTTTACCTTCCTTAATAACAAAGGTATCAAAGCCTGAACGTTTCATGTAATTCAAGACATCTTTAAACACATCACCTGTTGCACGTAGTTCACCTTGGAAACCTTGGCGACGTAATAGCGCTGCAAATGAATAGCCACGACCATCGTTAAAGCCCGCAAAATCAATAAAGATGGCATCTAACTGATCTAAAGGGAACTCATGCGTTTCAGGAGAAGCATCGACTGTAACAAGGAGTGCTTTTTTACCTGAAACTTGAGCCAATTGATCTAACTGTTCAACCGTTAAAACCACATCACCTTGCGGTAAAACACCATCTTCACCAATCACTTGATAAGTATTGTCTGCAATCGAGCCATCTTTAGAGAGGACTTGTAGTGCTAGATTAAGCATATGCACGCTCCTTAAAGGGTTGAATGCCCACACGGCGATAAGTGTCGATGAATTCTTCACCCTCAGCACGAAGGTCAAGATAGGTATTTAAAATTTCTTCAACGATATCTGGCACAACTTCAGCTGCAAATGATGGGCCTAAAATGTCACCAATTGAAGCATCATGATCTGCATTACCACCCAAAGTGATTTGGTAGAATTCAGCGCCTTTTTTGTCCACACCTAAAATACCAATGTTGCCCACATGGTGGTGACCACATGCATTCATACAACCTGAAATATTCAGATCCAGTTTGCCAAGGTTATAAATGGTATCTAAGTCATCAAAACGACGTGAAATCGCTTCTGAAATAGGAATTGATTTCGCATTCGCCAGTGAACAGAAGTCACCGCCTGGGCAGCAAATAATGTCGGTTAAGAAACCAATGTGCGCACGAGCTAAATTGTTTTTCTCTAGAATAGTCCACAATTCAAACAAATCTTTCTGCGGAACATCCACCAAAGAAATATTTTGCTCATGCGTGGTCCGCAGTTCACCAAAGGTGTATTTGTCTGCAAGGTCTGCAATCAAATTCATCTCTTCCGTGGTCACGTCACCCGGTGCAATACCCGTACGTTTCAACGAAATCGTTACAATACGATAGCCCTTCACTTTATGCGCATTGGTATTGATATTGAACCACTGTTTAAATTTCGGATGTGCAGCAAACTGTTCAGAAAAATCTTCATCTGCATAATCTTGATAATCAAACGGTATAAATTCTTCGTCTAATTTCTGCAAAATTTCAGGCTGAATTTTTAAAGTTTTAATGGTGTGCGCAAACTCAGCTTCGACTTTTTCAGCAAAGACTTGAGGCGTCAACGCTTTCACCAAAATCTTAATACGTGCTTTGTATTTGTTATCACGGCGACCGTGTAAGTTATAAACACGCAGTACTGCTTCTAAGTAAGCAATCAGGTCTTCACGTGGCAAGAAGTCACGAATGAAACTACCAATCACAGGGGTACGACCTAAGCCACCACCGACTTTAATTTTATAGCCGATCTCACCCGCTTCATTTTTAACGATATACACCCCAATATCATGGAATGAGGTCGCTGCACGATCGGTTTCTTCAAGTGCTGATACAGCAATCTTGAACTTACGTGGCAAGAAGGCAAACTCTGGGTGGAAGGTTGACCATTGACGGATCAATTCACACGTTGGACGTGGGTCAGCCACTTCACCAGCAACCACACCTGCATATTGGTCTGTAGTCGTGTTACGAATACAGTTACCCGAAGTTTGGATTGCATGCATTTGTACAGAAGCTAGCTCTTGAAGCATGTCTGGAACATTTTCTAGCGCAGGCCAGTTAAACTGAATATTCTGACGCGTTGAAACGTGTGCATAACCACGGTCAAACTCAGTTGCAAGTTCTGCAACTTTGCGCAATTGCGTTGAGTTCATTAAGCCATAAGGCACAGCAATACGTAACATTGGCGCATAGCGTTGTACATAGAGACCGTTTTGAAGACGTAATGGGCGGTACTCATCTTCAGTGAGTTTTCCAGCTAAATAACGTTCCGTTTGGTCACGGAACTGTGCAACACGTTCATTGATCAGTTGCTGATCGAAATCAGTATATAAATACATGGCGTACAGCTAGTAGTTTCATTATAACGGCTGACAGCATAACGAGATTTAAACTATCAACAAAATGCGTTTTTTACATATTTCATAGCTGTTTTATTGATAAGGATAAGTAGATGTATTGTTTGTCCCTAATCCTAAAGGTTTTTTCTGATTAAAGTATTTTTTATTAGATACTTATACATTATTCAGCTAACTCCGTTCAGCCGATCACATACACACTAACCAATGCATTGCTACCGCATAAATTTTAAACCTGGCTTTCTGGGCAGATCTCAATTTTTCAATTGCTTCCTCGTTCTCACTTTGCCCTTTTAAACCGACTGCACATAAAAATAGCCTGACGAATCAGGCTATTTGAAAGTTTAAATGACTACAGAGGATTATTTTGCATCGGGTAAGGCATACGCCACCAAAGCATCTCCCATCTTGGTGCCAAATGAACCATGACCACCCGCCATAATGACCACATACTGTTTGCCATTGGCTTCATAGGTCATTGGTGTTGCTTGACCGCCCGCTGGTAGACGACCTTTCCAAAGTTCATCACCATTGGTCACGTTGATGGCACGGATATAATTATCCTGCGTACCACCGACAAACATCACATTCCCCGCAGTTGAGATTGAACCACCAAGCATAGGAACCCCCATTTTAAATGGTGGTAATTGAATTCCCGGTAAGCTGTCGCGGATCGTACCAATACGACGTTTCCATGCAACTTCGTGAGTATTTAAATCTACACCTGCCACAAAGCCCCAAGCAGGCTGTTTACATGGCAAACCAAATGGAGACAAGAACGCACTGATCTCTACACCATAAGGCACACCATACATCGGTTGTACACCTGCTTCGGTGCCTGCACCTTTGGCTGTTTTCGGACGGTTTGGATCGGCTGGAATGAGTCGAGATACAAATGGTAAACCAATTGGGTTCATCACAGCAATTTGACGATCAGGGTTAACGGACATACCGCCCCATTCAAATACACCCAAATTACCCGGGAAAACCAAAGTTCCATTTTCTGAAGGTGGGGTATAAATACCGTCATAGTTCAGTTTGTGGAAAGACACACGGCACATCAACTGGTCAAACATGGTTGCGCCCCACATTTGCTTATCTGTCAATTTCTCTTTTGGCGCAAGGTCAAAGTCTGAGAAAGGTTGTGTCGCAGAATAACGCTCACCTTTGGTTTGCGGCCCACGTTTCACTGTTTGTGGTACAGGTTTTTCCGTAATTGGAACAATGGCTGCACCAGTACGACGGTCTAGAACAAAGGCATTGCCTGTTTTCGTTAATACGTAAATGGCAGGAACCATTTTGCCCGACTTGTCTTTAATGTCCGTCAATGTCGGTTGTGATGGTACATCCATATCCCACAAATCATGATGCGTGGTTTGGAAATTCCACACCAACTTACCTGTTGAGGCATTCAGTGCCAGCATTGAGTTGGCATAACGCTCATGTAATTCGGTACGGTTACCGCCCCAAATATCTGGCGTACCCACACCCGTTGGAATGTAAACGATATCCAAAGCTGCATCATAGGCTAATGGTGCCCATGCATTCGGTGAGTTTTGAACATACTTTTGACCCGGAGCTGGAATCGCGTTCGGATCTTCTGCACCTGTGTCAAAGACCCACAACAATGCGCCGGTATTCACATCATAACCACGGATCACACCTGAAGGTTCTTCAGTTGAATAGTTATCTGTGGTTGAACCGGCAATAATAATCGTCGTGCCTGTGACCACAGGTGGCGACGTTGGGATATAACCGCCCGGATAAGGGAATGGCATATCTTTTTGTAAATCGACTTCACCATTTTTACCAAAGTCAGTACAACGCTCACCAGTATCAGCATTGATGGCAACCAAACGACCATCATTGACAGGTAAGATTACTTTACGTGGACATAGCGCAGACGATGACTTTTTATGCTGCAAGCTGGCTTCAAAACCAGCCGTATTGTTCGCATCATAATAAGACACACCACGACAGGTTAAATGCTGAAAAGTATTGTCCGCTTTAAGTTTCGGATCAAAAGTCCATTTCGCCTTACCTGTAGCTGGGTCAAGTGCAACCAGTTTTTGGTGCGTGGTACAGATATACATATTGTCCCCAACTTTAATTGGGGTGACCTGATTGGTGGTTTCACCAGAGTCATTTTCTGTTTTAAAGTCGCCTGTGTTATAGGTCCAAGCGACTTTTAAATCTTTAACATTCTCAGAATTAATTTGCGTTAAAGGAGAATAGCGCAAGCCAGATTGAGTACGACCATAAGCAGGCCAGTCGCCATCAGCAACACCCGGAATGGACTGCGCGGTTGCAGGCTGCTTGGTGCTTAGTTCACCTCGAATTTCTTGAGGGTCATTAAATACAGCATAGATCATCACTGCAATGGTAATTGCCAATGAACCTGTTAAAACCAGTTTTGCACTTTTTACGTTGTCAAAACCACGTGTGACCGCTGGAATGAGTAACCATAAGCCAAATAAACCAAGGATATCTAAACGTGGCGCCAAGGCAAAGAAGTCTGAACCCACTTCCCATAAGCCCCAAACCACTGTACCCAAGACTAACAACGCATAAACGATTAATGCCGTACTTTTTAATTTTTGCAGTAGAACTGCAGTCGCGATGAAGAGTAAACCTGCAATGATGTAGTACCAAGACCCACCAAGCACTGCAAGATAAATCCCTCCTATCAGCAGGACTAAACCAAAGATCACAGCAATCACAGCTGTAAAAGTTTTAAGCCCTGAACCTGAAGACGGAGTACTCATATTGACCACCTTTTTCTTAGATTCTGTTAAAAGCTCATATCGTTTCAATATCGATATGAGCACCTAGACAGTTTTTAGATTTTAAGTATCTGTCCAAACGACTTATTTCGAACAGTTTTATGCTTTGAACAACCGTAAAAAGTATTTATCAACCTTGTTGGACAAATACTTATCGATCTAGAAACTAAAATGCGGTCTGGAATTTAATTCCGCCGACCCATGCATTTTCACCATTTTTATACGCGCCTACATGGCGGATATATTGGATATTGGGACGAATGGTTAACCAGTTAGCTGCATGTATACCGTAATAAATCTCGGCATCATATTCTTCACTTTGTAAGCCACGGGTATCAACGCTGTTATTGGCAATATTCGCGTCATTGACATCATCATTGATATTAATACGGGCTAGGCCAATCGCGATTTCGTCTTGAGGGCGAGCATCAAAAGCGCCTTTATAGACCAAACCAATATTCTGCATGTCGCGAACCGTATTGGTATCTGAATCATGTAGTGTGAGATTCACAAAACCTGTTAAACCACTTGCAGTATCACCGTGATGTGCTGTGAGTTGCTGCTTGGCAACAACCCAGCCGCCTTGTTTATGTGAGGTTTGCTGTGGGTTTTGAATGTCTGTGGCATCTGCCGAACTGTAGTAATAACCCGCACGATATTCGCCGGGTAATTTTTCAGCCCCGAACTGAGGAGACCACACCACTTCAGCAGGAATAATGGCCCCCTGCGAACCGTCGGTACTTAAGTTCCAGCCTTTGCCACGTTCTAAGTTTTCAGGGTTATATTCATACACCCCAACTTGTGCATACAGGTCTGGCCGAAGATTATATTTGACTCGTGCAGCCCATTGGCTGACAGGCCAGTTGTACCACTGGTCACCGACCCAGTTACCAACTTGAGAGCCACAGAGCGCAAGGTTTTGGAAATCACAGTCGAAACTGTTGAAGTCTTCACCTTCGCCAAAACGACCGACTTTGATGTCTAACTTTTGATCCATGAACTTTTTCTTAATCCACAAATCGGTTAAACGCCACGTCTGTCCACGTCCCCACACTTCTTGAGTGGAACTTAAATGCCCATCTAAAGCATCGGATGTTTGAGAAAGTGAACGCCCATTGCGTTCGGTAATGGTGATTTGAGCCTCAGTATCCTGCCAACCCAAAATCTTGTCTAAATCAAAGTGCGTACCGAATGCAAACTGGTCTGCATATTCGGTACCATGACTTGAAGAATGTGAGGCATCGAGCAACGTTGCCATTTCACCCGTATAGCCAAAGCTAAAGTCGTAGCCTTTTTGTTGCAATGCGCTGCGCTGACCATTCCAGTCACCCAGCATCCAAGGCTTTCTGCCTCAAAGGCATTTGCAGCATACACACTTTGAAAGCAGCAACTGAGCGCTAAGAGACTGAGGTTAAAACACCAACTTCTTTTACATTTATTCATAATTGGTGACCTTTCTTACAAAATTACAACTAATCGATATGATACGCTTTATTTGTATAAAAACCCATTTTATGACGTTTTGTTGTTTTAAATCTATCCAAATTATCGCTATATGATATTTATAAAGAATCAAAACCAAGTGGTTTGCCTATAAATTCATATCTTATTTTTGAACGTGAAAACTTAATTGGACAAGCTAATTGTTGTTCGCTTTTTGTACTCCCCTCTTGTAAAGGTACAGAAACCACCCATGCACGATCTTTAGCCAACTGCGAATCAAGTGCTTCGTCTAACTTTAATACAGGCTCAACGCAGACATCTTGCTGCTGAAAAATTGCGTTCCACGTGGCAAAATCTTGAGTTTTAATTTTGTCTTTTATTGCTTGTTTCACCACCTGACGGTCTTCGGTTGCCAGTGAGGCTCCTTTTTCAGCCACAATCGGCAACTCTAAAATCTGGGCCAACCCATGTAAAAACTGTGGCTCTAAACTCCCAATCGATAAATAACGTCCATCTTGCGTTTCATAATAGTCATAAAAAGTCGCACCATTGAGATAGCTTTGCTCGGGCCCTTGTTTTTCCTGTCCTGCTAAGCTCGCAGCTGCGGCCATGCTACTGAGCCCCACCACACAGTCGGTCATAGAAATATCAATATACTGCCCCAAACCACTCCGCTGTCTTTCAATTACTGCGGCTAAAATTCCAATCACGCTATGCAAAGAGCCTCCTGCAATATCCGCAATTTGAATCCCCATTGGTGGTGGTCCACTGTGCTGTCGCCCGCTATGTCCCGCGATCCCTGACAAAGCCACATAGTTGATATCGTGTCCTGCTTTATTCTGATACCCCCCTGTTTGCCCATAACCCGTAATGGAACAATAGATCAAGCGCGGATTAATTTCAGATAAGGTCTGATAGTCGAGTCCCAATCTTTGCATCACACCTGGACGGAATTGTTCAATCACAATGTCATAGTCTGAAATTTTCGATTTGATCAGTTCAATATTGGCAGGATCTTTCAAATCCAGAGCGACAGCATGCTTATTTCGGTTGAGATAACTATGTGCAGTGGCCTGTCC